>VFQN01000224.1_pt1 | contig 118208 bp, 97 predicted proteins | sample 3512371 | NCBI WGS metagenome assembly VFQN01 (sample SAMN10412370, study PRJNA504923) | tailings metagenome | isolation source: Replicate 2 from Balatoc abandoned mine | place: Philippines: Itogon, Benguet | collected 2017-08-28 | reverse complement strand
GTGCCGCACCTGGCCGAGCCCGACTATGGTCGTCCCCTGCTGCAGGTGAGCGATGCCCAGCGGGCTCGCCTGCTCGACATCCTGACGGTGATGTACGGCGCAGACGACGCGGCTCGGCACTATCCCGAACTCGAGCGCCTGATGCGCGTCTACCACGCGTACCGGACGCCCGACTCGATCGCGTCCGACGCGACGTTCGTGCCCGCGGAGCGGTTCTCCGAGAAGGACGTCGTCCTCATCACCTACGGCGACCTGCTCACGAGCCCGGGCCGGCAGCCGCTCAAGGTGCTCGCCGGCTTCCTGCGCCGCTTCATGAAGGGCGCGATCAACACCGTCCACATCCTGCCGTTCTTCCCGTACTCGTCGGACCGGGGCTTCTCGATCATCGACTACGAGGAGGTCGACCCGCGGCTCGGGTCGTGGGACGACATCGCGACACTGGCGGCCGAGTTCCGGCTCATGTTCGACGGTGTCTTCAACCACGCGTCGAGCAAGAGCCGCTGGTTCCAGCGGTTCCTCAACGGACGACCCGGCTACGAGGACTTCTTCGTGGCGTTCTCGACCAAGGACGCCATTTCGCCCGACTACCTGCGCCTCATCCTGCGTCCCCGCACCTCGGACCTGCTCACGCCCTTCCGGACGATCAACGGCACCCGGTTCGTCTGGACCACGTTCAGCCCCGACCAGGTGGACCTCAACTTCCGCAACCCGCGCGTCCTGTTGCGTGTCGTCGAGATCCTGCTGCACTACGTGCGCCGGGGGGCCGACGTGGTGCGGCTCGACGCCGTGACCTACATCTGGCGTGAACTCGGCACGAGCTGCGCCCACCTGCGCGAGACCCACGCGCTCGTCAAGCTGTTCCGCGCCATCCTCGACGTGGTCGCGCCGCGCGTGGCGCTGATCACCGAGACCAACGTGCCGCACGCCGACAACATCAGCTATTTCGGCGACGGTACCGACGAGGCGCAGATGGTGTACAACTTCGCGCTGCCGCCGCTCGTGCTGCACTCCTTCCACACCGGATCGTGCGACACCTTGTCGCGCTGGGCACGGACGCTGACCCGCGAGTCCGACACCGCGACCTACTTCAACTTCCTGTCGTCGCACGACGGGGTCGGGTTGCTCGGCGCTCGCGGCATCCTGACCGAGGACGAGATCGCCGGCCTCGTCGACCGCACCCTCGCGCACGGCGGGTTCGTCTCCTACCGCTCCAACGGCGACGGCACCGAAAGCCCCTACGAGCTGAACATCACCTGGTACAGCGCCCTGAACCGCGAGGGCAGCGGTGAGCCGCAGGACCTGCAGGTGGCCCGCTTCCTCGCGGCGCGTGCCATCGCGCTCGCGTTGCGGGGGGTGCCCGGCATCTACCTCCCCACGCTCTTCGGTGCCAAGAACGACAGCGAGGCCGTGCTCGGGGGGGCCGAGAAACGGAGCATCAACCGCCGGACCATCGACGAAACGTCGTTGATGCGCATGCTCGACGATCCCCAGTGCTGGGTCGCGCAGGTGGCCCGCGGCATGCGGCGCCTCGTGCGTCGGCGCATCGCGCAGCCCGCCTTCCATCCCAACGCCGACCAGGTGGTGCTCGACCTGGGCCCCGCGGTCTTCACGCTGCTGCGCGAGCGCCCCGGCGTGCAGCGCCTGCTCGCGCTGACCAACGTCACGAGCCAGTCCGTCCGTGTCCGGGTGCCGGCCGCGGAACTGGGCGGCGCGTCGGTCTGGGCCGACGTGCTGTCACGCGCGCGGTACCAGGTGATCGACGGAACCCTGTCGTGCCTGTTGCCGCCGTATGGCGTCGCCTGGCTGGTAGACACCGTGCTCACGCCGCCGGGCCATGAGGCCGACCCGCTGGCCGGGTAGAATCAGGGACGTGATGCGCCCTGCGTTTGCCATCGCCGTGATGCTGGCTGCGTCTGCCGGACTGCACGCGCAGACACGGTCGCCCGCGTTCCTCGAGGCCGCGCCCCTCGGCCCGCGACTGGAGACGTCGCACCTGCGCGCGGAGGCCGAAGGGCCGGTTCGCGTGGGCGCCGACGGCCGCGGCACGCTGACGATCGTGGTGACCCCACGGGCGTCGATGCACGTCTACGCCCGCGATGCCAAGGGGTACGTGCCCTTCACCGTGCGCGTGGAGCCCCACGCGGGCGTGACCCCGGGGACCGCCAGCTATCCGAAAGCCGAGACGTACGTGTTCCCGCCGACCGGCGAGTCGTCGAGCGTGTACATGACGCCGTTCCGCGTCGCACAACCGGTGACCGTCGATGCCGACGTGCGACGCCGCGTCGCGGCCGGCCAACAGGTGTCGGGGGTGGTCACCCTGCGGTATCAGGCCTGCGACGACCGCGTGTGCTATCGCCCGACGACGGGCGCCTTCACGTTCACGTTCGCAGCGCCCCCGTAGGGTGGGGCAGCGAGCGGCGGGCTGGGACAGCCCGCCCTACCGTGGTGCCGCCGACATCCCCTCAGTGCACTTCGCGAGGACTGGCCGGCACGTAGACGCTCACATCCGATTCGCCGAAGCTCGCGCTCACGATCCGGGCGACCTCGACCCGCGCATCGTTGAAGCAGGCGCCGCCCGAGTGGCGCTCGAGCGTGGCCGGCGTGAGGGCGTTGGCCGTCTCGCCATTCATCGTGCTCTGTCGCCAGAGCCCCTTCGGCAGACTCACGACGCCTCGCGCGATGTCGGGGCTGACCTGGGCCAGGCAATGGACGTCGCCGAGGGCGTTGAACACACGCACCGGGTCGCCGTCGGTGATGCCGCGCGACTCGGCGTCGGCCGGGTGGATCTGCAGGCGGGCGACGTTGCGCCTAAGCTGCCCGAACGTCGAGCTCACGGTCTTCTCGCTCGACGGGCTGATCAGGGCGAGGGGGAAGGCCGGTGATGCCGGGTCGGCCTCGAACACGTACAGCGGTCCCCCACGCGCGAGCGCCTCCGGGTAGAGATGGATCTTCCCGTCCGGGGTCCGTGGGCGCACGTCGACCATCTGCACGGGCCGCAGTCCGCCGGCCGGCACGGCCGGCTGTTGCGCCATCACCGCGCCAGCCAGGTCGTCGCCGAGTCCCGAGGCCACGCGCAGCAGCGCGTCGGTCTCGTCCTCCGGCTCGGCGAGCCCGAGACGAGCGGCCAGTTCGCTGAAGACCACGACGTTGGGCCGCGACTCGCCGACCGGTTCGATCACGGGCTTGACCAGCTGCAGGGCGTAGTTGCCGTAGCCACGCGCGATGTCGTAGTGCTCGAGGAACGTCGTGGCCGGCAGGATCACGTCGGCGTACCGCGCGGTGTCGGTGCGGACCTGGTCGAACACCACGGTGAACAGGTCCTCGCGCTGCAGTCCCTGGAGGATCCGGTTCTGGTCCGGGGAGGTCGCCAGCGCGTTGCTGTTGTAGACGAACAGCACCTTCACGGGCGGAGAGGCATCGCCGGTGAGCACGTCACCCAGCCGGTTCATGTTGACGATGCGGGTGTTCGTCTCGGGCTGCTGGCGCCACCGCTCTCCGTCGAGGCCCCAGGCCGCGCTGTTGCTCATCGTGAAGCCCCCGCCCCTCACGCCGAACGCGTTCACCAGGGCGGGCAGCGCGAGCACCGCCATCACGGCCTCGGTGCCGTTGCGGTTGCGCTCGAGGCCCCAGCCGCAGCGGATGACCGACGGCCGCGTGCCGGCGTACGCGTCGATGAACCGCTCGATTGCGTGGGTCGGGATGCCGGTCGTCGCGCTGACCCGATCGAGCGTCCAGGGCTCGGCGCGCTCGCGGAACTCGTCCACGCCGGTGGCGTGCGCGTCCAGGAACGCCTGGTCGACGTGGCCTCCCGCACACAGCGCCCGTGCGACACCGAGTGCCAGGACGAGATCGGTGCCGGGGCGGACGGCGAGGTGGAGATCGGCCTGCCGTGCGAGCGGCGTGGCACGGGGATCGATCACGACGAGACTGGCCCCGGCAGCCCGCGCCTGCTTCACGAAGGGCACCAGATGGATGCCCGAGGCCGACGGGTTCGCGCCCCAGATGACGATCAACCGGGCCTCGGCGTAGTCCTCGTAGGCCACGCCCGGCATCTTGCCGTACATCGACTGCGCCGCCAGGCCCGTGGGCGCCGCGCAGACGGTCCGCGCCAGGCGCGACGCACCGAGGGCACGCCACAGGTCGGCGTCGGCCGTGAGGTGCGTGAGCAGGCCGTTCGATCCGCCGTAGGAATAGGGCAGGATCGACTCGCCTCCGTGTTCGGCGCGCGCGGCCTCGATCCGCTCGACGATCAGGGCGAGCGCCTCGTCCCACGTGGCACGGCGGAAGCGGCCGAGGCCCTTGGCGCCGTCGCGGATCTCCGGGTGCAGCAGGCGCGCGTCGCCGTAGAGATGATCGGTGAAGCGGCGGACCTTTCCGCAGATGAACATGCCGGTGGTGCTGCTGGCCGGCCCGGCGTCGAGGTGGACCACGCGGCCCTGCTCGACGCTGACGCGCAGGCTGCAGCAGTCCGGGCAGTCGAGCGGACAGGCCGTTTCGACCACGCTCGGGCTTCGTCGTCTTGGTTCCGCAGGCACTGCCGGTATTCTGGCACAGCATGTCGCATGTGGCCCGTCGTCTCGCGCTGTTGCTGGTGGTGCTGCTCACCGGATGTCGCCCCCCCGCGCCCCGGTTCGACCTGGTGTTGCACGGCGGCCTGGTGCTCGACGGCACCGGCACGCCGCCGATGCGTGCCGACGTGGCCGTGACGGGCGACCGCATCGCGGCCATCGGTGATCTCGACGAGCGCCTCGCGCGGACCAGCATCGACGTCACGGGGCGCGTGGTCGCGCCGGGATTCATCGACACGCAGGGACAGTCGGGACGCATGCTGCTCGAGGACGGGGCCGGCGCGAGCCACGTCATGCAGGGCATCACGTCGGAGGTGATTGGCGAGGCGAGCACCCCGGCCTTGTGGACGGCCGAGTCGGCCGACACGGCCATGCTGAGCCGGCTCGGGTTGTCTGCCGACTGGACGGGCGTCTCGGGCTTCCTCGGCCGCCTCGCATCGCGAGGCATCACGGTCAACGTCGGGTCCCTCGCGCCCCTGAATCAGCTGCGCGTGGACACGATGGGAATGGCACGCCGCCCGGCCACGCCGGACGAGCTCGAAGCCATGCGCCGACGGCTCGACGATGCGATGCGCGGGGGCGCCTTCGGCCTGTCGAGCGCGCTCATCTACGCTCCCGGGGCGTACGCGACCACCGAGGAGATCGTGACGCTCGCGCGGACGGCTGCCATCCACGGCGGCCGCTACGTCACGCACATCCGCGGCGAGGGCGACCGGCTCGACGTGGCGCTCGACGAGGCCATCGCCATCGGCGAGCAGGCCGACATCCCGGTCGTCGTCTATCACCTCAAGGCCGCGACGCGCAGCCGATGGAAGACGATGCCCCAGGTCGTCGGCCGTATCGAGGCCGCACGCGCCCGTGGCCTCGATGTGTCTGCGACGGCTTACCCGTATCCCGTGGCCGGCACGAGCCTCGGCGCGTCGCTGCCCGACTGGGTGCACGAGGGAGGGGAGCGGGCCATGCTCCGTCGCCTGGCCGACCCGGCCATGCGGGCGCGCATCCGGCGCGAGATCGAGCGGGGCCACGACGGCTGGGAGAACTTCCTCCGCAGTGCCGGCTTCGACGGCGTGACGATTGCCGATGTCGAGGCCGGCGGCGACGCGAGCGTGGTCGGGCTCTCGCTGGCCGAGATCGCCCGGCGCCGGGAGCAGTCGCCGTGGGACGTCTTCTTCGACCTGCTGCTGGAGCACGACGGGCGCGTGGCCGCGCTGTACGCGCTCATGCACGAAGACGACGTGCGCGAGGTGCTGCGGCAGCCCTGGGTGAGCATCGGGTCCGACTCGGCCGCGCAACCCGACGCCGGGCCCCTGGCCGTCGGGCGTCCGCACCCCCGGGGCTTCGGCACGTTCCCGCGCGTGCTCGGGCGCTACGTGAGAGACGAGCAGCTCGTCCCGCTGCCAGAGGCCGTGCGCCGGATGACGAGCTTCGCGGCGGCACAGATGGGGATCGTCGAACGTGGGCAGGTCCGGCCCGGCTGGTTCGCCGACCTGGTGGTGTTCGACCCGGCCACGATTCGCGATCGCGCGACGTTCGAGCAGCCGAGGCAGTACCCTGAAGGAGTGGCGGTCGTCGTGGTGAACGGCGTGGTGACGGTGCGCGACGGCGCCCTCACGGGACAGCGCGGCGGGCGGGCGCTGCTCGGCCCCGGTGTCACGCGTGCGCCGGAGGAGCCGTGACCACGGGCTGGGTCACCTCGCGTGGCGTCGACGCCGGCGTCGCGGTCAAGACCACTCCCGGGCGGCGCCGCGTCGTCATCGTCGGCGGCGGGTTCGGCGGGCTCGCCACGGCGCGCGCGCTGCGGTGGGCCGACGTGGACGTGGTGCTCGTCGATCGCCGCAATCACCACGTCTTCCAGCCGCTCCTGTACCAGGTGGCGACGGCAGGCCTGTCGCCCGGCGACATCGCCTCGCCCATCCGCTGGATTCTGCGGCGACAGCAGAACGTGCAGGTGTTGCTCGCCGAAGCGGTCGGCGTCGACACCAGTCGACGCGTGCTGCGGCTCGACGTCGGCGAGATCGGCTACGACGCGCTCGTCGTCGCCACCGGTGCCACGCACGCCTATTTCGGGCACGACGACTGGCAGGCGCATGCGCCGGGCCTCAAGACGCTCGAGGACGCCGGGGTGATTCGCCGGCACCTCCTGCTCGCGTTCGAGCAGGCCGAGCGCACCACCGATCCCGAGGAACGGAGCCGGGCGCTGACGTTCGTCATCGTCGGCGGCGGGCCGACGGGGGTCGAACTGGCGGGCGCGCTGGCCGAACTCGCCAATCATTCGCTGGCGCGCGATTTCCGGTCGATCGATCCCACGGGTGCGCGTGTGCTGCTGGTCGAAGCGGGGCCGCGCATCCTCGGCGCATTCCCCGAGGGTCTGCAGGCGCGAGCGGCAGAGTCGCTGCGGCGTCTCGGCGTCCGGGTACGCACGAGGACTCCCGTCACCGCCATCGACGCCCGCGGCGTCACGGTGGCCGATGGCGAGCGCATCGAGGCCGCAACCGTGCTGTGGGCGGCCGGAGTCGCCGCCTCGCCACTCGGCCGCACGCTGGGTGCGGAGGTGGACCGGGCCGGACGCGTCAAGGTGCGTCCCGACCTGACCGTGCCGGGCTGCGACGACGTCTACGTGATCGGCGACCTGGCGTCGTTCGAGCAGGACGGGCAGGTGCTGCCCGGCGTCGCACAGGTCGCCATGCAGCAGGGGGCGCACGCCGCGGAGAACATCCTGCGCCGCGTCGGCAACCAGCCGCTGCGCGACTTCCGGTATCGCGACCTCGGCAACCTGGCCACCATCGGCCGGCACGCCGCCATTGCCGACTTCGGCGGGCGCTGGCGGTTCTCGGGCCTGCTGGCCTGGTGGCTCTGGCTGTTCGTCCACGTGCTGAAACTGACCGGGTTTCGTAACCGGGTCGCCGTCCTCATCCAGTGGGCATGGGCCTACCTCACGCACCAGCGCGGCATTCGGCTGATCACGGGACACGACGAGCCGGTCTCTGGATCGCCCTCGCCCTCGTCGCCCTCGGCACCCTAGCGCTGGTGGCGCCGCTGCCGCTGCCGCTCCTCGCGGCGTGGCGCCGGGTCTACCCGCGTGCGCAGGCGATCGTCACACCGTTGTCGGCGTGGCTGCCCGCCGCGGCGCTCGACGTGCTGATCGCATCGGTCGTGGCGGGGGCGGCCTGGGCGCTCTGGCGGGCACGGTCGACGAGGCGATGGCTCACGCTGGCCGTCACGCTGCTGGCGGTGGCCGCTGGGCTCTGGCTCACGTTCCTGGCGCTCTGGGGGTGGCACTACCAGGTGCCGACGCTCGAAGCGAGGCTGGCCATTGGCCCGGACGACCTCGCGCCACCGCGAGGCGAGGCGTTCGCGGCGGCCACCGTGGCGCAACTGAACGCGCTGCACGGAGAGGCCCACGCCACGGCGTGGCCCTCGCACGAGCAGTTGCCGGTCGCCCTGCAGCCGTCGCTTGCGCGCGTGCTGCCGGTCCTCGGGGTGTCAAGGGCTCCCGTGCTGCCGTCTCCACGGCGCACGCTGCTCGACGGCTACTTCCGGGCCGCGGGCATCGACGGCATGACCAACCCGTTCGGCCTCGAGGTGCTCGTGAACAGCCGGCTGTTGCCCGTGGAACTCCCGGCACTCGCCGCGCACGAGTACGCCCATCTGGCAGGCTTTGCCGACGAGTCGGATGCAGGGGTGGTGGCGTGGCTGGTGTGTCAGGACGGTTCGGCCGCGTTCAGGTACAGCGGCGCGCTGGCGGTGCTGCCGCACCTGGTGGCGGGCTTGCCCCGCGAGGGGCGCCGTCGTGTGCTGGCGTCACTCGAGGACGGCCCGCGTGCCGATCTGGAGGCGATTGCGGCTCGGCTGGCCGAGCAGCGGCCCTGGATACACGCCCTGGCGTGGACGTCCTACGACCGGTTCCTGCGCGCCAACAGGGTGAGTGAAGGCGTGGCGCGCTACGACGCGGTGGCGCGGGTGCTGATCGGTGCGGCAGACCCGGCTACGGGGCGCCTCCGTCGGACGGTGCCGGTGTGGCCGCCGCCGTCGTCCCGCTGAGCGACACGCCGCCATTCACCGTCTCGACCCGCAACGACGGCCCGCCGCCGTTGAGTCGACCCTCGTAGTGTCGACGGCGCCGTTCCTCGCCGGTCACGGCGTCGAAGCCGTCGACGTCGATGCCCCCGTTGACGGTCCGCACCGACACGGACGCCGCGGCGCGCCCGGGCAACGACACACGGACACCACCGTTCACGGTCTCGATCTGCGTGCCTTGCGACGGCAGGCCCGCCAGGGCGAGCTTCACGCTCCCGTTCACCGTCTCGGCGGCACGCAGCGCCGTCACGGCCCGGGCGTCGATCGACCCGTTGACGGTCTCGAGCGTCACCGCGCCCGTGACGTCGGAGACGTCCACACCGCCGTTGACGGTCGAGAGCGACAGGGCCACCGAGGCAGGCACCAGCACCTCGTACCTCACCTCGATCTGCTGGCCCATGGTGAGGCCCTGACTGCGCGGCGTTGCCAGGCGCACGAGATCGGGGGTGGCCGCCTGCTCGAGCGAGAGACGCCCCAGCAGATCGCGCGCCGCCTGCTGGCTGACCGCGCGGGCCTTCCGGTGCGCCGTCACGCGAATGGTGGCGTCTCGATGTGTGCCGACCGTGATGCTGCCGTTCGTGTTCTCGATTTCGAGCGTGGCGTTCGGAGTCACCGCGTAGGTCTTCTCCCAGCGGTCGGCCACCTCTTCGCGGGGGCCGGCAATCATCAGTTCGCATCCGCCCGACAGCAGGCCGAGGGGAAGGACCAGGGCGGCCAGGGGCGCGCGCAGCGGTTTCGTCATGAGCGGTGACTCCTTCTTCTCCCATACGACGGCCGCATGACGTTGTTCCGATCCGGCACACCGATCGCAAACCAAGGTCGGCCAGGTCGGCCATGCCACGCTGGCCCTATCTGAAGTAGGTGAGCTGGTTTGGGACACTATCCATGGTGGCCGCAGGCGATGTTTGGGGGGCGATCTTGCAGTTCTGTAAGCGCCTGGCGGGCGCAATTGCCGACCTGGATCGCGAGGATCGCGTGATTTCCGAAGGATTTTCCACAAGGGACATCCCGGCCGACGGGGCATACCCGTTGCCCCTTGGCCCGGCATGGTTCGTCCGGGCTCCGCCAGCCATCTCCATCGCTCCATCCTGGCGCTGTGCCTCCTGCTCGTCGCGCAGGTCTCGCACGCCGTGGCTGGTTCCGTCCGTCTCTACTGGGACGCCAACACCGAGCAGGATCTCGCCGGGTACGTCCTGGTCTGGGGCAGCAGCCCCGGTGTCTACACCCAGTCGGCGACGCTCGCGCCCGATGCCGTGACCCATGAAGTGACCAGCCTGCCGGATGGGACGTGGTATTTCGCGATTCGCGCGTTCAACACGACCGGACTGCACAGCGGGTACTCCAACGAGGTGCAGGTCGTGATCGCTGCGCCCGCGGTCTCGTCCCCGACGCTGGTCGGCGTGAGCCCGGCGTCGGGCTCGACGGCTGGTGGCACATCGGTCACCCTTTCGGGCACCGATTTCCGGGCCGGCGCGGTCGTGCGCTTCGGGGGCACGGTCGCTGCGGTCTCGTCGATCTCGTCCACGACGATCGTGGCGACGACGCCCGTGCGGGCAGCCGGCACGGTCAGCGTATCGGTGACCAATCCGGACGGCGGTATGGCGAGCCTGGCGACGGCCTTCACGTTCGTCGCCCCACCGGTCGCGCCGCCCGTGTCGACGCCGTCGATCACGGGTGTCTCGCCAGCGAGTGGGCCTGCGGCGGGTGGCACCGACATCACCATCACCGGCACGCAGTTCCTGCCCGGTGCGGTCGTGCGCCTCGGCGGACAACTGGCGGCCGTCCAGTCACAGACCTCCACGGTGCTCGTCGCGCGCACACCAGCCGGGCCTGTTGGCACGACCAGCGTGAGCGTCACGAACTCCGACGGCGGGGGCGTCACCCTGGCCTCGGCCTTCACCTACCAGGCGCCGCCCACGCTGAGCGGCGTCAATCCGGCGACGGGACCGACGGCTGGCGGCACGCAGGTGACGCTGTCGGGCGCCAACTTCAAGGCGGGATTGGTCGTGAGGTTCGGCAGTACGGTCGCGACGATCGACAGCGTGACACCCTCGGCGGTCGTGGTGAGGACTCCTGCGCATCCAGCGGGAGCGGTCGCGATCACGGTGCAGAATCCCGACGGCACCAGCACGCAGGCGTCGCAGTCGTTCGCGTACACCGCTCCCCCGGCCCTCCCGTCGATCTCGAGCTTCTCTCCGACCAGCGGCACGACTGCTGGCGGAACCGAGGTGGTCATCACGGGCACCAACTTCCAGAACGGCGTCGTCGTGCGCTTCGGTTCGCTGTCGGCCAGCGTCTCGAGCGTCACGACCACGCGCCTGGTGGTCAGGACGCCTGCCCAGGCCCGCGGGACGGTGGCATTGTCGGTGTTGAATCCCGATGGCAACGGCGTGCAGATCGACCGGGCATACACGTATCGGGGCAAGGCGCCCTCGGTGACGACGGTGTCGCCCTCGGCCGGCGACGCATCGGGGGGGACCCAGGTCGTCCTCGATGGCGCCGACTTCGAGGAGGGCGTCAGTGTGTCGGTGAACGACGTGCCTGCCGCCGTCCTGTCGGTGACGCCGACCCGGGTCGTGGTGCGGATGCCACCCCATGCGCCGGCGAAGGTCGGCCTGGTCGTCACCAATCCCGACTCGCAGTTCACGTGGGTGCCGGCGGCGTTCACCTATGAGGATGCCGGCCCGGCCATCACGCACGTGTCGCCCGCCACGGGGGCGACCGCGGGCGGCACGTCGGTCAGCATCGTCGGCAGCGGATTCGTCGCCGGCGCCACGGTGGCCTTCGGCGGCGTGCCCGCGACCGTGCTCTCGCAGGAGTCCGGCGTGATCGTGGCCACGGCTCCGGCGCACGAGGCGGGTCCGGTCAGCATCCTCGTACGCAATCCCGACGGGCGGACGGCCACAGCACCCGGGGCGTACACGTACGAGGATCCGTCGGCGCCGTTCGTGCGGTACTTCGCGGAAGGGGCGGCGGGGAGCTTCTTTGCGACGCGGTTTGCGCTGGCCAACCCGCATGCCGAGGCGGTGGCGGTGGAGGTGACCTACACCGACACGCAGGGGACGGCGACGACGCAGACGGTGGAGGTGCCGGGCCGGGGGCGGGTGACGCTGGAGGCGAGCAACCGACCGGCGCTGGCCAGCGAGGCGTTCGCGACGGTGTTCAGCGCGCCGAAGGTGATCGGGGTGGAGCGGACGATGACGTGGGCGGCGGGCGGGCCGGCGTACGGGGCGCACAGCGACACGGGGGTGGCGGCGCCGCGGACGTCGTGGGTGCTGGCCGAGGGGGCGACGATTGGCGGGTTCAACACGTTCTACCTGCTGCAGAACCCGACGGCCGAGACGGCGCAGGTGAAGGTGCAGTACCTGTTGGCCGACGGGGAACGGATCGAGCGGATCCACCCGGTGGCGCCGCTGTCGCGGACCAACATCTGGGTGAACAAGGACGACCCGGCGCTGGCGGCGGCCGAGATGTCGGCGACGGTGACCTCGCTCAACGGGGTGCCGGTGGTGGTGGAGCGGTCGATGTACCGCAACAGCGCGACGGAGTTGTTCGCGGCGGGGCACAACAGCGCGGCGGTGGACGCGCCGGCGCTGCGGTGGTTCCTGGCCGAGGGGGCGACCGGGGGGACGTTCGACGAGTTCGTGCTGGTGGCCAATCCGAACCCGGTGGCCGCGCAGCTGCGGGTGAGCTACCTGCGGGCGGGCCGGGCGCCGCTGGTCAAGTCGTACGTGGCGGGGCCGCAGAGCCGGCTGACGATCTGGGTGGACCAGGAAGCGCCGGAGCTGGCCAACGCGGAGGTGTCGGTGGTGGTCGAGAGCCTGACGCCGACGCCGGTGGTGGTGGAGCGGTCGATGTGGTGGCGGGCGGACGCGGCGGGCGAGTGGGTGGAAGCGCACAACAGCCGGGGCGTGACGACGACGGCGGCGCGGTGGCTGGTGGCCGACGGGGAGGCGGGGGGCCCGGGACAGGCCAGCACGTACGTGCTGGTGGCCAACACGGGCGCGACGGCGCAGCCGATCGCGATCACGCTGCTGCCCGAGCAGGGGACGCCGCGGACGGTGTCGGCGGTGGTGAGCGGCAACGGGCGGTTCACGATCGACGTGGCCGGGACGTTCCCGGAGGTGGCCGAGGGGCGGTTCGGCGTGCTGGTGGAGGGCAGCAGCCCGACGGCGCCGCTGGTGGTGGAGCGGGCCTCGTACGCGAGCACGCCGAGCACGCCGTGGGCCGCGGGCACCAACAGCCTCGCCCTGCCGCTGCCGTGATGCCTGATGCCTGATGCCCGATGCCTGCGGCCTACAGGTAGGCTGTAGGCCGTAGGCCGCAGGCTGCGTAGGCCTCTGTGACGCATGGCGCGGGACGCCGCCCGTCCGAGGTAGGGCGCGGTGTCCCCACCGCGCCTCTGCCCACGAACGCTGCGCGCGTGGCGCAGGGCGCGCTCGGCTGCCGGCGCAATCCGTAAGGCGCTCGACACTTCTGTAATGACCCGCCAGAAGATGCAGGTCTTCGAGCCGCGCGATCCCGACAAAATGCGAAGGAATCCGCACGTCACGAGACCTGCGGCTGAGGCACGGGCGTTGCCCCGGCGATGGGCATGGTTCGCCCGGGCCTCGCCAGTCAGACCCGTCGCTCGCTGCTCGCGCTCTGCCTGCTCCTGCTCGTTCACGTGTCGGAGGCTGCCGCCGGGGCCGTCCGACTCTATTGGGATCCGAACAGCGAGGCCGATCTCGCCGGATACGTGCTCGTGTACGGCTCGTCTCCGGGCGTCTACACGCAGTCGGTGACCCTCGGGCCGGGCGCGGTGACCCACGAGGTGACAGGGCTGGGCAGCGGCACCTGGTACTTCGCCATCCGGGCGTTCAACACCGCAGGACTCCACAGCGGCTACTCGAACGAGGTGCAGGTCGTCCTCTCCAATGCACCCGTCATCACGGCCGTCGCGCCTTCCAGTGGACCGATCGACGGGGGCACGCTGGTCACGATCTCGGGAAGCGGCTTCGTCGCGGGCGCCACGGTGGACTTCGGCACCGAGCCCGCAACCGTCACGGCGCAGAACTCGACGTCCATCACCGTCATCAGTCCGCCGAACGCCGCAGGCACCGTGGCGCTGACCGTGTCCAATCCAGACGGCGGGGCGGCCACCAGGAGTTCGGCCTTCACCTACACGACCACGACGGTCAGCCTCTCGGAGCCCACCATTGCCATCGTGTCGCCCGCCAACGGGCCGACGAGTGGCGGGACCCTGGTGACGATCAGCGGCAGCGACTTCCGTGAGGGCGCTGCCGTGCGCATCGGAGGCACGGCAGCCACCGTGGTGGAGCAGGCCGATTCGTGGATCACGGTGAGTACGCCGCCGCGGTCGGCGGGAGCCGCCGCGGTCACGGTGACCAACCCCGATGGCGGCACCGTCACGCTGGCATCGGCCTTCACGTATGTCGAACCCAGCCAGCCGGTCTCTGCACCCACGATCACGAGCGTGATGCCGGCGACCGGATCGACCGCTGGCGGTACCGTCGTGATCGTGAGCGGCGCGGACTTCCTGCCGGGGGCCGCGGTGCTGTTCGGTGGCACTGCCGTCACCGTCTCGTCGCAGACGCCGACCTCGCTCACCCTCGTCACGCCCCCGCGGGCCGCCGGTCCTGTGACGCTCACGGTGAGCAACCCCGATGGGGGAGTGGTGGCCATGCCATCGGCGTTCACCTACGTCGCTCCCCCGGCGACGGTGACACCGCCCACCGTGACGGGCCTCACGCCGGGTTCGGGGCCGACGACAGGCGGGACCGACGTCGCCATCACCGGCACCGGGTTCCAGGCCGGCGTGGTCGTGCGGTTCGGGGGCGTCGCCGGCACGGTGCTCTCGCGTACCGCCACCACGATGACCGTCCGTACGTCGTCTGCCGTCGCCGGTGCGGTGGCGGTCACGGTGACCAACCCCGACGGCGGCACCGTCAGCGTTCCGTCGGCGTTCACGTACGTGACCCCCCAGGGCTCGGGCACGACGCCGACCCTGTCGAGCTTCTCGCCGGCCTCCGGACCGATCAGCGGCGGCACGCTGGTCACGATCAACGGCACCAACTTCAGGTCCGGAGCCATCGTCCGGTTCGGGTCGGTGGCCGCGACGGTCACGAGCTTCACCACGACGCGACTGGTCGCCCGGACGCCGGCGCAGGCCGAGGGCGTGGTCGCCCTCACGGTGCTCAACTCCGATGGCGTCGGCGTGCAACTGCCCAACGCCTTCACCTACCGAGCGCCGGCGCCGACCGTGTCGTCGGTGTCGCCGGCCCGTGGCCCGGCCAGCGGCAGCACCGACGTCACGATCGCGGGCAGCAACTTCAGGCCCGGCCTGAGCGTGGCCGTCAACAGCATCGAGGCTCGCGTTCTCTCGGTGACGGCCACGCGCATCGTCGCCAGGATGCCGGCGCACGTGCCGGCCGTCGTGGGGATCTCGGTGACCAACCCCGACTCGCAGTCGGCCGCGAGGGCCAACGCGTACACGTACGTCGATGGCGGGCCCGCCGTCACGCAGGTGCTGCCGGCGTCGGGGCCGATGGCGGGCGGCAGCCTCGTGACCCTGGTTGGCAGCGGGTTCTTCAACGCGTCGGTGAGCTTTGGCGGCGTGAATGCGCCGATCGTGTCGCGCACGACCGAGATGATCACCGTGCGCACACCTGCGCGCGGAGCCGGCCAGGTCGACGTGACCGTACGCAACTCCGACGGGATCAGCATCGCGGTGCCCGGGGCGTACACGTACGAGGATCCGTCGGCGCCGTTCGTGCGGTACTTCGCGGAAGGGGCGGCGGGGAGCTTCTTTGCGACGCGGTTTGCGCTGGCCAACCCGCATGCCGAGGCGGTGGCGGTGGAGGTGACCTACACCGACACGCAGGGGACGGCGACGACGCAGACGGTGGAGGTGCCGGGCCGGGGGCGGGTGACGCTGGAGGCGAGCAACCGACCGGCGCTGGCCAGCGAGGCGTTCGCGACGGTGTTCAGCGCGCCGAAGGTGATCGGGGTGGAGCGGACGATGACGTGGGCGGCGGGCGGGCCGGCGTACGGGGCGCACAGCGACACGGGGGTGGCGGCGCCGCGGACGTCGTGGGTGCTGGCCGAGGGGGCGACGATTGGCGGGTTCAACACGTTCTACCTGCTGCAGAACCCGACGGCCGAGACGGCGCAGGTGAAGGTGCAGTACCTGTTGGCCGACGGGGAACGGATCGAGCGGATCCACCCGGTGGCGCCGCTGTCGCGGACCAACATCTGGGTGAACAAGGACGACCCGGCGCTGGCGGCGGCCGAGATGTCGGCGACGGTGACCTCGCTCAACGGGGTGCCGGTGGTGGTGGAGCGGTCGATGTACCGCAACAGCGCGACGGAGTTGTTCGCGGCGGGGCACAACAGCGCGGCGGTGGACGCGCCGGCGCTGCGGTGGTTCCTGGCCGAGGGGGCGACCGGGGGGACGTTCGACGAGTTCGTGCTGGTGGCCAATCCGAACCCGGTGGCCGCGCAGCTGCGGGTGAGCTACCTGCGGGCGGGCCGGGCGCCGCTGGTCAAGTCGTACGTGGCGGGGCCGCAGAGCCGGCTGACGATCTGGGTGGACCAGGAAGCGCCGGAGCTGGCCAACGCGGAGGTGTCGGTGGTGGTCGAGAGCCTGACGCCGACGCCGGTGGTGGTGGAGCGGTCGATGTGGTGGCGGGCGGACGCGGCGGGCGAGTGGGTGGAAGCGCACAACAGCCGGGGCGTGACGACGACGGCGGCGCGGTGGCTGGTGGCCGACGGGGAGGCGGGGGGCCCGGGACAGGCCAGCACGTACGTGCTGGTGGCCAACACGGGCGCGACGGCGCAGCCGATCGCGATCACGCTGCTGCCCGAGCAGGGGACGCCGCGGACGGTGTCGGCGGTGGTGAGCGGCAACGGGCGGTTCACGATCGACGTGGCCGGGACGTTCCCGGAGGTGGCCGAGGGGCGGTTCGGCGTGCTGGTGGAGGGCAGCAGCCCGACGGCGCCGCTGGTGGTGGAGCGGGCCTCGTACGCGAGCACGCCGAGCACGCCATGGGCCGCGGGCACCAACAGCCTCGCCCTGCCGCTGCCGTGATGCCTGATGCCCGATGCCCGATGCCTGCGGCCTACAGGTAGGCTGTAGGCCGTAGGCCGTAGGCTGCCTAGCCCTGTGACGCCGAACGCCGAACGCCGAACGCATGGCGCATAGCGCATGACGCATGACGCATTGCGCATAGCGCATGACGCGGTGTCCCACCGCGCCGTTGCCCCCACACGCCGGGCGCGGACAGCGGTGCGCGCGCATTCCAGCATTCCGGCATTCGGCATCGCGACATTACGCGATACCCTCCCCCATGGCTTCCTTCACGGTGCGGATTGGGGTCCTGCTCGTCGTGCTCGGTGTGGCGTCCTACGGGATGACGGGCGGGGCGAGCCTGACCGCGCTGATTCCCTCGATCTTCGGTGCGGCACTGGGCCTGTGCGGGGCGCTGGCGCACCGCAGTCGCACGCCACGGCCGCTTGCCCTGCGCATCGCGATCCTGATTGCCGGGATGGGCTTTGCGGCCACCGCGACGGCGCTCTCGCGGTTCATCGGGGTCGTGGCCTCGGGCGCCGGCACCACACCCGCGCTGGTGAGTCGCGCGAGCATGGCGCTGCTGCTGTTCGTGTACCTGCTCGTCAGCGTCCGGGCGTTCGTACGAGACGCGCTGCACCGGAAGTGACCTCCGCTACCCGCGAGACGGTCGCGGCGCGGTCGGAGACGGCGCCCCACCCCCGGCGCCCGGTCGCCCGCTAGGCGTCGCCCGCTAGGCCTCGACCGCTTCGCGTCGCGGGTAGTGCGAGGCGACGTAGTCTTCCACCAGGCGCTGGAAGGCCAGCGAGAGTTCCTCGTAGGTGCCGCGCAGCGTCATCGCGTGTACGCCGTCGATGAACACCGGGCAGTTGGGCGCTTCGCCCGTCCCGGGCAACGAGATCCCGATGTTGGCGGCCTTCGACTCGCCGGGGCCGTTGACGACGCAGCCCATGACGGCGAGCGTCATCGTCTCCACGCCGTCGAATTCACGCTTCCACGCCGGCATCCGGTCCCGGATGTACCCCTGGATGCGCTCGGCGAGTTCCTGGAAGGTCGTGCTGGTGGTGCGGCCGCATCCGGGGCAGGCGGTGACACTCGGGCTGAACGCCCGCAGCCCCAGGGCCTGGAGCAGTTCGCACGCCGCATAGACCTCCTCGCACCGGTCGCCGCCGGGGCGCGGTGTCAGTGACACACGAATCGTGTCGCCGATGCCCTCGTGCAGCAGGATGCCCATCGCCGAGGAGGACCACACCAGGCCCTTGATCCCCATGCCGGCCTCGGTGAGTCCCAGGTGGAGCGGCTGCCGCGTGGCCCTGGACAACCGGCGGTAGACGTCGATCAGGTGCAGGGGCCGCGAGACCTTGCACGAGATGATGATCTGGTCCTCCCGCAGCCCGGCGTCGATCGCGAGCGCGGTGGAGGTGAGCGCCGACTCGATCATGCAGTCGTTCAGGACCTCCTCGGACGTGCGACCGAGGTTGCGGTCGGTGTTCTCCTGCATGCGCTGCATCACCAGTTCCTGGTTCAGCGAGCCGCCGTTGACGCCGATGCGCACCGGCTTGCCGTGGTCGCGCGCCACGGCGCAGATCGTCGCGAACTGCTCGTCGCGCCGTGCGCCCGTGCCCACGTTGCCGGGATTGATGCGGTACTTGTCGAGCGCCTCGGCACACGCCGGGTATCGCGTCAGCAGGAGGTGACCGTTGTAGTGGAAGTCGCCGACCAGCGGCACGGTGCAGCCCCGGTCGTGCAGGCGCTTGCGGATCTCCGGCACCGCGGCGGCTGCTTCCGGCAGGTTGACGGTCACGCGGACGATCTCGGAACCCGCGGCGGCCAGCGCGGCGACCTGTTCGACCGTGCGCGGCACGTCGGCCGTGTCGGTGCTCGTCATGGACTGCACCACGACGGGGGCGCCTCCGCCCACCTGGACGTGTCCGACCCTGACCCCAATCGTGCGATGCAAGCGTGCGTTGATCATGACTCGTTCATGGTGCCCGGCTGCGCGTGATCCGGCGCGATCGACACGAGCAGGACCTCGATCGCGGCGCGCGTCTCCGCCGGCAACGTGCCGAACGCGACGCCGGTCACGAAGGTGGCCGCGGCGTCGACGCGCGAGGGCAGCAACAGGCGCGTGTGGACCACGCGTCCTCCGACGTCCAGGGCGACGGCGCCCGGAGCCTCGATCGTCAGCGCAACCTGATCGCCGACCGGCAGCAGAGCCGGCGCCTCCAGCACCAGGCCGCCCACGCTGAGCCCGCTGACCCGAACGGTCGTGGGCCCGGCGGCGTTGCCAGCCGCGGCGTGCAGCCGGGCATACAGCGGGAACGGCAACGCGCGCCGTTCACTGCGCCGTCGGTCGGGATTCCACGGGATGGCCATCGGATGCGTCAGCGACGACCATCCTCGAGACGGGTGCGCGCGCTGCGATGCAGGTCGAGCACGTGCGGTCCGAGCTGCTTGCTCAGGAACACCTTCGACTCGAGGATCTCGATGGGGTTCTGCACGTACTTGACGACGTTGAAGTGGAGGTTCGCCAGCGTGGCGCGCATCTCGTAGTGGCGGTTCTTGGTCTTGACGATGACCTCGTCGAACCCCGTCGCCACGGCCCAGGCCTCCTGCTCTTCGGTGAGGGCCCGGAACTGGCCCTGGCCGCGCCAGTCGATTCGCGTCCCGCCGATCCAGCTGTAGAGGATCCGACGGTTCTCGAACGCGACGACGTCCTCGAGCTGCGCGGCCAGGTCGGCCAGGCGCGGATCGGACTCGGCGGCGAACAGCTCGTGGCACACCTTGTAGGCCACCGGCACGAGCGTCCCGGGATCGTCGGGCAGCGCCGCGACCGCCATCACGATCAGGTGCTCGCGGTCGGCGAGCCGCGCCGTGATCTCGGCTGTCGTCTTGCGACGGGCGAACTCGCCGAAGAACTCCTCGATGTACTCGATCTCGAGGGCCCCCTCGTCGAGCGTGTAGTGCCGAATCAGATACTCCACGTGGGTGCGGCGCCTCGCTGCGGTGGGCCCGCAGGGCGCGCTCGCGCCGCGGGGCCATCCGCACATTCTACCTCCGGAGTCGCGCCGACCGTCGGTCAGCGCACCCGGCCATCACGGGCGCCGGAAACGGTACGATCCGGGAATGCGCTCGGGCAGGTCGGCGTGAGTCGACCCCTCCTCGTCCTGATCCTCGGCATCTGCGCCCTGATCACGCTCTCGTGGGCGCTTGGACGCGTGATCTTCTGGTTGAGGGCGACGTTTCCGCCGAATCGGCCGCGCCGCCGCCGCTAGGCTAGGCCTGCCGCCTCCGCGGATCAGTCCGTGGCCGCGGCCGGTCGACGTCGGGCCGATCGCGCCCGTCAGCGGCCGGGGCGAGGAAACAGGTCCGGGTTGTCGGTGAAGAGGCCGTCCACGCCGTACTCGCCGATGAAGCGGCGCATGTCCGCCGTGGCCGCGTCCGCCTCGGCGGCCGAGCCCCGGCGAGCCCTGAAGGTCCAGGGGACCACGGTCAGGCCCGCTCGATGGGCGTCGCCGACCAGGCCGGGATTGGCGTCGACCAGCGCACGCGCCGGCCCGACGCCCGTCGCGAACGTCGCGACGTCGCGCAGGCCGTCGGTGGTGAGCCAGCGCCTCGCGGCATCCGGCGTGCCGATCAGGAAGGTGCGGGGAATCCGTGGCAGCCGCGTCGACAGCGTCCGGAGGCTCTGCTCCTCGAACGACTGGAGCAGGACCGCGGGGCGACCCTTGACCGTGGCGTCGGTCAGCCCGTTCCGCTCCAGGGCGGCGACGACGGCCGCTTCCAGGCTGATGCCCTTGGCGCGGAGGCGATCGGGACCCTTCAGCTCGGGGAAGAGTCCGGCCTTCCCCTTGACGAGATCGATGGCCTCCTGGAACGTCGCCACCCGGGCGCCCGCGAACGAGGCGTCGAACCAGCGCCCGGCATCGAGTCGCTTGACCTCGGCGAGCGTGAAGTCGTCCACGAACCACCGACGCCTGACCTGCCCGCCCTCGACGACCTCGGTGGCCCGCTCCGGGAACACCTCCTCGACGTCGGTCGTCCGCTCGAGACTGAGGTCGTGCAGGCACACGAGGACGCCGTCTTTCGTGATGCCCAGATCCTGCTCGACGTAGTCGGCGCCCTGGTCGAGCGCGAGGCGGTAGGCCTCGAGTGTGTGCTCGGGGGCGTATGCCGACGCCCCGCGGTGCGCCACGTTGAAGGCGGTCGACGGCGGGGCAGCGGGCTGCATGGTCAAGACGGCGACGAGCGGGAGAAGGAGCGCACGCACGATGCGATCAGCATGCCGCCGACGGGTAACGCGGACGTGACGCAGACGCGTCAACGAGCCGAGGGGCGGTCACCTCAGGCCTGGTCGTCATTCCCGTCGCGAGCGTCTGCCGAAGCCGCCGGAACCTCCGCGTCGGCTGCGTCCGTGCCTGCTGGTCGTCGGCGCCGCCGGCGGCGACGCTTCCTGGCCAGCCCGCTGGCGTCGTCTGTCGCCGCCGCGTCGGCGGCGTCGGCCGTCGGCGGCTCGCCTCCCGCCGGTTCGTCGAGTCGTGCGGGCGCCTCTGCCGTCGGTGACGGCGTGGTATCGGCCGTCTTCGCGGCAGCGCGCGTGCGGCGCGGACGGGCACTGCGGGACCGTGGCTGACGTTCGGAGACAGCCGGCGCGGCCTCGGGGCCGGCCCCGGCGACGGCAGGCGCGTCGCCGTCCGCGTGGGCTTCCACCAGTTCTGCGTGCGCGTCCTCGAACAGCACCAGGCCGAAGGCATCGGCGATGGCTTCCATGTCGGCGCGTTCGTCAGGGGACACGAGCGTGATCGCCGTGCCCGTGGACCCCGCACGCCCGGCGCGGCCCACCCGGTGGACGTAGGCCTCGCGGTTGAACGGCACCTCGAAGTTCACCACCGTTTCGATCGCGTCGATGTCGAGCCCGCGCGCCGCGATGTCGGTGGCCACGAGCACCCGATGGGTCCCCGACTTGAAGCCCTCCACGGCGCGGAGGCGATCCTGCTGGGTGCGGTCGGCGTGCAGGGCCGCGGCGCGGAGTCCCTGCGACTGCAGGTCTCGCGCGAGTCGATCGGCGCCGCGCTTGGTGGCCGAGAACACCAGCGTCGGCCCCGGCGCACGGCGGAGGAACCGCGACAGCCACTGCACCTTCTCATGGCGCCCGAGCAGCTCGGCCTTGTGCGTGATGGTCGCCGCCGGCGCGTTGCGGACGCCGAGCTGCACGAGCCGGGGCGTGCGCATGATCTCCAGCGCGAACCCCATCACCTCTTCGGGCATCGTCGCCGAGAACAGCAACGTCTGTCGCGGGCGATCGGTGGGCAGCTGCGACACGATGAACTTGACGTCGGGCCAGAAGCCCATGTCGAGCATCCGGTCGGCCTCGTCGAGGACCAGCACCTCGACGCCGGAGAAGTTGGCGATGCCGGCCCGCAGGTGATCCATCAGCCGGCCGGGGGTGGCCACGACGATGTCCACACCGGCCCGGAGGGCCTGTTCCTGGCCATCCATGCCCACACCGCCGAACACGGCGGCGCACCGCATCGACGTGTGGTAGGCGAACCCCTGCACGTCGTCTTCGATCTGGACGGCAAGTTCCCGGGTAGGCGCCAGCACGAGGATGCGGGCCGAGCCCTCGCGGGGGGCGTCGACCTGCAGCAGCCGTTGCATCAACGGCAGCAGGAAGGCCGCGGTCTTGCCGGTGCCGGTTTCGGCGCAGGCCACCAGGTCGTGACCGGCGGCCACGGTGTCGAACACCGCGCTCTGGATGGGCGTCGTGTGCTCGAACCGGCGATCCTCGACGCCCATCAGCAACTCGGGCACGACGATCAGGTCCGTGAACCGGCGTGGTTCGATGTCGGGCGCCAGGGCTTCGAACTTCTGAAGCAGCTCGGCGTGACGGGCAGAACTCTGCGGGCGGGCAGGGGGGCGACGGGGGCCGGACCGGCCTCTGCCAGTCCGGGCGCCGCGTTCAGGGCGTGGGCTCACTCGTCGTCGTCCGTGTGGTCGTCGAGGTCTGCCCGGCTGGCGGCCGGATCGTCGAACTCCACCGTGGAGTCGAGGTCCTCGTCCTCGTCGTACAAGCGGCTGACCGGCCGCTCCTTGATCGGGCCGCGGGGCCCCTTTTCGTAGGTCTGCTTCCGGGCCGGCCCCTTGGCCGGGCCACGGGCACGCCGACTGTCGGCCCCCGGGGGGGGCAGGCCGGGGTCGCGCGGCGCAAACGGGCGTGGTGGTCCCCCGGGCCTCGGGCCGCCGAAGCCGCCGCCGTCTGGGCGCGGTCCCCCGTACCCACCGGGACGCGGCGGGCCGCCAAAGCCGCCGGGCCCCGACGGCCTCGGGCCGCCGTAGCCGCCAGGACGCGGGCCGGCGGGACGATCCTCGCGTGCGCGCGCCTCGCTCACCGCCAGGGGGCGCCCGTTGAAGGGTTGGCCGTTGTAGCGCTGAATCACCTGCTCGGCGTGCTCCCGCTCGGCGAAGTCGACGAACGCGAATCCGCGTGGTCGGCCCGTCTCGCGGTCGGTCGGCAGCACCACCTGCTGCGGCTCGGCCACGTCGGAGAACAGGGCGCGCAGGTCGGCTTCGGTGGCGCTGTAGGGCAGGTTTCCAATGAATAAGCGAACGCTCACGACGTCCTCACGGGCTGGCCAGGCCTCCGTCTGGCGATGGACAGGGGGAACACGCATGCAGCCATGCGGAACACCACAAGAGACTGGGACTGACGATCGACGGGGAAGAAACGGTTGGGATCGATGCGGTACTCGGCTGAAAGCGGCGGGTCAGAATCGCATATTCTCCGTGTCGGGCGCAACCGGTAGACTGACGCCACTCCTCACGACGACCATGCCTCGCCTGCCATTTACCGAACTTCCCGACACCGCACGCCTGTGGATCTTTGCCGCAACGCGTCCCCTGGCCGCCGCCGAACAAGCCGCACTGCTCGAGGCGGTCGACCGGTTCCTCGACGGCTGGCACGCGCATCGGGTGCCACTCGACTGCGCCCGCGACCTGCGGTACGACCAGTTCCTGCTGGTCGCGGTGGACGAAGCCGCGGCCGGCGTTTCCGGGTGCTCGATCGACAGTCTGGTGCGGACGATGCAGGCGCTCGGGACCGAACTCGGCGTGGATCTGCTGGACCGCGGGTCGGTCTTCTTCCGCGACGCGGACGGGGTGCGGCGTGTCGCGCGCGACGAGTTCGCGGACCTGGCGACCGACGGCGCCGTGACTCCCGCGACCACCGTCTTCGACACGACCGTGGCGACGATCGGGGCCCTGCGGGCGGGTGGCCTGGAGGCTCCCGCGGCGTCCACCTGGCACGCGCGCGCCTTCTTCTGACCCTCGTGGCCAACGCGGCAGTTCCCGGGAGGGGCGACGCCTCCGCCGGCTCGAACGGCATGCGGGCCGGCCGTCGCCTGGCCGCCATCAGCGTGGGCGTCAATGCGTGCCTCGCGATGGCGGGACTCGTGGTCGGGAGCCGCGGCGGCTCGTTGACGGTGCTCGCGTCCGGCATCGAGTTCGCGGCCGACGTCGTCGCCTCGCTCGCCGTCCTGGCCGGCTTCTGGTACGCCTCCCGCCCGGCCGACGGGAATCATCCCTATGGACATGGCCGGGCCGAGACGCTGACCGGACTGCTCATCGGATTGGCCCTGTGCCTCACGGGCACCGGCATCGTGGTCCATGCCGTGCGTGGCCTCGGCGCCGTGCACGCCCCGCCTGCCCCCTATACCCTCTGGCCCCTCGTCATCGCCCTGGTCGTCAAGAGCGGGCTGGTGGTTTCCAAGTTCCGCCTGAGTCGTCGCACCCGCAGCCAGGCGCTGCTCGCCGACGCCTGGAACGACAGCGTCGACGTGCTCTCGTCGCTGGCGGCGCTCGGCGCCCTGGGCCTGACGCTCTATTCACCCGAGACGTTCGGCGCGGCCGATCGCGTGGGGGGGCTGCTCGTCGGCCTGTTCGTCATCGTGGCCGGGCTCGGCGTCGCGCGCAGCACGTCACAGGATCTGATCGACACGATGCCACCCGACGCCGTGCTCGATCGCGTGCGCGTGGCGGCCTGCGCGGTGGAGGGCGTGCGCGGCGTGGAGAAGGTGTTCGGCCGCAAGACCGGCCTGCAGTACCACGTGGACCTGCACCTCGAGGTCGATGGATGGATTTCCGTGGACGAAGGCCACGCCATCGCGACCCGTGTCCGTGAGCGGATCCGCACCGAGGTGGCAGAGGTGAGCGACGTCCTCGTGCACGTGGAACCGACCGGACTCGGAGCGACCGTGCACGGACGTTAGGCTCAGGGCTCAGGGCTCAGGGCTCAGGGCTCAAGGCTCAGGGCTCGGACGACGTCTGAGCCGGGTCCCCTGGACCTGTCGGTATGCCGAGCGTCTCGGTGAAGAACTGCCGCAGGGCCCCGAGGTAGGTGGCCTCGTCCCGTTCGTTCGGGCGGATGTGCCCGCCCCGCAGCGCCACGAGGCGACGCGGCTCGCGCGCGGCCTGCCACAGTTGCTCCCCATGCGCGAACGGGATGATCTCGTCGTCGCGCGCGTGGAGCAGGAGCAGGGGGCTGCCGATCCGTCCGATGCGCTCCCGCGACGCGAACGGGTTCCTGATCATCAGCCGAATCGGCAGCCAGGGATACAGTTCGCGGGCCCGATCGTCCACGCCCGTGAACGCGCCCTCGAGGACCACCGCGCGTTCGTCCACGGCGGCAGCCAGGTGTGTGGCCACGCCGGAGCCGAGCGACCAGCCGTACACGGCGATGCGCGCGGCCGGCACACCCGAGGCGCGCAGCCAGTCCCACGCATCGCGTGCCGCGGCGGCGGTGCCCGTCTCGGACGCCGCGCCGGGGAGTTCGCCGAAGCCCGGGTACTCGGGCGCCACGACCTGCAGTCCCAGCGACAGCAACTGGCGGTAGCGCGTGACGTTCTCGGGCGTACTGACGTTGGCGCTGTTGCCGTGCAGGAAGATGACCCACGGCGCGTCATCCCGATCAGGCTGTCGCAGTGCCCAGATCAGCCCCGCGGTGCCGGGACCGGGTTGCCGGACGATGCGCTCCAGCCGCGCCGAGACGGCGGCGGGCAGCGGGTGCACGCGCCGACTGGGCGCAAACACCAGCGACGCCTCGTTGGCCACGAACCACGCCACGACCGTGCCGTAGGCCAGCAGTGACGCCGCCAGCGCCCCGGCGAGGCTCCAGCGGACGAGCCGACGCGAAACCGCCATGTCGGGGCCTATGGTCGCGCGACGCGCAGCGTCGTGATCTGGTTGGCGGCGACGTCGACCTGGCGCGCGAGGCCGCCAACCAGCACGTCGTGGCGCCCCGGACGCAACTGGCCGATGGTGATGGGCGTGAACCCGCGCTCGCGGCCTTCCATCGTGACGGGCAGGCCGGGTGGCGTGCTCTCGATGGCGACGGCGCCACGCGTCGGCGACACGGCGGCCGGGCCGGTCGCCGCGGCGTCACCGGCTGGCGACGCCGCCGGCGTCGGCGCAATGGGCGGCGCTGGCACGGTCGGCGCGGCTCGAGGGGCGGTGCCGGGCGAGGGGGGCGGGGCAGGGGACGTCCCGGCGTCGGTCGCCGCCGCGGCCGTCGTCGGGGGAAGGGCTGCGTGTGGGGCAGGGCGCGTGAGCGGCCACAGCACCACGACCGCACCCTGCTCGATGGTCACGCGCGTCGCCTCCGTCGAGGAGTCGGCGCCTACGGCCACGGCGTAGCTGCCCGGCGCCAGTGTGCGGTCGACCGGGGCGGTGCCGATCGACTCGCCGTCGATCCGGACCTCGGCACCCGCCGGTCCCTCCACACGCAGACGCCCGTCGGTCGGGGCGGGCGTCCCCGCCATGAGGTACGCCAGGTAGGCCGCCTGGCCGATCGCGGCCAGTGCGAACAGCACGGTGAGCACCGGCAGCCAGGATCGGCGCGGCGCGACCTCGTCGGGCGTGCCGCGCAGCCGCAGTTCGCTCCAGTCGGGTCGCGAGAACTCGGGTGGGGCCGCAGGCGCGTCAGTCGCAAGTCCGGGGATCGGCGCCGGTGGGCGAACCGTTTCCGGTGCTTCCGGTGTACTGGTCGTCGCGGCGACTGCCACGGGGCGGTCGGCCTCGGGCACGTCCACCACTTCGTAGTGCGCCAGCTCGCGGTCGGGCGGCGGCCAGGTCATCGCGTGCGCCGCCGGCGCTCCGGCCCGCTGGGCGCGCATCGCATGTGTCCGCTTCAGCAGGGCCTCGAGGCGGGCGCTGATCTCTTCAGGCGTCGGGCTCGCGGTGGGGGACGCGTCCGCGGGCTGTTCGGGTTCGCTCACGTTCGGGTTGTATCCCAGCGACTACGCATCGTCAACCGAAGGGGACGATTCGGGCGGCTCGGCCGTGGCAGCGGGCTTGCACACCGGTCGGGCATGCGCTCCATCCTCTTCCGTCTCGGACGGTCGAGCGTCGCATTCTCGCTCGCCGTGGCCCTCATGTCGGCCAGCGTGGCCGCCTTCCAGCTGCTCTCGGTGGAGGACGAGATCCGCCTCGGGCGCGACGCGCACGCCGATCTGCGCCGACAGCTCGCCGAGGTGCGCGACCCGGTGGTGCGTGAGTACGTGACGGCACTGGGCGAGGCGCTCGTCGCGCACGCGTCAGGACCGGCCTACCCATACACGTTCACGGCCGCGGCCGACCGGGACCTCAATGCCTTTGCCTTGCCGGGCGGGCCCGTCTGGATCAACCGCGGCATTCTCGAGGCAGCCGAGACGGAGGCCCAGGTGGCCGGCGTGCTGGCCCACGAAATCGCCCACGTGGCCGGCCGTCATTCCGCGCGTCAGCTGACCAAGTCGTTCTGGACGAGTGGTGTGCTCGCCGTGGTCGGCGCGCTGATCGACGACGAGCACGACTGGCGGGCGGCAGCCGTGGGCCTCGGGGCGTATGCCGCGGCCAGCGGCGTGCTGCTGAAGTTCTCGCGCAACGACGAACGCGCGGCCGACGCCGAGGGCGTGCGGATTCTCGAGCGCGCCGGCTACGACACGCGGGGCCTGCTGGAGTTCCTGCACCTGCTCGAGGCGCGGCAGGGCCGGGCGCCGCACGCCGTGGCCCGGTTCTTCTCGACCCATCCTGCCCCCCGGGATCGCGTGCGCGGCCTCGAGCGCCTGATTGGCGATGGGGGCGGCGGTCGGCGCGACAGCCCCGCATTCGTCGAGGTGAAGCAGCGCCTCGCGCGCATGCGATAGGGCAGTTCAAAGGTACGGAGTTCAGAATGCAGGGGCGTCGAGCATTTCAGAATCTCTGAGTGTCGGAATTTCAGGTCAACGCCAACATTCGAGCCGTTTGCCGACGCCCGGACCGGTGCTCCGACCTGCCCTCTCATGTTGAATTGTGAACTGAGAACTGTTGAGTGGACACGTGTCCAAGAAGAGGACACTCACGGGCCGCCCAGTGGGCCTGCCCGCCAGGGATCCGGACTCGTGCGCTGGCAGTGACCTTGCAGTGTCGGCTCGCATGACTCGCCGACCTTCCCTGATCCACCGGATGGGCGCGGTGACGCTGACCGTGGCTGTGGGATCGGCCAGCGTCGCGGCGCTCCAGCTCGTGTCCGTGCGCGACGAGATTGCCATCGGCCAGCAGGCCCAGCAGGAGATTCGCCGCCAGACCCCCGAAGTGCGGGATTCAGAGGTGCGCGAATACGTGTCTGCGCTCGGGCAGCGTCTGGCCGCGCACGCATCCGGCGCCGACTATCCCTACAGCTTCTCCACGGCCGACTACCGCGAGCTGAACGCGTTCGCACTGCCCGGCGGGCCGATCTGGATCAATCGCGGGATCCTGGCCCAGGCCGACACCGAGGCCCAGGTCGCCGGTGTCCTCGCCCACGAGATCGCGCACGTGGCACGCAGGCACTCCGCGCAGCAACTGACCAAGGGCACCGTCGCCAACGGACTCCTCGGCCTGCTCGGTGCGATCGTCGGCAACGACGGCGCGGGCGCCGCGGCCGCGCGCGTGGCTGCCGGAGTGACGGCCAACACCTTCATGCTCAAGTTCTCGCGCGACGACGAGCGTGAGGCCGATCGCGAGGGGGTGACGATCCTGGCGCGGGCCGGCTACGACACGCGGGGCATGCTGGAGTTCATGCAGGTGCTCGCGCAGCAGTCGGGCCGCGGCGGCGCAGCGGAGTTCCTGTCTACACATCCGGCTCCGGCCAGTCGCGTGCAGGAGTTGGAGCAACTGGTGAGCCAGACCCCGCCCGGTGGCCGCCGGTCGAGCGCGGAGTTCGATCGCATGCAGCAACGCCTGGCGCAACTGCCGCCAGCCCGCTCGATGCCGCGCGGCAATTGACGCATGACGCATGACGCATGGCGCATCAGGCTGAACTGACGGCCGGCCGGGCCGGCCGGCCCTGCCAACCCTGTTTCAGGATGCGGAGGTAGGGACCGCTCGCCGAGCGGTCCGATGCCCCCGCTCCCCGATACCCGCTCCCCGCTTCCCGCTCCCCCTCACCGGTACACGTTCAGAAACGCCGTGATGACGGCGTTGTTGACGACGTCGATGAAGAACGCGCCGACCATCGGCACGACGAGGAAGGCGCGCGGCGCCACGCCGTAGCGCTCGGTGAGCGCTTCCATGTTGGCCATCGCGTTGGCCGTCGTGCCGAGCATGAAGCCGATGAACCCGCTCGACATGACGGCGGCGTCGTAGTCGCGGCCCATCAGCCGGAAGATCACGGGCGGGGCCACGACGGCGACGAAGATCACCTGCAGGACCAGCAGCGCCATCAGGGGCACGGCGAGGCCCGCGAGCTGCCAGAGCTTCAGCGTCATCAGCGCGATGACGATGAAGAAGGCGAGCGCGACGGTGCCGATGTCGTCGATGAGCGACTGCGAGATGCCGAGCCAGCCCGTCGCCTCGTCGAGGTTGCGCAGCAGCACGGCCACGAACATCGCGCCGATGTAGGCGGGCAGCACGATGTGTTGTGCCGTCAGCCACGCGCTCACACCCGACCCCACCCACATGGCGAACAGCAGCAGCGCCGTCGCCTTCATCAGCGCGTAGGCTTCGCGGTCCTCGCCCACCGGGGCGTGGCTCGATCCGGGCAGCGCGTCCTCCACGACGTGCTGCGCGACGACGGGCGCCCGGTCTCGCGCGGCGGCATCGGCTCGCCGGCCCAGCCGGCGCTCCACGAGCCACGTGCCCACGGGGCCGCCGAGCAGGCCGCCCGACACGATGCCTGCCATCGCCGCGGCCACGGCCACCGTTTCGGCACCTGCCACACCGGCCTGCTCGAAGAGGGGCGCGAACGCGAGTCCCGTCGCCGGACCACCCGCCAGTGTCACCGACCCGGCCAGCACGCCGAACAGCGCGGGTTGTCCGAGCAACTGTGCCCCGATTGCCCCGATCACGTTCTGCAGCACGGTGAACACCGACGAGGCGGCCAGGAACAGCACGACCTGCGGCCCGCCGCGGCGAAGCAGCCCTACGCTGGCGCCGAAGCCCACGCTGGTGAAGAAGGCAATCATCAGCGGGTTGCGCAGCATGTCGTCGAACACGAACGGCTCGGCGCCTCGCGCATGGCCGATGGCCATCACGACCGACACGAGGAGGCCGCCAATCACCGGCGCGGGAATGTTGAGCCGCGCGAGCCATCCAATCCGCCGGCGAATGGCGTACCCGGCAAACAGCACGACACCCGCGAACGCGAGCGTGTGGATGGCGTTGATCCGGAACACGCGGCGATGATACACAAGCGCGGTCGCGCCCCCATGCCGCCCAGCTCGTCGTCTCGTCGATCGCGGCCACGGAGTCAGCCGCGGGTATTCCGTCAGCGGCGGGTTCCGCGTCGCTGGCGGGCGCTGCAGGAGTCGCGCCGCCCGAGGGGGGCGCCCTGGGTCGGCACGCGCATCCGTGCCGTGCTGTGGGCCTGGCAGCCCTGGGCGCTCGGCGGCCTGTGGTGTCTGGTCACCGATCGGTTCGGGTGGGCCACGGGCCTGCTGGCCACCGCGCTGGTGGCCTACCTGTTGCGGCCGGCCGAACGCGCGCCCCGTCTCGGGCTCGACCATGTGGCGCCGGCCGGATCACCAGAGTTCCTGGCCACGCTGGCGGGGCTGAGCGGTGCGGCGGTCGTCGCCGGCAACCGCGTGGACGTGCTCGACAACGGCGACGCCTTCTATCCCGCGATGCTCGAGGCCGTCCGCGGTGCGCGCGCCTCGATCTGCCTGGAGCAGTACATCTTCTGGCCGGGCCAGACCGCCGATGCGTTCTGCGAGGCGCTCACCGAACGTGCCCGGGCCGGTGTGCCGGTGAAGCTCCTGCTCGATGCCGTCGGGTCGGCGACCCTCGGCGAGCAGGCCTATTCCAGGCTGACCGAGGCCGGCTGCGCCATCGCCTGGTATGCGCCCATCCGGTGGTACACGGTCGGCCGCTTCAACAACCGCACGCATCGCAAGACGCTCGTGGTGGACGGTTGCATCGGCTTCACGGGCGGCGCCGGCATCGCTGACCACTGGAGGGGCACGGCGACCCCGCCGGACGAATGGCGCGACCTGATGGTGCGTGTCGAGGGCCCGGCAGCCGCGGCGCTCGTCGGCGGCTTCGCGCAGAACTGGCTGCGGACCACGGGTGAAGTGATTCAGGGCGATGCCTTCTTTCCCGCGCTGGAGCCGGTCGGTCCGCTGGCCGTGCAGGTCATCCAGAGCTCGCCTGACGCCGGCGCGTCGGCGGTACGGCTCATGTACTACCTCGCGATCGTGTCCGCGCGACGCCGCATCGACATCGCCAACCCGTACTTCGTGCCCGACGAGACCGCCGTGGAGACGCTCGTGGAGGCGGTGGCCCGCGGCGTGGTGGTGCGCGTGCTCATGACCGGACGGAGCAACGACAACTGGCTGGCCCGGCACAACAGCCGGCGCCTGTACGGTGCGCTGCTGGACGGCGGCGTGCGGCTGTACGAGTATCACCAGAGCATGCTGCACCAGAAGGTCATGCTCGTGGACGGGTGCTGGTGTACCGTGGGCACCACCAATTTCGACAACCGGTCGTTTGCTCACAACGAGGAAACCAGTCTGTGCCTCTGCGACACGCGGATGGTCGGCAGGCTCACGGAGACGTTCGAGGAGGACCTGGCTGCGAGCCAGCCCGTGACGCGAGACGAGTGGGAGCGGCGCGGCCTGGTCGCGCGCGTGCAGGAACTGGCGGCGTCGCTGCTGAAGGAGCAGGTGTGAGCCGGCCCGCGCAGCTCACCCTGCCGTGGCGGGAATGCGGCGAGGTCGGCGACCCGGCCCCGCCTGCGGTGCTGGCGCCACCACGGATGACGTTCGTGCGCAACGGACGGGCGCGCCGGTACATCCTCCGCGTGCTGGCCGACGCGTCGGTGCGCGTCACGATCCCGCGCCACGGATCGCGCCGCGAGGCCGAGGCCTTCGTGCGCACCCGCACGCGCTGGATCGCGGACCGCCGCCTCGAGGTGGAGGCCAGTCGCCGCGACACGCGCTGGCGGGCCGGCCACCCCGTCTGGTGGCGTGGCGCACCCTGCGCCGTGGAAGTCGTGTCGGCCGGCGCGGAAGTCGCCGTCCGCTGTGGCGACCTCTCGGTCACCACCCCTCCCTGCGACGACTACCGCCCCGTCCTCGAGCCGCTCATGCGTGCGCAGGCGGCCATCGAACTGCCGTCGCGGCTGCGGCTGCTGGCCGAGCGTCACGGGCTCCGTGTGGAGCGCGTTACCGTCCGCAACCAGCGGTCGCGGTGGGGATCGTGCTCCCACACCGGCAACATCGCGCTCAACTGGCGCCTCGTCCAGATGCCCGATACGGTGTGCGAGTACGTGCTGGTCCACGAACTCATGCACCTGCGCGAGCCCAACCACTCAGCGCGGTTCTGGGCGCACGTCGAGGCCGCGTGTCCCGGGTACCTGCGGGCGCGGGCCTGGTTGCGCGCCGAGGGCCTCGCGCTCTGCTGATGGAGCCCGACGAGCCCTCCATCGTCGATTCGACCGCTGCACTGGCGTCGCTGTACCAGGCGCCGCTCTCGGCGTTCGTGGCGCGGCGCGGCGCGCTGGTCGCCCAGTTGCGACGCAGTGGGCATCGCGACGTCGCGGACCGCATCGGTGGGGCCGCCAAGCCGGCTCGGGCGCCATTCCTGGTCAACCAGGTCTACTGGCGCGATCGCGCCGCCTACGACGCCGTGCTCGAAGCAGGGACTGCGGCCCGCGTGGCGCAGCAGGCGCGGTTGCTCGGCGATGCGACGGCCGGGCTGGCAGGCATCCTGGAGGCCCGCGACCGCGCCATCGCCGCTGCCGTGTCGAGCGCCGAAGCCATGGCGCGCGAGGACGCACTGTCGATGAGCGACGCCCTGCGCGGGCAGGTGCGCGCGACGTTCGAGGCGCTGGCCGTCCACGGCCTCGAAGGCCGCCTCCCGCACGGCCACCTGACGCACGAGGTCGAGCTCCCGGGACTGGCGGCCCTCGCGGGGCTCACCCTGCCGCATCCGGCGCCCGATCCCGTTCGGCGGTTCGAGGTGGTGGCGCGACGGCCCGTCGAGCCACCCGTGCCGGTCAGTCCGGCACAACCTGATCCGCGAATCGTGGCGGCCGAGCGGGACCTCGAGACCCTGGTGGCCCGTGCGGGCGAGGCCGATCGCCGCGTCGAGGAGCTCGAGCGGGCGCTCACAGCGGCCGAGGACGTACTGTCGCGCGCCGAGGCGGCCGCAGCGGAAGCGAACCGACAGGCGGAGCAGGCGCGGCAGGCCGTCGCCCGTGGCGTCGAGGCGCGCGACCGGGCCCGCGTCGCGGCGGGCTCGGCCGGCCGCGAGCGCGACGCGGCCGCGCGCCGACTCCGGGCCTTGCGCGACTCGCTACCGGACCGCCCGTCCGGCGATGCGGGTCGCGACGGCTCTAAGGGCGGACCGCCGCAGGAGCCGGCGCCCACGGGAGGCCGTCGATCGCCTGCCCGGCAGCGGCCACGACGCTGAGCAGGGGAGCGGCGTCACGCGCGGTCTCGAAGTGGCTGCACCAGTCCGCCCAGACGTCACGATCGAGCAGGTGGAGTTGCAGCCAGTCACTCGCCCTGATGGCAGACCTCATATGACCTAAAGTTAGTGGCCCTTCGTCCGTGGCCGTATCGTGGAGGGCCAGGGCCACCAGGGCGAGAGAGGACACCAGCGAGGCCAGCACGGATCGAAGGCCTCGGCCCTGATACGCGACCCACGAGGCGGCCAGGCGGGTCGCCAGGTACTTGGCGAGGGCGGCCTCCGCCCTCCCGCGACTGAGGGGCACACCCTCGTACACCGCATCGGTCAGACCATACGGCCATTGCCGAGCGCGCCATTGTTCTGGCACGAGCCCCATCAATTCGGCCTCGACCAATCGGAGTCGCTCGACGGCGGGCCGAGGGTCTGCTGGCTGCGACCAGCGTGTGGGCGACCACGGCCGGCCGACACGGCTGAAGAGGTTGCCGTCGACCGGGCGCCACTCCCGGATCAGGTCGGTCCAGCGCAGCAGTTGCGCCAACGCGACGGCACACGCAAGGCGGCCGTGCGCGGCCGGGCGGAGCCAGTCGGCGATGGCTCGCTGCTCCCACCGCTGATACGCCTCGAGCCCGGCGAGCACGCCAGGACGAAGCAACGGCGGCCAGGTCTCCCGCGCATCGAGCGCCTCGAGGTGTACCCGCGGATCGGTTGGTATATGGTCGAACGACAGAAACATGTCGATTTCGGCAGGTGCTGTCGGGCCGGGTTCGTCCGAGCCCGCCAACAGCCGAGCCGTCGTCCCGCACCACGCCGAAAGGGATTGGTGCCAACCGTGCGGATCCACCAGCAACAGTCTCGGAAACTGACGGCAGGAGATGGGGAGGGCTTCAGTTCCGAGGCGCGTCTCCACCATGCAGCCGCCCGACACCCCTCCCGGCGTATGAAAGATGCAGCCGTTATCTTGTGTATGACCTAAGATCCCGTCGTTCAGCCACGGCCGCGTGGTAGGAGATAAGAGTCCGTCGGCATCGGCGCGCTGTAGGAGTCGGAGTGGGGCGGGCTCGACCGGGATGGGCCAACCGGCCCGGCAGCAGCTGCCGGAGTGGCCGCAGCGGTATGCGGCCAGGCCTGTGAGTGTTCGGATGGATGCCCCGGGCGGGGGCGCGGTATCCCTGGGAGGCGCGACGACCATGAACCCCACTCCGGGAGCGCCCTGGTGCCCGCTCTCGGACTCGAACCGAGATGCCCCGAAGGGCGGGGGATTTTGAGTCCTGCGGGATGCTTCAAAAACCTAGCAAATGCTTGGTTTGTACAACTGGCTTGTACAGTCGGTCCGTTGTACACCCCGTGTCTGGGGACCAATTCTAGGCCATTTTCAACCACCTCGGAGCCCCGATTTCGTGACGTTCTAGAAACCTGTCCCACGCCCGAAGACCGAATGGAACCTAGTGGCCATGTCCTCCATCCCAGTGCGTTCTTGGCCCCAACAGAGCCTCTTGATGTTGCTCCGAAGACACCACGAGCCCGATAGCCTGTCTGGGCACCGGGCTCGTAATCAGCTATCGGAGTGGTCCACGGCGACACATGGAATGCACGTAGAACAACAACTGTGCCTGCCGCTTGGCGTCCTCGTTCCTCACCTCCGCCAGCCTTCTCTTGATCTCACTGGAAGTGTAGGGAACTTCCCTCAGCGTTGGCACCGTGGAGGAGTAGCCGCGTGCTGTCATCCCCGCCTCGACGCACGGATCAATCGACTGACGCTGAGACCACGCGCCCAATCCGAAGCCCGCCGCACCCGCAGCCACGAGTCCCGCAGCAAACCACCGCATACGGGGGCAATCGGCCACGACTAGCGTCCCTTGAGCCTATGGACGCGTCACCGGTCCACCGGCATCCGCACCACCTGATCGTGCTCATCGACAGCCAGCAACTCGGCCGGGTCTTCGTCGCGAATGGCCATCCGGACCAGCGTGTGCCGGAGTTCCTCGAACGCGTCCGGCGGGCCGGTGAAGAGGGTCGAGTCGGCGTCGGCTTCCCGGTACACGAGCCAACCGGGGGAGCCGCTGGGCAGCGGCCCGAATCGCATGATCCACGTCATGGTTGTAGATTCCCTTCCGGTGAGGTGGTGTGAGGCTTCCCTACTGTGGCTTGGGGTTGTGCCGGGCGCTCAATCGTCTGAAACGAAACTGGAGCACGCGTCACGCAAGCTCGACCAGCTTTCTGGCTGCTTCCGGATCGGCCTCGATGTATCGCTGGACCGAAGCCAGCGAGGCGTGGCCCGAAAGCGCCATGACGTCACGCACGCTGCCACCCACCCGCGATACGTTTCGAGCGCACGACGTCACAAAGCTTCGTCGCCCACTGTGACTGGAGCAGCCAGCGAAGCCAAGCTCGTTGAACCACGTGCGGAACAAGTACTGAATCGTCGCCGCACGCGTGTTCCGGGCTGTGGCCCCCTTCGAAAACCGAACGATGTACTCGTCTGGCTTCGGCAGGTCGGCGTGGTCCCGGAGCAATGCTTCGAGCGCGTTGCGGGTGTCCGGGTGCAGCGGCAGGACCCGGCCGCCGTAACGGCCCTTGGAGGCAACCGAGGGCAGTGCGATGTGCGCCACCTGCCGCTCGGCGTCGAGCACCATGCCCCATGTCAGTGCGCCGGTCTCCACGGACCTGAGGCCCTGTTTGAACGAGAGCGTCACGACTACGGCGTCGCGGGCGGCAGTGGGACGCTGACCCACATGGAGCAGCAGGACTCGGTATTGCGCTGGAGTCAGGGTTTTCGCTTGGCGACCAAGTGTCATGATACTCGCTATTATAGCAAGAAAGAATCAAAAACGCGAGTGATTCCGGCGCGACTGTCGGACGAGTCGCCTCGGTGCGGCGTTAAGCCTTGTTTATAGAGCGACTTACGATGATTGTGGGGCGACGCCTCACTCGCGGAATTAGGCAAAACCGTCAGTAGTCGCGGCGGACCCGCCGCGAGTCTCCCATCGGTGACCCGTACAGACGCCCAGACTGACGTTTCCGCTCGGTCGCGGCGGGGGCATGTCGAGTGGTATAACGCCGGCACCTGAACCGACGCCGAACCCGGCGCGGTCTGGCTGAAGCAGAGTTCCCCAAAGGTCTGGCCTTCGCCTCACGAGGACGCGTTTTGTGCCCCCAGCGCATCGGAAGTTGACCCTCGCCCAGTTGGAGCGACACCTCTTCGGAGCCGCTGACATCCTGCGCGGCAAGATGGATGCGTCCGAGTTCAAGGAGTACATCTTCGGCATGCTGTTCCTGAAGCGGTGCTCGGACCAGTTCGAGGTTCGGCGTGCCGCCGTCGTCGCGGAGCAGGTGGCTCGCGGCCGCACACCCGAGGAGGCCGACAAGCGGGCCGAGATGGCCGACTTCTACACCGACAGCTTCTTCGTGCCGCCCAAGGCCCGGTGGCCCAACATCCGCGACGAGTTCCACGAAAACATCGGCGCTGGTCTGAACAAGGCGCTCGGCGCATTGGAGGAGGTCAACCCGGCGCTCGAAGGCGTGCTGGTCCACATCGACTTCACCCGCGTCGTTGGGAAGTCGAAGATCACCGACACCCGCCTGCGCCAGTTGATCGACCACTTCAACAAGGTTCGGCTGCGGAACGAGGACTTCGAGTTCCCCGACCTGCTGGGGGCGGCCTACGAGTACCTCATCGGCGAGTTCGCGGACTCCGCAGGCAAGAAGGGCGGCGAGTTCTACACACCCCGGTCGGTGGTTCGCATGATGGTGCGGCTGATCAAGCCCACGGAAGGGATGCGCGTCTACGACCCGTGTTCGGGTTCAGGCGGCATGCTGATCCTGTCCCACGAGTACGTGGCCGAGCACGGAGGGAACCCGCGCAACCTGCGCCTGTACGGACAGGAGTTGAACGGCGGCGTCTGGTCCATCTCGAAGATGAACATGCTGCTCCACGGCATCCCCGATGCGGAGATGGAGAACGGCGACACCTTGATGGAGCCGCTTCATCAGGAGGGAGGCGAGTTGATGCGCTTTGACCGCGTCATCACGAACCCGCCCTTCAGCATGAACTACACGCGGGACGGAATGAAGTTCCCGGAGCGGTTCCGCTACGGCTGGTGCCCCGAGTCCGGCAAGAAGGCAGACCTGATGTTCGTCCAGCACATGCTGTCGGTGCTCAGACCGGGCGGGATCGTGGCGACGGTGATGCCCCACGGCGTCCTGTTCCGAGGTGGAGCCGAGCGGGACATCCGCAAGGGATTCCTGCAGGACGACCTGCTGGAGGCCATCATTGGCCTCGCTCCCAATCTGTTCTACGGGACCGGCATTCCTGCCTGCGTCCTCGTCCTTCGCGCCAAGGGCGGCAAGCCTGCCGAACGTCGAGGCAAGGTACTGTTCATCAACGCCGATGCCGAGTATCAGGCGGGGAGGGCACAGAACTACCTGCAGCCCGAGCACGTCGAGAAGATCGCCAACGCCTTCGAGCGATACGAAGACATTCCCGGCTTTGCCACGGTCGTGCCGATTGCGGAGTTGGAGAAGAACGACTGGAATCTGAACATCCGGCGGTACGCGGATAACGCACCTCCGCCAGAGCCACACGACGTGCGTGCTCACCTTGTGGGGGGCGTGCCCAAGACCGAAATCGAGGCGTACAGCCCGCTGTTCAGTGCACACGGGTTCGATCCCTCGACGGTATTCGTGGAAAGTGATGCCCGCTACCTCGACATTCGGTCCGAGGTTGCTGCCAAGGGCGACATCAAGTCTCGCATCGAGGCCGACGCGGGCGTGAAGGCAAAGGAGGCGCTCGTCACTCAAGCATTCATCGAGTGGTGGGTGACGCACCGCCAGCGGCTTGCGCGTCTGCCAGAGACGCACGACCTGATGAACGTGCGAGCCGAATTCCTGACGACGTTCGCGAACAGCCTCGTGCCTGTCGGCCTGCTCGACCGCTTCCACGTCGCGGGCGTCGTGGCCCGCTGGTGGGGCGAGGTGCAATTCGATCTGAAGACCCTCAGCGCCAGCGGGTTCGAGGGATTGCTTGAAGGATGGGTGACGACCATCGTGACGGCCTTGGAAGAAGACGGTGGCAAACCGGACCCGCTCGGACACAAGCTGGTTCCGCATCTGATGGGTGACTTCCTCGGGCAGATCGCGGAGGCCGAGGCGCGTGTGGCGGAACTGGACGGCCGCTTGCAGGCGAACGCCTCGGTGGAGACCGAGGACGGCGAGGAAGCCGAGGAGGACACCGAGCCACTGTCGGACGCGGAGGAGAAGGAACTGAAGCGCCAGTTGACGGCGGCGAAGAGGACGCTGAAGGCGCTGCACAAGACCTTCGCCGAGCGAATCGAGCAGGCTCGGATGGCTCTAGGCTCGGACGCGGTGCGGGAACTCGTGCTCGGCGTTCTAAAGGCGGACTTGGAGAAGGAACTGGCCCGCTACGTGGCAGCGCATAAGCAGCAGGTGGTCGCCGCCATCGAGAACCAGTGGGACAAATACCGCGTAAGGCTGCGGAGTATCGAGGAAGGGCGGGACGCTGCCAAGGCACGGCTCGACGGGTACCTGACGGAGCTAGGGTATGGAAACTGATGAACCGTCGGCTCTCCTCGGCGAAATGGTCGAGCAGCGCACCGAGAAAGTGGTTCTTGGCAAGGACCTGTCACGGCCGTACATCGGCTTGGAACACATGGCGTCGAACTCCCCTGATCTTGTAGGATCTGCGCGAGCCGACACGTCCGTCAGCACCAACAGCATCTTTGAGCGTGACGACATCCTGTTCGGAAAACTCCGTCCGAATCTGAAGAAGTGCGTACTGGCTCCCTTCCCCGGCTACTGCTCGACAGACGTCATCGTCCTTCGAGCGCGGTACGGGGTCGTGCCTGCGTTCGCTGCCAAGGTCTTGCAGTCCGATCTGGTTTTTAGCCAAGCAGTGAAGACCGCCGTAGGGACGAAGATGCCCCGAACGTCTTGGGGCTCCTTGGCTGCTCTGCGTGTGTTTTGTCCGGTTGACCAAGAACAGCACCGAATCGCAGCAATCCTCGACACCCTCGACGACGCAATTCGCCGGACCGCACAGGTCATCGCCAAGTTGCAGCAGATGAAGCAGGGGCTGCTCTTCGATCTCTTGACCCGTGGTGTGGACGAGAATGGCGATCTGCGCCCGCTCCCCGAGCGGGCTCCTCACCTCTACAAGGACTCGCCGCTGGGACGGATTCCGAAGGTGTGGGAAGTGTCTGACGGAAGAAGCCTTTGTCGCGAGGTGGTTGTCGGAATCGTCATCCGTCCGACTCAGTACTATCGCGGCGAAGGTGTCCCAGTACTGCGTTCAGCAAACATTCGGGAAGATCGCCTCGACCCGACGGATTTGGTCTTCATGTCGCGGAGGGACCACTTGGCGATGAGCAAGAGCGCCGTCAGTCCCGGAGATGTCATCACCGTCAGAACCGGCTATCCGGGAACGACCTGCGTGGTGCCCGAATCGATGCCGGAGGCCAACTGCGTTGACATCATCATCTCAAGACCCGGTCCGAGGATTACCGCCAGCTTCTTGTCGACTTGGGTCAACTCCTCGTTTGGAAAGGAACTTGTGCTGCGAGTGCAAGGAGGATTGGCGCAGCAGCATTTCAACGTGGGAGAGATGAAACGGCTGATGGTCAAAGTGCCGCCCCTTGGAGAACAGGAACGCGTCAATAGCGTCATCGCATCTGTTCGCCTACGAATCGAGGAAGAGGCCATCGCCATCGAGAAGCTCCGTACTCTCCGGTACGGCCTCCGCCACGATCTCCTGAGCGGGCGAGTTCGGGTTCCACTCCCGGCTGAGGCCACCGCGTGAATAACGGCCCCGAGTTCGCCTACGTCGAACAGCCCTTCGTCGACCAGTTGGTCGAGATGGGCTGGAAGGCCACGACGGGAAGCCTCGACTTCCCCTCGGCGACCGGCCGTGTGTCGTTCCGCGAAGTACTCATCACCGAAGACCTGAAGCAGGCTCTCCGTCGGATCAATCGTAATGCTCAGGGCGACGAGTGGCTGGACGACGGCCGCATAGCAACGGCGGTCTCGCCCATCGAGCGCGTCAGCCAGCCGAAGTTGATGGAGGCCAATCAGGCCGCGACGGAACTGCTCTTGAAGGGCACGGCGGTCGAAGGTGTTCCCGGTTGGGACCACGGCCGAACCCAGACGGTCCACTACATCGATTGGGATCACCCCGAGAACAACACCTTCAGGGTGGTCAGCCAGTTCCGAGTGGACGAACCCGGTGGACAGGCGAAGAAGTTTATCGTTCCGGACCTCGTCTTGTTCGTGAACGGTATTCCGCTCGTCGTGGTCGAGTGCAAGAGCCCCGGCCTACAGGAGCCCGTCGAGGAGGCCATCAACCAACTCCAGCGGTACGCGAACCAGCGGTCGTGGGTGGCAGACAAAGAGGGCAACGAGCGTCTGTTCCACACGAATCAGTTCGTGATCGCCACTTCGTACGATGAGGCCCGCGTCGGCACCATCGGGGCGCAGGCCGTCCACTACTTGGAATGGAAGGACACCAGCCCGATGCCGATGGCGGAGGTCGCTGCTGCGCTGGGCAAGGACAGCCTATCGAGTCAAGAGAAGCTCGTCGCGGGGATGCTCAGGCCCGAGCATCTGCTCGACATCGTTCGGCATTTCACGCTCTTCATGCAGGTCGAGGGGCGCACCCTTAAGGTCGTGGCCCGTTACCAGCAGTTCCGTGCCGTGCGGCGGGCTATCGAGCGGCTCCTGACCGGCAGGACTCGACTACAGGACGGCGAACACGACCGGCGGGGCGGAATCGTCTGGCACACGCAGGGGTCTGGGAAGAGCCTGACGATGGTCTTCCTCGTGCGGAAGATTCGCACCACCCCCGCGCTACGTCGTTTCAAGATTGTGGTTGTGACCGACCGCAAGGACTTGGAGAAGCAACTGTCGGAGACCGCCGCCTTGACAGGGCAGACGGTGACGAAGGCGCGGTCGTCAGATAAGCTGAAAGGCCTGCTGGCCGAGACCGGGCCGGGACTCGTCTTCGCCACCATCCAGAAGTATCAAGAGCGAGATCGCGACACCGACGTCGAAGCGGATCCTCCGGAGGCCGCGCCGGATGCCGAGGCGATCTCCGATGCTCCCGAAGACATCGGAGAGTTTCCGGTCCTGAACGAGGACGAATCCATCTTGGTGATGGTGGACGAGGCCCATCGCTCACACGCGAACGCGCTCCACGCGAACCTCCTGAAGGCCCTGCCCAACTGCGCCCGCATCGGGTTTACCGGGACGCCCATCCTCATGGGTACTCGAAGGCGCACCCACGAGATCTTCGGGGACTTCATCGACCGCTACGGCATCAAGCAGTCCGAGGAAGACGGGGCTACTGTCCCGATCCTGTACGAGGGCCGCACCACGGAGGGTGCCGTCGCCGAGGGCCGCGACCTCGACGAGGTCTTCGAGGACATGTTCCGCGAGCGCACGCCCGAGGAACTGGACCGCATCAAGGCGAAGTACGCCACCAAGGGGCACGTGCTGGAAGCCCCGGCCCTGATCGAGGCCAAAGCCAGCAACATGCTCCGGCACTACGTGGACACGGTCCTGCCCAACGGATTCAAGGCACAGGTCGTGGCGGTTAGCCGCCGGGCAACGTTACGGTACCGAGACGCGTTCCTGAAAGCACGTCAGGAACTGGTCGCCGAGGTCGAAGGGCTCAACCCGTCCTTGCTCTCCCTCGATGCCGCCACCCGAGCCACGCTCCCAGAGCGCACCCAGTTCTTGCTCCGTGCTCACGTGCATCTCCCGACAATCAAGGAGATCGAGTTCGCGCCGGTCATCTCGGGGAGCAACAACGATCCGCCGGACTGGAGGGAGTGGACCGACGGGGCGAAGGTCGACGTCCGCGTCACACGATTCAAAAAGCCGCTTTACCACTTCGACCCGGAGAAGCGTGACCCGCTCGCGTTCCTCATCGTCAAGAGCATGCTGTTGACTGGCTTCGACGCCCCGGTTGAGCAGGTGATGTACCTCGACCGCTTCATGCACGAGCACGAGCTTCTTCAGGCGATTGCCCGTGTGAACCGCACAGCGACGAAGAAGAGCGCCGGGCTCGTCGTGGACTATTTCGGCATCGCCCGACACCTGAAGGAAGCCTTGGCCGCGTACAGCGCGGAGGATGTGGCAGGTGCGCTCCAGAGCCTGAAGGACGAGATCCCCAAGCTGCGAGACCGCCATCGCCGGGTTGTGAACATTTTCACCGACCAAGGAATCGAGAGCATCGACGACATGGAGTTGTGTGTCGAACTTCTTCGCGACGAGCGCCTCCGCGTCGAGTTCAACGTCAAGCTGAAGTTCTTCCTCTCGACGCTCGACCTCGTGCTTCCACGACCCGAGGCGCTCCCGTTTGTCAAGGACGCCAAGACCTTGACGTTCATCCAGACGAGGGCACGAAATCTCTATCGGACGGGTGGCGGACCCATCGGCAGGGAAGTCGGCGAAAAGGTCCGGGCGCTCATCGATGAGCACGTCATCTCGCTCGGCATCAATCCGACGGTCCCGCCCATCGCGATCATGGACCCCGGTTTCGCCCAGCATGTCGAGAAGCAGGGGTCGCCGAGGGCAAAGGCGTCCGAGATGGAGCACGCGCTCCGGTTTCACATCCGCAAGCATTACGACGAAGACCCCGAGCACTTCGAACGCCTGTCCGAGCGACTCGCAAAGATTCTGACCGACCTCAAGGATCGCTGGGACGAACTCGTTCAGGCGCTGAAGAGCTTCGTGACCGAAGTCGAGGCCGGACGACAACAGGACTCCACGGGCCTCGACCCCGAGACGCAGGCCCCATTTCTCGGTATCCTCCGGCAAGAAGTGGCCGGTGGGACTGACTTGCCTTCCGACCAGCTAATGGCCCTCTGCCGGATCACGGTCGAACTCGTCGAGCACATTCAGCAAGAGATTCGGCTCGTGGGGTTCTGGCAGAACGCGCACGCGCAGACCGTGCTCAGGAGGTGGATCTTCCAGTACCTCGACGCCAAAGACTTCATGCCTATTGAGCGCCTGCAAGAAGTGGCCGACCGCATCGTCGAACTCGCAAAGGCGAACCACTGGAGGCTGACGCGATGATCTCGGCCCTATCGGTCGGTGACCTGAGGTTTGACGTCGTGCTGACCGCGAGACGCCGCACGATGGAGTTGTCGGTCGAGCGCGACGGTGCACTCGTCATCCGCGCCCCCGAGGGAGCCACGAGCGCACGGTTGGAAGCCTTCGTTCGCGAGAAGCGCACATGGCTGTATAGAAAGCTTGCCGAGAAGGAGGCGCTGCGCCGTGCTGTGCCCGTCAGGGAGTACGTGTCCGGCGAAAGCTTTCCGTACCTCGGTCGCTCATACCGACTGCTTCTTGTGAACCGGCAAGACCGGCCACTGCGATTGGCTGCCGGACGCTTCCACCTGCTGCGAGCAGAGGCAGGAGCGGGGCGGGCGCACTTTGTGCGGTGGTACACCGAGCATGGCCGCGCGTGGCTTCGCGAACGAGTTGAGGCGTGCGCTCCTCGCGTGGGCGTGACACCTTCAATCGTTGAAGTTCGCGACCTCGGCTACCGGTGGGGATCGTGCGGCAGCAGCGGGAGGCTCAACTTCAATTGGGCAACCATTCTCTTGCCTCCTCGCATCGTAGAGTACGTCGTCGTCCACGAACTCGTCCACCTCTGCGAGCGGAACCACACGCCTGCGTTCTGGCGTCGCGTGGAGCGGACCATGCCGGACTACCTCCAGCGCAGGACGTGGCTCGCTGTGCGGGGCGCGAGTCTCACGGCGATCTAAGGCAGGCCGTCCCATATGCCGAATTGCGACGGGCTTGGACGATCTTCACGTGGTTTACGAGGACTTCAAGGCCCGGTCGCCACGAGTCGGCGGTCTGCAGTCGTCGGCAGGCGCATGGCCGACCTGCGGTCCAAGGAAGCGGGGGCGCACAGCCGGAGGTCGAAGCCCTGAGCCGCGTGTTCCGCCAACGCCGCTAAACCTGACCGACGGTCCCACCGCTGGCCAACCAGACCGCTTGGCAAGGCGCGTCTGCGGCACACGGGGTCGGGGTAGGGCCTTTCGTAGGAGCCGAAACAAATGACGTACAAAGTCCTCGTTGACGACAACTTCCACTATATGGATGAGTCCGAGCGCTATGTGCTTGGTGAGTTTGCCACCCTCGATGCAGCAATCGCGGCGTGCCGTGGGCTTGTCGACGAGTACCTGCTTTCTGTTCACGAGCCGGGCATGACCGCTGAGGCGCTTTACACGAGCTACACCTCCTTCGGAGAAGACCCATTTATCACTACGCAGACGCCGGACGGCACAGTACTGTTCTCTGCATGGGCTTATGCTAAGCAGCGCTGTGATGAGATGTGTCTGCCCCACAAGGGAACATGACAGCGAAGGGCTCTTTGTTACTACTGGCCCGTGGTGGTTAGTACAACGCCACCGTCAGGGGACGGCATCCACGCGGCCGTTCGGCGCGACTGCGCGAGATATTGCGAACCATACGAACCTGTTCGGATACCGGTTAAGGATCATGACGGACTGCGAAGACCGACACCTAAAGGACCTCGGCGGTTACGTCAGAGCCAAGCTTCTGTACGCCGCGTGGCGGCTATCGGGGACTAGGGCAACCGGTGCGGCCCCCAGACGATGGCCTCCCTGCTATACTGCGCCTCCACCATGGCCTTGGCATTGGTCGCCGTATCGGCCTCGACCACGATCTTCTGGGTGTGCGCTCCGAGCCGAATCCGGAACTCGTACCGGGCTGTGGGCCATCCGCCGCTCATCGTCATCTCCTTGGCGGTCCCGATATGGGCACGCGACTCGATGACGACGCCTTCAGGGTCGATCTGACGGCGCAAGGCAGGACGTGTCAGGCCGGAGCCGAGCTGGACGTCTCGGCACGGTGACCGCATCTCGTACTCGCCGACCACCGCGCCGTCGCTACCTCTGACGACCATCAACCCGCACGGGACGAGTGGCTGCCGGTGCGGACGCCCGAGGACTTCAAGTACCTCCTCTCGCGGTGGGACGACCAGTCCGAAGGGGTGTCCGGCGGTCCCGTCACGCTGTCGCCTTGGAGTCCCGCGCAAAGGCTCGCGTGCATGCGGGCGGTCTTGCGACCGCTGCTCCCTCAGCGTCTCCTCCTCGGCCCCTTTGGGGGCAACCGTAGGCGGGGGCTGCCGGTGCCTAGCCTACGTCGTCCCACGAGCGGATGAAGCGGTTTACCGCAAACGTGTTCGGCGCTGCGAAATGTGAGGTACCGGTCGCTGTGGTGGTGCCGCCGGTTGATTCCCGTGCCAGTTCCACGGATCGTGCCGACAACCCGGTGGTGCTTAGCTGGTGGTAGAACCGCTGCATTCCAGCGGCAATCGTCTTCCAGATGGTCTTGACCGGCCAGCCCTCGTCCTTCGCCTCGTACTGCTTCCGAGCGCGTGAGAGGTGGACGATGCGCTGAGATGCAACTTCGAACACATTGGGCTCAACAGGCTTTCCCTTGACATCGGTCACCGTGTAGTTCAGAACAAGCACGTCTGGTCGCGCCTCGGCCCAGTCCGGAAGGTAGGCCTTGGCTGTGAAGTCCTTGGTGCGCTCTGCCTTCCACAGGAACTCGTACAGAATTCGTGCGTGGACGGCGAAGGATTCGACCAAGACGTTGCGTTGGAACTTCGCGTCGTCCGTAAGGCTGGGCGTACTCCAGTCCATCGCCAATAACGTCTCGGCCGTCCGTTCCAGCATGTTGTATTCGTAGGCCAGATGCTTGAGCCCGTCGAGCATATCGCGGTCGTCCATCGTTCCTCCGGGAAGCCAGCCGTGATGTTGCCCGGCGTGGCTTCAATCGATAATGGTGTAAGACTCGCGCAATTCATTGGCCGTGAAGTCGAAGGTCGGTGTGTGCAGCAGGGTACGAACATCATTGGCCTGCTTCACCGCTACGGCATCTACGCCCTGTTGCCGATGGGTGGCCGTCACCGTTGCCGCCCGGCGTCGAGCGCGACTCGCGCCCTTCCCATGTGCGAGTGTTGCGGGAGTCCGACCGGGTCAGGGGCAATCGGTCAGGCCGTCTGCCCGTTCGTTCCCATCGCCATGTCGGGGGTATGGCCACGGCGTGAACCGATTCCGTCGCGCCATAAGTATCGGTGCACCCGGCCCCCAAGAGCTGCACCGATGTCGCCGTTCGCCCGACCGACTCACCAGTCCACACCCGAGCAGGAGATTGCGCCATGCGCTTCTCCGTCACGCTGATCGCGCCACCCCCTCACTGGCTGAACACGCGAAGGCCGACGATGCCAACCGCCGCCAGTTGCAGGCTATCGATTGCGCGACGGACCGCCGCCCGTGTGGTCTTCGCGTTTCTTGGCTTCGACGAGGACAAGGCGGCCCTGCTGGTCGAGGCACAGGATGTCCACCATGGTGCGGATTGACTTCTGGTGCGACACCACGACGAGCGTCTCGCCGTTTGGGAGCACTGGGTGTGCTACGAACCACTCCTCACGGTGTCGCTCACGCCACGTATGCGTCATGCCGGGCCACCGACGTCTTGACCGCTGTTTGGTGCATCCGGGAATGGGAGACCGACTTGCGTGCGGGCGTTCATGCCAGTCCCAGCATTGTGAGACCGAGCCAATAGAGCAATCCGCAGGGCAGCAGCGCAAAGAACATCCCTAGAAACTCGACCTGCATGCGCAATCGGATATGGCTGCGTAGGATATCGCTCGCACCGTCGCCCTGAATGAACCAAGCGCCGGATCGATACCACTTCATTACGGCGGGACGCGTCAACCCGGCCCAGAGGATCACGAACAGCACGCCCGTGACTCCTGTGAGCAGCCCGCGCAGCACGGTGGTGGCAAGGCCACCGGCGCTGCTAGTTGCGTTCTCTGGCGACCCGTCGGTCGATTCGGTGGCGCGTCGGGCATCCGGCGATTGCTCGGGAGTCGGGGCGCTGGCCGCCGCTGCCGGAGGCTGTGGTGAAGCGTACTGAGGGTATGCCGGAAGGCTGTTCTGGGTCAGTGCGACCGCATCGGAAGGAAGCTGCTGTGTTGGAGGAGTGCCGACGGTAGCGGCCTCCTCGCTGGTCACAGCAGGCGAAGCCGACGCAGGTGCGAGCTCGGATGGTGCCTGAAGGTCGTGCAGGCGGCTCGCTGCCTCGGACGAGCCTAACGCTGCCGCACTACGATACCACTCGCCAGCTTTCGCCAAGTCGCGTTCGACGCCCTTGCCCTCTTCGTACATCTGGCCCAACCTGAAGTGGGCTGCGGCGTATCCCTGTTCTGCCGCTTGGGTAAACCACACCACTGCGGTCGGGTAGTCTCCCGCCGCTTCGGCTCCGGCGCCGAGGGCATACTGCGCGGGGGCACTACCCCGTTCGGCGGCTTTCTCGAGTGCTTTGCGCGACGCCTCGGACTGTGATGCCGTCGTCGGTTGCGCCACTAGTAGCGCCACACCGACCCCAACCAGAAGTCGGAAGACCGTCGTCGACCATCGCGTCGCTGACTGCCGATTCGTTCTCACGGGCGAATGCCTCCAAGGCAACACGCGTTCCCGAGCGTGTTCCAGTGCACTGAATTGTGAAGTTCGCTTGTGGTCCAACGCTCGTCGGCGCCCCGAAGCGACGGGCAGCCAAGCAAGCCGGGGCCATAGTAGTACTCCCCCGTTCAGTTGGACAATGAGCATCTCTAATCCGTCTATGGCAGCCGGTGAGGTCCCCAGACAATGACGCCCGTACCGTACTGAGCTTCCACCATCTTCTTCGCAGCGACGGCCGTATCCGCTTCGACAACGATCTTCTGCGTCGTGTGCCCAAGACGGATCCTGAACTCGTACGTCGTCGTGGGCCATGCACCGCTCATAGGACAACCCTCCTGATCACCCGACATGGGCATGAAGGTGACGCTCCGGGCGAGGAGAATCTGACACGTCGGTAGCGGCCGCATCGAGACTGCGAGGCAACATGAGTAACACTGACCAGCGACACGGTGTGTGGCAGTGGGGAGGTCGGCGACCATGGCCCGTGCCGAAGGTGACCCATCGACATCTCGCAAGCACACAGCGTCCCGCGTTTCCCCGACCCGGTGGGAGGGCGTCCTTAGCTGCCGGTCAGGCCGGGCGCCGAAATGGCAACTGTGCTCGGTGCCGTCACTGGCGCAGACGATATCACAGCGGTTTCGCCGCCAAGCGCAAGCGTCTCGATGTCAACTGCTGGTTCGGCTCGAACGGCGGTGCTCGCGACTTGGCGATGCGTGGCACCACGGCGTCGTCGTCGTTCACGGTCGCGCAGCCATTGCGCGAAGCTCTTGACCTTGTGCATGGGCGGCTGTCTCCTCCTACGGCTGCGGGTGCGGTAGCGACGGCGCTGGGTTCCCGGTGCCTGTGCTTCCACAATGTCGCGAGTATTTAGGTCCGAGAACTGACGCCGTCGGGGGAACGACTATCGCGAGGAGTGCGGAACCCGCGCAACCCAAGTGCGCCGGGCGAGCATCGGTGCGGATCACCTGTGGCATAGACGCTCTGCCAAGAACGGCCTACACAGACCTATACGCCCGCGACAGGAGCGTGTCAGACCCGAGCGCCCGGCTTCGTCCTTTAAGCGTGGAACTTCGTCAGGTACATCGCGTCGGAAGACAGGTTGGGACAGAGGGTGGCGCGTCCCGGTCCATACGAGCGCGAGGTCTCGCATGGTGAGGTCCGGCCCCCGTCGCCTTCCTGCACGCCTGTACCTCGACGACTATCGTCCTGCACCTGACGGCTGGCTGCCAGTTCGCACGCCCCTCGACTTCCGCTACCTCGTGTCCACGTTCGACTGGGACGCCATCAGCCTCGACAACGACCTGAGCGGGCAGCGCACCGCCGTCACTGGCGAAGACCTCCTGATGTGGATGTTCGAGGAGGACCACCTGCCCAAGGAGAAGCCGTGCGTTCACTCGCAGGATCCGCACGGTGCGCCACGGATGCGGGCCTACATCGACGCCCGTTGGCCCCGGTCCAGCAAAGAGCGTATGTGAGCGCCGTGCGACGAACTGCAGGTCACGCCATCGGCCGACTACTACTCGACGTGCTTATGACCTCCGGCGTGACCACCAGTGCGTTTGTTCGGGCGCTCGGCTACCGCAACATCAGTCGTGGCGAGGAATCGCTCAACGGGTGGCTTCGCCTCGGCGAAGGTTGCGCACGCTTCATGCGTCGACTGCAGGCGAGTCCCTTCCGTGTCGACCCCCAGCGGCTCAGAGCCGCGCTGGAGTGCACACGGGCAGTCATGGATGGGACTGGTCCGGTGTTCATCCTGCGCGGGCGGGCTCGGCGACATCGTGAACAGGCTCGCGCACCTCAGGGCGAGAGCTTGACGCTCGGGGATTGCGCGAGTGGTGTCGGAGGGACGCATCGAGCTTCAGGGCTTCACCGAGGACAGCGAGTAATTGACCCGACGTCAGCGCACGGAGCCTCGGGTTCAGCAGGAGGCATAGTCCGGCGGCACCGTTCAGCCAAGGCAGCCGCGTGGTCTGCAACGCACCATCCGTTCACCCTCGACGTCGCCACAATGCGAGGCCGCCCATCGCGCAGGCCAGAAGCGAAAGAGTGCCAGCGCCGTCCACGGTTGCGACAACTCTCGTCGTCATCCTCGCGTCGCTCGTCGTGAGCGTGCGAGTGACGAACCCGCCGGAAGGACCCGCGGGATCGTGAACAAAGACATCAAGCGTATATGGCCACGTTCGAAGCGATAGCGGCAGGTCGTCCGTCAAAGCGGTTCCGGGGGCGGAGCCGCGGAGCTTAACGAATCGGTCCTGCTCAGTGCCTGCCAATGTCACGATCAGTTCGAGATACGTGCCGGTGGAATCGAACTCGAAGTACGCGTGGTTGTACTCGGACAGGCTGGCTGGTCGCGCCAGTTCGGACATGTAGAACTCGCGAATGGCAAACGACCGCATGGATGCATTCGGCAAGCCCGGAAGCGAGTCTGGTTGGCTCGTGTCGACGACAAAGTAGCCAGATACGGCAAATGTGTCTGACTGCCGACGGTCTGGAAAAGGCTCTTGCGAGATGTCACCGGACTGGAACAGGTACGTGAAGTATTCCGCCTCGAAATCGTAGCGCACCAGAGCCGCTTCACTTGGCACGGCAAACAACAGGGCGAGCAAGGCGAACGGCAGGGATCTGCGCATGCCGAGGATTCTACACCCGTCAGACGCGAGCGGCCCGGAATGTTGCATGCTTCAGTAGAAGCGGGAGTCGACGGTGTCAGACTGCGCCTTCCACCGCTTCAGGATCTGCGTTGCCCGATAGCCGTTCCTGACATGCCCGAGCGCAGCCACAGGAACCCAGTGGACCGAACGGACCCAGTGGGAGATGTGGCCGGAACGGACTAGTGGGGATGTGAACGGAACGTCGTAGTGGGGGATGTGACCGGAAGGGCTCCAGCGGGCTCTGTGGACGACAAGAACCAGTGGTCGATGTCGTCGGTTGGCCCGATGTGGAATCGAGGCCCACAGGAGCCCGGTGTGCGGAGACGGGCTATTACAGCCGGATGTGTCCGGAGGGTTCCTGTAGCCGTTGTGGTCGGTAGGACTCCAGCGGGCTACTGGATCCGATGTCGGACAAGAACTACACCAGTGAACGATCTATCAAGAGGGCGAACCCTGCCGATGTGTCTAGTAGGACCTACCGGGCACTGAAATTCATCTGTCTACTACCAACTACAAGGGAGCCCGCTGTGTCGGTAGGTTCCTCCCGAACATCTGTTCACCAGATCCACCACCTGTGAACGATGTGCTGTTGTGGGGCTACGCCGATCCTCCGATCCTCTACAGCCGAAACCGAACCAGTTGCACGGTGGGCGATTGTAGGCTGAGGGGTTCACGGTTGGCGGTAGAAGGTATCCGGTTGGCGTTGGGTTCTGAGAGGTGCGAGGTGGACGGTTGGCGTTGCGCGGTGAACGGTAATAGGTGAATGGTGAGGGGTGAGGGGTGAGAGGTGAGGGCTTCGGTTTAGGTTGGGTTCCGGGTTGGGTTTCGGCCTACGTATCCGGCGATTGTTTACGCTGGGGCAAGGGTCGAACGGGGGAGCCCCAGCGACCCCGGTGCACCCACCACCCCCGGTGAATGCCTCGGTAAGTCATAGGCTGGCACGGATCGTTCGCCTATGGTCACCGTCTACCTGTCACAGTCTCTAGCCCCATCCCTGTCTAATCGCTCGTAGAGCAGCCAACCCGACACAGCAAGCACCGAGGGCACTCCAGTCCACCTAGGCAGGAAATTATCTAATCCATTCCGCCCAGCGTCGTTCTGCTCCATCCATCTGTTGGCCAAAGATTTTACAAATGGCGTAACTCACGATGCAACGGTGAGTTGCGAGGACAGGGCTGCCCGAGCCATGAAGCTCTGTGAAAGAAAGTACTCAGTGCGATTGAAATGCCTATCGCGTGCACATAGATACCAATAACCACCCTCGCGGTGAGGGTTGAAATCAGACCAAGGAAGAAGGAATAGGACGATGCCCCTAGTCATGACAGAAGCCGAGGCCATGCAGGCACAGGCCAAGGGATACGCCGAGCAACGTGCCTTGCTACCCGAGGATGTTCGAACTATTCGCACGATGGCGGCCGCTGGCACCAAGCAAGCGGTATTAGCTCGGATGTTCGGAGTCTGCTCGGCCACGATTCGCAACGTGGTGCGACGGCTCCATTACAAGGACATCGAGTAACAGCCACACCCAACAACAAAGACGCTCCGTGTAACCGATTCAGGGTTACCGAGGGCACGAAAGGACACGAACAGTGAACGTCGCAACTTATGTGCCGACCGCAAACGACACACCGGAACCACAAGCTGACCTCAGTGATGTGCGCAAGTACTTCCCCCTCTGGCTGGCGGATGTCCGCAACATCCTGACGCCGCTGTCATCAGCCGGACGTGGGGCCATGATGATGTTGCTCATGGCCGCATGGGAACGACTGCCCGAGGGGTTGCCTGACGAGCCCACCGCGCTCAAGCGTCTGTCCGTCTACCTCGATGACGACTGGGCCTCCGTCTGGGACGAAATTCGCTTCCACTGGCGGAAGGGTGCAGACGGCCTGCTCTTCAACGCATGGCTCATGGACCAGCATTCCCGAGCCATCAAGAACCGCATCAAGGGGGCCAAGGGGGGGCGTGCTCGGTCCGAGAGCAAGGCGGATGCGGCGCGGGAGAACGGGAGCAAGGGGGGACGGCCTGCCATGGCAGAACCGAGAGTCCCCGCAGCCCCCCAGCAGGTTCTGACCATGGAACAGCAACGCAGGTGGCGAACCATCGCGAAACACTACGCCAACCACCCGGAGGTCATCGAGGACCTGACGCAACAGCGCAAGGCATTGTCCGGGGCACAACTAGACCAGTTCTTGGAAGAGCAGTTGGACGTCTTTCGGTTCGACGACTAGGTGGTTCCATTGCGTAACGTAATGAAACGAAGCCCGAATTGCATTCCAGTGCACACATTGTGATGTAACGGAACGATGTGCTCGTGAAACGGTTCGACCAGTGAGAAGAAAAGTGTGAGAGGAGCCTAAAGACATCGGGTGGTGGCTGTCGATGTCGAGAATGTAGGCAGTCCCCTGTGGACGCCCCGTGAGAGGGAATGCCACAGTGACTGTGAAGTGTGACCGAGACAACATGCGGCCGTAGTATTGGCCGCAGACCCGGCGAGGTACAGGTGTCGTCGCAGACCTTGCCCTTCGTGGGGGCCTCGGATGCTCCCATGCCGGACAGCCCCGCAACTTTGGCCATGCGGTGTGTCACCGAGTGTGCGTGCCCCAGCCATCCTCGTCACGATGCGGGTCAGCGACGGCGTGCGCTCGATTGGGGGCAAGGCAGCGAGTGGTTCACTTCTTCTTGAACGGGTTCCCCACGACGCCGATGTTGTACACGTGGGACATCGAATCGGGAATCACGAACTGCTCATCGTCAGCATCGAGGTACCGGAGGTAGTGCTTTTCAAGTCGCTCCACCTTGTTGCCAGCCCACCGAGCAATCTTGTGAAGATTCTCCGAGCCGTCCGCTCTACGTTGACGCAAGACCTCAAGACAGATTCCGGTCGGTCGCAACGACCAGCTCGTCCGGGGCTTCTTCTGGCCGATCCAGTACTGGAGGTCTGCAGCCTCGATGAGCTTGGCCACGGCCTTGCTGAAGTTCCGCGTCGGCTTCTTCGTCCCCGGTCGTGAGGTCGGGGGGAAGAGCAACCCGTCTGCACGGGTGGCAGCCTGTGTCTTCAGGCGTCGAAGCGTGTCGGTCAGCTTGGGGATGCGACTCGGGATGTCGGCGGGTGGGGTGCCCGTCTTGCGAGGGAAGCGCATCCAGACCTGTTTGCCGTCGTCGTAGAGGTGGGACACGTGGAGCCGTTCCGACTCCTCGGGGCGGATGAGCCCGTACGTGATGACGATCATCTGGTCGAGGACGGCTTGGGCTCTACCCTTGGCCTCGGGGGGCGGGGCAGCCGCCACAGCAGCCTCAGCCGTCTGTCGGAGCTTGACCCATTCGAACTCCTTGAAGGGGATGTTGCTGTCCACTTCGATCTTCGGGAGTTCTGGCAGTTCGGGCACGCGGGCAATCCAGCCCTCCCGTTTCGCTCTACGCAACACGGGACCGATGGTCACCCAGTCCTTGCGGATGGTGGACGGCTTGATCCCCTCACCCCGACGCTCGACCATGGCCGTATCGCGTGCTTTGGCGAATGCCAGAAGAAATTTGGTCGTGACCTCCTGAACAGGGGTGCTGCCGAGTCGGTGGACGTCTTTGATGGCGTTCCAACGTTTCCGGAAGTCGCGACGTGCCTTGTCCTTGGACTGGAGGTAGTCCGCCTCGTTTAGGTCGGCGGCCTTATCCATGGTCTGAGTGGAGAGCGGGGCCACCTTGCCGACAAACTCATCGAACTTCTGGGTGGCCAGTGCCTTGGCTGCTTCGAACTCGGTGAGCTTGGTGTTGAGGTAGAAGGGGCGCTTCTGGTGCCACCCACGAGCCACGTATGACACGGCTCCCTTGCGTTCTTCCAGCACCAGACCGGATTGCAATTCGTGGGAACGGAACGTGGTGAAGGGCATGGCCTCAACTGTATAAACCTTTGTACAGTTTGTACAGTCGGACAAGAGAAAAGGGGCACCCGGTTGGATGCCCCTGAATCGAATATTTATCAGCCAAATCTTGGTGCCCGCTCTCGGACTCGAACCGAGATGCCCCGAAGGGCGGGGGATTTTGAGTCCCCTGCGTCTGCCAATTCCGCCAAGCGGGCGCTGCGGCAGTCTACCAGACCCGGCGTGACGCCACCGGGTCGCCGGGCGTCACGGCTTCGGCGAGTCGGCGCGGACGGTCCAGAGGTACAGCGTGCGGCTCGTCCCGTTGGCGTCGGTGAACGTGTCCACCTTGTCGGGCGGCCAGTCGCCCATGCCGAACTGGTGCGACACGATGCGTGCGCCGGGCTTCAGCTGCTTGAGCAGGATCGGGCGGAGTTTCACGTTCGAGGCCGACAGCAGGTAGAGCGTGACCACGGTGGCGTCCGAGACGTCGGCCTCGAGGGCATCCTGATGGCGGAACTCGACTCGCCCCTCGACACCGGCCTGCTTCGCCCTCGCTCGTCCGTCTTCGACTCGTGCCGGGTCGATGTCGACACCGACGCCGCGCGCCCCGTACTTCTTCGCCGCGGTGACGACCAGGCGACCATCACCGGAACCGAGGTCGTAGACCACGTCCTGGGCGGTGACCCCCGCCATCTCGAGCATGCGATCGACCACATCCTGCGGGGTGGGCACGAACGGCGCGAGGCTCTGCCCCGACCGCGCGCCCTGGGGAGCCGCCTCGGCAGCCGCGTGGACGGGCATCGCCCCGAACCACACCGCCACGGCCAAGGCCACCACCCCGAATCGACCTGCGCCCCGCACGTCCGTCATCTGTCGTCTCCCTCCTCCGGCAACGTCTGCCGTGGCGCTTTTCTGACGCCCGGGCGCGTCGCATGGCCGGAGAGGCCAGACCGCTGGCCGGAATCTGCTGTATACTACCGATGTTTCTCGGCTCGCATCTCAAGGTAGCTGGACGCTGCAACCATCTGGAGAGAGGGGTGCCCGTGACATTTCAGGTCGGTGACAAGGTCATCTACCCGAATCATGGTCTCGGTGTTGTCGAACGAATCGAGACCAAGACGATTCTGGGGACCGTGTGCGAATTCTACCAATTGCGCATGGTCGCGAACGAGACGACGGTGCTCGTGCCCGTCAACAACGTGGATAGCGTTGGCCTTCGTCGCGCCGTCTGCGACGAGGAGATTCAGAGGCTGTACGGACTGTTGTCCGACGGCAAGATCGACAGTCACCAGAACTGGAAAGGGCGGTTCAAGGACAACTCGGACCGCATGCGGACGGGCTCCATCTACGACGTCGTCGAAGTCCTCAAGAGCCTGATGTACCTGAGCAAGTCCAAGAACCTCTCCTTCCGCGAGAAGCGCATGCTCGACCGGGCCCGCTTCCTCGTCATCTCCGAGATCTCCGAAGTCACACACGAGCCGATGGCTGGTGTCGAGGTGCTGGTGGACGAGGCCCTGTGTCGCTGCTTCAAGGCCAAAGACGATGCAGCGCCGGTCCGGCGTCCGGCGCCCGCCGTCGCCGCCAAGGTCGCGGCTCCCAAGGTCGCCACCGCCAGCCGTACCACCGCGCGGCGCGCGCTCGGCGGTACCTAGTCGCAGGACACGAGGTCGAGAAACACGGAGAAGAGCCCGACGACCTCTGGTCCTCGGGCTCTTCGCGTATAGTGCCGTCGCACGGGCCGCCGCCCGTGGCTCGCTCGTGTTCACGTTCATCACCGCCATCCGCAGTCTCGTCGCCTATGCGTTCGTGATCACGTACATCGTGGTCATCGGCACGCCGGCTCTCCTCATCGGCATCGCGACCGGCACCCACCGGCACCTCATCGTGCTCGGCATCTGGTGTGTGCGGGCGGCATTCGCCATCCTGGGCATCCGCGCCATCGTCGACGGCCAGGAGCACATCCAGCATCACCGTTCCGCGATCTACACCGTCAACCACGCGAGCAACATCGAGCCGCCCGTGCTGTTCGCGGTGCTGCGCGCGCTCACGCCGCGCCTCAAGGTGGTCTACAAGGCCGTCCTGCGCAAGCTGCCGATCCTCGGGCGCGGGTTCGACGTGGTGGGCTTCGTGCCCATCGAGCGGGAGAACCGCGAGCGGGCCACGCAGGCCATCGACGTGGCGGTCGCGAGCGTGCGGTCGGGCAACTCGTTGCTGATGTTCCCCGAGGGCACGCGGAGTCGCACGGGCGCGCTCCTGCCGTTCAAGAAGGGCGCGTTCGTGCTGGCCATCAAGGCCCAGGCGCCTATCGTGCCCACGGCCATCTTCGGCGCCGCGCGGGCGATGCGGCCCGGCAGCCCCCTCATCTGGCCTACGACCGTCAGGGTGCACTTCGCCGCGCCCGTCGAGACCGACGGTCTCGGGATTGGCGACCGCGACGCCCTCACCGAGCAGGTGCGAACGATCGTGGCGCACCTGCTCGACGATGCCGCGCGCGCCGACGCGCTGACGACCGTACCCGCGGGGCGCTGAGGCCCGCGGGGGACGGCCTCCTCCGGCCCGTCACCCGCCGATGGTGAAGCGCAGCTCGAAGGGCTTGAGCGGCTGCTTGTCGAAGGCCATGATGCCGTCGCCGAGGCCGATCACCACCGTGCGGAAGCGTTCGAACGGGTTGGCGAAGCGCAGTTCGAGCACGCGCCGCCCGGCGTCGTACGTGTAACTGAAGTCAGGCGGATTGCCCGGCGGGATGCCGCGCTCGACGGCCTCGGCTGCGTCGTAGCGGGCCGTGACCTGGCCCTTGAACGATTCGGGCGCCATGTCGCGCGAGAACTGGATGCGGACTCGTGCCGTCGCCGCCACGTCGATCTCGCCGGCGGTGGGGGTGGAGAAGACGACCGTGGGAGGCGGCATCTGCACGACGGGTGCGGTGTTGGTCTCGGCTGGAGCCGTCTCCGAGACCGGTCGCGACGGCCGGATGGTCACGGCCTCGATCCAGACGAGGCCCTTGCCGGTGCGGATATCGCCCTGGACTTCGAGCCAGCGACCGGTGTCCACACGCGCCTCCACGTTGAGATCGAAGCCCGGACCCTTCGGCTGCCGGCCGACCACCCAGACGCTCGAGTCGGCCAGTTGCAGCACGAAGTCGTACCGACTCCGCCCGGGTGCCGCCGGCTGATCGCCGAACAGGTTGCGCCCGCGGAAGCGCCCGGCAATCGTGACCGTCTGCCCCTCGTAGCGCAGGGGATCCAGAGCGAGGGCCCGCACCGACGGCGCCGCGAGCGGTTCGGCGGAGGTGACCTCGGAGGCGAGAATCACCGGGAGTTCGCCCTGGGCCGGCCACTCCCGGTTGAGGACCTTCTGCGACAGCGCCGCCAGCGCGAACTGGCCGACCCGGGGGTCCTCCTGCGTGAGGCGCCCGACATCGAGGAAGGTGCCGGTCACCTCCACGTCGCCATCGCGCTGGCCCGCGGCCACGTCGCCGACGGCCAGCAGGCGCGTCTGGCCGCTCAGCAGCGCCGTGCCGACCTGGTCGGTGACCAGCTTGGCGCGGACACGGACCGGCTGGAGGTGGTAGAAGCCGGGGTACGCCACGAGCGCATCCAGGGTCGTCGCGCGACGCCCCGTCGACGGTTCGGCGCGAATCTGGCCCAACGCGGGCGAAGGGGCGAGAGCGACGACGGCCACGGCCGCCATGAGGGTGCGCAGCACCATATGTCCATGATGACGCCGGCCGGGGGCGCTCAGTTGACGCGCCTCTGTCCGACCCGCCACAGGATGGCGCCCAGCGCCAGGAACACGGCCAGGCCAATCAGGTGGCCGACGGGGCCCTCGTGGAGCGCGGGAATCCGTCCCAGGCTCTCCTGCGCATCCTCGACCCGCAGCCACGCCGGCAGGTATTCACGCGAGCCGTACAGGACGGCGTAGGCGATCCCGGCAATCGACCCCCCGGCGATGAGCCCGGAGCTGAAGAGCGTCCCCGCGCTGACGTCCGACTCCTCGTGCCGGCCCGTGGCGCGCTCCACCAGCCAGCGCACCACGCCGCCGACGAAGATCGGGGCGGTGGTGGCAATCGGCAGGTAGGCCCCGACCGCGAACGACAGCGACCGCACGCCACACAGCTCCATCGTGACCGCGATGAACACGCCCGTCATGACCAGGCCCCACGGCAGGTTCTGGCTGAGGAGGCCGCGAATGATCGTGGACATCAGCGTGGCCTGTGGCGCAGGCAGCGCATTGGACCCGATGGTCATCACCTGGTGCAGGTACAGCGTCGTCACACCGATGATCAGCGCCGACACCAGCACGCCGATGACCAGGCCCACCTGCTGCGCCCACGGCGTGGCGCCCACGAGATAGCCGGTCTTGAGGTCCTGCGAGGTCGCACCGGCGTTGGCAGCGGCAATGCAGACGACCGCACCGACCGTGAGCGCGATGGGGGCATAGAGGTCTCCGGTCCAGCCGATGGCCACGAAGATCGTGCACGTCAGGATGAGTGTGGCGATCGTCATCCCCGACACCGGGCTCGACGAACTGCCGATCAGGCCCACGATTCGCGAGGCCACGGTCACGAAGAAGAAGCCGAACACCACGACCAGGACGGCGGCCAGCGGGTTGCCCTGCGTGGGCATGCCCGGCGCCACGGCGAGCAGCACGGCCAGCAGCAGTGTGCCGCCGAGCACGACCCCTGCCGGGACGTCGCGCTCGGTCCGTTGCCGTTCGCGCCCGGCCTGCTCCGCGCGGAAGTCCTTCACGCTGTCGCGGAACGAACCGACGATGGTGGGGATGGTGCGCGCGAGGGTGATGAGGCCCGCGGCCAGCACCGCGCCCGCCCCGATGTAGCGGATGTACTGGCTCCAGATCTGCCCGGGGGCCATGTCCACGATGCGCAGCCCGTCGGCAGGTGCCGGCGGGAACGGTGCCGGCATGTACGCGCCGAGGATCGTCAGCAGCGGCAGCAGGACCATCCACGACAGGACGCCGCCGGCCACCATCTCGCCGGCGATGCGCGGGCCGATCACATAGCCGACGCCCATGTACTCGGGAGAGATGTCCAGGTTGACGGTGGCGTTCGGGAATGCGCTGGTCTTCGGCGTGGTGTAGCCGACCTCCGTCCGGACCAGCTGGACGATCCAGGGCAGGGCCTTGAACGCGGCGCCGATGCCCAGGCCCTGGAAGACCAGCGTGGCGAGCTGGCCGCCGCGCTCGCCCGCCACGAGCACGTCGGCGCACGCCGTGCCCTCCGGATAGGGCAGGGTGCCGTGCTCCTTGACGATCAGCGCACGGCGGAGCGGCACCATCAGCAGCACGCCGAGGATGCCGCCCGCGAAGGCCAGGACGGTGATCTGGAAGTAGTTGAAGTAGGCCGGGCCGTAGGGCGTGAGGAACAGGAGCGCCGGGATGGTGAACACCACGCCCGCAGCGACCGATTCACCCGCCGACCCAATCGTCTGGACGATGTTGTTCTCGAGGATGGTCGAACCCCCGAACCGCTTCAGCACCGAGATGGCCAGGACGGCGATCGGGATCGAGGCGCTCACGGTCAGGCCGGCACGCAGGCCCAGGTAGACGGTGGAGGCGCCGAACAGGAGGCCGAACAGCGCGCCGAGCAGCACGGCCTTCGGGGTGAACTCCGGCGGTGCCTGGTCGGGGGGCACGTACGGCGTGAACGCGGGCTGGGCCATGGCGGACGTATATCATGGGCGCCGTGACCGACGTGGAACGGGACCGGGCCGGGGGCGACCAGGTCTCGGAGCTGACGACCGCGCGCCTCTCGGTGTACCTGCGATGCCTCGAGGCCCTGGACGCGGCCGGGGTGAATACGGTGTCCTCCCTCGGCCTCGCGTCGCAGTTTCAGCTGAATGCCGCCCAGATCCGCAAGGACCTCGCCCACTTCGGCGAGTTCGGCATCCGCGGCGTCGGGTACTACGTCAAGGATCTCAAGCGCCACCTGCGCCAGATCCTCGGGCTCGATCGGAGCATCAAGGTCGTGATCGTCGGCGCCGGGAACCTGGGCCTGGCCCTGGCCGACTATCCCGGGTTCCGCCACGACGGCTTCGACGTCGTCGCGCTCCTCGACGTCGCGCGCGAGAAGGTCGGGCAGTATTCCCGCAGCGGGGTGCCCATCCGTCACGCGCGCGATCTCGAGCGGCTCGTCGAGCGGGAACGGATCGACATCGCGGTCATCGCGGTGCCGGCCGAGGCCGCCCAGGCATCGGTGGACGCGTGCGTCGCCGCGGGCGTGCGGGCGATCCTGAACTTCTCGCCCGGTACCCTGCGCGTGCCGCCACACGTGAAGCTGAAGAACATGGACCTGACCATCACGTTCGAAAGCCTGTCGTTCTTCCTCGCCCATGGCCACCTCGACGCGTAAGGGGACTCGTGCCTCGACGGCCACGCTGACCCACGCCGATGCCGAGGGACGCGTGCGGATGGTGGACGTCTCGGCCAAGCCCGTCACGGATCGGGTGGCCGTTGCACGGGGTTTCGTGCGCGTGTCGCCGGCAGCCCGCCGACTGGTGCGGGCCGGCGCCGTGCGCAAGGGCGATCCGCTGCAGGCCGCGCGGATTGCTGGCATCATGGGCGCCAAGCAGACCGCCGCGCTGATTCCCCTGTGTCACCCGCTGCCGGTGTCGGCCGTGGACGTGCAGGTGGAACTGGCGCGCGGCGGCATCGCCATCGCCGCCACGGTCAAGACGACCGGGCAGACCGGTGTCGAGATGGAAGCGCTGACGGCGGTGGCCGTCGCCGCGCTCACCGTCTACGACATGCTGAAGGCCGTGGACAAGGCGATGGTGATCGACGCGATTCGGCTCGTCGAGAAGCGCGGCGGGCAGAGTGGGGATGTCAGGAGCGCATAGCGCATAACGCATGGCGCATAGCGCCGAACGCCGAACGCTACCCGCAACCCGATACCCGCTTCCCGGCACCCGTTCTCCCGAGAACCGCCCCATGACTGTGGCCACCGCGACTCAGCAACGCCCGTATCGATTTCCCCCGTCAGTGCCGGCGCGTATCCGGACGCTCGCGCAGTTGCCGCGCGATCTGCTGCAGCAGTATCCGCGTCCCGATCTGCTCCAGCAGTGCACGGCCGACGGCCTCCGACCCCTCGCGACGGCCGACCTCGTCGATCGCGTCCGGGCCATCGGGCTCGCGCTGGCCGACATGGGACTCGAGCCGGGCGATCGCGTGGGCATCATGAGCGAGACGCGGCAGGAGTGGGTGCTTGCCGATCTGGGCATCATCACGGCTCGGGGCGTCACGGTGCCGGTCTACCCGACGGTCTCCGCGCAGCAGGCACGGTTCATCCTGCAGGATGCCGGCGCACGCGGCGTGTTCGTGTCCGATGCGGCGCAGGCCGACAAGATCCTGTCGGTGCGCCATCTGCTGCCGGACCTCGAGTTCATCGCCGTCTTCACCGACGAGGTGCCGCCGGCCGCCGTGCGCGACAGTCACACGGTGCTGCGCCTCGAGAGCCTGATCGAGCGCGGCCACGGCCTGGCCGCCGATGCCGATCGGGTGGCCCGCTACGAGGCGGGCATCGACGCCATCGAGGCCGACGACCTGCTGACGATCATCTACACGTCGGGCACGACGGGCGAGCCGAAGGGCGTCATGCTGACGCACGAGAACGTGCTCTCCAACATGCGGGCCGTGGTGCCGGTGCTCGTCCTCACGCCGCAGGACGTCGCCCTCAGCTACCTGCCGCTCAGTCATGTCTTCGAGCGGATGGTGACGTACCTGTATCTCTACGAGGGCGTCACGGTCTGCCACGCCGAGTCGATCGACACCCTCGCGCGCGACCTGCAGCTGGTGCGGCCCACGGTGATGACGGGCGTCCCGCGCGTCTACGAGAAACTGCACGGCCGCATCCACGAGGCCGTCGCGGACGCACCGGCCCTGCGCCGCCGCCTGTTCGAATGGGCGGTCCGCATCGGCACCGAAGCCTCGGCCGCGCGCCTGTCGGGCCGCACGCCGTCGCCGCTCCTGAAGATCCAGGAGACCGTCGCCGACGGCCTGGTCGCGTCGAAGATCCGCGATCGCGTGGGCGGACGACTGCGGTTGGCGGTCTCGGGCAGCGCCCCGCTGCCAGCCCACATCGCCCGTTTCTTCCACGCCGTGGGCCTGCCGCTCATCGAGGGGTACGGACTCACCGAGACGTCGCCGGTCATCTCGGTCAACCCGCAGGACCGGCCACGCTTCGGATCGGTCGGCTGTGCCATCGACGGCGTGGAGGTGCGCATCGCCGAGGACGGCGAGATCCTCACGCGCGGCCCCCACGTGATGAAGGGCTACTGGCAGCGGCCCGAGGACACGGCCGCGGTCCTCGACCCCGACGGCTGGTTCCACACGGGCGACATCGGCACGCTCAGTGACGATGGGTACCTCACGATCACGGACCGGAAGAAGGAGCTGCTGGTCACCTCGGGCGGCAAGAAGATTGCGCCGGCGCCCATCGAGGGGTTGCTGAAGCGCCATCCGCTGGTGGCCGAGGCCATGATCGTGGGCGAGGCGAAGAAGTTCCCGGCGGTGCTGATCGTGCCCAACTTCCCGGCGCTCGAGCATCGTCTCAAGGTGCTGGGAATGCCGTTGGGCACGCGTGAGGAACTGGTGGTGCGAGACGACGTGGTCTCGTTGTACCGGGAGGTGGTCGAGCCGCTCAACCGCGACCTCGCGCAATTCGAGCGGCTCAAGAAGGTCGCACTGCTGCCGGCCGAGTTCAGCATCGCGGGAGGCGAACTGACGCCGACGCTCAAGCTGCGCCGGCGCGTGGTGCTGGAGAAGTGGCAGGCCGTGGTCGACCGCCTGTACGAAGACGCATGAACCAACTGGAGAGACGATCCATGAGCGATAGGGTGTACGAAGCCATCAACGACCAGGTCAACAACGAGCTGTCGGCGTCGCACAGCTACCTGGCGATGTCGGGAGTCTGCGAGGAACTGAACTTCCCCGGGGCGGCGCACTGGTTCCGGGTGCAGAGCGAAGAGGAGCGCGAGCACGCGCTGCGGCTGTTCGACTTCATCCACGCGCGCAACCGCGGCGTCTCACTGCGCAAGATCCAGGTCGAGACGACGCGCGCGACGACGCTCCTCGAGGTGTTCCGGGCCTCGCTCGCGCAGGAAGAGCAGGTCAGCAAGCAGATCGACGCGCTCTACGACATGGCCATGCAGGAGAAGGATTTCGCGGCGGTCGTCGAGATGCAGTGGTTCGTGACCGAGCAGGTCGAGGAGGAGAAGTCGGCCCGCGACATCATCGCCAAGCTCGAGATGGCGGGCAGCGACGCCCGCGCGCTGCTCGAGATCGACCGCGAACTCGGGGCCCGCGCCGGGGAGGGTGGCGGCGCGAGCGCAGACGGCGAAGACGCGTAAGCGCCGACCTTCAGGTCGACGGACCTGCGCTAGTCGAACAGCTGCGCCTTCGGCAGGGGCCACCAGCGCAGCTGCACCTTGCCGATGATGTACTTCTTGGGCACCGAGCCCCAGTGGCGGCTGTCGGAACTGTTGTTCCGATGGTCGCCCATCACGAAGTAGTACCCCTCGGGAATCTCCTGCGGGCCCCAGTCGTCGTGCCCCCGATACTCGCTCGGCACGTAGGCGTCGTCGAGCTGCACGTCGTTGACGAACACGCGGCCGTCCACGATGCGGACCCGGTCCCCCTCCTCGGCAATCACGCGCTTGACGAAGGACTTGTCCGGGTCCACCGGATACCAGAGCATCACGATGTCGCCCCGGTGCGGCTCCCCGAGCTTGTAGATCGCCTTGTTGACGATGAGCCGGTCCTGGTCCGAGAGGGTGGGCGCCATGCTCTGGCCCTCGACACGGGCCACCTGGAAGCCGAACGTCACGATCAGGGTGGCGTAGACGGCGGCCGAGGCGAGCGTCTTGAACCACGTGAAGAGTTCTTCGGCGGCGCGCATCCAGATGGATGGCCGGCGCACCTCGGCCGTGACCGCGCGCAGGGCTTCGTCGGCCGCCTGGGCCGTGACGGGCACGACCGGCGTGAAGCCCGACGGCGGGTTGGCCGACACCACCGGCGAGAACCCCGACGGCGTGGACTCGAGCCTCAGAGCTGGAGGTAGTCCCGGAGTCGCTTCGTCTGGGCGCGGCTCACCGGGATTTCCGTCGACTTCGCGTCCCGCATCCTCAGGATGAAATTCCTGCTGAACCAGGGCACTATCTCCTTGATTTTGTTGATGTTCACCAGGTACGACCGGTGGACTCTCCAGAACAGCGCCGGGTCGAGCTGCGCCTGCAGGTCGTCGAGCGTCCTGTAGTTGGACGTGCCTGTCACATGAGTGGCTACGACCTTGACCTCGTCCTCGTTCAACGACGCGTAGACCAGCTCGTCGGCCTGCACCAGCAGGATGCGGTCTGCCACCTTCACCACCACCTGCGCCCGTCGCGTCTGCCGTCCCGCCAGCTGCTCGACGATCTGCGCCAGCGCCGCCTTCGACACCGTGTCGGTGCGGGCCTCGTCGAGCCGCCGCCGTGCCCTGCCCAGCGCCTGCCCCAGCAGCGCGGCGTCCACCGGCTTCAGGAGGTAATCCACGGCGCCGACCTGGAACGCGTCGAGCGCGTACTGGTCGTATGCCGTCACGAAGACGATGTGCGGCGGCGTCGGCCGGGACGCCACCTGCCGCGCCACCTCGAAACCGGTGAGGCCCGGCATCTGCACGTCCAGGAACACGACGTCGGGCTCCAGGTCGTCGAGCAACTCGAGGGCCGCCACGCCGTTGTCGGCCTGGCCGACCACGTCCACACCCCCTGCTTGCGCGAGGAGGAAACAGAGCTCCTCACGGGCCGGGGCTTCGTCGTCCACCACCAGGGCGCTGACCTTCATTCTACGCGCTCCGCCGTTCCGGCAGCAGGAGGTCGGGGATCTCGAGCCGGACCCGTGTGCCCTGGTCCGGCGTGCTCGTGATGGCCAGGCGGCCCTGGGCGCCGTAGATGACCCGCAGGCGCTCGGCCACGTTGCTCAGGCCGATGCCCCCCGTGGTCGGGCGTGGCGGGCGCGCCGCGTCCATGCCCACGCCATTGTCCATGACCTCGAGGATGGTGACGGGGCCGTCGCGATGGGACCGCAGCGTGATCAGCCGCTCGCCGACCTTGTCGGCCAGGCCGTGCTTGATCGAGTTCTCGACCAGGGGCTGCAGGATCATGCTCGGCACGACGTGGTCGAGCGTGGCGGGGTCGACATCCTTGACGACCCGCAGGGAGGGCCCGAACCGCACGCACTCGATGTCGAGGTACTCGTCGACGGCCGTCAACTCGTCGCGCAGCGACACGAAGTGGTCGTGGGCCCGCAGGCGGCGCCGCAGCAGGCCGCTCAGCCGGTTGATGAGCATGCGCGCCGTATCGGGACGCGTGCGAATCAGCGAGGAGATCGACGTCAGCGTGTTGAACAGGAAGTGCGGGTTGATCTGGCTGGTGAGCGCCTCGATGCGGGCCTCGAGCAACAGGGCTTCCTGTTCCTGCAGCTTGTGCTCGATGCGGGCCGAGTTCCAGATCTTGATCGGGATGGCGACGGTGAGCGTCGTCGCGAGCAGGGTCAGCGCGAGCATCCCGGGGCTGTGCGCGGGGAAGAAGAACAGGCGCTCCGTGCCGTAGCGGTGGCCGAGCGCCTGGTGGAGCACCTCGAGCGCGATCGGGGCCGCGATGAGCAGCATCTGCCAGTCCACTTCGAGCCGGCGCACCAGCTTCCAGAGATACCGCAGCAGCCCCGTGAGCACGAAGGGGGAGAAGTGCCAGATGGCGTCCTTGGGGCAGATTTCGCGCAGACCGCCCCCCGCGAAGCCGCAGCCGACGTACAGCGGCACCGCAATCCACTCGCCGCCGGCCATGGCGGTCAGCCCCACCATGGCGCCCACCGTGGCGCCGGCGTAGGGGCCGGCCACGAGGCCGGCCAGGTAGGCGCCGCCGAGCGACACGTCGGCGGCGGCGTAGCCGAGCAGCAGGCGGCTGGCCACGCCGGCCACCAGGGGGATGCCGAGGGCGCCGACGAACTTGGCGCGTTCGGGCCAGTCGCGGCGCTCGGTGAGCAACAGCGTCCGGAAGCGCCGGAACCGCACCAGCATCGTCGACAGCGCCGCGATCCCGGCCAACTGGACGATGAGGGTCACGAGCACGTACTGCTCGGCCGACAGGAAGCGCGGCTCCTGAAGCACAGGAGCAGTGTAAACCTGCGAAATGCCGCGATGCCGGGAATGCTGCGGATGCCGGAACAGCCATGGTAGGGACGGGGCTCCGAGCCGTCCGCCTCGTATCGCCCCTCGCCCGGCGGACGGGCGGGACGGCCGTCCCTACCGCTACCCGCTCCCCGCTACCCGATTCCCGCTCCCCGCTCCCCGTTTCCCGCCCCCTCTTTCTTGTTGCTACACTACCGGTTGGCCCCGCGCCGCCGACCGGCGACAGGGGCCCCCGGAGGCTCACACAGATGATTCGTCCCTGGATCGTCGGGTTCAAGACCACGCTCGGGCACATGTTCAAGAAGCCCATCAGCGTGAACTACCCGGACGAGAAGGTTCCGATGTTCCCGAAGTGGCGCGGCAAGCAGGTCTTGATGCGCGACGAGAACGGGCTTGAGAAGTGCGTGGCGTGCGGGCTCTGTGCGGTGGCCTGCCCGGCCGACGCGATCTACCTCGAACCTGCCGAGAACGACGGCAGCGTGATGGCCGGGCCGCGGTACGCCCGGACGTACCAGATTCACAAGACCCGCTGCATCTTCTGCGGCTACTGCGAAGAAGCGTGCCCGGTGTCGGCCATCTTCATGGGCAAGGACTACGAACTGGCCGTCTACAGCAAGGACGACTTCGTGTGGGACAAGGACGACCTGCTCGTCCCGTTGCCTGGCCAGGGCCAGGGCCCGGCCGCGCGCAAGTGACGCTGTCGTGACCGGCTCCTTCCTCGAGGCCCTGCGCGAGCGGGTGCTCATCTGCGACGGCGCGATGGGCACCCAGCTCTATGCCAAGGGGGTCTTCCTCAACCGCGCGTTCGAGGACCTGAACCTCACCGACCCCGACCTCGTGGTCGGCGTCCATCAGGCCTACCTGCGCGCCGGCGCCGAGATCGTCGAGACCAACACCTTCGGTGCCAACCGCCTCAAGCTCGCGAGCTTCGGGCTCGCGGAGAAGGTGCACGCCATCAACCTCGCCGGGGCGCGCATCGCGCGTCACGCGGCGCGCGACGGCGCGTGGGTGGCCGGCTCGATGGGGCCGCTCGGCGTGCGCGTCGAGCCGTGGGGCAAGACCGGCCTCGACGAGGCCCAGGCCATCTTCGCCGAGCAGGCGCGCGGGTTGGCCGAGGGCGGCGTCGACCTGTTCGTGCTCGAGACCTTCCGCGACGTCAACGAGATGGGCGCGGCCATCCGGGCCATCCGCGAGGTGAGCCACCGCCCCGTGGTCGCCATGCTCACGACGGCCGAGGACGGCAACACGCTCGACGGCACCCCCGTGGAGCAGTTCGGTCCCCAGTTGGTGGCGTTCGGCGCCGACGTCCTGGGCGTCAACTGCAGCGTGGGCCCGGCGGCCATGCTCGACACCGTCGAGCGGCTGGCCAAGGCCGTGCCCGGGGCGCTGCTCGCCGCCATGCCCAACGCGGGCAAGCCGCGCGACGTGGACGGGCGCAACCTCTATCTCTGCTCGCCCGATTACATGGCCTCGTACGCGCGGCGGTTCGTCGCCGCGGGCGTCCGGCTGATCGGCGGGTGCTGCGGGACCACGCCCGACCACGTGCGGCAGATCAGCCTGGCGGTCCACCAGCTGGCCACGCCGGCTCCCGTGCGGCAGGTCGCCACCGACATCACGCCGCACACCCGGGCCGTGGTCACGCCCGTGCCGGTCGGGAGCCGGTCGCGGCTGGCCAACGCGCTGCAGCGCGGCCGCTTCGTCACCGGCATCGAGCTGGTGCCGCCGCCGGGGTTCGGCCACGACGAGGTGGCCGCACAGGCGCGCGACGCCCGCATCAACGGCCTCGACGTGGTCCTGGTCGGCGACGGATCGGGCAGCCGCGCCCGCATGAGCGCGCTCGCCACGGCCGTGACCGTGGAGCAGACCGCCGGTGTCGAGACCATCCTGCAGTACAGCTGTCGGGACCACAGCCTCCACGCCATGCAGGCCGATCTGCTCGGGGCCCACGCGCTCGGCCTCAGGAACCTCCTGCTGGTGACGGGGCGCCCGCTCCGCCGCAGCGAGTATCCCGACGCCACCTCGGTGTACGACGTCGACTCGATCGGGCTGACCAACGTCGCGTCGCGGTTCAACCACGGCGAGGACGTCGGGGGGCAGCCCATCGGCGCGCCCACGGCCTTCCACATCGGCGTCGCGGCCAACCCGACCGCCGTGATGCCCGACCGCGAACTCGCCCGGTATCGCTACAAGGTGGAGGCGGGCGCCGAGTTCGTGGTGATGGGGCCCATCTACGACGTGGACGCGCTCCGGCAGTTCCTCGACGAGACGGCCGCGCAGCGGCGCCCCGTCCTGGCCATCGTGCGGGCCTTCGAAAGTGCCCGCCAGGCCGAGCAGCTCGCGAACGAGGAACCCGGCGTCTCCGTACCAGAGGCATTGGTCCATCGGATGGCCGACGCCGATCGGACCGGGCGCGTCGCCGAGGAAGCGCGCGCCATCGCGCGGGAACTGGTCGTGGCCATCGCGCCGCTCGTGGCGGGCATCGTCGTCGCCGGTGCGGGTGGGCGCGTCAGCGACGCCCTCGAAGTGCTCGGGGCCCTGGCCGCCCGACCGCTGCAGGCGCCGGCGGCCCCTACGGCCGCCGAGTCGACGGTGGGGCAGCCGGTCTAGGGCCCATTGACGTGGTAGACTGCCGCAACACGTGCAGCAGGGGAGCCGATTGATGGCATTGTTTGGACAGGATCGGTCGCGCACCGAAGACGATCTGGTGCAGGGCGACGCCGCCACGCGCGCGCTGTCGGTGACAGCCGTCGAGAACGACTTCGTCGAGCGCGTGTACGACAAGCTCGCCAGTGTCTACGACCTGACCTTCGGGCCGACGCTGCACCCCGGCCGCGTGCAGGCGCTGCAGCGGATGCAGATCCATCCGGGCGACAAGATTCTCGAGGTCGGCGTCGGCACCGGCATCAACTGCTCGATGTATCCGAGCCACACCGACATCACGGGCATCGACTACTCCGACGCGATGCTCGAGAAGGCGCGCGAACGCGTGGCGCGCAAGGGCCTGCAGAACGTGCGCCTGCTGCAGATGGACGCGCAGGACCTCAAGTTCGAGGACGCCACGTTCGACATCGTCTACGCGCCCTACCTGATCAGCGTCGTCCCCGACCCGGTCAAGGTCGCGCGGGAGATGCGCCGCGTCTGCAAGCCGGGCGGCCGCATCGTCTTCCTGAACCACTTCCTCAGCCCGAACAAGCTCCTGTCGAAGGCCGAGCGGATGATCTCGCCGCTCACCGTCCACATCGGCTTCAAGTCGGACCTCGACCTCCCGGCGTTCCTCGCCCAGGCCAACCTGCAGCCCGTCTCGATCGAGAAGGTCAACATCCCGCGCATCTGGTCGCTGGTGACCTGCGTCAAGGACTGACGATGCGCGCGGCCGCGCCGCGTCGTGAGCGCCGAGCGCAAGGGCTGGACCGCATGACCGCGATCCGGCCCTTTTTGTGTTCGTCGCGCCTCGCCAAGAGGCTTTGGCTGTCAGATCTTCACGTTTGTGCTCGTCCCGCGTTTGCCCAGTTGATCTGACCCGGGACATCGCCCAAGATTCGAACTCTCGATGCCTGCCGCCTCATCCTCCGACAAACGTGTGCCCCATCGGGTCACGGAGCTGAGCCTCGAGAACTTCAAGGCCTTTGGCCGCCGGCAGAAGGTCCCCCTCGCTCCGTTGACCCTCGTGTTCGGGCCCAACAGCGCTGGGAAGTCATCAATCGTCCACGGGCTGGGTTTGCTTGCGCATCTTGCCGCCGACGGGAATCCCGACGATGTGGTCATGCGAATCGGGTCTGAGGAACTGCGCCTGGGCGGGGTGGAGCGTTTCATCCATGCCGGTGGGACTCACTTCAGCCTTGGCGTCGAGCTGCAACCCGCCAGAGATGTGCAGGCGTCCTTCGTCTCGTCGTCCGAATGGCGATCACTGCGGATCGAACTCGGCTTCCGCATGGATAGAGAGCATTCGGCAGTCGGAGTCGCCGACGCGGAGGCGTTCTCGCCGTGGGTCGAGCCGACGCTCGTGGCGATTGCTCTCGACGGCGCGCCGGTGATGACGCTGCGGGTGGAAGCCGGGCCTGGGGACTTGCCGTACACCTACACGGTCACCGAGCTGAACGAGGTCCACCAGTTCTGGAGGCGCCTGCCCTCCGGGGCCCGCGGGAAGGTGCGTGAATCGGTGGAAGCCGTATTGGCGTCCGCGTCTGGACCTTACCCGGACCAGCAGGCCTGGTGGCCCGCCCTCGTTGCGCCGCGTGAGACCGACGACGGCCTGCCGCCTGGGTTCACGCAGGTGGCAGCCCTCCTCGCGGATGTGAGCCGCGCTGCAAAGAGCTGTCTTCGGAGTGTGGCGCTCGTCGGGTCACTTCGGCCTGTCCCGAGTCAGGAGGCGTCAGCGAGCGAACTCCGCGACACCGTGTGGGCTCCGCTGCTTTCCAGCGATGCCGTGCGTCGTAGCGTCAACCGCTGGCTGGCCAGCGATGCCAACGGCACGCCGTATAGGCTCGATGTGGCGCTGCGATTCGACGGCGACGAACTTGAGCGTGCACTGCAGCATGGGTCCGCATCGGCCGAACTGCCACCAACCTTAGCCGACCTTGTCGCGAGGATTGACGGCGCCGAGCCTCCTGCACGTGCAGACGCCGAGACGGCATTCCGGAAGCTCATTCTGGCAATGAAGGCTCAGCGATACCTCCGGCTGGTCGATCGACGCACTGAGCAGGCCGTGGCGTTCGAGAACGTGGGCGCGGGCGTGAGTCAGTTCCTGCCAGTGCTGGTGGCGGCCTTGGGCTCGTCCGGACGACTCCTCGCCATCCAGCAGCCTGAACTGCACTTGCACCCGCGACTGCAGACGGCCATTGGTGACGTGTTCATCGAGTCGGCCCTGGGCGACCGAGAGAACACGCTGCTCCTCGAGACGCACAGCGAGCACCTGATTCTCAGGATTCTGAGGCGGATCCGCGAGACCACTGAGGGCTCGCTTCCGAAGGACATGCCACCGGTGAGCCCCGAGGACGTGTCAGTCCTCTACGTCAGGCCAGGACACGACGCGAAAGAGTTGACGGGCGGAGGTGCTCACGTAGAGCGGATTCCGATCACTCCGGAGGGCATGTTCGCCGGCCCGTGGCCGGGTGGTTTCTTCGACGAGCGGCTCGAAGAACTTCTCTAGGCACAGCTTGCGAGAGCCGCATGATCTTCGAAGTTGCAGTCGAACCGGAGCTCGTCGCCGAGTGGGACCACTTGGTCCTGCGCCTGCTGAAAGGCAGGTTCGGCCCGGGCCGGCCGTGTATCTTGGCTAGGTTACCTGGTAACTGGCGTCGCTTGGCTCTCCAGGAGATCGCGCGCAGGGATCCGAGAGAGCCCAACCCCGCTAAGGATCTGATCAGGAGACTCGACATTGACGCGGTCTCGCGCAATTTTTCGTATGACCCCGTACGGTCGTGGCTCGACAACGCTGAAACCGCTCATCACTTGAGACCGTTCCATGCGATTGGCGCAACACAGAATCCACGATGCCACCCGGCCGTCAAGTGTCGGGATGAGGTCATCGAGGCAATCGCATCAATAGAGGACGGAGCTCTACCCCCAGGCACGGCCGAGGATATCGCCCAAACTCTCGAGCCCATGTTGAGAATGGCTACCCGGCTGCTGGTCGTAGATCCCTATTTCGCGCCGTGGGACAACGATCACCGCGAGCCATTTGCTCAGGTCATCAGGCGGGCAAAGAACCTCACCGGGCCGGTTGATGTCTTCGTGCGGGCAGAGGGGGCGTTCTGGTCGCACACCGATGAGGCTTTCGAAAGGGCATGCCGACGCTACCTGGCGGCCTCAGCTGGGCCGAACGTCAACCTCAGATTCCTCCGGGTTGAGCGACTCCCCGATGGCGGCATGTTTCACGACCGTTTTGTGCTCGCGGACGTGGGCGGTGTGTGTATAGGCGCCGGCTTGGAAGCAAGGGGACCGACCACGGAATACACTGTAAACCGCCTCTCCCGGAGCCAATATGACCTGCTGTGGTCCCGGTACGCCGGCCTCAACCCGGCCTTTCGGACCTGCCACACGTTCACGATGCCCTGAAGGCAAGCAAGGCGGAGTCACTGACTGCCGGTTGCGGCCGGCTGGGACAGCCGGCCCTACCTGACGCCGAGCGGCGGGCTGGGACAGCCGGCCTTACCCGACGCGCCGTGTCGCGGGCCGCATTGCCGGCATTCCCGGCATTAAGCACCGCGGCATTGACGCCTACACCATCGCGCTGAGCATGCCCGCCGCCACGTCGGCGCCGTTGACGAGCGGGCGCCCGGGCGGCGCCGGTCGTGCGAGCACCGCTTCCACGTCGGCATCCCACCGGCCGGTGGCGACCGCGGCATTCGACAGGTAACGGCAGCGCAGCACCTGCGGCATCTGCTCGACCATCACCGGATACTCGCGGAAGCGGCCCCGGTCCGTGTAGAGCAGCGCCGCGCCGTTGGCCACGCATTCCGACACGATTCCGTAACCGGGCTTGGACACGACGACATCGCAGGCCGCCACGAGATCCTCGTAGCGGCAGCCGGCCGCTTCGAGCCGATCGCGATCCACCTGGAGGGCGTCTGCGGGCAGGCGCTCCGGCGCATGTGACGCGCCACCCGAGAGGACCAGGCGATAGGGCGCACCGGCGTGGTGCGCGAGCTGCAGGCCCTCCACCCCGTAGCCGCCGAAGGAGAGCAGCACGAGCGGGCGGTCATCGTCGACCCCGAGGCGGCGGCGCGTGTCGGCCGGGTCGCGCCGGGAGCGCCGGGCAATCCACGGGAAGTCCAGCACCGTGGCACACGAACCGAAGCCCCCGTGCATGGGGAGTCGCCATGCAGCGGTCGTCTCGGCGTATCGCGCGGCGAGCCGGGCCGGCAGATCGTCGAAGCCGGGATGGTCGGCCGTGAAGTCCTCGTAGATCCAGTCCCAGGTGAAGTTGGCCAGTGCCACTGCCGGCACGTCGGCCAGCCGTGCCGCGGTGCACGGCATCGGGGGCACGTCACAGACGACGACACGCACCCCTCGCGCGCGGAGCTCTTGCGCGAGTGCGGCGGCCATCCGGTCGGATGCGGCTTCGAAGCGCGCGGCGCCCGACAGTGTCGCGGGGATGTCCATCCGAAGGCTGTCGTGCTGGATGGCCCCGGCGTCCACGGCGAGATCGACGATGGTCGTCGGGACGCGGATTGTGCGGTCGAGCAGCCAGCGCGACGCCTGCGTGAAGACGTGAATCGGCTGGTCAGGCCTCAGCGCCCCGAAGGCGTTGATGACCTCGACCTGCCGACTCGCGTGCCCGAATCCGTGTCCGGAGATGCAGAACGCGACGGCCACGCGTCAACCGGCCACCGTCGACTCGGCAGGCGCCGGGGGAGCCGTCACGCCGACCAGGGCGATCTCCACCACCTGCTCGAAGGTCGACACTGGCCGGAACGTCAGGTCGCGACGTGCCTCCGGCGACAGCTCGTCGAGGTCGTCCTCGTTCTGCGCCGGCAGGATCATGGTCGTGACGCCCTGCCGTCGGGCGGCGAGCGCCTTCTCCTTGATGCCACCGACGGGCAGCACCAGGCCGCTGAGGGTGATCTCGCCCGTCATCGCGACATCGGGCGTCACCGGCACCTGCCGCGCGGCCGAGAGGATGGCCGTCGCCATCGTCACGCCAGCCGACGGACCGTCCTTGGGGATGGCGCCGGCCGGGACGTGCAGGTGGAGATCGTGGGTGGAGAACAGGTCCTCGGCAATGCCGAAGGCCGTCGAGCGCGAGCGGATGTGGCTGAGCGCCGCGCGCGCCGACTCCTGCATCACGTTGCCGAGCTGACCCGTCAGCACGAGCTGACCCTTTCCGCCCGGCAGCAGCGTGGCTTCGACGTAGAGCACGTCGCCACCCGTCTCCGTCCACGCGAGGCCCGTGACCACGCCGGGGCGTGAGAGGCGGAAGGGCGCGTCGTTCTTGATCTTCGGTGGACCCAGGAAGTCGGGGACGTCGGGCGCGTCCACGCGGAAGGGCGCATCGAGCGTCACGCCCGGGGCCACTGCCTGCTGTGCGACGGGCGGATCCTGCACCGGTACCTCGGTGTCGGGATCCCCGCGTGGCGGCTCGGGAGGTGGCGGGTCGCCCTGCGGCGGTTCCGCCGTGTCGGGGTCTTCCTGCGGCGGCGGGGGCGGGGTCGATGGCGGCTCGGTCGGCAACTCGACCTCGGGCTCGCCCGGTGCCTCGGGCGAGGGGGCAGGGGCGTCTGGCGGCGACGCCGGTTCGGCGCTCGCGATGCGCGCGGCGAGCTTGCGCGCGATGGTGCCGATCTGCCGTTCGAGGCTGCGGACGCCTGCCTCGCGCGTGTACTCGCGCACGACGCGCAGGAGCGCGGCGTCGGTCAGCTCGAGGCCATCGGCGGGCAGGCCGTGCTCCTTCATCTGGCGCGGAATCAGGTATCGCCGGGCGATGTGGGCCTTGTCCTCCTCGGTGTAGCCGCTGAGGCTGATGATCTCCATGCGGTCGAGCAGCGCCGGGTGGACGGTCGAGAGGTTGTTGGCCGTGGCGATGAAGAGGACCTTCGACAGGTCCACCGGCACCTCGAGGTAGTGGTCGCGGAACGTGTGGTTCTGCGCCGGGTCGAGGACCTCGAGCATGGCTGCCGCCGGATCGCCGGAGAAGCCGCCGGGCTGGAGCTTGTCGATCTCGTCGAGCATGAAGACGGGGTTCATCGATCCGGCCTGCTTGAGGGCCTGCACCAGGCGTCCGGGCATCGATCCGATGTAGGTGCGGCGATGGCCGCGGATCTCGGCCTCGTCGCGCACGCCGCCGAGCGAGATGCGCACGAACTTGCGGTTCATCGCGCGGGCGATCGACTGGCCGAGCGAGGTCTTGCCGACTCCTGGAGGCCCCGCGAAGCACAGGATGGGCCCCTTCATGTCGTTCTTCAGCTTCCGCACCGCCAGGTACTCGACGATCCGATCCTTGACCTTGTCGAGGTCGTAGTGGTCCTCGTCGAGCACCGTGCGCGCGGCGCGCGGGTCGAGCCGATCCTCGGTGGTGACGCTCCACGGCACCTCGAGCAGCCAGTCGAGGTAGGTGCGCAGCATCTGGTACTCGGGTGAGGCCTGCGACATGCGCTCGAGCCGATCGACCTCGCGCGTGGCCTGCTTCAGTACGGCCTCCGGCAGGTTCGCGTCGGCGATTCGCTTGCGCAGTTCGGCGATCTCCTGGCCTTCTTCCTCGCCGAGCTCCGACTGGATCGCCTTGAGCTGCTGGCGCAGGTAATACTGCCGCTGCGCGTCGCTCATCTCCTGCTGCGCCTGCGACTCGATCTTGCCCTTGAGCTCGAGCAGCTCCACCTCGCGACGCAGCGCCGCGGTGATGGCACTCAGCTTCACGCGCAGGTCGTCCTGCTCGAGGAGCAGCTGCTTGTCCTCGGGCTTCATGTCGATGAGCGTGGCCAGCAGGTAGACGAGCCGGAGGGGCTCGTCGATGCCCGACACGATCGAGCGGAGGTCGGGCGAGAGGCCGGTGGCCAGCGAGAACGCCTTCTCGACCAGGTCGCGCAGGGTGCGGAGGTAGGCGTCGATCTCGAGGCCGGTGGCGTCGGGCTCCGGCGCGGCCGAGATCTGCGCATCCATCACGTTGCCGTCGCGGGTCACCTCGTCGAGGCGCACGCGGGCCACGCCCTCGACCAGGACCTGCAGGCCCATGGCGCCCTTGGCCATCTGGCGGATCACCGCGACGGTGCCGACCTTGCGCAACTGATGGGGCTGCGGGTCGTCGGCGTCGCCGACCTGCATGACCAGGACGAGCATGCGATCGCCGGCCAGGGCGCGGTTGACGGCATCGACCGACACGGCGCGGTTGACGGCCAGTGGCTGCACCGTCAGCGGGAACACGACCGTGCTGCGCAGCGGCAGAACGGGCAGTCTGGACGGCAGCTGGGTTTCCTGAGCGGCAGCGTCAGCCACGAATCGTCATCTCCGGAAAGACAGGGGACCCGGCCCGAGTGCCCATCCCCATGCTTTCGTTGGACGCCGCTCGGCTCGCCTCGTACCCGAGCGCGCTCGCTCGCGGCGCCCCTCGGCCAGTCTATCAGCCGCTGCCACACGAGCGCGCTATGATGCCGACATGCTCACCATGCGTCCGCTGCCCGACGAGTTCGGGGCCTTCTATGCCGGATACCTGGCGCGCGTGCCCGACGGTGCCCTCATGGCCAGACTCGAGGCGCAACCGACCGAACTGCGGACGCTGCTCGCGGCCTATGGTGACGACCGCGCAGCCCTGCCGCTGGCGCCGGGCAAGTGGTCGGTGCTGGACCTGGTGTCGCACCTGGCCGACACCGAACGGGTGTTCGCCTTCCGCCTGCTCTGGTTCGCCCGTGGCGACGCCTCGGAGCTGCCGGGCTTCGATCAGGATGCCTGGGCGAAGGCCAGCAACGCGTCGCGCCGGTCGCTCGCCGACGTGCTCGACGAGTTCGCGGCCGTGCGCCAGGCGACGCTCGCGCTGATTCGGAGCCTGCCCGACGAGGCGGCCGAACTGCGCGGGGTCGCCAACGGCACGTCCGTGTCTGTGCGCGCGCTGGCCTGGATGATCGCCGGCCACGTGCAGCACCACCTCGACGCCCTGCGTGAATCGTGACGCTCGAGCAATTCCGAGTTCAGCGTTCAGCATGAAGGGTCTTCCGACAGGGGCGTGCGTCACCGATCGCGTGCCCCGTGTTGCGAACCGCCCTGCATTCTGAACGTCGAATTCTGGACCCTCAGTAAATCCCCGGCACCATCCGCCACCGTACCTGCCGCTGGTACGCGCGATACGGTTCGCCGAAGCTCTCGATCAGGCTGCGTTCCTCCAGGGGAATCGCGATGGCGAGGTACACGATGCTCGTCACGGCGAACAGCAGGCGTGTCGAGGTCATGAGCGGAGCGCCCGCGACGAACAGGACCCACCCGAAGTAGATCGGATGACGCACCACGCCATACAGACCCCGGGTCTCGAGCGGGGTCGGCTGCTCGTCGGGGGCCTGGCGTCGTGCGGCAAGCCCCATCAACTCCCGCAGGTCGAGCGTCCCGGCGGCCAGCACCGTGACGACGACCCCGGCCGCCTGGATGCCGGCGCCGACCCACCACCACGGACCGGTGAGGGCGTACCACGTGCCGGGCACCGGCTGCCACAGCAGTGTGCAGGCCAGGTAGAGCAGGCTGGCGACGATCACGTACAGGGACCGCTCGGCTTCGGGGCCGACGCTGGCGTGCAGCCAGCGCTTGAGCGGCGTGCGCGCGAGCACGCTGTGGTGGAGTGCGAACGCGGAGAACAGGGCGAGGTTCGCGAGGACCGCTGGCCAGGCCGGATCACCGGCCGGGGCCGTCGCGTCGAACCACTGGAAGTAGGCCCGGCCGCCGATCGCCAGCGACGCCACGAAGAGCACGCCGCCCGCGACCTGGAGGAGACGGACGGTAATCGACGGCGCAGTCAGAGAGGTCACGGCGAGGCTCAGCGGGCGCATTGTATAGTGCCGCTCATGCGGTCCGGTCCGCGCATCGTCATCTCGGGCATCGGGGTGGTGTCGCCGTTCGGAGTCGGACGCGAGCGCTTCTGGGGCAGCGTGCGCGACGGACGAAGCGGCACGCGGCGCATCGACGAGTTCGACCCGTCACCCTACCCCTGCCAGGTCGCAGCCCCCCTGCCCGCGCTCTCGATCGACGAGGCCCCGCGAATCGACGTGCATCCGCAGGCGCACGACCGCGCGACCGACGACATGCTCCGCGAGCGGGCCGAGGCCAAGCGCTACTCCCGGGCCTCGCTCGCCGGGGTGCTGGCTGCGCGCGAGGCGTGGAGCGACGCCGGCCTTCGCGTCGGCGAGCCCGATGCGGGCGTCATCATCGGCACCGGTGGTGGTGGCATCGAACTGGGGGAACGGCAGTACCGCGAGTTCTTCGGCGACGGCCAGCGGCGCGTCACGCCCTATGCCATCCCCGTCTCCATCTGCGGCATGGTGTCGAGCGAGATCTCGATGGCGCTCCAGGTCCACGGCATCAGCCACGTGCTGTCCACCGGCTGCACGAGTTCCACCGATGCCACCGGCTATGCCATCGGCCTGCTCCGCGCCGGTGAGGCCGACGTGCTGCTGTGCGGCGGCGTGGACGCCTGCGTGACGCCGGGCATGATCTACGGCTTCTCGCGCATGCGGGTGGTGTCCACCGCCTTCAACGACCAGCCCGCGCGTGCCTCGCGGCCCTTCGACGCCGCGCGCGATGGCTTCGTGCTCGGGGAAGGGGCGTGGATGTACGTGCTCGAGCGCGAAGACCGCGCACGGGCGCGCGGCGCCCACGTGTACGCGACGGTCGAAGGCTACGGTTCCACCTGCGATGCCTATCACCGCGTGCAGATGGACCCGGATGGCGTCCAGATCGTGCGGGCGATGCGCATGGCGCTCGACCGCGCCGGCCGTCCGGCCGACAGCATCGGCTACGTCAACTTCCACGGCACGTCCACGCAGCTGAACGACGCCATCGAGATCAAGTGCGTACGCGCCGTCTTCGACGGCCGGGCCGCGCACCTGCGCGGGTCGTCCACCAAGTCGATGGTCGGCCATCCGCAGGGCGCAAGCGGCGCCTGCGGCATCGTGACGACGGCCCTCGCCCTCGATCGGGGGTTCCTGCCACCGACCATCAACGTCGATCGCCTCGATCCGGCCTGCGACCTCGACGTCCTGCCCAACGACGGGCGGGCCGAGCAGGTCGAGGCCGCCCTGTGCAACTGCCTCGGGTTCGGATCGAAGAACAGCGCGGTCGTGCTCGGACACGTCTCGTGAGCGCGCCCGCCGACGTCGTCATCACGGGCGCCGGGCCGGCCGGCACGCTGGCGGCCATCCGGCTGGCCCGTCGCGGGGTGCGGGTCGTGCTGCTCGACCGCGACGCGTTCCCTCGCCACAAGCTGTGCGGAGACACGATCAACCCCGGCGGCCTCTCGTTGCTGCGCGCCGCCGGGCTCGCCGATGCGGTGGAGGCGCGCGGCATCGCGCTCGACGGCATGCTGGTCACCAGTGGGTCGGGCGTGCGCATCCGGGGCACGTACGGTGACGGCTGCGTCGGACGTGCATGGCCCCGGCGCCTGCTCGATGCGCACCTGCTCGAGGCCGCGGCGGCAGCCGGCGTCGACGTCCGCACGCGCGTGCGGGTCACGGCTCCGTGCCTGGACGCGACAGGCCGTGTCCACGGAGTCCGTACGCGGACGCCTCTCGGCCACGACGAGACCGTCGGGGCCCGCTGGACGATTGCCGCCGATGGCCGCCGATCGACGGTGGCGCTCGCGCTCGGACTCATCCGCCATCCGGCGTGGCCGCGCCGATGGGCGATCGGCACCTATGCCGAGGGTGTGGGTGAGGTCGGGGCCTGGGGCGAGATGCACGTGCGGGGCGGGCACTACATCGGTGTGGCGCCCGCTGGCGACGGCCTGGCCAACCTCTGCGTGGTGACCGCCGACCGCCGGTTGCTTCGTGAACCGGCGTCGGCCCTGTGGTCGGTGATTCGCCACGACCCGCTGCTCGGCCCGCGTTCCGCGCGCGCGCGCCAGGTGGCGCCTGTCGTCGTGCTCGGTCCGTTGGCCGTCGATGCGCGCGCCTGCGGGGTGCCCGGCGTGCTGCTGGCCGGCGACGCCTGCGGATTCGTCGATCCCATGACCGGTGATGGCCTGCACCTCGCGCTTCGCGGCGGTGATCTCGCGGCCGCGGCGATCCACGACGGCTGGCTCGCCCCGGACCGGCTGGTGATCGATGGCCTCCGGGCGGCGCGTCGCGACGCCTTCGGGGCGAAACTGCGCTTCAATCGTGCGCTTCGTGCACTGGTCGGATGGCCGATGGGTGTGAGGATCGGCGCCGTCGGCGCGACGGTGGCGCCCGCCCTCCTGCAACGCATCATCGCCACGGCCGGCGACGTGGACGACTGGACGGGGGCGGCCGCGTGAACATCGCCTTCCCCCCGGCGCCCGTCGTGGCCCTGTCCCTCGTGTTCGGGACGATGGGCCTCGAAGCGCTCCGTTCGCGGGTCAACGAGCGGGCGCTGCTGGCGCTCGGGGCACATCCGGTGCCAGACCCCAGCTATCGCTGGATGCAACTCGTGTATCCCCTCGGCTTCGTCGCGGTCTGTGCCGAGGGCTGGTGGCGGCAGATCCGGTGGACCGACGACGGCGTCCTCCTCGGCATGGCCGTGTTCCTGATCGCCAAGGCCGTCAAGTACGCGGCCATCGCCGCGCTCGGCCAGCGATGGTGCTTCAAGGTCCTGGTGCTGCCTGGCGTGCCGCTCGTCACGCGGGGCATCTACCGCTGGCTCCGCCATCCCAACTATGTGGGGGTGGCGGGCGAGGTCATCGGCAGTGCCCTGTGGATGCGCGCGCCGATCACCGGTACCCTGTTTGCCGTGACGTTCGGCGTGATTCTGCTTCGACGCATCCGGATCGAGGAACGCGCGCTGGGCCTGGCCCGCCGCGCATGACGACCCCGATCGTTCCCGACGGTCCCCGCCCGGTCCTGCTGCGGGGGCTCGACGCCTGCATCACCGCGACCGTGGTCCTGCTGCTGGCAGCCGTGCTGACCGGCGGGCTGCGGGTGCGGTTCGGCGATTTGCGGGTCACGGCCGAATCGCCGTGGAAGCTGGCCCTGGTGCTCGCGGCACTCGTCGCCGCCCGCGCCTGGTTGTGGCGTGGCGACACGTGGTGGGGGCGAGCCGCCGCGCGCCTGCGACGCGTCACGGCCGACCGAGGCCTCCGCCGCGCGCTGCCGTGGGTCCTGACGACACGGTTGCTCGTGATGTACGCGGCCTACCTCGGTGTGGTCGTGATCGGCTATCCCGAGGGCGCCCCGCCATTCCGCACCTCGGCCAACGAGTTCCGGAACCTGCTCGCGCGCTGGGACGCGGGGTGGTACGTCGGCATTGCTGAGAGCGGCTACAACTACTGGGGCAACGCCAGGACGCAGACCAACGTGGCGTTCTTCCCGGCCTACCCCTATACGGTGCGGACGGCCGCCGCGCTGCTCGGTGCCCGGTGGGGCTCGCCTGACGATCCTGCCGAGTCGTTCGAGGCGTTCACCGAACGGCGTCACGTCCGGCTGCTGCAGGCCGGGTGGCTCGTCTCGGTGCTGGCGTTCACGGGCGCGCTGGTGTACCTCTTCCGGCTCGCGCGTGACCTCACGGACTCGGAGGAGGCCGCGACGGCCGCGGTCGCCCTGACGGCGACGTACCCGTTCGCGTTCTTCTACGGCGCCGTCTACACGGAGGGCCTGTTCCTGCTGTGCGCGACGGGCGCCTGTTACCACTTCCGGCGCCGGGCGTGGATCCCCGCGGCCGCGTTCGGTCTCGTGGCGGGCTTGAGCCGCCCCAACGGCTGCCTGCTGAGCGTGCCGCTCGGCATCCTGGCGCTCGAGGCCTGGCGACGCGACGGCTGGCGCTGGCAGACGATCGCGCGGGCGCTGCCGACGGCGGCGTGCGCCGGAATCGGGATGCTCGCGTTCACGTGGTGGTTGCACACGCAGACGGGCGAGTGGTTCCTGTGGATGAAGGCGCACGGCGCCTGGGGACGCCAGTTCAGCGGCGTGCACGTGCTCGCCGCGCAGCGCTGGCGCGAACTCACCGGGTTCGGCGTCTACGGATACAGCGTCGTCCACGCGGTCGAGTTGCTGAACATGGCCGCGACCTTCCTCGTCATCGGCGTCAGCTGGCCGGTCGGACGACGCCTCGGATGGGCCTGGAGCGCGTTCCTGCTGGTGACGGTGCTGCCTCCGCTGTTCATGGGAGGCTTCCTGTCCATGGGCCGGGTCACCGCGACGCTGTTCCCGATGTTCATCTACCTGGGGTGGCGGCTGCGTCGGGAGGCGTTGCCCCATGTGTGGCTCGTCGCCTTCGGACTCCAGGTCGCCCTCGCCGTCATGCATTTCACGTGGCGGCAGGTGTATTGAGCCCTCACCTGCCATCCGAACGGCCCCTCGGCTCGTCCAACCTGCAGGCGTCGCGCGCGCAGTCCTGACCGTCACCGGACGCGCCCGCACGTGTGCATATAATGCGAGCACGGTCGCACATGTCACAGCGGCGCGCTACGGGCGCAGCAACAGCCCGCTACGCGACGCGCCCGCTGGGGCGTGTCGGCCTCGTCGTCGCCGGGGTGTGTCTGTCGACCCTGGGCGTGGCCGCGCAGTCGCCGTTCACGGTGCCGCGCATCATCCCGCAGACGACGGCGCCCGTCGCCACCCCGCCCCAGCCGGAGGTCGAGCCCGCACCGGCCTGGCTGAAGCCGCTGGTGGCCGGACAGTTCGAGGCGGCGTTGACCGCCGCGGGCGAGGGCGAGTCGTGGGCGGTGGCCTACGTGCGCGGCCAGGCGGCTGAGCGACGCGGGGCGTACGAGGAGGCCGAGCAGGCCTACCGCGAGGCGCTCGTCGCGCAGCCCCTCGGCGATCCGGCGCTGGCCCTGGCTGAACTGCTCACGCGCACCGGACGTCGCGAGGACGCGGTGCCGATCTGGCAGGCGATGCTTCGGGCCGGCCAGGCCCAGCGGACCGGACTCACGCTCAGCCGCGCCGCGCGGGCGGCCCAGGCGCTCGGCCAGGTGCGGCTCGCCAACGCCTACTTCCAGACCGCCACCAATCTCGCGCCGGACGACCCCCGGATTCACACCCGGTGGGGCGACCTGTTCCTCGAGAAGTTCAACGAGGCCGAGGCTCGCGCCTCCTACGAAACGGCCCTCAAGGCCGATCCGCAGTACGTGCCGGCGCTGATCGGCATCGCCCGTGCCGTGGCCGACAGCAACCCGAGCGCGGCCGAATCAGCTGCCCGGCAGGCCCTGGCGATCGATCCGGCGCAGCCCGACGCCTGGGTGCTGCTGGCGTCGGAGGCCATGGACGCCAGCCGGCGCGACGAGGCACGGGAGGCCCTGGCGAAGGTGCTGGCGGTCAACCCGCGTCACGTCGAAGCGCTCGCGCTCTCCGCGGCGCTGGCGCAGATCGAGGACCGTGCCGAGGACGTGACGCGCTTCACGCAGCAGGCGCTCACCGTCAACCCGCGATCGGGCGACGTGGCGCGTGCGATCGGGGAGCGCGTGGCGCGCCAGTACCGGTTCGACGAGGCGGTGCGCTTCCTCCAGCAGGCCGTCGAAATCGAACCGGGCAACAGCCGGGCGCAGGCCTCGCTCGGCCTGCACCTGCTGCGCACCGGAGACGAAGCGGCCGCGCGCAAGGCGCTCGACGCCGCGTTTGCGCGGGATCCGTTCGACACCGTCACCTACAACCTCCTGAGCCTGCTCGACACGCTCGACACCTTCGTCACCGTGCCCGGGCGGAACCTCACCGTGCGCCTGCACGCCCAGGACGCCGCCATCCTCCAGCCCTACCTGGTGCCGCTCGCCGAACAGGCGCTCGAGGATCTGTCGAAGCGCTACGAGTTCACCCCTCAGGGGCCCATCCTCGTGGAGGTGTTTCCGCGCCACGACGACTTCGCCGTGCGCACCATGGGGCTGCCCGGCATGCTCGGGGCGCTCGGGGCGTGCTTCGGCCGCGTCGTCACGATGGACTCGCCGCGTGCGCGCCCGCCCGGGTCGTTCAACTGGGCCGCCACGCTGTGGCACGAACTGGCGCATGTGATCACGCTGCAGATGTCGGGCAACCGCCTGCCTCGCTGGCTGAGCGAGGGCATCTCGACGTTCGAGGAGATGCGCGCGCGTCCCGGCTGGGGGCGCGAGTCGGAACTGCTCTTCGCCCAGGCCCACGCCGCGGGGCGCCTGCTGCCGCTGGCCGACCTGAACAGCGGGTTCGCGAAGGTGGAGACCATTAACCTGGCGTACCAGCAGGCGGCCGTGCTGGTGGCCTTCCTCGTCGAGACCCACGGCGAGGCCAGGTTGAAGGCGTTCGTGCGCAGCTTCGGTGAGGGGCTGCGCGACGACGATGCGTTGCGCCGCGCCTACGACCGCACGTGGGACGCCCTGCAGCCCGAGTTCGACGCGTACGTGAAGGCCAGGTACGACGCGTTCGTGCCGGCGCTCACCGAGGTCGACGCCCCGCCGCCCGGCCGCACGGCCACGGCGGCCGACTGGCTGGCCTTCGCAGACCGGCACGCCGGCAGCTTCCGCGTGCAGATGACCGCGGCGACGCCGTTGCTGCGTCTCGGCGATCTCGATGGCGCGCGCAAGGTGCTCGAGCGCGCCGCTGCGCTCGTCCCCTTTGCGACGGGCGACGCGAGCCCGTGGCGGCTGCTGGCCTCGACGGCCATCAAGCAGGAACGCCCCGAGGACGCGCGGCGCTTCATGGAGCGCGTCCTCGAAGGCGACCACACGGCCGCACAGTCGCTTCGGCAGTTGCTGTCGACGGCCCGGTCGCCTGAGGACGCGTCGCTGCGGCAGCGTGCCGCCGAGCGCCTCATCGAGATCGACCCGTTCGACGCCGCGGCGCACACGGTGCTCGGCGACCTGGCCCTGGCGCGCGGCGACGTGCCGCTCGCACTGCGCGAACTGCAGGCGGCCGTCGATGCGGGCCCGCCCAATCCCGCCGAGGCGCTCACATCGCTGGCCGAGGCCACGCTGAAGACGGGACAGCGCGACGACGCCAAGCGTCATCTCATTCGTGCCCTCGAGACGGCGCCCCGGCACGAGCGGGCCCAGGAACTGCTGCTCCGCATCGTGGACGGCGTGGGCGGAGGACAACCATGACGCCGGGCGCCGGTTCCCGTGTGCGTCGAGTGGCCCTCGTCGCGGCCGGTCTGGCGGTCGCCCTGCTGGTCACGGCCGTCGTGCCCCGCGTGTGGGCGCAGTTCGAGCAGCCCGACCCCCGCTTTGCGGGCCTGCGCTGGCAGTTCACGCGGATCCGCTACGACGCGCACAACGCGCAGTCGTTCAGGGCCCGCTACTGGAGCGATTCGTGGGCCATCGACGGGCCCGCGGCCGAGCAGAACCTCTCGCGCCGCATCCGATCGGTCACGGCGATCGACGTGGGCGAACCGACCGTCCTGCGCCTCGAGGATCCCGAGCTGTTCAACCACCCGTGGATCTACTTCGTCGAGCCGGGAACGCTGCGGCTCACGGACAGCGAGGTCCCCATCCTGCGCGAGTTCCTGCTGCGCGGTGGCACCGCGGTGATGGACGATTTCCACGGCGACATCGAGATGGACAACGTCGCCGCGGAGATGAAGCGCGTGTTCCCGGACCGCCGCATCGTCACGCTGCCGCCGTCGCATCCGATCTTCTCGTGCTTCTACCAGATCGACGGGTTTCCGCAGGTGCCCGGGCTCGGGTCGTTCTTCGCGGGCCGCACGTGGGAGAAGGGCGGCGTGACGGCGGAGCTGAGAGCCATCGAGGACGACAACGGCCGCGCGATGGTGCTCATGAACTGGAACACCGACATGGGCGACGGCTGGGAGTGGTCCAATGCCGAGCAGTACCCCGGGTACATACAACACACCGCGCAGGCGTACCGGATGATGATCAACGAAGTGATCTACACGCTGACGCATTGACGGGTAGGGGACCGGGAACCGGGGGCCGGGTACCGGGTGCCGGGTACGGGGACACGAAGGCCGGCTGCGACCGCAGACGGCCGGACTCGAGGAACGAGTGAACGAGATCGCGCAGCAGAAGCCACAGCCCCTCAGCGCCGACGAAGCGCGGGCGCTGGTGTCGCGGGTGGCCGACAGTCGTAATCGTGTCCTTACCGAGCTGCGCAAGGTCGTGGTGGGGCAGGACGCCTCGGTGGACCTCGTGCTCGCGGCGCTGTTCGCCGGCGGGCACTGCCTGCTAACGGGCGTCCCCGGCCTGGCCAAGACGCTGCTCGTGCGGACGCTCGCGCAGATTCTCGATCTCGGCTTCCGGCGCATCCAGTTCACACCCGACCTGATGCCGTCCGACATCACGGGCACCGAGGTGCTCGACGAGACCGACGGCATCCGCGCCCTGCGGTTCGTGCGTGGCCCCGTGTTCACGCAACTGCTCCTCGCCGACGAGATCAACCGCACCCCGCCGAAGACGCAGGCTGCGCTGCTCGAGGCCATGCAGGAGGGGCACGTGACCGCGGCCGGGCGCAGCTACGCCCTCGAACCGCCGTTCTTCGTGCTGGCGACGCAGAACCCGATCGAGCTCGAGGGCACCTATCCGTTGCCCGAGGCGCAGCTCGACCGGTTCCTGTTCAACATCGTGATGACGTACCTGCCCGAGGACGACGAGGTGAAGGTGGTGACGCAGACCACCGGCGTCGCCCGTGAGGCGCCGCAGCGGGTGCTGTCGCGCGAGGACATCCTGCACATCCAGCAGCTCGTGCGCCATGTCGTGATTGCCGAGGACGTGGCGCGCTACGCCGTGCGTCTGTCGGCCGCGACACGCCCCACGCAGGCCGACGTGCCGGACTTCGTGAAGAAGTACGTCAAGTGGGGTGCCGGGCTGCGCGCCTCGCAGGCGCTCGTGCTCGGCGCAAAGGCGCGTGCGCTCACGCTCGGCCGCGCATTCGTCACGCCGGAGGACATCCGCACGCTGGCAGCGCCGGTGTTCCGGCACCGCGTCCTCATCAACTTCCAGGCCGAGTCCGAAGGGCTCACGACCGACGCCATCGTCGCCCGGTTGCTCGACCGCGTCACGCCGCCCGCCAGCGGACTGGCCTGAGGCATGGCGGCACCCGCGCCCGGCCCGTCGCGGTTCCTGTCGCCCGAGATCGTGGCCGGCCTCGGCACGCTCGAGCTCAAGGCACGGACGATCGTCGAGGGCCTGCTGCTCGGCCTCCATCGCAGCCCGTTCCGGGGCGCCAGCGTCGAGTTCGCCGAGTACCGGCAGTACATGCCCGGCGACGATCCGAACACCGTGGACTGGAAGGTGTTCGCGCGCAGCGATCGCCACTACGTCAAGAAGTTCGAGCACGACACCAACGTCGAAGTGCAGCTGCTGCTCGACACGAGCGCGTCGATGGCCTATCGCAGCGGCACGGGCATGACCAAGCTGCAGTACGCGCAGTGCCTCACGGCGGCCCTCGCGTACCTGCTGACCGGGCAGCGCGACGCCGTCGGACTGGCCGTCTACGACGACCGCCTGCAGGAGTACGTGCCGCCGGCCGTGAAGGCCGGCCAGCTGACACGCCTGCTGATCACGCTCGATCACGTCACGGCTGGCGCGACGTCGGACACCGCCGTCGCCCTCAAGCAGGTCGCCGACCGGCTCCGGCGCCGCGGGTTGATCGTGGTGTGTTCCGACCTGCTCGACGACCAGCCGCGCGTCATCGACGGGCTGCGCCTGTTGCGGGCCCGCGGGATGGAGGTCGTCGTGTTCCACGTCCTAGACGACGCGGAGCTGACGTTTCCGTTCGAGGGGGCCGGGTCGTTCCGCGACGTCGAGACGGGTGAGGAAGTGCTCACCGATGGGCCGTCGGCCCGTCAGGCGTACCTCGACGCCGTCGAGGCCTGGCGCGCCACCTACGTGGCCGACCTGCGCGGTGCGGGCATCGACTACCAGCTGGCGCGAACGAGCGCCCCGCTCGACCTCTCGCTGCTCGGCTGGCTCGGGGCGCGGGGAAGGACGCTGTAGCCGTGGGCCTGCTCGCGCCGCTGTTCCTCGTGGGCCTGGCCGCCGTGTCGGTCCCCGTGATCCTGCACCTGTTCCGGCGGGAGATCGCCCCGCAGGTGCCGTTCACGGCGGTGCGGTTCCTGCAGCGGCGGCCGATCGAGCGGCAGGAGCGGCGGCGCATCCAGGATCCGTGGCTGTTGCTGCTGCGCGCCACCGCGCTGGCCCTGCTCGCCCTGGCGTTCGCGCGGCCGTACCTGCGCGCCGACGCGCCCGCGGGCCCGCCAGTGATTGTCGCGGTCGACGTGTCCTACAGCATGGGCGCGCCCGGACGGATGGACGCCGCGCGCGCGGCGGCGGGTCGGGTGCTCGACGGGATCGCGGCCGACACGCCTGTCGGTCTCGTCAGCTTTGCCGACCGCGCGACGGTCGTGGCCGAGCCGAGCACCGACCATGGCGCCGTCCGTGCCCAGTTGGGTGCGCTGGCGCCGGGACATGGTGCGACGCGCTACGGCGCGCCGCTCGAGGCGGCCCGGAGCCTGCTCGACGGAAGGGCGGGGCGCGTGGTGGTCCTCACCGACCTCCAGGCTCGTGGGTGGGCGCGCGGCACCACCAGCCTGCCCGACAACGTCACGCTCGATGTCGTCGGCGTGGGCGCGCGTGTGGACAACGTGCTGGTGCGCGACCTGGTCGTCTCGCGCGACCAGGCCCGCGCCGTGGTCAGCAACGCCGGCGAGGCACCCGCTCGCGTCGCCGTGTCGTTGGCACGACGGGCCGCGCCGGCCGTCACGCAGGTGATCGACCTGGACGCGGGTGTCAGCCGCGACGTCGTGTTCCCCGGCCCTCATGAGAGCGGTGCCTACGTCGCGACGATTGCCCACGACGGCGGCCTTCCCGCCGACAACGAACGGCACGCGGTGTTTCGCGAGTCGGCGGCCACCGCGGTGCGCGTGCTGGTCGGCGACGAGGTCGAGCGGTCGCGTGCGTTCTTCGTCGAGCGGGCCTTTGCCGCGCTCGGCACCGACCCGGGCGGGGCGTATGCGGTCGGGCTCGGCACGGGCGCCTCGGCGCTCACGCGCGAGGCGCTCGGGCCGGCCGACCTCGTTTTCTGGCTGTCGGCCACGGGCATCGACCGGCGGGCCGTGCCGGTGCTCGAACAGTACGTGCGCGATGGCGGCCGGCTCGTCGTGGCCTGCGGACCTGCGCTCGACCCCCGGGTCGCCGACGTCGTCACACGGCCGTTCGGCATCGCGCTCGCCGGCAGTGCGCCCGGTGCCGGCGCCCCGGGCGGCTTCGTGGCCCAGGACCCACGCCACCCGCTGCTGGCGGCCCTGGGCGAAGCGCGCGTGGATCTGGCGCGCACCACCGTGTCGGAGGCGTGCGACATGACCGTGTCGGGGCAGGCCGTGGCCATCAGCCGCTTCACCGACGGGCGGGCGGCACTGGCCGAGGCGCGCGTGGGGGCTGGCCACCTCATGGTCATCGCCACGGACCTCGGCCGACAGTGGAACAACCTGCCCGTGCAGCCCGCCTTCGTCCCGCTGGTCGGCGAAGTGGCGCGGCACATGCTGGGAGAGGGTGCCGGCACGCGTGTCGCGCTCGCCACGGTGGACGACCCGCGCTACCAGCGTCCCGGGACCTGGCCTGTCGGCCCGCGAGGCCAGGAAGCGGCGGTCAACGTGGACGTGTCGGAATCGGATCAGGCCACCATCTCGGTCGAGGAGTTCCAGCAGGCCCTCGCGCGCCCGCCGGCCGACGAGGCCAGGGTTGCGCGCGTCGAAGCCGCGCGCCTCGAACGGGACCAGGGCCTCTGGCGCTACGGCATCGCGCTGCTCGCGCTGACGCTGGTGGTGGAGAGCCTCGTGGCGCGTCGGCCGCGCCGGCTTGCGGAGGGAGTGTCGTGATGAATCCTGCGGCAGACCCGCTTCGGCAGTCGCTCGATCTGCTTGCACGCGCCTGGTGGCGCATCCGCTGGGCCCGCGTGCTCGCACGGACGGCTGCGGTCGTGGCCGCGGTCCTGGTGGCGTGGGCCATCGCCGATCGACTGCGGCCGCTCGGCCGCTGGCCGCTGTTGCTGTCGGGTGCCACGGTGGCGCTCGTCGTCCTGGCGGCGGCGCTGTGGCTCCGCCGACGGGCGCTGGCCAGGCCACCCGCCGACCGCATGGCGCTGCTCGTGGAGGAGCAGTGCCCCGAGATCGAGGCCACGCTCCGCAGCGCGCTCGACCCGGCCGTGGACGAGAGCCCCTTTGGTCCCGTCGTCCGGGCCGACGCCGCCGATGCGCTCGCCAGGCTCGACGAGGCGCGCATCGTGGATCCCGACGACCGGCGTCGCGCCTGGCTCTGGGCGGGCGCCGCGGTGGCCGCCGTGCTGGTGGGCGCGGGATTCGCGGCGCCGACGGCGGTTCGGGCCGCCAGGACCGCGCGCTTCGTGGTTGCGCCGCCGCAGATGACGCTGCAGGTGACGCCGGGCGACCGCCGGGTCGTGAAGGGGAGCGCCCTGGCGATCACGGCGCAGGTGCAGGGGGCGCCGGCAGACCTGGACGTCCCCGTGCCGGAACTCCTGGTCGAGGGCGAGGGCGCCCGCGCCGCCGGGCGATTCACGCGCCGGGCCGACGGCACCTTCGAGGTGCGCATTCCCTCGGTGGACCAGAGCTTCACGTACCGCGTGCGCGCGGGCGGCCTGCGGTCGTCGACGTTCCGCGTGGACGCGCTCGATCGGCCGCGCATCGAAGGCATCGACCTCTCGTACGTCTACCCGGCGTTCTCGGGCCTGCAGCCGCGCACCGAGACGGACTCGGGCGACATCTACGCCCCCGCGGGCACGCAGGTGACCGTGACGGTCCGTGCCTCGAAGCCGATTCGCGCCGCCGAGTTGCGCGCCACCGACGGCGAGGGTGCACGGGCGCTGCCGCTGCAGGTGGGGGGGGACCGTTCGGCGGCCATCGCCCTCACCGTGGCGCGCGACGGCGCCTACCGCATCGCGCTGACCGACACCGACGATGTGGACAACGGCGAGGACACCGAGTACTTCATCCGCGTGATGGACGACCGGCCGCCCGACGTGCGGATCATCCGCCCTGCCGGCGATCGCGGCGCCACGCGTCTCGAAGAGGTCGTGCTCGAAGCGCGCGCCGAAGACGACTACGGCGTGCAGTCACTGGAGCTCGTGTACCAGGTCCGCGGCGAGCGGGAGCGTGTCGTGCCGCTGGGAGGCAACGGGCAGACGACCGCCGTGAGCGGGCGTCACACCGTCTATCTGGAAGATCTGGACGTCCAGCCGGGCGACTTCGTGAGCTACTACGCACGCGCCCGCGACATCGGGCGAGGCAAGCGCTCGACGGAGGCGCGCAGCGACATCTTCTTCCTGGAGATCAAGCCGACCGCGCAGGAGTTCACGGCGGCGCAGAGCAGTGCCGGCATGGGCGGCGGCGGGGGCGAGATGGACGACCTCGTCGCGGCGCAGAAGGACGTCGTGTCGGCCACCTGGAAGCTCGAACGCCGGTCGTCCGGCGGGCGTTCGGCCTCCGACATTCGCGCCGTAGGGCGGGCACAGGCCGAGGTGCGCGAAAAGCTGCGCCAGCAGGCCGCCATGTCGGCGCCCCCCGCTCCGCGCCGTCGGCGCAGCGTCGAACCCCAGGCGGCCGAGGAGCCGCCCGCCCCGTTGCAGCTGGCGGGCGCGGCCATGGAACGCGCGGTCGTGCAGCTCGACAAACTCGACACGCGCAGCGCCATCACCCACGAGATGGAGGCCCTCAACCAGTTGCTGAAAGCCGAGGCGGAAATCCGTCGGCGCCAGCTCGCGCGGCAGCAGGGCGGGCAGGGCGGCGGGCGCGGTCGCTCGGGGAACGAGGACCTGTCGGCGCTGTTCGACCAGGAGCTGATGCGCCAGCAGACCAACTACGAGCAGCAGAGCAGTGTGGAGTCGCGGCCGGAAGCGACCAAGGGGGAGTCGGCGCTGGATCGCATCCGCGAGCTGGCCCGGCGGCAGGACGAACTGGCCCGCCAGCAGCAGCAGCTGGCCCGGGATCGCAACCAGCTCCCGGCCGAGGAGGCCAGGCGGCGGCTCGAGCGCCTGACCCGCGAGCAGCAGCGACTGCAACAGGAAGCGCAGCAACTCGCGCAGCAGATGCAGGACGGGCGTCAGTCGTCGCAGGGCCAGCAGTCGCAGCAGGCACAGAACGGCCAGCCGCAGGGCCAGAGCGGACAGCAGGGACAGGCCGGCCAGCAGGCGCAGGGTGGGCAGTCGTCCGGAGGTGGATCGTCACAGGGGCAGCAGGCCCGGCAGTCGCAGCAGGCCTCGCGCGACCGGCTCCGTGAGGCGGCCGAGCAGATGAGTGAAGCGGCCTCGCAGCTGCAGCAGCAGTCGCCGGAAGCGGCCGCCGCCCGCGGTACGCGATCCGCACAGGCGCTGCGCGACGCCGAGCGCGCCCTGCAGGCTGCCACCCCCGGTGAACGTCAGCGCGCGGCAGGCGACGTGCAGCTCGAGGCCCGTGAGCTGGCCGAGCGGCAGCGGCAGCTCGCCCAGCAGACCGGCGAGCTGGCGCAGCCCCAGAGCGGCGCCACCGCGAACGAGCGGCGCCGGCAACTGGCAGGTGAGCAGGGACGTCTTGCGGATCGAGTGGCCGCGCTCGAACGTCAGGTGCGCGAGCTGGCCCGCGGCGCCGACCCGGTGAAGGATCCGCTGGGGCAGGCCGCGCGCGAATTGCAGCGCGGCAAGACGGCCGCGCAGCTGCAGGAGGCGGCCACGAATCTGCGCGAAGGTGGCATGCCGCGGGGGACCGACCTCGCACGCCAGCAGCGCGATGCCGCCCGGGTGCTCGACCGGGTGTCGTCGCTGGCCGCGCAGGCCGGTGGCCGCGGCACGGGCGAGACGCAGGCGCTGTCGGACCGCCTCGCCGACACCCGCGATCTGCGCGACAGGTTGAAGGCCCTCGAGGATCGGATTGCGGCGCTGGCGCAGCAGGCCGAACGGGAAGCCCGGGCGGGCAACAGCCCCGACGGTCGCCAGGGCGACGCGAGCGGGCAGCAGGGACGCGAGGGCGAGTCGTCCAGCTCGCAGCGCGGCGACAACGGCAACCAGCGAGCGGGCCAGCCGGGGAGTCGCGGGTCGGCAGAGGGGCAGGGCGAGGGTGAGGGACGCCGCGACACGCTCAGCGAACTGCAGGAATTGCAGGACCAGTACGCCCGGGAACTCCGCGAGGCTGGTCAGATGATCCAGGGCAGCCAGTCGGGCGGTGCCGATCGCGGCGGGCGCCTGGCCACGCCCGAAGGGCACGAGTTCAGTCGATCGGCGCCGGGGACCGAGGCGTTCAAGCAGGACTTCGCGCGCTGGGAGAGCCTGCGCAAGGGGATCGCCACCGCCATGGATCGGTACGAAGCCGCGCTGGCGCAGCGGCTCGCCGAACGCGAGGCGGCCGAGCGGGTCCAGGCGCCGTTGCGCGACCGGGTGCCTGACCGCTACGCCGAGTCCGTCGTCCGCTACTACCAGTCGCTCAGTCGCCGGCCGGAGTCTCGCTGACGTTGGACATCCGTTTCGCCTACGCGCCACCTGCCTGGGCCTGGGTCCTCGGCGGGCTGGTCATCGTCCTGCTCGCACTGGCTGCGTATCGCCACGCCCGCCGACAACTCTCCACGCGTCGGTGGGCGGCGCTCGTGCTGCTGCGGACGCTGGCCCTGGTGGTGGTCGCCCTCATCCTGTTGCGACCGGTCCGGCTCGAGCCGGCGTCCGCGGCCACGGGACGTGCCGTCGCGCTCGTCGTCGACGACTCGCGCAGCATGCGGCTGGCCGACGCGCAAGGGGTCGAGACGCGGCTCCAGCGTGCGCGGCAACTGGTGGCCGGGCGACTCCGCCCCTTGCTGCAGGCCGACTTCGATCTCCGCGTGTTTGCCGCGACCGACAGCGTCAGGGAGATCCCCTCCGAGGACGCGCTGACCGGCGACGGCCGGGGATCGGATCTCGGCGGGGCCGTGCTGGCGATGGCCGAGCGGGCGGCCGCCGGTGAGTTCGTGGGCCTCGTACTCCTCAGCGACGGCGCGACCACCACGCCACTTCCGCCGTCATCCGGCACACTCCCTGTCTTCGCGATCGGCGTGGGCGCGGCGGGTGGTGTCGTCGACCGGGAGGTGCGCGACGTCACCGTCAGCGACGTGTCCGTGGTGGACTCGATCGCCGAGGTCGCGGCCAGCGTGGTCTCGCACGGTGCCCGCGAGACGGCCGACGTCCGGCTGCTCGAGAACGGCAGGCCGATCGAGGTCCGACCGGTGCGGCTGCCAGGGAACAGCCAGCAGGTACGCGAACGGTTCCGTGTGTCGCCGTCGCGGACGTCGGCGACCGTCTACACGGTCGAAGTGGCCGAGTCGCCCGCGGAACTGACGCCGGGCAACAACCGCAGCACCGTGTTCGTGCCGGCCCCCGGCGCGCCGCACGCCGTCCTCATGCTCGAGGGGGCTCCCGGCTTCGAGCACAGCTTCCTCACGCGGACCCTGGTGCGCGACACGGGCCTCGACGTGGACGTGATCGTGCGCAAGGGGCGCAACGAGAGTGGCGGACCGACCTTCTACGTCCAGGGCGCCGCGTCGCGCACGCCGGCGCTGGTGGGGGGCTTCCCGCGGACGCGCGACGACCTGTTCCGCTACGCCGCCGTCGTGCTCGGCAACGTGGAGGCCGATCACCTCACGCAGGAACAGGTGCGCCTGCTCACGGCGTTCGTGGAGCAGCGCGGTGGCGGCCTCGCGATCATCGGGGCCCGGTCGTTCGGGGAGCGCGGTGTGGTCGGGACCGACCTGGCGCGGGTGCTGGCCGTCGAGGCGCGCGGCTCCGGCGCGGTCAACGCCGCGGCGGCGGCGAGTTCACGACAGGGGACGCTCATCGAGTTGACGTCGGCCGGGCAGCAGCACCCGATGATGCAACTGGGCGCGCCCGCCGAGTCGAACGGGTCCCCCTGGGCGGCCCTGCCGTCGCTCGCCGCCGCGGCCGCCGTGGGGCCGACCCGCCCGGGCGCCGAAGTGCTGGCGCTCGTCTCGGGGCCCGCAGGCGAGGCGCAGCCGCTGGTGGCCGTGCAGCGTGCGGGTCGTGGTCGGACGCTGGTCTTCACCGGTGAGGGGTCGTGGCGCTGGCGGATGGGGCTGGCCTCGAACAACCGCGCCTACGAGACGTTCTGGCGGCAGGCACTGCGCTGGATCGCCGTGCAGGCGCCGCCCCCCGTGGCGATTACCGTGGAGCCTCCACCACTCGGCGCGTCGGTGCCCGTCACGGTGCGCGTGGTGAATGCGGCGTACGAGCCCGTGAGTGACGCCAGCGTCCAGGTGCGCGTGGAGGAGCCGGGAGGGGCGAGCCGCACCCTGACCGCCACCCTCGATGCCAGCGAGCCCGGCCTCTATCGGGCGAGCCTGCTCACCCTCGCGTCCGGCGTCCACCGCCTCGACGCCGAGGCCTCACGCGGCGGTTCGTCGCTCGGGAGGACGAGTGTGCAGGTGCTGGCCGGTGGGGCCGATCCGGAACTCGTCGACCCGCGTCGCAACGACGCCGTGCTGCGACGACTCGCCGAGTCGAGCGGTGGAGCGTTGCTGGCCGCCGACGAACTCGACGGCCTGGCGGCACGCATCAGGCGGGCGGCCGCGGCGCCGACTGCGCGGCTGGTCGAACGCGACGTCTGGCACAATGGGTGGAGCTTCGTGATCATCTGCGCACTGCTCGGCACCGAGTGGGCGCTGCGCCGGCGATGGGGACTGCGATGAACCCACGGATCTGGACGAGGGGAGCGCTTGCGCTGGGCGTGCTGGTGTGCGCAGCGTCGGATGTGCGCGCGCAGGTCGAGCTCGCGCCCGCGCCCCCGCAGACACGGGTCCTGATCGTGTCGGGGGCGGCCGGCAGCGAGGAGTACGTCGAGCGGCAGCGTGCCTGGCGCGAGGCCCTGGTCACCCAGCTCACCTCGCGGCTCGCCGTGCCCGCCTCACGCATCGTCGTGCTGACCGAGACGACGGCCGAAGGCTACCAGTCGGCGACGGCGGTCAACGTCCGCCAGGCGCTGGCCGCCATTCGCTCGTCGCAGGGCAGCGCCGACACGTTGCTCGTGGTGCTCTTCGGACACGGCACGTTCGACGGCGTGGACGCGAAGTTCAACCTCGTGGGCCCCGACCTCACCGCGCACGAGTGGCGCGATGCGCTGGCGGGCATGCCGGGGCGCCTCGTCTTCGTGCAGACCGCCAGCGCGAGCTTCCCGTTCCTGGCCGCGCTGTCCGGTCCGAACCGCGTGGTCATCACGGCAACCGATTCGCCGCAGCAGAAATACGACACGGTCTTCGGTGAGCACTTCGTGGCCGCGTTCGCACCGCAGGCCGACGGGGCCGATCTCGATTCCGACGGGCGCATCTCCATCTGGGAGGCCTACGCGTACGCGGCCGAATCGACCAAGCGCTACTACATGCAGCGCGGGCAGCTCGCCGTCGAGCGCGCCCTGCTCGACGACTCGGGCGACGGCATCGGGCGCGACGTGGCCAAGCAGGGCGACGACGGGCTGCTGGCGAGCCGGCTCTTCCTGGATCCCGACCCCGCCACCGCGTCGGGCGACCCCAGCGTGACGCTGCTCATCGGCCGGCGCAACACCCTCGAGACCGAACTCGACGAACTGCGTCGCAAGAAGGGCTTCATGCCCGAGGCCGACTACGCGAGGGAACTCGAGCGCGTGATCATCGAGATCGCGCGCGTGTCACGCGACATCCGTCGCCGCACGCGGAGTTGATCGGCGTGCGCGCCTCGCTCTCCTCGGCCTGCCGGCGTGCCGCCGGGATCGTCATCGCGCTCGTCGCCGTCACGGGGGCCGCCGGCGCGCAGGAGCGACCCAACATCCTCTGGCTCTCGAGCGAGGACAACGGGCCCCAGCTCGGTGCGTATGGCGACACGTACGCGACGACGCCTGCGCTCGACGCGCTCGCGGCTCGCGGCGTGCGGTTCACGCGCGCGTGGGCCGCGGCTCCGGTCTGTGCTCCCTCGCGAACGGCCATCATCACGGGCCTGCTGCCGCAGACCACGGGCGGCATGCACATGCGCAGCGATGTGCCGCTGCCGTCCGAGGTGCGGTTGTTCCCGGCGCTGCTGCGCGAGGCCGGCTACTACACCACGAACAACGTGAAGGAGGACTACAACCACCCCACCGGCTCCGGTGTCTGGGACGAGTCCTCGCGGACGGCGCACTGGCGCGGCCGCCGCCGGGACCAGCCGTTCTTCGCGGTCTTCAACAGCACCACCACCCACGAAAGCCAGGTGCGCCTGCGTCCGCACACGCCGGTCCACGATCCGGCGCGCGTCCGCGTGCCGCCCTACCATCCGGATGCCCCGGAGGTGCGGCGCGACTGGGCGCAGTACTACGACAAACTCACGGAGATGGACGCCGAGATCGCGGCGCGGCTGCGTGAACTCGAGGACGACGGACTGGCCGACTCCACCATCGTCTTCTACTGGGGCGACCACGGCGTCGGCCTGCCGCGCGGCAAGCGATGGCTCTATCCCGCGGGGCTCGACGTGCCGCTGATCGTGTACGTGCCGCAGCGCTTCCGCCATCTGGCCCCTGAGGGGTACGGTCCGGGGCGCGCGCTCGATCGCCTGGTCAGTCTCCTCGACCTCGGGCCCACCACGTTGAGCGTGGCCGGCATCAGGCCCCCCGCGGTGATGCAGGGGCGTGCGTTCATGGGCCCGCACGCCGCGTCGCCGCGGCAGTGGCTCCATGCGGGCCGCGACCGCATGGACGAGCGCGTGGACCTGTCGCGCGCCATCGGCGACGGCCGGTACCTCTACATCCGCAACTTCCGGCCGGATCGCCGGCAGGGCGAATACCTCGCCTACATGTTCGAGACGCCGACCACCCAGGTGTGGAAGGCCTGGCACGACGCCCGGCGTCTCACGCCGGTGCAGGACGCCTTCTGGACCGAGAAGGCACCCGAGGAACTGTACGACCTGTCTGCCGATCCGGATGCCGTGCGCAACCTGGCCGGCGAGGCCACGCAATCGGCGACGCTCGAACGGATGCGTGAGGCGCTGCGCGCCCACCTGCGCGACACCGGGGATCTCGGCCTGCTGCCGGAAGGCGACATGCATCGGCGCCGCGGCAGTCGCGCGCCCTACTCGCTGTCACGGGATCCGGGGGCATACCCGGTCAATCGCGTGCTCGTTGCCGCCGACCGCGCGTCGTCACGACAGGCATCCAGCGCCGGCGCCCTGCGCGAGGGCTTGAGCGACGACGATCCCGCGGTCCGGTACTGGAGCGCCCTCGGCGTCCTGTGGCTCGGCGCCGACGAGGTGCGGGCGGCCGCCGAGCCGCTGCGCGCGTTGCTGCGCGGGGCCGAGCCGGAGCCACGCGTGGCGGCCGCGGAGGCGTTCGCGCGTCACGGCGACGCCGCGGCCCGGCGCGAGGCACTCGCGGCGCTGGCGTCGATGGCCGACATCCGGCGCGACGGGCATCACGCCGCGATGCTCGCCCTCGACACGCTCCTGGCGCTGGGCGACCTGGCCGAGCCGGTTCGCGAGGCCGTCGCGCGTGTGCCCGATGCCGGGCCCGACGTCCCGGCGCGCGAGCGCGAGTACGTGAGCCGGCTGAAGCGCGCGCTGGTCCGGTAAGGCCTCGGCGTCAACCAGTGACGCGATCCCACCATTCCACGCGCATGCGCTCAGGGCGGCGGAACAGGCGCACGAGGGCGACGCCGGTCGCAAAGCCGCCGGCGTGGGCCCAGAACGCCACCCCGCCCATGTCTTCGGGGCGGACGACCGCCAGCGTCCCGAGGCCGCTCAGCAACTGCGTGGCGAACCACAGACCGAGCAGCAGCACGGCGGGGACCTCGATGAACGTGATGAACACGAGCGTCAGTACGCGCGACTGGGGAAACAGCACGAGGTACGCGCCGAGCACTCCGGCGATGGCGCCGCTCGCGCCCACCATGGGCACACGCGACTCGGCGTCGACCCAGGCCTGCACGAGCGCGGCGGCGAGACCACAGAGCAGGTAGAAGACCAGGTAGCGGCCGTGGCCCATGCGGTCCTCCACGTTGTCGCCGAAGATCCAGAGGAACAGCAGGTTGCTGGCCAGGTGACCCACTCCGGCGTGCACGAACATGGACGTGACGACGGCCGCGAAGTGGAAGTCGGCGGGCGTCACGCCCCAGGTCCGGATGAAGGCGTCGAACGGCGGCGTCCCCGCGGCGGGCATCCCGAGGAACACGAGCAGGTTCAGGGCGATGAGGCCGATGGTCACAAACGGCGTGGTCCTCGACGGGATCACGTCTCGAATCGGGATCACGCCATAATTGTAGCGGCCTGGCTGTCCCGTCCCTGAGCCCCGCGCTCCGAGCCCTGAGCCCCCTGAGCCCCGAGCCTAGTCCCTGAGCCCGATGATCTGCTCCAACTGTGGAACCGAAATCGCCGACAAGGCGCTCATCTGCTACCGGTGTGGCCAGGCCACGTTCGAGGCCAGGCGCGCGCCGGCCGCGCCGCCTGCACGCGGACGGCAGCTCGTGCTGGTGGTGGCACTCGTGATTCTCGTCCTCGCCGCCGTCTTCCTCGGCCAGGTGCAGACGGGGACGGTGCCCGACTGGGTGCGATACGTGGTGATGGTGCTCGCGGTCGTGGTGCTCGGCTACCGCGTGCTGCTGCGGAGCCGCCGACGCGGCGGGAGCATCCGGCGATGACGCGACGGCGTGCGACGCTGGTGGCCTACGGCCTCTGCCTGTGCTCGGCGCTCCTGGTGTGGAACGGCATCTTCGGCCTGCTGGTGAGCCGCGGCGAGAAGCAGTACCTGCTCGACCAGGCGCGTCACGAACTCGGGCTCGGCCCCGAGGCTTCGCTGCCCGTGCGGATGGCCGGCACGGTGCGCAACGGCGTGCGCGAGGCATCGCGCTGGGCCGTCGTGGTGTTCGTGCTGGGGGCGGTGGCGGTGCGGGTGGCGAGTCGAGTGCGCACCGACGAGGAAGGGGAGGGGCCGCCCGATGCGGGCGGCCTGCTCGACGACTGACGGGCGAGGCGTTTCAGCCGCGCTGGTCGATGGGCCGGTAGTCGCGGGTGCGGTGCCCGGTGTAGATCTGCCGCGGCCTGGCGATCTTCTGGTCGGCGTCGCGGTGCAGCTCGTCCCACTGCGCCACCCAGCCGGCGGTTCGGGGAATGGCGAACAGCACGGTGAACATCTCCGGCTGGAAGCCCAGCGCCTGGTAGATCAGGCCCGAGTAGAAGTCGACGTTCGGGTAGAGCTTCCGCTTCACGAAGTACTCGTCCTCGAGGGCGATCCGCTCGAGTTCGAGCGCGAGGTCGAGCAGCGGGTTCTTGCCCGTGACCTCGAACACCTCGTAGGCCGTCTTCTTGATGATCTTGGCCCGCGGGTCGTACGACTTGTAGACGCGGTGGCCGAAGCCCATGAGCCGGCCCTCGCCGTTCTTCACCTTCTTGATGAACTCGGGGACGTGCTCCTTGCTGCCGATCTGTCGCAGCATCGTGAGGACCGCCTCGTTCGCGCCACCGTGCAGCGGGCCGTACAGGGCCGCTGCGGCGCCCGACATCGCGGAGTACGGATCCACTTCGGAGCTGCCGATGGCCCGCATCGCGTTGGTGCCGCAGTTCTGCTCGTGGTCGGCGTGCAGGATGAACAGGATGTCGAGCGCGCGCTCGAGCGTCGGGTTCACCTCGTACTTCGCCTCGGTCATCTTGAACAGCATGTTCAGGAAGTTGCCGGCGAAGCTGAGGCCGTTGTCCGGGTAGACGTAGAACAGGCCCTTGCTGTGGCGGTACGCGTACGCGGCGATCGTCGGCGTCTTGGCGATCAGGCGCCGGATGTGCTCCTGCCGGACGTCGGCGTCGTGCACCTGCTTGGCGTCGGGGTAGAAGGTGGAGAGTGCGCCCACCGTGGCGAGGAACACGCCCATCGGGTGCGCGTCGTACCGGAAGCCGCGCATCAGGTGCTTGATGTTCTCGTGCAGGAGCGTGTGCATGCGGATGCCCGCTTCCCACTCCTGCAACTGCGCGGCCGTCGGCAGCTCCCCGTACATGAGGAGATAGGCGACCTCGAGGTAGGTGCTCCGCTCGGCGAGCTGTTCGATGGGATAGCCCCGGTACTCGAGGATGCCCTTGTCGCCGTCGATGTAGGTGATGGCACTGCGGCACGACGCCGTGTTGGTGAACGCGGGGTCGTACGTCATCAACCCGAAGTCGTCGGGCGCGACCTTGATCTGGCGGAGGTCGATGGCCTTGATCGTGCCGTCGGTGATCGGCACCTCGTACTGCGTGCCGGTGCGGTTGTCGGTAATCGTGAGCGTGTCAGCCATCGCGTCGCTTCAGGGGGCGGAGGCGCCTACGGGTCTGTGGCCTCGGGGTCGTCCGGTTCCAGTTCAGACGGCTCGTCGTCTGCCGGACCCTCGACGCGGTAGTCGCCGTCGATCCAGCGGCCCAGGTCGAGCAGTTGGCACCGCTCGCTGCAGAACGGCCGCCAGCGCGGGTCCACCGGCTTCAGGCGACAGTATACACAGAGCTCAGCGCCGGGCACCGGTCGATCCTAGCAGCCCCACGAGCCATCGGTGCGCGGCGTGGCGCCTGGCGTGGCACGGCCGCGTGGCTGTTGAGACGCCGGGGCGCGCCCGCACGCCCCCGCCGATCGCCGGTCCGCCGGGTCAGGTGGCGGGGCCGTGGTGGCGCACGTCGCGGGCCGAGACCATGAAGATGACGTCCTCGGCCACGTTGGTCGCGTGGTCGGCGATCCGTTCGAGGTGCCGCGCGATCAGGATCAGCTCGAGCGCCGGTTCGATGGTCTCTGGCCGGGCCCGCATGTGCGGCACGAGATCGGCCGAGACGCGCGACTTCAGGGCATCCACCGTGTCATCGGTGTCGAGCACGTGCTCGGCCAGCGGCACCGCGCACCGGACGTAGGCGTCGAGCGCGTCGCGCAGCATCTGCTGGGCCAGCGTGGCCATGCGGGGGATGTCCACGAGGGGTTTCACGGGCGGGTGCTGCAGGTACCGCCTGACCGCCTCGGCGATGTTGACCGCCAGGTCGCCGACCCGTTCCAGGTCGGTGTTGATCTTCACCGCGGCGAGGACGGCCCGGAGATCGACGGCCACGGGCTGGTGCAGCGCCAGCAGCTTCACGCAGCGCTGGTCGATGTCGACGTGGAGCGCGTTCAGCGGTTCGTCGCCCGCCTGCACGCGTGCCGCCAGGTCCTCGTCGCGCTCCACGAGGGCCGTCGTGACGAGCCGCACGCGCTCCTCGGCCAGGCCACCCATCACCAGCAGCCGCTCCTTCAGTGCGTCGAGGTGCTCCTGCACGTGCGGGATCCTGCGCCCGACCGGCTCCATCGCCCCACTCTAGCCGAAGCGACCCGTGACGTAATCCTCGGTGAGCCGCTCGCGCGGCGCCGTGAACACGTCCTCGGTGCGGCCGCACTCGATCAGGCGGCCCATCCAGAAGAACGCCGTGAGGTCGGAGACCCGCGCGGCCTGCTGCATGTTGTGCGTGACGATGACGATCGTGTAGTCACGCTTGAGGGCATGGATCAGTTCCTCGATCCGCTGGGTGGCAATCGGGTCGAGCGCCGAGGCCGGTTCGTCCATCAGCAGCACCTCGGGCTGCACCGCGAGCGCCCGCGCGATGCAGAGCCGCTGCTGCTGGCCGCCCGAGAGCGTGAGCGCCGACGCGTGGAGCCGCCCCGACACCTCGTCCCAGATCGCCGCGGCGCGCAGGCTCTCCTCGACCCGGTCGGCGATCTCCTGCCGGTTGCGCAGCCCGTTCACGCGCAGGCCGTACGCGACGTTGTCGAACACCGAGGCGGGAAACGGGTTGGACTGCTGGAACACCATGCCGACGCGCCGACGAAGCGCGACGACGTCGGTGCCGACCGCCAGGACGGGTTCGCCGTCGAGAAGCACGTCGCCCTCGGTGCGCGTGCCGGCCACGACGTCGTTCATCCGATTCAGCGTCCGCAGGAGCGTGCTCTTGCCGCAGCCGGAGGGACCGATGAGCGCCGTGACCTGGTGCGCCGGGACGTCGACCGTGACGTCGGTGAGGGCGCGGGCCTGGCCGTACCAGACACTGAGGCGCCGCACCTGCACCTTCACGGCCGGGCCCGTCACGCGTTCCTCCGCCGGGCACGGTCGCGCAGGAGGATGGCCAGGCCGTTGACCAGCAGGAGGGCGGCGAGCAGCACGAGGATCGCGGCCGCCGCGTTGGTCCGGAACCCCTCGCGGGGGCGTGTGACCCACGCGAAGATCTGGACGGGCAGGGCCGTGAACGGCGACCACGGGCCGTCTGGCACGAACGGGACGTACGTGAGGGCCCCGAGCACCAGCAACGGTGCCGTCTCGCCGATCGCGCGGCCGAGGGCGAGGATGAACCCGGTCAACATGCCCGGCAGTGCGGCGGGCAGCACCTGGTGCCAGATGGTCTGCCACTTGGTGGCGCCGAGCGCCAGCGAGGCCTCGCGCTGCGCGACCGGCACGGCGCGCAGCGCTTCGCGCGAACTGATGATCACGAGGGGCAGCACCAGCAACGCCAGCGTGCCCGCGCCGGCCAGCAGGGATCGCTCCCATCCGAGGGTGCGGACGAACAACCCGAGTCCGAGCAGGCCGTAGATGATCGACGGCACGCCCGCCAGGTTGGCGATGTTGATCTCGATCAGCCGTGCCCAGCGGCCCCGGCCGCCGTATTCCTCGAGCGCGATGGCCGCCCCCACGCCGACCGGCACGGCCATCAGGGCCGTGAGCCCCATCAACCACAGCGTGCCTGCCAGCGCCGGCAGCAACCCGGCGTTGGACGCCCGCCGCGAGGGATAGCCGGTGAGGAACTCCCACGACAGGCGCCCGATTCCGTCGCGGGCGATGTCCCACACCATCAGGCCGAGCGCGCCGAGTGCCCCACCCAGCACGACGAGGCCCAGCAGGTGGAAGGCCTGGTCCCACCGGCGGCTCACGACGTCGCCCCCGGCGTGCGCCGCCGCAGCCAGTCGCTGCACAGGTTCAGCACGAACGTGCCGCAGAACAGGAGGGCGGCCACCGCGTAGATCGTCCGGAACGCGGGCGTCCCGGCGGGCACGTCGCCGAGGCTCACCTGCACGATGTAGGCCGTCATCGTCTCGATGGGCACGAAGGGATTGGCGGTGAGGCGCGGCTGCTGACCGGCGGCAATGGCCACGATCATCGTCTCGCCCACGGCCCGCGACAGGGCGAGCAGCACGGCCGCCGAGACGCCCGACGCTGCCGCAGGCAGCACGACGCCGGTGGCGGCCTGCAGGCGCGTCGCGCCCAGCGCGAAGGCGGCCTCACGGAGGCCGCGCGGCACGGCCGAGCACGCGTCCTCGCACAGCGACGAGACGAGCGGGAGAATCATCAGGCCCATCACGATGCCGGGGCCCAGCGCGTTGTAGCCGGCGAGGCCGGGAATCCAGGTCCTGAGCAGCGGCGTGACGTAGAGCAGGGCCACGTAGCCGTACACGACGGTCGGCACGCCGGCGAGGACCTCGAGCGCGGGCTTGGCCACGCGGCGCGTGCGGGGCGTGGCGTACTCACTCAGATAGAGCGCGCAGGTCACGCCGGCCGGAACGGCGACCGCCATGGCGATGGTCGCCACGAGCACCGTGCCGCCGACCAGCGGCAGCACGCCGAACTGCTGGTTGTAGAACAGCGGCGTCCACGTGGTGCCGGTGAGGAACGCCCACGGCGAGACGTCGCGGAAGAACGCGACCGTCTCCCAGGCGAGCACGGCGATGATGCCGGCGGTCGCGCCCACCGAGACGAAGGCGCACGCGGCCAGGCCGCCTTCGATGAACGTCTCGGCGAGGCGCCGCTGCCGCGAGGTCATGGGGTCACTGCACTCCCAGCCGCGCGGCCAGGGTCGCCGCCGGGCGGCCCGGCGCGTCGGCGAAGAGGGACCCGGTCGTGCGCGCCCGCACCCGTGCCTGCACGCGCTCGTGGACGCGCGCATCCAGCGGGACGTAGCCCACGTCGCTGGCCACGTCGGCCACGTGCGTCACGTAATAGTCCACGAACGCCTCGACGTCGGGCCGCGCCAGCGCGGCCACGCTCACGTAGACGAACACGGGTCGCGAGAGCGGGTGGTAGGCGCCCGACCGGATCGCGTCGGGCGTCGGCGCCACGGCGACGCCGCCGGGACGGGCGCTGATCGGCACGGCCCGCACGTCCTCCCGGTGCTCCTCGTAGTAGGCGTAGCCGAAGTACCCGAGGGCGAGCGGGTCGCCGGCCACACCCTGGACCAGCATGTGGTCGTCCTCGCTCGAGGTGTAGTCACCGCGGCTGTCGCGCGGCGCGCCCGTGACGACGCCCGTGAAGTAGTCGAACGTGCCCGAGTCCACGCCGGCGCCGAAGAGGTGGATTTCGCGATCCGGGAACCCGGGGCGCAGGTCCGCCCAGCGCAGGACCGCCCCCTCGGCCTCGTGGCGCCAGAGTCGCCGCAGGTCGTCCACCGACAGGCTGTCCACCCACGTGTTCGAGGGGTGGACCACGACCGTGATGCCGTCGTAGGCGACGGGAATCTCCAGGAACGCCACGCCGCGCGTCTGGCAGGCCCGGCGCTCGCCCTCGCTGATCGGCCTCGACGCGTTGGCCATGTCGACATCACCCCGGCAGAAGCGTCGGAGACCACCACCGGTGCCCGCCACCCCGATCGTCACGCGTGCACCCGGCCGCGCCCGGCCGAAGTCCTCGGCGAGGGCCTCGGTCAGCGGATAGACCGTGCTCGAGCCATCCACCGTGACGACGTCGTGCACGGTGACGTCGGCAGACCGGCAGGCCGACGACGACAGCAGGCCCAGCGACAGGGCCGGGGCGAGGGCGGCGAGCCCGTGACGCCAGCGCATCCGGCCAGCCTACCGGCCGTGCGTTTCACGCTTGTTTCGCGGGGGTAAATTCGGCGTGCGGGCGCGCGTGGGCGGGCGCTTAGGTGATGGCCGCGTGGCGGGCGCCGCGTCGGTGTCTGGCGCATCGAGCGGCGCGACCTCGCCGGCAACGGGCTCGAGCCGGAGCGGCTTGCCGACCAGTTGCTCGAACGGGCCGAGGTGCCGCTGCGTGGCCCAGACCTCGAGTTCGGCGTCTCCGGCCACGTCGAGTCGCAGCACGGCGTCGGCCCCGCGGTCGTGCAGGGCCACGTCGCGGACGACCTGGGCGTGGCTGCGGTCGAGACCCTCGGCCACGCCGACGCACGCGGCCAGCACGCGCACCGCGCGCCGGAGATCGCCCGGCAGGCGGGCGAACGCCGCGTGTCGCTTGCGGGGGCGCCCGCGCCGATGGTAGCGCGCCACCTGCGCGACGACTTCGATCTCCTCGGGCGACAGGCCGCGGAGGCTGCCGTGGCGAATCAGGTAGTACGAATGCCGATGGTGTCCCTTGTGGCTGATGTGAATCCCGACGTCGTGCAGCAGGGCGCCATATTCGAGCCATTCACGCTCGCGGTCCCCGAGGCCGTGCCGGTCGCGCGTCTGGTCGAACAGTCGCAGGGCCAGCGTCGCGACGTGAATCGGGTGCATCGTCCAGTAGTGCAGCCGATCGCCGAGCTCCATCACGCTGCGGCGACGGACGTCGGGATAGCGATCGATCGTCGCGATGTGGTGCTGGTTCCGGCGGATGTAGTCGAGCACCAGCCCCTCGCGCAGGGCGAAGTCGCCGAGCGTGATCTCGTCGGCCCCGAGGCCGCGGAGGATGGTGTCGATGAGCAGGATACCGGCCGGCGCGATGTCGGCGCGCCGCGGGTCGAGGCCGGCTACCTGCATCCGTTCGTGCTGGTCCATCGCGACCAGTGCCTTGCGCAGCCGATGGAGGGCCCGTGCAGGGACGCGCTGGTTGTTCACGTCGGCGACGGTCTCACCCTCGCGTTGCAGCGCGAGGGCGCCGAGGCTCAGCATCGTGCCCGAGGTGCCGATCACCCGCACGAACCCGCGGGCGCGCACCAGGTCGAGATACGGCCCGGTCTCGTGACGCACGTGGCGCACCACCCGGCGCACGTCACGCGGCGACGGCGGGTCGCTCCGCAGGAAGCGCTCGGTGAGACGGATGACGCCCACCTTGAAACTGCGGGCCAGGTCGGGCTCGGCGCCCGCGCCGTGCGTGATCTCGACGCTGCCGCCGCCGATGTCCACCACCACCGCGGGGCCGCCGAACTCCGTGTTGTAGGCTGCGGCGAGGTGGATGAGGCGGGCTTCCTCCGTGCCGGCGATGACGCGGGCGCGGATGCCGGTGCGCGCTTCCACCTCGGCGAGGAAATCGCCCCCGTTCTCGGCTTCGCGCGTGGCGCTGGTGGCTGCCGCCACGATCTCGTCGACGTGCCGCGCGTCGGCGAGCCGGCGGAACTTGGACAGGGCCTGGATGGCGGCCGTCATCGCCGCCGGCGAGAGTGCCCGGCCGTCGAGCCCGCCCGCGCCGAGCCGCACCATGGCCTTCTCGCGGTCGATCACCGTGAACGACCGATCGGCCTGCACCTGCACCACGATCATGTGGACGGAGTTGGTCCCGATGTCGATGGCCGCAATGCGCATGGTGCTACAGTGAAGGCCTCATGACCGGAGGGCGGGGCCATGCTAGCACGCTGCCCGGAGCGGCACTGGCTGGGCTGATCCGCCGCAGACACGACGCGTTGCGCAACCACGCCGAGGCCGCGCGCGCCGGCGAGGTGGACGGCGTGCACCAGGCGCGCGTCGCGTCGCGTCGGCTGCGCGAGGTCGTGCCGGTCCTCGGGGCCGGTCTCGACGACGTCCGGCTCAAGCCCCTCGGTCGCAGCCTTCGCGACCTCACCCGCGCGCTCGGGCCCGTGCGCGAACTCGACGTCGCGCTCGACATGGTCGCGGCCGTGCCCGTGGAAGGACCGGCGGCCGATCGGCTCCGCGCGGCCTGGCGCGAGTGGCTGCTCGCCCGTCGGCCGGGCCCGGTGCGCGCCCTCCGTAAGGCCCTCGGTCGAGGGCCCCGCGGTGCACTCGATCGCGAGCTGCTCGCCTTCGAGGCCGCGCGCGCCGCGTCTGCCGACGACCAGTGGCGTGCCGCGCTGGCGCGGCAGCTCACCACGCGCGCCGACGATCTCCGCGACCGCATCGGCGTGACCGGCGCGCTCTTCCACGTGGAGCCGCTGCACGAGGTCCGTATCGCCGCCAAGAAGCTGCGCTACGCCCTCGAACTGGCCGCCGAGGCGGGGCTCGCTCGTCTCGCCCGTCCCCTGAAGTCGCTCAAGGCCGTCCAGGACGGGCTCGGTCGGCTGCACGACCTCGACGTGCTGCTCGGCCTGCTGCACGACCTGCCCGGTGCAGCGCCGGGCGAGGAACTGCAGGGCGTCGCGAGCGAGGTCGCGAGCGTCATCGAACACGAACTGCGCTGGCTGCACGCACGCTACCTGCGGGCCCGCCCCTCGCTCGTGCACATCACCGACTTGACGCGAGACGCCGTGGTGCCGCGCGTCCTCTCAGGAGGCGCCGCTCGCCCGGCGCGCCCGGTCGCCCATGCCCGCTGACATCCAGTTGTTCCTCGTTCGCCACGCCATTGCCGAGGAAGCCGGGGCCGCGTGGCCCGACGACGACCAGCGGCCGCTGAGCCGCGACGGTCTGCGCAAGTGGAAGCGGGCCGCCCGTGGCCTGGCGACCGTGCTGCCGAAAGTCGACGCGCTCCTCACCAGTCCGCTCGTGCGCACGTGCCAGACGGCCGAGATCCTGGCCCAGGCGCTCACGCCGGCACCGCGGCTCACCCTCTTCGAGGCCCTACGGCCGGGCACCACGCCGGGCAAGGCGATCGCGGCCCTGAAGGCGCGTCCCACGCGTGGCGCCGTCGTGCTGGTCGGGCACGAGCCGATGCTGTCGGAACTGGCGGCCACGCTCCTCCACCTGGAAGGGCCGCTGGCGTTCAAGAAGGGCAGCGCCATGGCCATCGTCTCGCGCGGGCTCGGCGCGCGGGGACCGGCCCGGCTCGAATGGTTCCTCACGCCGCGCGTGCTGCGAACCCTCGCCGGCCGCGGCTGAGGCGGGACTCAGGGCACCGACACCACCCAGATGTTGCCCGCGAAGCTGGCGAACTCGTAGACGAGTCGATCGCCGGTCGGCGACCACTCGGGGTTGCGCACGTAGTGGTGCTCGTCGCCGTAATCGGTCAGCTGTCGCTGACCGGTGCCGTCTCGCCGCACGGTCCAGACGTTCCACCGCCCTTCGCGCGCGGCAGCGAAGGCGAGGGCGGTCCCGTCGGGCGACCAGCTCCGGACCCAGGCCTGCTCGACACCCGACGAGACGTGCCGCGAGGTGCCCGTGGCGAGGTCGACGACGTGAACCTCCGCGTGGCCGTCGCGCCACACGTCCACCGCCAGCGCCGTGCCGTCCGGTGACCACACGGGGAAGGCCGTGCCGTCTCCGAGGCGTGCCATCCGCGCATCGTCGGTGCCGTCGAGCCCACCGACCCACACTTCGAGCTGACCTTCCTGCGACCGCGTATAGGCCACCCGTGTGCCGTCGGGCGACAGGCGTGGACGCAGCCGTTGGTGCTCGCCGGTGCCGAGCAAGGAGACGACGCGCGTCGTGCCCGACGCGATGTCGACCGCGTGCAGCGCACGCGTCTCGCCGCGGCCCGACTCGAACAGGACCTCACGGCCGTCACGCGTCCACGACGGATCCTGCGCGCCATCGTCGCGCTGCACCAGGCCATGGGCGGTGCCCGACGCGAGATCGAGGATCCACACGGCGGGTGGCAGCCCGGCGCTCTGCCGCTCGAAGGCCACGCGTCGAGCGTCGGGGCTGAACGACGGGCGGCGGGCGCTGCGCACCGCCTCCTCGTTGATGCGCACCGAGGGGCCCGACGGCACGCCGTCGCGATGCAAGGGGAGGCTCCGCAGGCCGCCGACGGTCGCCATCGCGGCATACGCCAGTTGCGTGCCGTTCGGGTGGATGGCCACGTGGCGCAGGTCGAGTTCGCTGGGCGGCACGACCAGCGACGGGGGGCCGTCGGCCGTGCCATCGGGCGTCAGGGGCTGGCGCCACAGGTCGAAGTGGGCATCCTTGCGCACGTAGTAGAACGCGCGGCCATCCGGCGAGAGGGCCGGGTCGAGCGCGCGGGCGCCGGCATCCAGCACCCGCGTGAGCGCGCCGCTGGGCAGGTCGATGGTCCAGAACTGCGTGGCGTTGAGATCCTGGGTCGCGAAGAGCAGTCGTCGACTGTCGGGAAACCAGGTGGGCCGGGTGTGGCTGCCCTCGGGGCGCCAGGCGTCGGTCACTCGCCGGGGCGGGCCTCCGGCCTCGTCCACGATCCAGATGCTGGACGGGCCGAAGGTCTCGAAGGCCGCGGCACCGGGCTCCGTGTAGGGGGCGCCCTGGAAGGCCAGGCGGGTGCCATCGGGCGACCACGCGGGACGCGAACCGAAGCGGCTGACCTGCCGGGGCGACCCTCCGGTGCGGTCCACGATCCAGATGCCGCCCAGACCCGAGGAGTGGTACGCCAGGCGGCTCCCGTCGGGCGACCAGGCCGGCTGGAGGTTGTGCTGCCCGTCGGCGGTCAACTGGGTCCGTTCCCCACCGGCGGCCATGTCGCGCAGGTAGATCTCGAACCGCCCACTGCGGTCACTGGCGTATGCCAGCGTGGTGCCGTCGGGCGACCAGGCCGGGAAGGCATCGAGGGCCGACGACGAGGTGACCTGAGTGCGCAGGAGGGTGGCTGGCGGGGCCGACTCGTCGGACGCCTGCCAGGCCATCACCAGGGCCGCCAGCGCCACGAGTGCGAAAAGCGCGGCCCAGAGCGGATTGCCCGGTGCCGACTTGGCCGGAGTCGGCTCGCCGGGGGACCCCACGGCGGTGGGGGTTCGACCGGGACCGGGGCCGGCCCCGGACGTCTCTGAGGTCGGCTCCTGGCCGGGTTCGGTTGCCGCCAACCCGGTGGCGGTCGGGACGTGGCGCACGACGGGGCCGATGAACCGGTATCCGCGGGTCGGCACCGTCTCGATGTAGCGAGCGCCCCGGGCGGCATCGCCGAGGGCGCGACGGATCTGCGCCACGACGCGCGCCACGGCGTTGTCGGTGACGTAGACCCCGGCCCAGACCCGGTCCAGGACTTCCTGCTTACTGACGAGCTCGCCACTACGCGAGGCGAGCAGCACGAGCAGGTCGTACGCTTTCGGCTCCAATGGCAGGGGCTGGCCGGCCTTGAAGACCCTCCCGGCGCGCAGGTCGATGACGATGTCATCGAATTGATAGGAATGGACTTCCGGCGCCATCATCGAATCATCACATCAATCCGATCACTTCCGTCATCAAGGCCGCGTCATGCCGGGCGTACGCTGGGCGTTACATGCATATGCCAACACCCACGCCCGGGCCCCAGGCTCGTCCTGGGTTCCTTGCCGCACCACGCCAGGACGTGCTGGCATCCCTCGTGGTCTTCCTGATCGCGGTGCCGCTCTCGCTCGGCATCGCGCTCGCATCGGGCGCCCCCATCATGGCCGGGCTCATCGCCGCGATTGTCGGCGGCCTGGTGACTGGCCTGGTGGCCGGGGCGCCGCTGCAGGTGACCGGTCCGGCGGCCGGGCTCACGGCCATCGTATTCGGTCTGGTGGAGCAACTGGGCGATTGGCGCCTCGTGTGCGCGACGGTGGTGGTCGCCGGGCTCATCCAGGTGGTGCTCGGGGCGGCGCGCATCGCACGCGTGTGTCTGGCAGTGTCGCCGGCCGTGGTCCACGGCATGCTGGCGGGCATCGGCATCACGATCGCGCTGGCTCAGCTGCACATCATCCTCGGAGGGGCCCCGGAAAGTCACGCCTTGAAGAACGCCCTGGCGCTGCCGGCCCAGTTGATGCAGCTGCACGCCCCGGCGGCCTTCCTCGGCCTGGCCACCATTGCGATGCTGCTCGGGTGGCAGTGGGTGCCGCGGCCGCTGTCGGCGCTTCCGGCGTCGCTGGTTGCGGTCATGGTGGCCACGGGGGCATCGGTCGTCCTCGGTCTCGACGTCGAGCGCATCAACCTGCAGGGCGGGTTCTCGGCGGGCCTGCAGTGGGCCGCGTGGCCGACGAGCGACATGTGGATGGCCGTGCTGGCCGGCGGCGTCACGGTGGCGGCGGTCGCGAGCGTGGAGTCGTTGCTGTGCGCGGTGGCCACCGACAAGCTGCACACGGGGCCGCGCGCCAACCTCGACCGCGAGCTCGTCGGGCAGGGATTGGCCAACACGTTGTCGGGCGTCCTCGGCGGGCTGCCGGTCACCGGCGTCATCGTGCGGTCGTCGGCCAACATCCAGGCCGGGGCGCAGACGCAGCTGTCGGCCATGCTGCACAGCGTGTGGGTGCTGCTGTTCGTGCTGTTCCTCGGCTGGGGCATCGAGCTGATTCCGTTGAGCGTGCTGGCCGGGTTGCTCGTGCACGTCGGCATCCGCCTGGTCGACGCTCACCACATCCGCCAGCTCATGACGTTCCGGCAGGCGATCGTCTACGTCGTCACGGTGGCCGGGGTCGTCGGCGTCGGCCTGCTCCCCGGCATCGGGATCGGTCTGGCCCTGGCCGTGCTGCTGTTGCTGCGGAAGCTGTCGGAGACCAACGTGTCGGTGGATTGCGACAACGGCCGCTGCCACGTCCGGATCGGGGGGTCGCTCACCTTCCTGGGCATCCCCAGTCTCACCTCGGCGCTCGAGAAGATCCCGTCGGGCAGCCAGGTGGACGTGGACCTGATGGTGGACTTCATGGACCACGCCGCGTTCGAGGCCCTGCACAACTGGCGCGTGCAGCACGAGCGCATGGGCGGCACGGTGGACATCGACGAACTGCACGAGGCGTGGTACGCCAACGCCGCCAACGGGACGCCGAACTTCGGCAAGTCGCGGCTCGATGCGCTGGTCGGCGCGCTGCGTCGGCGCTCGCGCAAGGAGTCGGTCGCGGGGCCGTCGAGTGGGGCAGCGCCCCAGGCCGAGTCGCTGCTACAGGGCGCGGCGGCGTTCAACGCGACGACGTCGCGCGACGTCAAGCCGCTGCTCAGTCACCTGGCCGACGTCGGGCAGACGCCGCAGGCCCTGTTCATCACCTGCGCCGATTCGCGCATCGTCCCGGCCGATCTGGTCAACTCGGACCCGGGCGACCTCTTCGTGCTGCGCAACATCGGCAACATCGTGCCCACCTGGAGCGATGCGCAGGGGACCGACGACTCGGTGGGGTCCGCGGTGGAGTTCGCCGTGGACGTGCTGAAGGTCCACAGCATCGTCGTGTGCGGTCATTCCGAGTGCGGGGCGATGAAGGCGCTGCTGTCGGGACACGAGCAGCTGGGCGGATCGTTGAGCCGCTGGCTCGGGCACGGCACGTCGTCGCTCACGCGGCACGCGCAGGACGGGCCGCACGCGCAGAGCACGTCGCCCCACAACGACCTGGCGCGATCCAACGTGGTCGAGCAGCTCGAGCGGCTCCGCAGCTATCCCTCGGTGCAGCGCGGCTTGGCCGAGGGCCGGATTCGCCTGCACGGGTGGTACTTCGACCTGAAGCGTGCAAAGGTCACCGTCTGGGATCCGACGGCCGGCCACTTCGTGGAGGTGGGCGAGCAGGGCCGGACCCTCGAGCCGCCGGTCCGCGCGTCAGCCTGACGCGACGACCGTCCCTTCCTCCGCCGAACCTCCCCACGGCGGACTGACCACGAGAGAGGCCTCGCGCCCGCGCTGCGGGGCGAGGCCTCCGTTTTCGATCACACCACGGTGTCGGGCGGGACCGTCGCGCCCTTGGGCACGATGATGATGCCCTCCCGGATGAAGTAGCCGTTGCCGTCGGCCTCCTGCACGCCGGCACTGTTGACCAGGCGTGCCCCGTCGCCGACCCGGGCGTTCTTGTCCACGATCACGCGGTCGAGCACCACGTCGCGGCCGATGCCGAGCGGCACGCCCCCGGCCTCCTCGGCCTCGCGGCTGTAGAAATCGGCGCCGAGCAGCACGGAGTTGGTGATCCGGGCGCCCGCCCGCACCTGCGTGCGGATGCCGACGACCGCGCGGTCGACGTCGCAGCGATCCAGGAGGCAGCCCTCGGCGACCACGGCGCGATCCACGCGCGTGCCCTGGATGGTGGTGCCGGCGAGGAACCGCGGGTGGGTGTAGATCGGACGGGCCGGGTCGTGGAAGGTGAACGCCGGCGCGGCATCGGTGAGCTTCAGGTTCGCCTCGAAGAACGAGCCGATGGTGCCCACGTCTTCCCAGTAGCCGCGATAGAGGTAGGCGCGGACGCGATGGGTGCCGATCACTGCGGGGATGATCTCCTTGCCGAAGTCGGTGGCCTCGGCGTACCGCTCGAGGGCGTCGAGGAGCACCTGCTTGGAGAACACGTAGATGCCCATCGACGCGATGAACGGCTTCTCGGGCGAGACCCAGGAGGCGACGCGGCTGTCCTTCGGCACGCTCTGCCCGATCTCGCCCAGGCGTTGGAGGTTCGGCTTCTCCTCGAATCCCGAGATCTGTCCCGCGGTGTCGAAGTGGAAGATGCCCATCTGGGTGGACGTCTCCGGGTCGCAGGGCTGTGCGGCAATCGTGACGTCTGCGTCCTGCTCGATGTGATCGGTGATCAGTTCCCCCAGATCCATCCGGTACAGGTGGTCACCGGCCAGGATCAGGATGTGGTCGGCGGGCATCGAGTGGAAATGGCGCCAGGCCTGGCGGACCGCGTCGGCGGTGCCCTGGAACCACGACGTGCTGTCGGGGGTCTGCTCGGCCGCGAGGATGTCCACGAAGCCCTGCGAGAAGTGGTCGAGCCGATAGCTCTGGACCACGTGCCGGTTCAGCGACGCGGAGTTGAACTGCGTGAGCACGAAGATGCGGCGCAGGTTGGCGTGGAGGCAGTTGCTGACCGGCACGTCGATCAACCGGTACTTGCCGCCGATCGGGACCGCCGGCTTGGAGCGCCTCCAGGTGAGGGGGAAGAGCCGGTTGCCCCGACCTCCCCCGAGGATGAGGGTCAGTACCGTTGACATGGTGGTGTCACCTTAGTGCCGTTGTCCGGCGCTGGCAAGTTCGCGGCGGCCGGGCCGACCGCAGGACGGCCGACGGTTCCCTCGGGGCAGTTGTTAACGCGGAATTTACAGGGACCCCTCAAACCACAGGGCTATCATGACTTGCCTTCGCTCTGCCGCGGGGGCTCCACGACGCCCTCCGTCCGCGTGCGCCCGAGCTCCCCGCAGTCCCGGTCCCTCGCGCGATGGAAGGGGGCGGTGCGTGGCGTGAGGAGACCCGTGTGGCGCGATTCAGCCTGATTCCGAAAGACGGCCGCTTCTTCGACGACTTCATCATGCTGGCCCAGGAGCTGCAGAAAGCCTCCCGGGTGCTGGCCGACATGCTCGCAACGGACACGCCGCGCTGGGATCTGGCCGATCAGTTGAAGGCGTCGGAGCACCAGTGCGACCAGATCGCCCACGACGCGCTGCACCGGCTCAATCAGACGTTCGTCACGCCGCTCGATCGCGAGGACATGCACCGGCTGATCCTCTACCTGGACAACGTGATGGACATGATGGACGCCGCAGGCGGCTGCGTGCGGCTGTACCGCGTGCAGAGTGTGCGGTACGGGGCTCGTGAACTGGCCGACATCATCGTGCGCAGCACCGACCAGATCGTGTCGGCCACGCAGAAGCTCGAGCGACGCCAGGGACTCGACCAGCACATCGTCGAGATCAACCGGCTGGAGAACGAGGCCGACCAGATTCACCGCGAGGCGATCGGGCAGCTGTTCACGCAGGAGCAGAACGCCATCGAGATCATGAAGTGGAAGGAGATCCTCGACCTGCTCGAGCGGGCCACCGACGAGTGCGAGGACGTCGCCAACGAGATCGAAGGCGTCCTCGTGAAGTACGCCTGAGGCCGCCGACCCTCCCTCATGGATGCAGCCCTGCTGGTCGTCATCGCCCTGGTCATCCTGGCGCTGGCGTTCGACTACATCAACGGCTTCCACGACGCGGCCAACTCCATCGCCACCGTCGTGTCCACGCGCGTGCTCTCCCCGGGGCAGGCCGTGGTCTGGGCCGCGTTCTTCAACTTCATCGCCGCGTTCACGTTCGGCACCGCCGTGGCCAACACGGTGGGCAAGGGGATGGTCGACCTGAACGTCGTCACGTTCTCGGTGATCGGCGCCGGGCTCACCGGCGCCATCGTCTGGAACCTGATCACGTGGTACTACGGACTGCCCACGAGCTCGTCGCACGCGCTCTTCGGCGGTTACGGCGGCGCCGCCATCGCGAAGGCCGGCTTTGCCGCCATCCTCTGGTCCGGCTGGACCAAGACGCTCGTCTTCATCGTCGTGGCCCCGATGATCGGCCTGCTCGTCGGGCTGTTCATGATGACGTCCACGTTCTGGATCTTCCGCCGGTCGGCGCCCGCGCGCGTCGATTCGCTGTTCCGGCGCCTGCAGCTGCTGTCGGCGGCGCTCTTCAGCCTCATGCACGGGGCCAACGACGCGCAGAAGACCATGGGCATCATCACCAGCGTGCTGGTGACGGCCGGATACCTGCAGACCTTCGAGGTGCCGTTCTGGGTGGTGCTGGCGGCGCACATCGCGATCGGGCTGGGCACGCTCTCGGGGGGCTGGCGGATCGTGAAGACGATGGGCACCAAGATCACGAAGCTGGCGCCGGTCGGCGGGTTCGCGGCCGAGACGGGCGCGGCGGTGGCCATCCTCATCGCCACGGTGCTCGGCGTCGGCATCAGCACGACGCACACCATCACCGGATCGATCGTCGGCGTGGGTGCGACGCGTCGCCTGTCGGCGGTCCGCTGGGGAGTCGCGGGACGGATCGTCTGGGCGTGGGTGCTGACGATTCCTGCGGCCGGCTTCGTCGGGGCCAGCACCTACTGGCTGCTCGCGCTGCTCGGCGCGAAGTAGGTCGAACGTCGGCGGGGCAGGGCGGGCTCCCCAGCTCGCCCTCCCGAGAATGCCGCGATGCCGAATGCCGCGAATGCCGGCTCCGGGCAGGGACCGCTCTCCGAGCGGTCCGCCAGGGGCCGCCCCAGCCCGCCGTCTCACCCAGGCAAGGCGCGCTGCCCAACCCGCCGTCTCACCAAGGTAGGGCGGGCTATCCCAGCCCGCCGCTCATGTGGCGGTCGTGCAGCCGCCCGAACAGGCCTATTCCACGAAGCGGTAGCCGAGACCCACCACGGTCTCGATCTGGTCGCCGGCGGCGCCGAGCTTGCCGCGCAGGCGGCCGATGTGCACGTCCACCGACCGCGTCTCGATCAGCCGGTCGTAGCCCCACACCCGCTCGAGCAACCGGTCGCGTGACAGCACCCGGCCCTTGTTCTCCACCAGGCACTTCAAGAGCTCGAACTCGCGGCGCGTGAGGCGCACCGGCCCGCCGTCCACCTTGATGTCGACTGCCTCGAAGTCGGCGCTCAGGTGCCGGCCGCGGTAGAGGTTCGCCGCGGGCGGCGGCGCGGCGGCGGCCTGCGGGCGTCGGAGCACGGCCCGCACGCGCGCGGCGAGTTCGCGCAGGCTGAAGGGCTTGGTCACGTAGTCGTCGGCCCCGAGGTCAAGCCCCGACACGCGATCGACCTCCGTCGTGCGCGCCGTCAACATGATGATGGGGAGCTGGCGGGTGGCGGGACGCGATCGGAGGATGCGGCACACCTCGAAGCCCGACAGCACAGGCAGGTTCAGGTCGAGGATGATGAGATGCGGCGGCTGGTCGGCGACGGCCTTGAGTGCCGCGTCACCGCTGTTGACGACCTCGACGCGGGTGTCGGGTTCCCGCTCGAGCGCATGCTTGATGAGCCCGGCGATGTCGTGCTCGTCCTCGACGACGAGAATGCGGGTCGCGCTCGCCGCGGCCGGCAGGCCGGGCCATGAGTGCGACGTGGGGCCGGACGTTCGTGCCAGCGTCACGCAGTGCTCCCTCGAATCGGGTTCACGATCGACGAAGAGCGTCGCGCCCCCGTCCACACGACGGTACGTGTCGCCGGTTTCCCGGCCGTGTCGCACTGGTTAAATCTGGGTTACACGTC
>VFQN01000223.1_pt1 | contig 118231 bp, 101 predicted proteins | sample 3512371 | NCBI WGS metagenome assembly VFQN01 (sample SAMN10412370, study PRJNA504923) | tailings metagenome | isolation source: Replicate 2 from Balatoc abandoned mine | place: Philippines: Itogon, Benguet | collected 2017-08-28 | reverse complement strand
ATACATGAACAACGGAGGTATCCTGCAAACCGTCCTGAGAGACCTCGCAGCTTGAACGGTTTCAGTGCCCCACCCACCGCCATCATCCTCGGGTTTAACCCGAGGATCCATGCGGCACCTGCGGCTGTGGATGGCCGGGTCAAGCCCGACCATGACGGAGGGGAGGTTGGGCGGACTTGATCAACAGTCTCATGCCGGGGTTGCAAACCCCGGCATTTCTATTTTCCGGAGCATTTTTCTCAGCTATGAAGCTCACTCCATCGTGACTTCCTGTTGAAGCGGCAAGCGCGTATGACGGGCTCAAAAGGCTGGCCATTGCCGGCGCTCCACTGGAAATGATCATGCCGAGACCGCATATATCGCACTGTCTGGCGATCCTGCTGATGCTGGGAGCCGGCATTGACGCTGCCCATGCCGGGGAGACCATTCGTCCCAAGGGTGTCGTCGAGCTGTTCACCAGCCAGGGGTGCTCGTCCTGCCCGCCCGCCGACAAGGCGCTGGAGACGCTGGCGCGCGAGGGCGAGGTGGTCGCGCTCTCCTACCATGTCGACTACTGGAACTATCTCGGCTGGGCCGACACGCTCGCCTCCAAGGACAATACCGACCGGCAATATGCCTACGCCCGCATGTTCGGCCGCAACGGCGTCTACACGCCGCAAGCCGTGCTGAACGGCCGCGAGCACATCAACGGCGCCGACATCACCGGCATCCGCTCGCGGATCAGCGCCATGCCCGGCGAGAGCAAGGGCCTCGAAGTGCCTGTCGATGTCGAGGTGAAGAACGACGAACTGCGCATCCGCGTCGGCCCCGGCGAAGGCAAGGCCAACATCGTCATCGCTTATTTCGAGCGCGAGCGCACGATCAACATCGACAAGGGCGAGAACCGCGGCAAGACCGTGAACTACTGGCACGCCGTCACCGACATGGAGACGATCGGCATGTGGGAGGGCAAGGAGACCAACCTGGTCCTGCCTGCCGACATGCTGAAGAAGAAAAAGAAGTCCGGCGGCTGCGCCGTGCTGCTCCAGCGCATGCGCACGGCCGATACGCCCGGCGCCATCCTGGGCGCGACGGTGCTGACCGGCGACAAGGCTACGCGATAACATCCGCATAGGGCGCAGCGCCTGCGGGTGCCTTGCGGAAACAGCTTGGGAAAAACGAACAACCTGGAGCGCGCAGCGTTTCAGGGGAGGTCCGGTCCGGCTTCTTCGAGGGGCTTGGGGCTTGAGGGTTCGAAGAAAGACGGACCGGACCTGGACGAAGTCACCGGCAACGGAATACAGGGCGACTTCGACAGACGCAGCCCGTACCGCGCCGGCTTCCCGCACAAGGCAGCGGGCCGGTACAAGCTGCGACCGGCGAACTCTCTCCTGTAATTTGGGCGTCTGTTTGTCTGAATTGCGGCGAGACGGATTTTTGCGAAACCGCCCGGATCGACCAGCCGCCTTGCATTTCGACACCGCTCAGGCACACTGTCATCGAGCCGTCATGCACCAAGCGCGGAGATTCGATGACCGACCAGCCGGATTTGCAGGCTTCCAACGTCGTGGTCGACCTGCTGGACTATCGAAACGGCAGGGATCCGCTGCCGGTGACCTTCCATCGACGCGAGCTCGACGCAATCCTCTGGGTCTACGGCCGCATGGTCGGCGAGGGAGAGTGGCGGGACTATGCCATCGACCATCTGCGCGACAGGGCGGTGTTCTCTGTCTTCAAGCGTTCCGGCGAAATGCCGCTCTACCGCATCGAGAAAAACCCCAAGCTCGCTGCCAAGCAGGGTGCCTACAGCGTCATCAACACACACGGCACCATCCTGAAGCGCGGCCATGAGCTGAAACAGGTGCTGAAGGTCTTCGACAAGGTGCTCCGTCTCGTCGAGACGTGAAGCCTTACGCCATCGTTCCCGGAAAAACCGCCGCCGAGGGCTCGGTTTGCGCACCGTCGCCGAGCGCGCGCTGCATGAAGACCGTGTCGAGCCAGCGCCCGTGCTTGAAACCGGTTGCCGTCATGTGCCCGCTATGCACGAAACCCGCCGCGCTGTGCACGGCGATGGAGGCGGGGTGCGCCCCACCGATGACCGCCACCATCTGCCGGAAGCCGAGCTCCGTGCAGCGGCGAATCAATTCGGCCAGCAGCGCCTTTCCGACGCCCTTGCCGCGTGCTTCCGGCGCCAGATAGACCGAATCCTCGACCAGCCAGCGATAAGCCGGCCGCGTGCGGAAGGCCGACGCATAGGCATAACCGAGGATGAGGCCGGTCTGCTCCACCGCAACGATGTAGGGATAGCCCCTGTCGGTGATCGCCTTGAATCGAACTTCCATCTCGTCGAGCGACGGCGGGTCGATCTCGTAGCTCGCCACCCCGTTCAGCACGGATTCGCGGTAGATTTCGGTGAAGGCGGAAATATCGCCGAGGGCGGCGGTGCGGATGACGAAGCTCATGGAAGCCTCAAGGTCTCGAAGGCGATTTCAGAAAAAGCGAGCGCCGGTTTTGCGTCCGAAACGGCCTGAAAACAAGAGAAGGATGTGGAATGGAGCGCTCACCCCACATCCTTTCTCGATTTTACGTCCTCACACCGCCGGTCAGGCGCCGTAGACGATCAAAAGGTCCTTGGCATCGATCTGGTCGCCGGCGCGCACAAGAACCTCGGAAATCGTGCCGTCCTTTTCCGCATGCAGCGCCGTTTCCATCTTCATCGCCTCGATGGAGAGCAGCACGTCACCGGCCTTGACCGACTGACCGGCCGAAACCGAGACCGTCGAGATGACGCCGGGCATCGGCGCGCCTAGGTGTGCGGCATTGGCGGTATCGGCCTTGCGGCGCACGGCCGAGGTGGCGGCGCGGTTGCGATCCGGCACCTTGATGAGGCGCGGCTGGCCGTTCAGCTCGAAGAACACCTTGACCATGCCCTGCGCGTCCGGCTCGCTCCTCGCCTGGTGCAGAATGACGAGCGACTTGCCCTTCTCGATTTCCGGCTGGAGCTCCTCACCCGGCGCAAGCCCGTAGAAATAGGCCGGCGTCGGCAGCACGCTGACCGGACCATACATGTCGGCGGCCGTTGCGTAGTCGGTGAAGACCTTCGGATACATCAGATACGAGGCGAACTCGAAATCGTCGACCTTGCGCTCCAGCTTGTCTTCGATCGCCTTGCGCTCGGCATCGAGATCGGCGGCCGGCAGCAGCGAGCCGGGCACGGCCGTATAGGCCGCCTCGCCCTTCAACGCCTTCTTCTGGAGGCCTGCCGGCCAGCCGCCCGGGGGCTGGCCGAGGTCGCCCTTCAGCATGGAGACGACGGAATCCGGGAAGGCGATGTCTTTTGCCGGGTTTTCCACGTCGGCCACGGTGAGATCCTGGCTGACCATCATCAGCGCCATGTCGCCGACCACCTTGGACGACGGCGTCACCTTGACGATGTCGCCGAACATCTGGTTGGCGTCGGCATAGGCCTGGGCGACACGGTGCCACTTGGTCTCGAGGCCGAGCGAGCGCGCCTGTTCCTTGAGATTGGTGAACTGGCCGCCCGGCATCTCGTGCAGGTAGACTTCCGAGGCCGGCCCCTTGAGGTCGCTTTCAAAGGCAGCGTACTGGAAGCGGACGGCCTCCCAGTAGAAGGAAATGCGACGGATCCATTCCGGATCAAGGCCCGGATCCCGTTCGGACCCCTTCAACGCCTCGACGATCGAGCCGAGGCAAGGCTGGGACGTGTTGCCGGACAGTGCGTCCATCGCCGCATCCACCACGTCGGCACCGGCTTCGACGGCCGCAAGCACGGTCGCGGCCGCGATACCCGACGTGTCGTGGGTATGGAAATGGATCGGCAGGTCCGTTGCCTCGCGCAGCGCCTTGAAGAGCACGCGCGCGGCCGCCGGCTTCAGGAGACCGGCCATGTCCTTGACCGCGATCATATGAGCGCCGGCCTTTTCGAGATCGCTCGCAAGGGCCGTGTAGTATTTCAGGTCGTATTTCGGGCGGGCGGAATTGAGAAGGTCGCCGGTATAGCAGATCGCCGCCTCGCAGATGCGGTTCTCCTCCGCCACCGCGTCCATCGACACACGCATGTTGTCGACCCAGTTGAGGCAGTCGAAGACGCGAAAAACGTCGATGCCGCCCTTCGCCGCCTGACGGACGAAGTATTTGACGACATTGTCGGGATAGTTCTTGTAGCCGACACCGTTCGCCCCGCGCAGCAGCATCTGGAGCAGCAGGTTCGGCGCGTCCTCGCGGATGCGGGCGAGGCGATCCCACGGGTCTTCCGTCAGGAAGCGCATGGAGACGTCGAAAGTGGCGCCACCCCAACACTCCAGCGAGAAGAGCTGCGGCAACGCCCGCGCATAGGTACCGGCGACACGCGCGATGTCGTGGGTGCGCATGCGGGTGGCCAGCAGCGACTGGTGACCATCGCGCATGGTCGTATCGGTGAGGAAGACCTGGTTCTGCGCGCGCACCCATTCGGCGAACTTCTTCGGCCCGAGCTCGTCGAGCTTCTGCTTGGTGCCGGCGGGGATATCGCCCTCGATGAAGGGCACGACGGGCTTGGCGACATCGGCCGGCGGCTTCGGACGGCCCTTGGCTTCCGGGTGGCCGTTGACGGTGACGTCTGCGAGATAGGTGAGCAGTTTCGTCGCGCGGTCCTGGCGCTTCACCTGCTGGAAGAGCTCCGGCGTCGTGTCGATGAAGCGGGTCGTATAGCTGTTGTCACGGAATTTCTCGTGGCCGATGATCGCCTCGAGGAAGGTGAGATTGGTGGCGACACCGCGGATACGGAACTCGCGCAACGCGCGGTCCATGCGGGTGATGGCCTCCAACGGCCCCGGCGCCCAGGCCGTGACCTTGACGAGCAGCGGATCGTAGAAGCGGGTGATGACCGCGCCCGGATAGGCCGTGCCGCCGTCCAGACGGATGCCGAAGCCGGAGGCCGAGCGGTAGCCGGTGATGCGGCCATAGTCGGGAATGAAGTTCTGTTCCGGGTCTTCCGTGGTGATGCGGCACTGCAGCGCATGGCCATTGAGGCGGATGTCTCCCTGCTTGGGAACGCCGGATTCCGGCGTGCCGATCGCCTCGCCGTCGAGGATGTGAATCTGCGCCTTGACGATGTCGATGCCGGTCACGACCTCCGTGACGGTGTGCTCGACCTGGATGCGCGGGTTCACCTCGATGAAGTAGAACTTTCCGGTATCGACATCCATCAGGTACTCGACCGTGCCGGCGCCGACATAGTTGGTCGCCCGGGCGATCTTCAGCGAATAGTCGGCCAGTTCCTGGCGCTGCGCCTGGGAAAGGTAAGGCGCAGGCGCCCGCTCGACGACCTTCTGGTTACGGCGCTGGATGGAGCAGTCACGCTCGAAGAGATGCACGACATTGCCGTGGGTATCGCCGAGGATCTGGCTTTCGACGTGGCGGGCGCGCTCGACGAGCTTTTCAAGATAGACCTCGTCCTTGCCGAAGGCGGCCTTGGCCTCGCGCTTGGCTTCCGTCACCTCGCGGATCAGGTCCTTCGGGTCGCGGATGGCGCGCATGCCGCGTCCGCCGCCGCCCCAGGAGGCCTTGAGCATGACGGGATAGCCGATTTCGGCGGCCAGACGGTGGATTTCCGTCTCGTCATCCGGCAGCGGATCGGTGGCGGGCACGACGGGTACGCCGACGGAAATGGCGAGATTGCGCGCCGCGACCTTGTTGCCGAGCCGGCGCATCGTATCGGGCCGCGGGCCGATGAAGGTGATGCCGGCAGCATCGCACGCATCGACGAATTCCGGGCTTTCCGACAGAAGGCCGTAGCCGGGATGGATCGCGTCAGCACCGGAAAGCCTGGCGACGCGGATCACCTCGTCGATCGACAGGTAGCTCTCGATGGGGCCGAGATCCCGCGAAAGATGCGAGCCGCGGCCGATCTGGTAGCTTTCGTCCGCCTTGAAGCGATGCAGCGCCAGTTTATCCTCTTCCGCCCATATCGCGACCGTTTTGAGCCCCAGTTCATTGGCCGCGCGGAACACGCGAATGGCGATTTCAGAACGGTTGGCGACAAGGATCTTGGAAATGGGCAAGTCGGACTCCTCAATGACTTGGAAGCGGGAAATGCTGCACCCGCGAAGAGAATTATTAGCGGGTAATTTTCAAAGTTCAATTTTGGAGTCGCCATCCGGCGAAAGATTTGCGGCGGAGAGCGCAATTTCTGCAAAGACAGGCCGGTGCCGGCGCAAGGCTCTTGCGCAGATCAATGGGGATACGGCGTTTTCGTAAAGCGCGGTTCGCCACGAAGGCTCAGGAGACGAGCCCCAGCCGGAAGGCAATGGCGATGGCATGGTGCCGGTTGCGCGCACCGAGCTTTTCCTGGATGCCGTTCATGTACCAATCCACCGTATGGCTGGATATGCCGAGAACACGGCCGATGTCGTGGGAGGTCATGCCTTCGGCAAGCAGGCTGAGCGCCTCCATTTCGCGGCGCGTCAATTCCACATCCACCACCGCCGAAAGACGGGCGGCAGCGTCCGGATCGGCGGCATGGATGAGCTTCCAGTAGAGCCGTCGCGCGATGCTGTCGAACAGCCCGACCTCCACGCTCTCCAGATCGATCGGCTTGCCGCCGAGGCTGAGGCTGCCGAGAAGCCCCCGGCGGCCGTGAACGGGGAAGACGTAGCCATCCTCCAGCCCATTCTGGCGCGCATCCACCATCATGCGCTCCATGCGCTTGCGATGCGGGCTGAGGCGGAAAGCACCGAGCGTGTCGCGCCAGCGGAAACCTGCCTGTGCATGGCCGAGATAACGCACCGTCGGATCGACCTGCATATAGCGCTTGCGCATATAGGTTTCCGGCCAGCCCTTGGGCCAGTGGCCGGCAAGCAAGAGGCTCGGCGGATCTTCCACCGGCTTCGGCGCCTGGAGAAGCCCGTAGTAGTCGAACCCATACAACTTGATGAGACGTTCGAACTCGGCCGTGGTTTCCTCCCGGCCGCGCAACTCGTCGATCAGTGCAAGAAACTGCACCAGCAAGTTGATCTTCATGTGCCCCGCGCTTGAATAGCTTTGTTAAGCAACTGATAAAGCTGAACCCGGCCGCAATCGACCCAAGCGCCCCATTCATTGTCCCCATCTGACAGATGGCAGGAAGGCGGCGGGAAAATCAATCGCTTTGCATGCATGGCAGACCTGAAATCGCATAATCACGCAAGATTTCACCCGAGTCATGAAATTTGCTTGACTGGGAAGAACTTTTGCCTCTTCCGCTGATTAATACGCTGAGCCAAGGGACAGAAGGTGCCAACGCTGCACCGCACAACAGGTATCGCCGGAAAGGCCCGCATTCGTGTCTTTGTTTCAGGTCTATGCAAGAGCCCTCAGCTATCTCGGGGTCTACAAGCTCCGCGTCGGCTCGGTCGTCGCCGCCAACATCGTGCTCGCGGTGATCGCCATTGCCGAGCCGATCCTGTTTGGCCGCATCATCGATGCCATTTCCACCAAGGGTGACGTGACGCCCATGCTGCTCCTGTGGGCTGGTTTCGGCCTGTTCAACACGATCGCCTTCGTGCTCGTTGCGCGCGAGGCCGACAGGCTGGCGCATGGCCGGCGGGCGAGCCTGCTGACGGAAGCCTTCGGCCGCATCATCTCCATGCCGCTCGCCTGGCATAGCCAGCGCGGCACCTCCAATGCGCTTCACACCCTGCTGCGCGCCTGCGAAACGCTGTTCGGCCTCTGGCTCGAATTCATGCGCACACACCTTGCCACCGCCGTCGCGCTCGTCCTGCTCATTCCCACGGCGTTTGTGATGGACTACCGCCTCTCGCTGGTGCTCGTGGTGCTCGGCGTGCTCTATGTCATCATCGGCAAGGTCGTGATGAACCGCACCCGCGAGGGCCAGGCTTCGGTCGAAAACCATTATCACACCGTCTTCTCCCATGTGTCGGATTCGATCAGCAACGTCTCGGTCGTGCATAGCTACAACCGAATCGAGGCCGAAACGCGGGAGTTGAAGCGTTTTGCCGAGCGACTGATCAATGCGCAGTATCCGGTGCTCGACTGGTGGGCACTCGCCAGCGCCCTCAACCGCATCGCCTCGACGATCTCGATGATGACGATCCTCGTCATCGGCACGGTGCTCGTGCAGCGGGGCGAGATCAAGGTGGGCGACGTCATTGCCTTCATCGGCTTCGCCGGCCTGCTGATCGGTCGCCTCGACCAGATGAAGGCTTTCGCCACGCAGATCTTCGAAGCGCGTGCGAAGCTGGAAGACTTCTTTTCGCTGGAGGACGCCGTCAAGGAGCGCGAGGAACCGACCGGCGCGGGCGATCTCGGCGACGTCAAGGGCAAGGTCGAGTACCGCAACATCAGCTTTGACTTCGCCAACGCCACCCAGGGTGTCAACGACGTGTCCTTCACGGTGGAGGCCGGCCAGACCGTCGCCATCGTCGGCCCGACGGGTGCCGGCAAGACGACGCTGGTCAACCTGCTGCAGCGCGTCTACGAGCCGAAGTCCGGCCAGATCCTCATCGACGGTGTCGACATCTCGACGGTGACGCGCAAATCCCTGCGCCGCTCGATCGCCACCGTGTTCCAGGATGCGGGCCTGCTCAACCGCTCGATCTCCGACAATATCCGCCTCGGGCGCGAAGGCGCCACACAGGAAGAAATCGAGGCGGCGGCGGCGGCGGCGGCGGCAGGCGATTTCATCACCTCACGCCAGAGCGGCTACGAGACCCATGTCGGCGAGCGCGGAAACCGCCTTTCGGGTGGCGAGCGCCAGCGCATCGCGATTGCCCGTGCAATCCTGAAGAACGCACCGATCCTCGTGCTCGACGAGGCGACCAGTGCGCTCGACGTAGAGACGGAGGCGCGCGTCAAGGCGGCCATCGATTCCCTGCGCCGCAACCGCACGACCTTCATCATCGCGCACCGCCTGTCGACGGTCCGCGAAGCCGATCTCGTCGTCTTCATGGATCACGGCAAGATCGCCGAAATGGGAACGTTCGACGACCTCAGCCAGAGCAACGGCCGCTTCGCCGCCCTGCTGCGCGCCAGCGGCATCCTGACGGATGACGACGTGCGCAAGAGCCACACGGCCGCCTGAACCGCCGTCATCGCTTCGGCGTATCGCTTTTGACCGGCAGGGCCTTCAGGCCCTGCCGTTTCGCATTCTGGGCGATGACGGCGGCCTGCCAGTCGAGGTACCGCGCATAGGCGAAATGCAACGCAATGCCGACGATGGCATAGAGCGTGCCGAGGATCGGGTTCTTGCCCGTGACGAACATCATCACCTGTCCCACCATGGCGAGGATCGTGCCGAAAATGAAGACGGCGAGCGAATGCCGTCCGACCGCGACAAGCGGGTGGGAGAGCGGCAGCGCCGCCCAGTTCGAGAGGGCGGGGATGACCGCCAACAGATAGGCCCCTGCCAGCACATGGAGAAGGCGGGTCGTTGAAAGAAAGGTCTTGTCGAAGCCGGTGAGCACGGCAGGCAAGCCATAGGAAAAGTCGATGTTCCACCAGGAGAACACGACCCAGACGAACGAGACGGCGAGATAGGTCGCCGAGAGCGCCATCAGGACCGGATTGCGCGAAAAACCCTTCTTCTTCACGCGCAGCACGCCGACAAAACCGATGACGAAGAGGAACTGCCAGGACAGCGGATTGAGGAACCAGTAGCCGTCGTCGAGAAAATTCGACGGCGCGATCTGCCAGATGCCTGCACAGAGCCAGAGCGTGCCGGAGACGGCGAGCAGCAGGTAGGCGCTGCGCTGGTAGAGCCAGAGAAATCCCGGCAGCATCAGGAAGACCACGGCATACATGGAGAGGATGTTGTTGTAGCCGAACTGGTGGCCGAGCAGCACCATGCTGACGACGCCCTGCTCCGTGCGATCGACGACGGCACGCAGGTTGATCTCTGACAGGAGATCCGGCCGGCTGAACCACAGCGCCCCGCCGGCAAAGATGGCGAAAGTGATGACGCTCATCATGATATGGGCGACATAGAGCGTGAGGGCGCGGCGCAAGATGCGCAGCGTCACCGCCAGCCGTTCGCCGATGGCGAAGCGCGATCCATAGGCAAGGCCGACCGACATGCCCGATATCAGCACGAAGGCTTCCGCCGAATCGGAAAAGCCGAAATTCTTGTGCGTCAGGTGCTCCAGATACTGGCCGGGAACGTGATTGACGAAGATCGTCAGGAGGGCGAGGGCCCTGAAAACGTCGAGGCGCGTGTCGCGTTGCCGCGGCACGACGCCCGTCGGTCCTTGTCTGTCTGTCATGATACTCTGATCCACATGGCGTGAATCAGAGCAAATAACCCTCGTTTGAAGATTTGATGACAGAGCCGTTCACAGTTGTTTGCCATCCCCCGTCACCGCCACGCTCGACGCGGATCGACAGTTTCCTGCCGTCAAGATCGAGCGTCGCCTCATAGCCGTCCCACGAGGCCGGCAGCACCGGATTGACGAAAAGACGGCCACCTTCCTTGCGGATACCCAGAATGCCTTCCACCGCGGCGCGGTAGAGCCAGCCGGCCGAGCCCGTATACCAGGTCCAGCCGCCACGCCCCGTGCGCTCACCTTCGCCGTAGACGTCGGCGGCGACGACGTAGGGTTCCACGCGATAGAGCTCGGCGGCTTCGGGCGTCAGCGCGTGGTTGACGGGGTTGAGGATGTTGAAGCAGGCCCAGGCATCCTCCGCCCGGCCGAGGCGGGCAAGCGCCAGCACGACCCAGGTCGAGGCATGGGTATACTGCCCACCATTTTCCCGCACGCCCGGCGGATAGGCCTTGATGTAGCCCGGATCCTGCGGCGTCTCGACAAAGGGCGGCGTGAACAGGCGGATGATTGCGTTCTCCCGGTCAACCAGCTCGGCCATGACTGCATCCATCGCCTGCCGCGAACGCGCCACATCACCGACACCGGACAGGACGCTCCAGCTCTGCGCGATGGAATCGATCCGGCATTCGGCGCTTTCGGCCGAACCGAGCGGCGTGCCGTCATCGAAGTAGCCGCGGCGGTAGTAGCCTCCGTCCCAGCCCGTGGTTTCCAGCACGACCTTGAGGCGGCCGAGATGCTCCTGCCACTGGTCCGCGCGCGGTTGGTCGCCACGCTCGCGGGCGACCGGAATGAAGCCCGAGAGCGTGCCGGCCAGGAACCAGCCGAGCCAGACGCTCGTGCCCCTGCCCGCCTCGCCGACGCGGTTCATGCCGTCGTTCCAGTCACCGCCGAGGATGAGCGGCAAGCCGTTCTCTCCGGTGCGACGAAGCGCAAGATCGAGCGCACGGGCGCAATGTTCGTAGAGGGATGCCTCTTCCCCCGAGCGTTCCGGCGTGTAGAAGGCATCGTGCTGGCCCTCCGCGAGAGGAGCGCCATGGATGAAGGCCAGCGTCTCATCGAGAATCCCGCGGTCGCCGGTGGTGCGGCAGTAATACTCCACCGCATGGGCGAGCCACACCACGTCGTCGGAAATCATGGTGCGCACACCGGCACCGCTGTCGGGCAGCCACCAATGCTGCACGTCACCTTCGACGAACTGGCGCGCTGCCGCATTGAGGATCTGGCGGCGGGCCAGTTCCGGCCGGTGAAGCACAAAGGCCAGCGTATCCTGCAGCTGGTCGCGGAAGCCGTAGGCGCCGCTCGCCTGATAGAAGGCCGACCGAGCCTGGATACGGCAACCGAGCGCCTGATAGGGCAGCCAGTCGTTGACCATCCGGTCGAGCGCCGCATCCGGCGTCTTGACCTGCAGCGTTCCGGTGAAATCGCTCCAGTAGGCGCGGACGGTGGCCATGACCGCGTCGAAATCAGCCGAGCGGCTCTTTTCGGCAAGCGCCCTGGCACCGTCGGCGTCGGCCGTATCGCCGAGCACGAAGAGCAGTTCACGCTTCTCGCCGGGCTTCAGTACGATCTCGACCGCGAGCGCCGCGCAGGGATCGCCAATGCCCTCGGCCGAACCCGACAGCGCCTGCCCTGCCACGACCGCACCCGGCAGCACGATATCGCCGCCACGGCCGATGAACTCGCGACGCTTGGCGGTGAAGCCTGCGACCGGCGCATCGACGGCGAAGAAGCTGGTTCTTCCCGCAAAATCGAAGCTGTAGGGATTGGTGGCAAAGAGCGCACCGCTCTCCTCGTCCTGACTGGTCAGGACAAAAGGCGCGGTCTTCGCCGGGTTGTTGCCAAGCACCCATTCGACATAGCCATAGACCGTCAGGCTGCGCTCCGTCTCACCGGTGTTCTTGAGGGCGAGACGGGAATATTTGACCGGCTCTTCCGGATCGACCGTCTGCACGAGATCGAGTTCGATACCGTCCTCCCAGCTGCGGAAGGCGGAATAGCCGAGGCCATGCCAGGTTTCGAACTTGACCGACTTCTTGCGCGACAGGGCGGCAAACGGCGTGGTGACCGTGCCGCGGTCGTTGTCCCGTATGTAGAAAGCCTCGCCCGGGCGGTTGATGACGGGATCGTTCGTCCAGTGCGTCAGCTGGAAATCGCGCGAATTGCGGCTCCAGGTGTAGCTCGCGCCTTCTGCAGAAACATGGAAGCCGAAATGCTGGTTGGCGATGACGTTGATCCACGGCTGAGGCGTCGCCTCGCCGCCGCGAAGGCACACGGCATATTCCCGGCGCTCCTCGTTGAAACCGCCGAAACCGTTCCAGAAGGTCAGGCCCTTGCCGTCGATCTCCACCGGTTCATCGGCGACCGGGGCGGGCAGTTTCGGCACCGGCGCAGGCGTTGCTTCCGCCTTCGCCTCTTCCTCGCCGCGCGGTGTCGAGAAGAGGGAGACCGTGCGGGCGATCTGGTCGGAAAGCGTGCCGTTGCGGGCGTGGAAGACGGCGCGGGCCGTCGCCAGCAGCGCCTGCCAGGTGGTGACGTCCATCAGGTCGCGGCGCACCGTGAAGACATGCTGGCGCGCACCGTCGGACTGGCTGCGGATGCGCAGGTTCTCGCACATATGGTCGAGCGTGTGCTGCATGTCCTGCGCATAGGAGGCGGCGCGCTCGTTGAGGATGACGAGATCCGCGACGACGCCGCGGTGGCGCAGGTAATCCTGCGCGCGCAGCGCCTCGCGGGCGACTTCCACGTCGATCTCGTCGTTGATGCGCAGCACGAAGATCGGGAAATCGCCTGATATCGCCAGCGGCCAGAGCGCTGACTGGGCGGTGAGGCCGTTCTCGATCGTGCCGGTGTCGGCCCTGAGATGCATGTCCGGATAGGTGAGGTAGCGGCCGAGCATCTGGAAGCTCGCCGCTTCCTGAGAGGTGACGCCGACATGGCGCATATGCACCTGCGAGCGCGTCCAGGCATGGATCATTTCGTGGTTGAAACTGTCCGGGTGACGGTAGCGGTCGATGGCGGCATCCACCTCCGCGCGGCTCGGGGCCGCAACGGTCCAGAAGATGACCTTGACCTTCTTGCCCGCCGGCACGCGCACCACGCGGCGCAGCGCCATCACCGGATCGAGCGTAAAGCCGTCCGTGCCGGAAAGCTGCGCGCCCGGCTCGAAGGCGGCAGCCGTCGTCAGCGAGCGGCCACGGCCGATGAAGCGGCGGCGGTCGGTCTCGACCTCGGTGCGGCGCGAGGGACCGGCATTATCCACGATGAGATGGGCGATGGACATGTCCGGTTCGTTCGGATTGCGCTTCTGCCGCTCGGCACGGATGACGTCGCCGCGCTTGCCGATCTCCGTCTTGATGAACATTTTCGAGAACATCGGATGGGCGTTGTCGGCCTCGTCCGTCGAGATGACGGGCTCCATATAGGACGTCACTTCGATGAAGCGGTCTTCCGGCCCGGTGTTGAGCAGCGTCAGGCGGCGACCTTCGGCGTCGTGCTCGGTGGCGACGATGCACTCGACCTCGCTGGTCAGCGTGCCGACGGTCTTGATGAACTCCGCCTTGTCGTCGCCGAACTGGGTTTTCGTGACCTCACCCTCGATACGCTTCGGCTCAGCGGTGGCGGACCACCACTCATTCGTCGCGGTATCGCGCAGGAAGAGGAAGGAGCCCCAGCGGTCTTCCGTCGGATCAGGCTTCCAGCGCGTGACGGACTGACCGTTCCAGCGAGAATAGCCGGCACCGGTCGCCGTCAGCATGACGGCATAGTGGCCGTTCGACAGGAAGACGGTCTCGCGCTCCTTGGAGAAGGGCTCCTTGATGATGCGGATTTCCGGGCGCAGGAGATCGGCCTGCGTGCTGCCGACGGTTTCCGGCTCGCGCTTGGCGTTGATAACAGGAATGTCGCGCGGCGCCTTTTCCTGCAGCAGCAGTTCGGCCGCCTCGATGACGGGATCGGCGTGGAAGCGTTCGCGCAGCGCGCCGTTGAAGACGACGTTGGCGACGGCGGCGATCGACATGCCGTGATGGTGCGCCATGTAGTTCTTCACCACGGCACAGGTTTTTCCTTCCGGCACGCGGGTCGGCGTAAAGTCGACGGCATCGTGGAAGCCGTAAACGCCGAGCGCGCCGAGTTTGCGCAGGCGTTCGAGGTTTTCCAGCGCCGCCGTCGGGGCATATTGCGTCGCCAGCAGCGAGGCATAGGGCGCGATGACGGCATTCTGGCCGAGGCCGCGCTTCAGGCCGAGCGTCGGCACGCCGAAATTGGTGTACTGGTAGGTCAGCTCGTGGTCGCGGGCGTTGAAGGCCGCTTCCGAAATGCCCCAGGGCGTGCCGAGACGGCGACCATGGTTCATCTGTTCGACGACGACGAGATTGTTCGTCTGGTTCAGGATGCCGCCCTGGCGCTCCTGCATGACGAGCGGCGGCATCAGGTATTCGAACATCGAGCCGGACCAGGAGACCAGTGCCCCACGCGAGCCGACCGGCACGACCGGACGGCCGAGCTTGTACCAGTGCTCGGTGGGAAGGTCCCCCTTGGCGATGGCGAAGAGGCTGGTGAGGCGCGCTTCGGAAGCGAGCAGGTCGTAGCAGGCCTCGTCGAGTTCGTTGGTCTCGACGCGGTAGCCGATCGACAACAGGCGGCGCTCCGGCCGGAAGAGGAAGCCGAAATCCATCGTGAAGGCGATGTCGCGCGAGCGGTCGCGCAGCACGATCAGCCGCTCGCGCAGGCCCTCGATGCTGCCGAGGTCGAAAACGCTGTCGGCGATATGCGCCTCGCAGGTCGAAACCAGCGCGCCGGCCCATTTGGCAAGCTCGCCGCTCTCAGCCGATTTGATCTCGTGGTCGAGGTTGACGATCAGCTTGTTGACGTCGCGCGCCAGCACCGAGAGGTTGATGACGCGGATGGAGGCGAACTCATGCTCGCGCTTGACTGCGGCAAGCGCATTCTGGAAGCCGGCGATACGCTCCTCGATGAGGCGGCGCAGCGGACGCACGGTCTTGCGGTCATCCGGCAGGTCCTTCAACGTCTCGGAGAGGATCGAGGCAACGTCGCCGATGCCGTCAAGGCTGCCCTGGAGATGCGCCGAGGGGGCTTCGGCCCATTCGCGACACATAGAGGAAATGGCGATGAGGTGACCCGCGAGGTTGCCGCTGTCGACCGCTGAAACGTAGCGCGGTCCCAGCGTTTCCAGCGTGTTGGTGCGATACCAGTTGTAGAGGTGGCCGCGATATTTCGGCATGCCGTCGATCGTGGCGATCGTCTGTTCAAGGCGGCGGACCGTTTCCTCGAAGCTGATCCAGCCAAAATCGCGCGCGGAGATGACCGAGAGCAGATAGACGCCGATATTGGTCGGCGAGGTGCGCTCGGCGAGCACCGGTTGCGGCGTCTCCTGGAAATTGTCCGGCGGCAGGTAGTGCTGTTCGGCCGTGACGAACTCTTCGAAGTAGCGCCAGGTGCGACGGGCGATCTTGCGCAGCTCCGTTGCAACATAATCGGAAACGACGAGCTGGTCCTCGGTCTCGGCTGTCTGGCTGACATACCAGGCGATCATGGGCGACAGAGCCCAGACGAGCGCAAAGGGTATGCCGATGTAAGGAAGGCCCGTATCCGAAATCATGGCAAGCGCCACGGAAAGGGCAGCAAGCGCCGGAGCCTGCCACATCGACTTGTAATGGGCGAGAATACCGCCGCGCGCCGCGCTGTCGGCCTGCGCGGCCGTGCGCCATTCCAGCATCAGCTTGCGGCTGACCAGCGTGCGATAGAGCGAACGCACGATGGCATCGGCCATCAGCGCCGCCGAATGGGCGATAAAGACGATACGCAGCGCCACCTGTGCGTTGGCCGCCCGGATGTCGGAGATCACGCGATGCACGTGCGCGCGGGCGACAATGTCGTTGCGGCGCGGCATGACGCCTGAAATCAGCGAGAGCGTCGGGGCGACGAAAAGCAGGAAGATCAGCACGAGCTGCCAGATCAGCGCCTGGCGCGGCTCCATGTAGTACCAGCCCATCACGGAGGCGACGAGCCAGCCGATCGGGATGAGGCTGCGGCGCAGGTTGTCGTACATCTTCCAGCGACCGAGCATGGAAATGCCGCTCGACGGGCCGAAAATATACGGCAGCAGCTGCCAGTCGCCACGCGCCCAGCGATGCTGGCGCGATGTTTCGACGCCGTAGCGCGTCGGGAAATCCTCGACCAGCTCGACATCCGTCACCAGCGCGCAATGCGCCAAGGAGCCTTCGAGAAGATCGTGGCTGAGCACCGAGTTTTCCTCGATGCGGCCCTTCACCGCCGCCTCGAAGGCATCGACATGGTAGAGGCCCTTGCCGGTGAACGTGCCTTCGCCGGCGAAATCCTGGTAGACGTCGGAGACCGTGAAGACATAGGGGTCGATGCCGCGGTCGGCGGAGAAGATGCGCTGGAAGGTCGAGGCTTCCTTGCCCGTCGTCAGGGACGGCGTGACGCGCGGCTGCAAAATGCTGTAGCCGGCGGTGACTTCGTTCTTTTCCGTGTCGATGACCGGACGGTTGATCGGGTGGTGCAGCTTGCCGACGAGCTTGGTCACCGCATCGCGCATCAGGCGCGTGTCGGAATCGAGCGTCATGACGTATTTCACGTCCGCCGGCACGATGTTGGCGCCCGGCAGGAAGGTCGTGTCGCCGTCACCCCGCAGAAGGAGGTTCAGCTCGTGCAGCTTGCCGCGCTTGCGCTCCCAGCCCATCCAGCACCCCTCGGACGGGTTGAACAGGCGGCGGCGGTGCAGGAGATAAAAGCGCGTGCGGCCGTCATAGGCATAGCGCGCCGAAAGCGTCGCGATCTCGCGCTTGGCATAATCGAGCACGTCGAGATCGGCGGGGGATTCCTCCGCCTGGCTGTCCGCCCAGTCGCTGAGCAGCGAGAAATAGATCTCGCCGCGCGGATTGGCGAGATAGTGGACTTCGAGATTGCGCACCAGTTCGTCGACATGGTCGCGCTTGGAGATCAGACACGGCACGACGACGAGCGTGCGCGCATCCTCGGGAATCCCGTCCTTGAACTCGTAGCCGACAAGGCGCGACGGCGTGACGAAGAAGGTGACAAGCGTGTTGAACAGGCCCGTCGCCCCTTCGGACGCCGGCAGCGCGAAAAGCACCAGCATGATCAGCCATGCGCCGTCGGGAATGTCGAGCTGATCGAGGAAATAATAGACCGCGATCATCGCCAGCAGCGTCAGGATGATGTTGGGTCCGGCAATGGCGAACCAGTCGAGCTTGCGGCCGAAACGCACGATGCGCTGGACGATCGACGGCCGGTAGCCGATGCGCTTTTCGAGCAGCTTCCGCTTCTTGCCCACGAGGAAGGCGGCGACATTGGCCTCGTAGTCGAGGTCCTCGACATGCGCCGCGGCATCTTCCGCGGTCATCGCCAGTGCCGTCTCGGTCACTTCAAGCTCGGTCTTGCCGGATCTGCGGGCGAAGCGCTCGATCGTGTTGCGGTACTTGTTGCGCGAGCCGAAATCGAGGTCGCTGTAGTCGGACCCCTGGCGCAGCGCCTCGTCGAGGCGGCTGACGCTTTCGAACCAGACCGGCCACTCGGTATCGTCCACCGAGCGCAGGCTCTTGATGAGTGAACTCATCGTGACGTTGCCGGAGGAGAGGCGGTTGTTCTCCGCGACGATCAGTTCTTCGAGGTCGCTGCCGCGGCTCTCGATCTTGCGCTCCAGCCACTGGATCACCGCGCCGGAGGCCTGGAGGCCGTCGCGCAGGCGATAAAGCAGCTGGATGACGAACGTATTGTCCTCGATGAAGCTTTCCAGCGACTGGAGGTGCGCGATGGACTTTTCCGGATCGTTGAGGCGGATCAGCTCATCGGCCACCTCGTTGGCCTTGAAACGCATCTTGCGCGAACGCTCGACGCGGCTCGAAATGCGACGGAGGTTTTCAAGCAGCACGAAGCGGATGAAGGAGGGCAGCGCCCAGAGCTCGCCGATCTTCAACGCGTCGATCTTCTGGAAGCCCTGAACAAAAGCCGTCAGCCCCTCATGCGAGACGCCGCTATGGGTGTGCGCGACATAGAGCCAGGCAAGCGCCAGCGTGCGCGGCATCACCTGCCCTTCGATCTCGATGGTCGGAAGCTGGCGATAGAAGCGGCGCGGAAAATCGCGTCGCACTTCCTGGATCGCCTCTTCGACGACGTAGTAGTTGTCGAGCAGCCATTCGGCCGCCGGCGTGATCTGCGCACCGGCTTCGACATCCTTGGCCGTGGCGCGATAGACGCGGAAGATTTCCTTCTCGTTTTCCTTGTGCCGGGCGCGGAATTCGAAAGGGTGGAAGCCGGGCAGCGCCGCGGTCTTGTCGCGCGCCAGCGCTTCACCGCAATCGGCGAGCTCCTCCAGCGACAGATAGGTGGCGCGGATCGAATCGTTATAATCGATCTGCTTGGCGTCGGCGTCGCGCGAAGGGGCTTGCGGCGTGTTGTGAAGGGGCATGTTTCTGATTCTGGATCCGGCCATATGGAACCATCCGGCGACGGCCTTTGCGCCGAACGGTTTTTTGCGGGCAGGTTTCATCTCGGTGCCGCGATCAGCCATGTGACCAAACAGCGCCCGGGCGGCGCGATTGGAATGGACATGGCTCAAGCGACACGCTGGTTGGCATCCTGGCCGCGTGGTGCATGAAAACGGCATTTTTTAGCCGTAAGGACAGAGACTTGCAACATGTCAACATGACCGGATGGCGCAGCATCGACCCTCATCTGCGGTTTTGGTGAATCGTGCACCCCTCGCAGGAGGCGAGCGGACGCAAGGAGCAGGAGAATGGCAAATGGATGCGGCAGGAAAAAGTTCCCGCCCGCCCATCTGACTGCCCGCCAAGCTGTGTCCAACCCGCCGAACGGAGCCTTGCACCATTGACTCGGTGCCGGCGCCAAGCCAGTTTGACGCCGTCAGGGTCTTCCGAGTCGATTGGCTCGGAGGCTAAGAGGGAAGCCGGTGCGATGCTCCGAAAGGAGCACCAAGACCGGCGCTGCCCCCGCAACTGTGAACGGCGAGCTGCTGTCGCTCCATGCCACTGGTGGATTTCACCGGGAAGGCGAGACAGACGCGATGACCCGCAAGCCAGGAGACCTGCCCTGACAGTCGTAACGTCCATGGGCGGGGTGTCCCAGTGGTGCGCTTGCTTGTCGCCTCCGGGCGAAGTTCCAGCAGCGTGCGTCCGGTCATCCCCCAATTTTCCGATTGGGGAAGAAATGCTTGCCATCACCGACAGTGGTTTCGCCGGGAAACCGGAATCCATCTTCATCTCCTGGCTGCTCTGGCAGCCGCACGGCGCCGACCTTGCCGTCGAGGCGCTGAAGGAGGTCCAGAAACTCTCGCGCTATGAAAAGGTCGATCCCGACATCGCCAGACTGAAGGCGCTGTTCGCCTCCCTGGCCGGGTCGAATCGACCGATGCACTGACCTCTAAGGCATAAAGACATATTGACATAAAGATATCTTTATGTGATTTCCGGTGCAGGATTATTGCACCGGAGGGCTTTGCCGTGGCCGAATCGCACCTGGACACCCTGTTCGGACCTGAACTGCCGCCACGCGATGGGCGCGAGATTCTCGCTGCCCTTCAGGCCGCCGCACGCGAGCGCATCCTGGTGCTCGACGGCGCCATGGGCACGGAAATCCAGACGCTGAAGCTGGTGGAAGAGGATTTCCGCGGCGATCGCTTCGGCGATTGCGCATGTCACCAGCAGGGCAACAATGACCTCCTGACACTGACCCAGCCCGGCGCGATCGAGGACATCCACTATCGCTACGCGCTGGCCGGCGCGGATATTCTCGAAACCAACACCTTCTCCTCCACGACCATCGCCCAGGCCGATTACGGCATGGAGGACATGGTCTATGAACTGAACCGTGACGGCGCCCGCCTTGCCCGCCGCGCCGGCCTCAGGGCCACCGAAAAGGACGGCCGCCGCCGCTTCGTCGCCGGCGCACTCGGCCCGACGAACCGCACGGCCTCCATCTCGCCTGACGTCAACAATCCCGGCTACCGCGCCGTCACCTTCGACGACCTCAAGCGCGCCTATGCCGACCAGCTGCGCGGCCTCATCGACGGCGGCGCCGACATCATCCTGATCGAGACGATCTTCGACACGCTGAACGCCAAGGCGGCGATCTTCGCCACCCGCGAAGTCTTCGAGGAAAAGGGCATCGAGCTGCCCGTCATGATCTCGGGCACGATCACCGACCTCTCGGGCCGCACGCTGTCCGGTCAGACGCCGGAGGCCTTCTGGAACTCGGTACGCCACGCCGATCCCTTCTCCATCGGCCTCAACTGCGCACTCGGTGCCAACGCCATGCGCGCCCATCTCGCGGAGATCTCCTCCGTCGCGCAAACCTTCGTCTGCGCCTATCCCAATGCCGGCCTGCCGAACGCCTTCGGCAAATATGACGAGACGCCGGAGGAAATGGCCGCCCAGATCGAGGGCTTCATGCGCGATGGCCTCGTCAACATCGTCGGCGGCTGCTGCGGCTCGACGCCGGACCATATCCGCGCCATCGCGGCGGCCGCCGCACGCCACGCACCGCGCGCAATCCCCGACATCCCGCGCCACATGCGCCTCTCGGGCCTCGAGCCCTTCACGCTGACCGAGGCTATCCCCTTCGTGAATGTCGGCGAGCGCACCAACGTCACGGGCTCGGCGAAATTCCGCAAGCTGATCACCGCGGGCGACTATGCCGCGGCGCTCGATGTCGCGCGCGACCAGGTGGCGAACGGCGCGCAGGTCATCGACATCAACATGGACGAAGGCCTGATCGATTCCGCCAAGGCCATGACGGAATATGTGAACCTCATCGCCGCAGAACCTGACATCGCCCGTGTTCCACTGATGATCGACAGTTCGAAATGGGAGGTGATCGAGGCAGGCCTGAAATGCGTGCAGGGCAAGCCGCTGGTCAATTCCATCTCGCTGAAGGAGGGCGAAGAGGCCTTCCTTCACCATGCCAAGCTCGTGCGCGCCTATGGCGCCGCCGTCGTCGTCATGGCCTTCGACGAGAAGGGCCAGGCCGACACGAAGGCACGCAAGGTGGAAATCTGCACCCGCGCCTACAAGCTGCTCACCGACGTCGCAGGCCTTGCGCCCGAGGATATCGTCTTCGACCCGAACATCTTCGCCGTCGCGACAGGCATCGAGGAGCACGACAATTACGGCGTCGACTTCATCGAGGCGACGGCAGAGATCACAGCAACACTGCCGCATGCCCACATTTCCGGCGGCGTCTCCAACCTCTCCTTCTCCTTCCGCGGCAACGAGCCTGTGCGCGAGGCGATGCACGCCGTCTTCCTCTACCACGCCATCCAGGCGGGCATGGACATGGGCATCGTCAATGCCGGCCAGCTCGCCGTCTACGACACGATCGAGCCGGACCTGCGCGAGGCCTGCGAGGACGTTGTGCTAAACCGCGTGCCGAAGACCGGCGGCACCGCTACCGAACGCCTTCTGGAGATTGCCGAGCGCTTCAAGGGCGCTGCCGGCAAGGAAGCCAAGGAGCGTGACCTCGCCTGGCGCGACTGGGTGGTCGAAAAGCGCCTCGAACACGCGCTCGTCAACGGTATTACCGAATTCGTCGAGATCGATACGGAAGAGGCTCGTCAGAACGCCGAGCGCCCGCTGCACGTCATCGAAGGTCCGCTGATGGCCGGCATGAACGTCGTCGGCGACCTTTTTGGCGCGGGGAAGATGTTCCTGCCGCAGGTGGTGAAATCCGCCCGCGTGATGAAACAGGCCGTCGCCGTGCTGCTGCCCTACATGGAGGCCGAAAAGCTCGCCAATGGCGGCAGCGGCGAGCGCCAGAGCGCCGGCAAGATCCTGATGGCGACCGTCAAGGGCGACGTGCACGATATCGGCAAGAACATCGTCGGCGTCGTGCTCGCCTGCAACAATTACGAGATCATCGACCTCGGCGTCATGGTGCCGGCAACGAAGATTCTTGAGACGGCAAAGGCCGAAAAGGTCGACATCATCGGCCTCTCCGGCCTCATCACCCCCTCGCTCGACGAGATGGTGCATGTCGCCGCCGAAATGGAGCGCGAAGGCTTCGACATCCCCCTCCTCATCGGCGGGGCGACGACGAGCCGCGTGCATACGGCGGTGAAGATCCATCCGCGCTACGACCGCGGCCAGACCGTCTACGTCACCGATGCCAGCCGCGCCGTCGGCGTGGTCGGCAGCCTGCTGTCGGCCGACATGAAACCCGGTTATGTCGAGACGCTGAAGGCGGAATACCGCAAGGTCGCGGATGCCCACGCCCGCAGCGAGGCCGAAAAACAGCGCCTGCCGCTCGCCAAGGCCCGTGAAAATGCCTTCAAGGCTGATTGGTCTGCCTACAGGCCGAAGACGCCGTCCTTCCTCGGCACGCGCGTCTGGCAGGACTGGGACCTCGCGGATCTCGCCCGCTATATCGACTGGACCCCCTTCTTCCAGACCTGGGAGCTGAAGGGTGTCTATCCAAAAATCCTCGACGACGAGAAACAGGGCCCCGCCGCCCGCCAGCTCTTTGCCGATGCGCAGGCGATGCTGGAAAAGATCATCACCGAAAAATGGTTCACGCCGAAAGCCGTCGTCGGCTTCTGGCCGGCCGGAACCGTGGGCGACGACATCCGCCTCTTCACCGACGAGGCGCGAAACAAGGACCTCGCCACCTTCTTCACGCTGCGCCAGCAGCTTTCGAAGCGCGACGGACGGCCGAATGTCGCCCTTTCCGATTTCGTGGCGCCTGTCGACAGTGGCAAGCCGGATTATCTCGGCGGCTTCGTCGTCACGGCCGGTATCGGGGAGATCGCCATCGCCGAACGTTTCGAGCGGGCGAATGACGACTACAACTCAATCCTCGTCAAGGCGCTGGCCGACCGCTTCGCCGAGGCCTTTGCCGAGCGCATGCATGAGTATGTGCGCAAAGAACTCTGGGCCTATGCGCCGGACGAGACCTTCTCCCCGACCGACCTCATCGGCGAACCCTATGCCGGCATCCGCCCCGCGCCGGGTTATCCTGCCCAGCCGGACCATACGGAGAAGACGGCGCTCTTCCGCCTGCTCGATGCCGAGAAGCAGATCGGTGTCGAACTCACCGAGAGTTTTGCCATGTGGCCCGGCTCCTCCGTCTCCGGCCTCTACATCGCCTCGCCGGAAAGCTACTATTTCGGCGTCGCCAAGGTGGAGCGGGACCAGGTGGAGGACTATGCCCGCCGCAAGGGCATGACCGTCATGGAAGTGGAGCGCTGGCTCGGCCCGGTACTCAACTATGTGCCAGTGACCGCGCGGGAAAACGCGGCCTGAGTTTCCTCAGGCCGTCGCAAGGTTCAAGAACACGACCATGCCATAGCTCACGGCGACCAGCACGCCGAGCGACAGGACGACCGCGGCCGTCACCCGCGGGCCGGCCCGCATCACGCGCCTGAGGTCGATGCCGAGGCCGAGGGCGGCCATGGAGAGGATGGTCAGTACGGTCGCGGCGCGCGCCATGCCTTCGGCAAGCCCCGCATCGATCAGGCCGAAACTGCGCGCAGCGAGCATGGCGAGGAAGCCAAGGATGAACCATGGCACCAGCCGGTGCAGCGCCGGGCGACGACCGCTCTCCTTACCTGCTGCAAGCGACAGGAAGAAGATCACCGGCCCCAGCATCAACACGCGCACGAGCTTGACGAAGGTGCCGATCTGGATGCTGAGCGCGGAGACCGGGGCGGTGGCGGCCAGCACCTGCGGCACCGCATAGACCGTCATGCCCGCCATCACGCCGTAGCCCGTCGCCGAAAGGCCGAGCAATGGCACCAGCACCGGCAGCAGCAGCACCGTGACCATGCCGAGAACGGCGGTGAAGGCGATGGAGGAAGCGACGTCCTCCGCATCGGCGCGGATGACCGGCGCCGTCGCGGCGATGGCAGAGTTGCCGCAGATCGAATTGCCGCAGGCAACCAGCAACGCAACAGTGCGGGAGAGGCCGAGGCCGCGCCCGATGGCATAGCTTGCAAGGAGAACGACGCCCACCACCGCCGCGATCGCCCCGATCAGCAGCCAGCCCATGCCGGCAATTGCCGTGGCGCTGACGCCCGCACCGAGAAGCACGATCGCAATTTCAAGGAAGTACTTCGCGGAAAAGGCGATGCCGGGATCGAACACCGCCGGCCGTTTCAGCAGCAGGCGGCAGACGGCACCGATCAGGATCGCCAACACCAACGCCTCGATCCACGCCCCGCCCGACAGGTGCATTTCCAGCCGCTCGGCGAGCACGGCGAGGCCCGACACGAAGCCTGAGAGCAATACCCCGGGCAGAAATACACGAATTCCAACGAATGATGATTTATTAGGCGAATTTTCCATGTGCGGACGATGCGCTTGAAAACCTGTTCGATCCATCGGTAAATATCGGACATTTCATTCGACTGGATCGAACAGATGATGACGCTGGAACAACTCCGTATCTTCGTCGCCGTGGCGGAACGGGAGCACCTGACGAGGGCCGCGGAGGCACTGAACCTCACGCCCTCGGCCGTCAGCTCGGCCATCCGCGTGCTGGAGGAGCGCTACGGCATCGCGCTGTTCCATCGTACGGGGCGGCGGATCGAGTTGACCGAGACGGGTGAGGCCTTCCTGCCGGAGGCGAAAGCCACGCTGGCGCGGGCGGGCAGTGCAGACCTCTTCCTCACCGAGATCGGCGGCCTGAAACGCGGCACGCTGACGCTTGCCGCCAGCCAGACCGTCGCAGGCTACTGGCTGCCGCCGCGTCTCGTGCATTTCCGCAAGACCTATCCGGCGATCGACATCCGCTTGACCGGAGGCAATACCGACGAAGCTGCCGAAGCGGTTCTCGACGGGCGGGCGGAACTCGGTTTCGTCGAAGGCGAGATCGCCCACCCTGCCCTCGTCCAGCGCGTGGTGGCGCGCGACCGGGTCGTCATCGTCGCGCCGTCGGGCCATCCGCTCGCCGGCAAGCCCGATATCGATGCGGACGACCTGGCCGCCGCCCGCTGGGTGCTGCGCGAACCAGGCTCGGGCACGCGGCGTGCCCTGACGGCGGCGCTGCCCGAGGAGGCGCTCGACATCGCGCTCTCCCTGCCTTCCAACGAAGCCGTGCGCAGCGCCGTTCTCGTCGGCCAGACGCTGACAGCGGTCTCCGAATTCGTCGTAGAGGACGACCTTGCCGCCGGCCGGATGGCCCGCATCGCCTTCGAACTGCCGGAACGCGCCTTCCGCCTGCTCCGCCACAAGGAGCGCTACCGCTCCCGGGCCTCGCTCGCCTTCGAGGCCGAGCTGGTCTAAGGCCTGTGGGGATTCACAAAGTTTTTGAGATGTGATTCACGGATGGGATGGATCGATACATTTTGACGGACGCCCAATGGGCTAAGATGGAGCCTCATTGCCTTGGCAAGCGCGGCGATCCAGGCCGGAGCGGCAGCGACAATCGCCTCTTTGTCGAGGCGGTGCTGTGGATCGCACGAACGGGTAGCCCCTGGCGTGACTTGCCTGCGAATTTTGGCAATTGGAGCACGGCCTTCCGCCGCTTCAGGGATTGGCGCGCGGCCGATGTCTTCATCCGGCTTTTCGAGGCGTGTTCAAACGAACCGGACATGGAATATGCCATGGTCGATGCGACGATCGTGAAGGTCCACCGGCACGGTCAGGGCGCAAAAGGGGGACTCAAAGCCAGGCCATCGGCCGCTCCAAAGGCGGCATGACGACCAAAATACTCGCACTCACCGACGCGCTGGGCAATCTGGTCCGCTTCCGCCTCATGCCGGGCCATCGCTTCGATACGGTCGGCGTTCCGCCCTTGCTCGACGGCATCGCTTTCGGCGGCCTGATCGCCGACAAGGCTTTCGACAGCGATGCCATCGTCGCCGATCTCGACGAACGCGGCGCCAAAGTCGTCATCTCTCAGCATCCGCGCCGAGCCAAGCCGCGACCACTCGATCGCGACCTCTACAAATGGCGCCATCTCATCGAGAACTTCTTCTGCAAGCTCAAGGAGTTCAAACGTATCGCAATGCGAGCCTGCAAAACAGACCGAAGCTTCTCGGCTATGATCTATCTCGCCGCTGCCGTCATCAATTCACAATGAATCCCCACAGGCCTTAGATCATTTCCGCTTTTCTTCGAAACGCGAAACCGCCGTACATTTTCGCTGGGATGGCTTTATAGCCCGTCGCGCCCCCGGAACCGACGCTGGTATGCGGGATCGTAGAGCGAACTTTCGCGAAAATCCTCAGCGCCGAGCGAGCGGCCGACGAAGATCAGCGCCGTGCGCTCGATCGGCTCCTCGGCAACCCTGGCCGCGATATCTGCCAGGGTGCCGCGCACCACGCGCTCATCGGGCCAGGAGGCTTTCACCACGATCGCCACCGGGCAATCCGCGCCATAGAGCGGTGTCAGGTCCGAGACGACCTTGTCCAGTGCGTGGATGGCGAGGTGGATCGCCAGCGTCGCCCCCGTCGCGCCGAAATTCGCCAGCGTCTCGCGGTTCGGCATCGGTGAGGCACGGCCGGAAACACGGGTGAGCACGAGGCTCTGGGCGACGGCAGGAATGGTGAGCTCACGCCCGAGCGCGGCGGCGGCGGCGGCAAAGGAAGGCACGCCCGGCGTCAGCGTGTAGGCGAGCCCGTGTTTTTCCAGCCGGCGGATCTGCTCGGCAACGGCACTCCAGACGGAGAGATCGCCGGAATGCAGCCGCGCCACATCCTCGCCCGCTGCGGCGGCGCGCAGATATTCGGCCTCGATCTCGTCGAGCGACATCGGCGCCGTATCGACGATGCGTGCGTCCGGCGGGCAATATTGCAGGAGTTCCGGCGACACGATGGAGCCGGCATAGAGGCAGACCGGGCAGGCGCCGATGAGATCACGGCCACGCACGGTGATGAGATCGGCAGCACCGGGGCCGGCGCCGATGAAATGAACAGTCATACTTGGTCCTCGATAGGTTGGGCCGGCTTCACCCAGGCCCACTGCGTGACCGGCATGGCCGGCCGCCAGCCCGTCATCTGCCCGACAGGCGATGCACGCGCGATGTCGATCCGGATCAGCGAACCGCCGAACCGGGCGTGCTGGGCGAGGAGCACAGCTTCCATTTCCGTTGTCACCGCATTGGCGACAAGCCGGCCACCCGGTTTCAGGCGGTCGATCGCCGCCGGCATGACGCCCGCCTCGCTGCCGCCACCGCCGATGAAGATCGCATCCGGCGCGGCCAACCCCACCAGAGCCTCCGGCGCCATGCCCTCGACCACCGCAAGACCCGGTACACCGAAGCACCCGGCATTGCGGTGAATGCGAGCGGCCCGCTCCGCATGGCCCTCGACGGCGATGGCCCTGAGCGAGGGGTCGGCCAGCATCCATTCGATACCGATGGAGCCCGAGCCGGCCCCGATATCCCAGAGAAGCTCGCCGCGGCGCGGCGCGAGAGCCGAGAGCGTCAGCGCGCGAACCTCGCGCTTGGTGATCTGGCCGTCATGCTCGAACAGCCCGTCGTCGAGGCCCGGCGTGTAGGCGAGCACCCGCGCCCCGTCTCCGGCGACAATCTCCACCGCGCAGACATTCAGCATGTCGGCCTCATCGAGGGCGAACTGCCCGGCCCGATGGTGGCTCACTCGTTCCCGTGCGCCACCGAGGGCTTCCAGCACAGTTAGCGCCGAGCCGCCGAACCCGCTTTCAGCCAGAAGAGCGGCAAGCGCCGCCGGCCCGTCGCTGTCCGAGGTCAGCGCCAGGATACGGCAGCCGGGATGCAGGTGCGGGCGCATCAGGTCGACGGGGCGGCCGTGCAGCGAAACACAGACCGTGTCCTGCAGGGCCCAGCCCAAACGCGATGCAGCGAGACTGAAGGCAGAGGGGGCAGGAAAAACGCGCATCTCCGCCCGCGCGATGCGCCGGGAGAGCGTGACGCCGACGCCATAGAAGAAGGGATCGCCCGAGGCGAGCACGACGACGGCCCTGCCGCGCGCAGCCAGAACAGCCTCCACCGAGCGCTCGAAGGGACTGAGCCAGCCATGGCGGTCGCCACGGATCGCCGCATCGGCAAGCTCCAGGTGCCGCGCGCCGCCGAAGACGATCTCCGCGCGGCCGATCGCGGCCTTGGCCTCGTCGCCGAGACCCGCTAGACCGTCTTCGCCGATCCCGACGATGGAAAGCCAGGGAGCGGCTGTCGAAAGGGACTGATCAGGCGTGGACAAACGACGCATCCTCATCTTGGGCGGCACGGCGGAAGCCCGCGACCTTGCAGGCGTGCTCGCCGACAGAACCGATCTTGCCGTCACGCTGTCGCTCGCCGGCCGCACGCTCGACCCCGCGCCGCAACCCGTACCCGTGCGCACCGGCGGCTTCGGCGGCGTCGAGGGGCTTTCGGCCCATCTGCGCGACGAGGCCATCGATCTCCTGATCGACGCGACGCATCCCTTCGCCCGGCAGATCTCCGCCAATGCCCGCGCCGCCAGCGCGGCGACCGGCATTCCGCTGCTGCGGCTGGAACGGCTCGGCTGGGATATGGTGGAGGGTGACCGCTGGACGCGCGTCGCCAATATGACGGAGGCCGTGGGCGCGCTCGGCAAAGTGCCGCGCCGCGTGTTCCTTGCCATCGGCCGCCAGGAGGCGAAGGCCTTCGACGCCGCGCCGCAGCACCACTATCTCGTGCGCAGCGTCGATCCCGTCGACCCGCCGCTTGCCGCACCCGATGTCGATTATCTGCTCGCCCGCGGCCCGTTTACCGTGGACGCGGAGGTCGAACTTCTGCGCGGCCATCGTATCGATGTCGTCGTCAGCAAGAATTCCGGTGGAGACGCCACCTATGGCAAGATCGTCGCGGCGCGCAGTCTCGGCCTGCCCGTCGTTCTGGTCGATCGGGCAGAGGCGCAGGGTGGCCACCACGCAGGAACCGTCCAGGATGCGGTGCGGCTCGCCGATCATCTCGTCGGCTCTTCGAGGAAACGCGGCGTATAGACGAGATCCGGCAGGCCCGGACGGGAAATGACGCGCGTTGCCGGCGAACCGATGACGACGCAAGTCGCCATGTCGGCACGCTCCGCCTCGGCCTCGCCGAGCGGCATGACCAGCATGCGCTCATCCGGGCGACCCGCGGCACGGCCGAAGATGACGGGCGTTGTCGCCGGAAGCGTCTCCCGCAGGATTTCAAAGGCCCGGCCGAGTTGCCAGGGCCGCGCTTTGCTGATCGGATTGTAGAGCGCGACAACAAGACCCGCCTCGGACACCAGGCGCAGCCGCTTCTCGATGATCTCCCAGGGTTTCAGGTTGTCGGAAAGCGAGATCGCGCAGAAATCATGGCCGAGCGGCGCACCGATGCGCGCGGCGACCGCCAGCATGGCGGTGACACCGGGCACGATGGTGAGATCGACCGCCTTCCACTCGTCCGGTCCCGCATCGATCGCCTCGCAGACGGCCGCCGCCATGGCGAAGACCCCGGGATCACCGCCCGAGACGACACAGACATCGACACCCTCGGCCGCCCGCTTCAGTGCGGCTTCGGCCCGGTTCAGCTCCTCGCGATTGTCGGAGGCGACCTTGATCTGGTCCGGCCGGAGGTTCAGCCGGTCGATATAGGGAAAGTAGCCGAAGAATTCGCGCGCAGCCTCGACCGCCTGTCTTGCCTCCGGCGTCATCTGGTCCGGATTGCCCGGCCCGGTGCCGATCACGAAAAGCCGGCCGGTCATGCGCGGCCGCTCCAGCCCGGCACGAGCACCAGCGAGAAATAGGGCGCGGTGTCGTCGGGCTTTTCGGAAAGCCGCATCGACCGGCTGGTCGGCATGGTGCCGCGCTCGACATAGATCGCCTCGCCGAGCCGGCCGGCCTTTTCCAGCGCCCGCCGGATTTTCGGCAGGTTGCGGCCGACCTTCATGATGACGGCGGCCTCGGTGTCGACGAGGCGGCGTGACAGCTCGCCCTCGCCCATCGTGCCCGGGAGCACGGAGAGCACGTCGTCACCCTGCACGATGGGCAGGCCCGACAGCGACCAGCAACCGGACATGGCCGTGATTCCGGGAATGACCTCGGTCGGGAACCGATCGGCGAGCCGCACGTGGAGATGCATGTAGGAGCCGTAGAACATCGGATCGCCTTCCGAGAGGATGGCGACCGTGCGGCCGGCGGCAAGGTGCTCCGCAACGGCGGCGGCCGAGGCGTCGTAGAAGGCGGTGATCTGGCGCTTGTAGTCGTCGTGGTCCTTGTCGATTTCCGTCGTCACCGGATAGTAGAGCGGCAGCTCCGCCATTCCGGGCTTCAAGAGACCCTCGACGATCGCCCGCCCATTGCCCGCGCGGCCGGCCTTGGCGAAGTAGGCGAGCACATCCGCCTCGCCGATCGCCCGCACCGCCTTCAGCGTCAGGAGTTCCGGATCGCCCGGTCCCGTGCCCACGCCATAAAGTCGTCCCGTCACCGTCGCCACCCTGTTCATAGCCCCGGCCTCGCCAGAGAATTGAGCGCCGCGGCCGTCATGGCGCTGCCGCCGAGGCGACCCCGCACGATGGCGAAGGGCACGTCGTAGGAATTTTCGGCAAGCGCATCCTTGGATTCCGCGGCACCGACGAAACCGACCGGCATGCCGAGGATTGCCGCCGGCTTCGGCGCGCCGTCGCGCAGCAATTCCAGCAGGTAGAACAGCGCCGTTGGCGCATTGCCGATAGCGACGACGGAACCGGCGAGACGATCGAGCCAGAGGCGGATGGCCGCGGCCGAGCGCGTGTTGCCGATATCCCGGGCGATGTCGGGCGTGCGCGGATCGCGCAGCATGCAGAGCACCTCGTTGCCGGCCGGCAGGCGGGCGGCCGTCACGCCGCGCGCGACCATCTCGGCATCACAGAAGATCGGCGCACCGGCCTGGAGCGCGCCGCGCGCCGCCGTGACGAAACCCGGCGAGAAAACGAAATGCGGTGCCGCCTCGACGAGGCCTGCGGCATGGATCATGCGCACGGCGACGTCCGATTCTTCTTCGGAAAAGCGGGAGAGATCGGCTTCGGCGCGGATGATCGCGAAGGATTTTTCGTAGATGGCCGTGCCATCCTTGATGTAGTCGTAATCGGTCATTGTTGGCCTTGATAAGCAGAAACTAGGGTGTCGGACGCGGTGCGGTCGATGAGGTTTCCCGCCGTCTCGCCGTCCACACGACGCGCGCGCAGGAGGGCGCCGAGACGATTCAGGGCGGGCCGCAGCGCATCGGCGGGCAGGATCGCGGCGGCGCCATCGCCCGCACGCCCGCCAAGAACAAGACCGACGCCGGCGGCAGTGCCGCAAAGCGTGACCGCGGCCGCGGCCGGATGGGCGCAGCCCTTCGGGCAGCCGGAAACATGCACGTCGAAGGAACCATCCAGGAGATCGCCGGCTTCCGCCACAAGGGCATCGGCGGCGGCGTGGGTATCGAAGCTGGCCGAAGCGCAGCCGGCGGAACCGGCGCAGACGGAGACGGTCCGACCCGGCGCATCCTGCGTGCTCCAGACACGTCCCCGCGTCGCACAGGCCTGCGCGGCGGCCACCGTTTCCGCGCAGAGCCCGCGTACCAGCAGCGCGTGATGCGGCGCGAGGCGGAACTCCGTTGCGCCACAGGCGACCAGCTCCCGTGTCAGGGCGGCAAACCGGTCGGCATGGATCTGACCATAGGCCGGGGCGAGCCCCAGAACCGTTTCGTCTCCGATCCCGTGCACACCGAGCGGATGAACGGGTGAAGCGACCGGAATCGGCGGCACCGGAGCCGCACCGAGAGCCGCCGCCAGCAGCGTTGGATCGAGATCCCGCCCCCGCGCCGCCGGCCCGATGGCGGCAAGGGCAGCGGCGACTGTCATCACGCCGTCGACAGCCTTTTCGCCGGGCAGCAGCGCAACGGCCCGCGCCGTCATGCGATCACCACCGAGGGCAAGCCGCCAGGCAAGGCCTCGTGTGCCGGCGACCGCATCGAGGCGGATATCGGCAACCATGTCGGCAAGAGACAACACACCGCCGCCATCGACGACGACGGCAAGCTTCGGCGCGAGAACAAGAGCGGCATCGGCAAGAGCCGCCCGCAGTGCATCGGCAAACGGCGCAGCATCGGCAAGTTCGGACGGATCGATGCCGGCAAGCGGCGGCACTTCGATGGCAACGCCCGTCTGCGGGACGATGCCGGCCGCGGCGAGCCCGACGGCAAGGTGCGGAACGGAAGCATCCGTAAGGCCGCGAAGCTGGAGATTGCCGCGCGCGGTGATTTCGATGAGGCCGTTGCCATGCGCCCGAGCCAGATCGGCAAGCGCAAGGAGATCGTGTGCGGTGAGGGCCGCCGCGGTGGGGCGCAGACGCACCAGGAGGCCGTCGCCAGTCCGCATCGGAGTGGCGAGGGAAGGGCAGGCGCCGCGCCGCAACGCACCGATCTCGCCCAGCGGTCCCGGAAGCATCGCACAGGTCACCGTCATGCCGCGCCCTCCTCCACTTCGGGCGCCGGACGACGGATCAGGTAGGTGTCCATGATCCAGCCATGCGCGGCGCGCGCCTTGCGACGCGTCTCGCTGATCGTATCGGCGACGTCGGAAAGCCGGCCGGACAACAGAATCTCGTGCGGCGTGCCGAGATAGGCGCCCCACCAGATCTCCGCTTCCGGATCCTCGACCGTCCGAAAGGCTTCGACGCCGTCGAGCATGACGAGCGCATCGCGCGAGGATTCCGGCCAGGCGCCGGCAAGGCGGCGGCCTGTGGTGATCTCGACCGGCAGGCCGATGCGGTTGAGCGTGATGGCATGGCTGGCGCAGAGCGCCTGGACGCTGGTGATGCCGGGAATGACCTCGATTTCGAAGGCGACACGGCCGGCCGTGCGCACATGATCGATAATACGCAGCGTGCTGTCATAGAGCATCGGATCGCCCCAGACGAGCAGGCCGAGCGTTTCGTCCACACCGGTCTCGTTGAGGAGAGTGCGTTCGTAGATGGCCGCGATGGCACGATGCCAATCGTTGACGCCATCCTCGTAGCTTCCGTCGGCGCGGCGCACCGGCACGGTGTAATCGAGGATGCGGCAAGCGGCATTGTCGAGGAAACGGTCGCAGATTTCGCGGCGCGCATCGGCGAGAAAGGCCTTTTCATCGCCCTTCGTCGGAATGAGCAGCACATCGGCCCGGTTCAGCGCCTGAATTGCCTGAACAGTCATGTGCTCGGGATTGCCCGCGCCGATCCCGATGACCAGTATCTTTCTCAAAAGCCCGTCTCCCGTGCGACCCTGCGCTCCCGGCTCGCGGCCCGACTTGGGTCCCGCACCCCTTCCTAATCCCAAAAGCCGGCGGAAAACAGTACCCGAATCGCGTCCTTTGCCGGTCTTTTTGAGACTCAGACGGCAGTGCGGCTCGTCAGATAGGCCCGCGGCGCGGTTCCCAGCATGCGCTTGAACATGGTTGTGAAGGCCGGCACACTCTCGTAGCCGGCATCGAGCGCCACCCGCGTCACCGGTTCGCCGGCGGCAAGGCGCGGCAGGCAGGCGAAAAGGCAGGCCTGCTGACGCCAGGTGACGAAGCTGACACCCATCTCCTGGCGGAAGAACCGCGTGAAGGTGCGCCGGCTCATGTTCAGCCTTCGAGCCCAGTCGTCGATCTTGGCCACCGGCGACGGCTGTTCGACAAAATCGCGGCAAAGGCCCGCCAGCCTTCCACTTGCCGGAAACGGCAGGCCGAGCGGACGCTCGGGCAGGCGGCCGATTTCGTCAAGCAGCAGCGCCATGACGAGGTCGCTGCGCCGGCGATCCTCCGACAGGCCATCATGCCGAACGGTCTCCGCGATCAACTGGCGGGCAAGGTCGGTGACTTCCAGCACGGTGGGCACCTGCGAAGCGGCCCGGCCCTCCGGTGAATAGATATAGACCGAGCGCATGCTGACATCGCTGATCATCTCGACGGAATGTTCGAGACCGCGCGGAATGAGCAAGGCGTGGCCGGGTGGAATCATCCAGCGCCCACGCTCCGTCCCCACCAGCACTACACCGGCAAAAACGCAGAGGAACTGCGTGCGGCGGTGACGGTGCGGCGGCACCGTATAGCCGCCCGGGATGTCCGAACTGTGAACCAGAACATCCGTATTCGCCTGTTCCATCCGGAAGAGGTTGCGGATGTGGTCGTCATCGAGCGCCCTGCGGCGTGCATCGCTCAGTTTTTCCATCTTTGGCCCACTTACGTAAGAAATGGACCTCAGCACGAAAGCAGGCCTATAGCAATCCCTGTATGGGAAGCAGCCATGACGCGGAATCTGCGCGTATCATTCGAGGCCATCATGTCGACAGTCGTTCCCGCGGCACCCCGCAGCGCCGCCACCACCACCTATTCCATCATCGTCGCCGTCAGTGCGTGCCACATGCTGAACGACATCATGCAGTCGCTGCTGACGTCGCTCTATCCGCTGCTGAAGGAAAACTACGCGCTCGATTTCGTGCAGATCGGCCTTCTGACCATGGCCTTCCAGGTCACCGCCTCGCTGCTGCAGCCGGCCGTCGGCATCGTCACGGATCGCTGGCCGATGCCCTTCTCGCTGCCGGTCGGCATGGGCAGCACCTTCGTCGGCCTCATCATGCTCGCCTATGCGCACAGCTTCCCGGTTCTGGTCTTCGGCGCCTGCCTGATCGGTCTCGGCTCGGCGATCTTCCACCCGGAATCCTCGCGTGTCGCCCGTCTCGCCTCCGGTGGCCGCCACGGGCTTGCACAATCGCTGTTCCAGGTCGGCGGCAATGCCGGCACGGCGATCGGGCCGCTGCTCGCCGCCTTCATCGTGTTGCCCCTCGGCCAGACGAGCGTCGCCTGGTTCTCTGCTGTCGCCCTCCTTGGCATGGTCATCCTCACCTGGGTCGGCAACTGGTATGCCGGTGAGCGCCGCCTTGCAGCCGGCCGGCCGGCCGTCAGCCGCGAACTGCCGCTGCCGCGCGGTCGCGTCGCCTGGGCCCTTGCCGTACTGGTGCTGCTGACGACCACGAAAAACGCCTATCTCGCAAGTATCTCCAGCTATTTCACCTTCTACACGATGGAGAATTTCGGCCTTGGCGTGCGCGACGCACAGCTCATGCTGTTCCTCTTCCTCGGAGCTTCGGCACTCGGCGTCTTCATGGGTGGGCCGATCGGCGACCGGTTCGGCACGCGCTTCGTCATCTGGTTCTCGATCCTCGGCGTCATCCCCTTCGCCCTGTTGCTGCCCTATGCGAACCTCTTCTGGACGGGCGTGCTGACCGTGCTGATCGGGCTGATCTTCTCCTCGGCTTTCTCCGCCATCGTCGTCTTCGCGCAGGAGCTGATCCCGGGCCGCGTCGGCATGATCGCCGGCATCTTCTTCGGCTTCGCCTTCGGCGCAGGCGGTCTGGGTGCGGCAGTCCTTGGCATCTTCGCCGACAGCCACGGCATCAACTTCGTCTACCAGATCTGCTCCTACATGCCGCTGCTCGGCATCCTCACGATCTTCCTGCCGCGCCTGCCGGCACACCGCTGAACCGGCCACAGACGTGTCCGAACATGAAAAGGCCGGCGAATTCGCCGGCCTTTTGTTTTGGATCAGCCCATGCGCTCGGAAGCGTAGCTGCCCGGGCTGGGCGGGAAGACGATGGTCTTGTTGCCGTTCATGAAGGTGCGGTGATGGATGTGGGCATGCACGGCGCGGGCAAGCACCTGGCTCTCCACATCACGGCCGATCGAAACATAGTCCTCGGCCGACTGCGCATGCGTGATGCGCGCGACATCCTGCTCGATGATCGGGCCTTCGTCGAGATCTTCGGTGACGTAGTGCGCCGTCGCACCGATCAGTTTCACGCCGCGCTCGAAAGCCTGCTTGTAGGGGTTCGCACCCTTGAAGGACGGCAGGAACGAGTGGTGGATGTTGATGATGCGGCCCGACATCTTCTTGCAGACGGCATCCGACAGGACCTGCATGTAGCGGGCGAGAACGATCAGCTCGGCGCCGGACTGTTCGACCACTTCCATCAGACGTGCCTCGGCCTGCGGCTTGTTCTCCTTCGTCACCTTGATGTGGTGGAAGGGGATGTCGTGGTTGACGATGACCTTCTGGTAGTCGAAGTGGTTGGAAACGACGCCGACGATATCGATGGGCAGCGCGCCGATCTTCCAGCGGTAGAGCAGATCGTTGAGGCAATGACCGAAACGCGACACCATGAGCAGCACCTTCATGCGCTCGTCGCTGTCGTTGAAGCGATACGTCATGGCGAACGTCTTGGCGACGGGGACGAAACCGGTCTTGATGTCCTCCTCCGAAATACCCTCCTGGGAGAGGAAGGTCAGGCGCATGAAGAACAGGCCCGTCTCGAGGTCGTCGAACTGCGACGAGTCGGAGATGTAACACCCCTTTTCGGCGAGGTAGCCGGTGATCGCGGCGACGATGCCGCGGGTCGATTGGCAGGATACGGTCAGGACGTGGCTTTTCATCGGTTCGTTTCTCGCGTTCGGCCGGTGCGGGGGCAAGGCACCGGCGGATCCCCTTGTCTGCGGGCCGCACTCACGGCTTGGCGCATATTTCAGGCCGCTTGCCTCTGCGCAAGCCCCTGCAATGGCCAGAAGCTACGCCGGCTCTTGCAAGGAATCCCTCCGGTTCGCGACATCCAATGCGTCGAAACTGCCAAGTGGGGCCTTCGCAGCCCGCTCTACCGGGTTCGCGCCATCGCGCATGATCCGGCCTGACGAAGCTCGCGAACGAATCTTTCATCGATGCAAGGCCGCCCCTGCCTGGCCAAAATCCTTCTGGACACTATTATGGACACATGTTCTATAAACTGGACAGATTCGACGGGAGCTCGCCATGCATCTTTCCATGTGGACCTACCCCTGGGACATCCAGGACCAGGGCATCGCGGCACTCGGCTCCGACCTTTCCGGCCGCGCCTGCCTCAACACGGTGAGCCTTGCGACCTCCTACCATGCCGGCCGCTTCCTGCAGCCGCGCAGCCCTGAGCAGAAGGCCTATTTCCCCGAAGACGGTACCGTCTATTTCCAGCCCGACGAAACGCTGTGGCAGGGCAAGACGATCCGCCCCCTGGTGGCGCAGAACGTCACCGACCGCGGCGACATGCTGGAAGCACTGACCAGAGCGCGCGCAACCACAGGACTTGCCGTCTCCTGCTGGACGGTCTGCCTGCACAACACCCGCCTCGGCATGCTGCACCCCGATCATGTGACCCGCAACGCCTTCGGCAATGCCAATTACTACAATCTCTGCCCCTCCAGCCCGGCGGCACGCGACTATGTCGTGACGCTGGTGCGCGACATCACGGTGAACCACAAGCCCGACATGCTGGAGCTGGAAAGCCCGAACTTCATGGGCTTTGCCCACGAATACCACCATGAGAAGGACGGTGTCGGCCTCAACGCCGAGGATGACTTCCTCCTGTCGCTCTGCTTCTGCCACCATTGCACCGCCCGTGCGCGGAAGGCCGGCATACCTGTCGACAGTGCACAAAAAACGGTGGCGCGCTTCATCGCCGAACTGTGCGAACGGGCGGTGCCTGAAAAACAGTTCCCCGACTTCCCCGCCGCCGGTATCGATGCCTTCCGCGACCATCCGGAACTGCACGCCTTCCTCACCTGGCGCTCCGAGCCGGTGACGAGCCTGATCGGCGAGATCAAGGCGGCTGCCGACCCGGCGACGCGCATCGTGCTGATCGACCTGAAGGACGGCTGGCTCGGCGGCGCCGACCTCGAGGCGGTCGGAAAGCTCTGCGACGGCGCGATCCTCTGCTGCTACGGCATGACGCCCGAGGCCGTCGGCGAGGTCATCCGCACCGGCCGGGCGATGCTCGGCCCGGACAAATTCCTGGGGCTGGGCCTGCGCGTCTTCTATCCCGAGGTCGATGGCCCGGCCATCCTCGCCGCCCGCGCAAAGGCAGCCGTCGAGGCTGGCGCGAACGGCGTGAACTTCTACAATTACGGGCTCATTCCGGCAAAGCGCCTCGACTGGGTGAAGGAAGCCGTCGGCGCGATCACATAGAGTCCGCCAGCTTCATACTGAATCTGCCGAACTCCAAGGCTCAGCCGTCGATCGGCTCGGCGACCTGGATCAGGCAGTCGCCGGCCTGGCTGTCGCAATGCAGCCGGTGGGAGATGACGATGCCGCCCTCGGCAAAGCGCAGCGCCTCCTCGGGCTGCTCAAGCCGTTCGAGATCATGATACCAGCCAGCCAGATCACCTGCCGAGACGTGCGCACCGAGCGGCACGGCAGGCTCGAACCAGCCGCGCCGGCCCGCATAGATGCCCTGGCTGTGCCGGGAGAGCGACAGGAGCTGCAGGGCAGGTGGAGCTGCGAGCGGCCCGCGCGACAGCACCGGCTCTCCCGCAATGCCGAGTGCGACGAGCAGACGGTCGATCGCCGCCGCCGTAAACGCCATGCTCTCGGGCGACACGGTGCCGCCACCGCCGAACTCGCCCGAAAGGCCGATCGTGCCAGCCCGACCGGCCGCGCCCATCGAGGTCGGCGCGGCCGGCCCGTTATCGGCGATGAAGGCATGTGCGGCCCCCATCGCCCGCATCAACGTGACCGCGCGCGCAAAGCGCTCGGCATCCGCCTGCCGCTCGATCAGCGTGCAGGACAGATGCGCCATGGAGGTACCGCCGGAGTGCAGGTCGAGCACGGCATCGTGGTGCGGGAAAAGATCATGTTCAAGGAAATGCGCCAGCCGCGCCGTCGGCGTGCCGGCCGGATCGCCGGGAAAGGCGCGGTTGAGATTGCCGCCGTCGAAGGGCGAGCAGCGCTTGGCCGCCATCACCGCCGGCAGGTTCGCCATCGGCAGGATGGTGACGGCACCGCGGATTTTCGTGATATCGAGCTGGCGCATCAGCCGCCCGAGCTGGAGCTCACCCTCGTATTCGTCACCATGGTTGCCCGCCATTAGAAGCAGGCCCGGCCCCTCGCCATTCTTCAGCCGCAGGATGGGGATGCGGATCTGGTAGTAGGGCGAACGGTCGACGGAATAGGGAATCGCAAGATGCCCGGCCTGCCGGCCCTCCCGGAAAAGATCGATCGGATTGACGAGGCCGCTGTGCATGGTGGCTCCAGTTCGGGCGGGTTTTCAGAGTGCGGCGACGGCAGTCATCTCGACGCGCAGGTCCGGATCGGCAAGGCGCGCCTCGACGCAGGCGCGGGCCGGCGGGTTTTCCGGGTCGATCCAGGCATCATAAACGCCGTTCATCGCCTCGAAATCGACGATCGCCGGCAGGAAGACATTGACAGCGAGCAGTTTCGAGCGGTCCGTACCGGCTTCCTTCAGAAGGGCATCGATCTTGCCGAGCACGTCGCGCGTCTGGTCCTCAAGGCCGGCCTTGCGGTTTTCCGCGACCTGGCCGGCGATATAGACGAGCCCGCCATAGCTGACGGCCTGGCTCATGCGCGAACCCTTCTGGTAACGCTGGATCATGGGTGTTTTCCTTTCTTCCCGGGAGGATCAGCCGAAGCTGGTGGTATAGGCCGCCGTGACCGTGTGGTCAGGTGCAAGGCCGTAGAGGATCGCATGCCGGTCGAGGCAGGTGCAGGGATGCGAGATGCCGAACTCGACCACATCACCGACGCGTACATCGCTGCCGGCGGAAAGCGCCACGAAGGCATGCTGGTCGTTGAGACGAAGCACATCGGCCCCCGCAAGAGCGGCGAGCGGCACCCCGTCGCGATAGAGAGCCAGCGGCCGCGGCAAGCCCTGGTCCATCGCGACATCCCGCAGGCCCATACCGCAGATCGCGAGCGCCGGCTCCGGCAGCGACAGCACCTCGGCCCAGACCCGGAGCACCGGCTTGAAGTCGCTGCCGGCGGAGCGGACCTGCCCGCCGAACCGGAAGCCCGCACGGGCGTCGAGGCCGGCAAGACCGCGCTCGTAAACGCCGTGGTCATGGAAGAAGATCGCCCCGCTGCGCAGCACGAGCAAACTATCGGGATCGGCCGCGACGGCGGCAGAGAGACCGGCGATCACCCGGTCGAAAAAGACGGAACCGCCCGCTGTGACGATCAGCGGCCGCGCATCGCCAATGCGGGCGCGAACCTCCGGCAGGAAGGCCGCCGTCATCGCCACCAGCCCGTCGATCCGGCGCAGCGTCTCTTCCGCATCCGCCGTTGCAGCGGCCCCCTCGTAGGCGGCGATGCCGGTGAGCCGGAAGGTGGGCGTTTCCGCGGCAAGGATGGCATCGAGGATCGCGCCTGCCGCCTCGGCGCTGCGTGCTCCGGCGCGGCCCGCACCAAGTTCGACGAGAAGACCGAGCGGCGGCAGACCGCTGCGGCCATGCCAGGCGACCCGCAGGGCTTCGACCAGATCAATGGAATCGACGAAGACATGCAGCACTGCATCGGGATAGTTTGCAGCAAGCGCTGCGAGCCGGCGTGCAGCCGCGGCCCCGCCGATCTCGTTGGCGAGGAGCAGCCGGCGCTGGCCAGCCTTCAGCAGTACCGCCGCCTGGCGGATATCCGCCACCGTGGTGCCCCACGCGCCGGCCGCCAGCAGCGTGCCGGCAATCGCCGCCGACATCGGCGTCTTCGCATGGGGCGCGATCGCGATGCCGTGATCGCGTACATACTCCATCATCAGCGCGACGTTGCCGGCAAAGGCCGCACGATCGAGCGAGATCAGCGGCAGCGCCATCGCACCGTCATAGGGCTTCCAGCCTTGCTTGCCGACGGCATCGAGCGGCAGGGGCGCATGGCCCGGCGGGAAGCCGCGGATGCGGTCGTCGATCACCGGATTGTCCGGTCCGGTCACGGAAAGATCAGGCATGGTTTTCTCCCTTGGCCACGACGGGATCGGCGATCCCGAGGCGATAGGTGTCATTGGCAGTCGTGAAAAAGAGGGCACGCTGCTCGTCGAGCGAAAGCGGCGCGGCCGCGGCGCGGAAAACGGCGTAGACCTCGTCGAACGAGGCGTGCAGGCCGGCGACCGGAAAATCGCTGGCGAACATGGTTCGAGCGGGGCCAAAACAGGCGAGGCAATGCTCGATCACCGGCCGCAGGCTTTCCGGCGTCCAGTCATTGTCATAGGCGACGAGGTCGGAAATCTTCAACCGGACATTCGGCTCGCGACCGAGCGCCGCAAGGCCACCGCGCCAGAGCGTCATACCCTCCGCGCTGCGATCGGCCGGGCTGCCGCCATGGTTGAGCACGAAGAGCATCTGCGGAAAGGCCCGCACGAGATCGAGCGCCTCATCCATCTGCCACGGATAGAGCATGAGGTCGAAAACGAGGCCGAAACGGGCGAGACGGGCAAGGCCGGCGCGCCAGCGGGGATCGGCCATGCGGCGGGCGCGGGGTGCGAAGCTCTTTGCCGGTTCGGGATGCCAGCTGACGATATCGCGGATGCCGGCAACATCGGGATTGGCGGCCTCCGCCTCGATCAGGCGCACAGCATCCGGGCTGTCGAGCGGCACGCGGGCGATGATACGCTTCGCCACGCCGGAGGACCGGTCGAGACCGGCAAGCCAGCGGCTTTCCTCCAGCGGATGGGCGTCGGACCAGCCGGCCTCGACATGCACGGTGGCCACCACGTTCTGGCTCGCCGCATCGGCGCTGTAGTCCGCAACGCCATAATCCCTAAGGATCGGCGCCAGGCTGCCGAAGACCATCTCGCCGCCGGTCGCCCGGGCCATTTCCAACCAGGGATGACGTTTGAGCGACAGATCCCAGAGATGGTGGTGCGGGTCGATGACCGGCCCGTCATAACGCACCGTCATCGGCGCGCCTCTCGGCCGGAAATGAGCAGAAGCGCGAGGATCAGCGAACCGAACATGATCGAGCGCCAGCCGGGCGAGGCGTTGACGACGGTGATCAGCGCCGTGGTGGTGACGAGCAGGATGGCACCGGGAATGGTGCCGGCATAAGTGCCGCGCCCACCGAGGATGGAGGTGCCGCCGAGCACGACCGCGGCGATCGACATCAGGAGATAGGGATCGCCGATGCCGACATAGCCTTGCCGGTTCATGCCGAGCACCAGAATGCCGGCAAGCCCAGCGAAGAAGCCGGACAGCGCATAGAGAAGCAGCGTGTTCCTGGCAACGCTGACGCCGGAAAGCCGGGCAGCCAGCGGATTGGCCCCGAGCGCGAGGAAGCGCGCGCCGAGCGGCGTGCGATGGATTATGAGCAGCACCGCGATCGAAACGACGATCCAGAGGATGATGCCGGCGGGAACGCCGAGGGGGCGCGCCTGGCCGAGCAGGATGACCGCCGGGTTGCTCACCGTGACCGCGCTGCCGCCGGCGACGATGACGAGCAGTCCCTGAAGAAACGTCGCCATGGCGAGCGTCATGATGATCGGCGGCACGCGCAGATAGGCCGCACCCGCCCCGTTGAGGAGGCCGATGCCGGTGGCGATGGCAAGGACGAGCACGATGCCGACGAGGCCGGTCGGGTCCGAGGCCGGCGAGATCAGCGGCAACAGGATCGCCGTGACGGTGATCACGGCCCCGACGGAGAGGTCGATGCCGCCCATCAGGATGACCAGCGTCTGCCCGGCCGCGACGATGCCGATGACGGCGGCAAGCTCCAGGAGATAGCGCAGGTGCCCGTAGGCGCCGAAGCCGCGCAGCGTGAGGCTGGCGACAAGCCAGACGAGCGCCACAAGGAGGAAGGTCAGGAGCGGCGGATTGCGGAACACGGATTTCACGGCCTTCATCGCCTTGCCCTCCACTGTTTCAAGAGTTCCGGCACCGCGACGGCACCGACGATGATCAGGCCCTGCGCGACATATTGTGCGACCGGCGGAAAACCGAGGAAGAACATCACGTTGATCATGACCGAGAGCAGCAGGCTGCCGCAGATCGCGCCACGCATCGTGCCCTTGCCGCCGAGGAAACCGACGCCGCCGAGCACGGCGGCCGCGATCGAATTCAGCGTGAAGGGCGTGCCGATGACCGGATCGCCCGAGCCCGTCTGCGCCGCGACAAAGAGGCCGGCCAGCGCCGCCAGCAGACCGGACAGCGCGAAGGCGACGATCTTGACCCGCTCGACCGGAACGCCCGAGCGGAAGGCGCCGATCGGGTTGTCGCCGGCGGCATAGATGCCGATGCCGAGCGGTGTCGCGAGAAATGCTTTCCAGGCGAGAAGGACGACGACGAGCAGCAGGAAGGCAACCGGCGTGTGGCCGGCGAGCGTGGTCGACAGCCAGTCCGGAATGAAGCCGCCCGGGCGCGGCAACAGGATCAGCGCGACACCGGTGACGATGAAGGAGCCAGCCAGCGTGACGATGATGGCCGGCAGCCGCAGATGCGCGACGATGGCGCCGATGACGGCACCGATGGCAAGGCCGGTGAGCGCGACAGCGAGGATGCCGCCGGGCACGCCGAATGCGCTGCCCATCGTCGTCGCCGCAATCACGGCGCCAAGGCTCACCAGCGGGCCGATGGCGAGCGTGATGCCGCCATTCAGCATCAGGAGTGCCTGCGCCATGGTGACGAGCGCCAGCGGGAACCAGTTCTGCGTGAACTTGGAAAAACCGCCGACCGAAAGGATGCCGGGAAAGAGCACCGCATAAAGGACGAGGAAGGCGGCGACGACCAGGTAGAGGCCGCCAAGACCGCGATTGCGACCGCGCTGGATGGCGCCGTAGAGCCAGCCGGAAGACGGAACGGCACTCATGCGGCCTCTCCCTGTTTGTGGATGCCCATGGCGGCGCCGACGATGGCCTCCTCGCTGATTGCCGCACCGGAAAGCCGGGCAGCGACGCGCCCCTCGCGCAGCACGACGACACGATCGCACAGGTGCACGAGTTCCGGTGTGTCGGAGCTTGCAAGGATGACGAGCCGCCCCTCGGCAGCGAAGGCGCGCAGCATGAGGTAGATCTCGCGCTTCGTCTCGATATCGACGCCGCGCGTCGGATCGTTGAGCAGCAGCACGGACGGATCGAGCGGCAGCCACTTGGCGAGCGCCACCTTCTGCTGGTTGCCGCCCGAGAGCGCCTGGACCGGCCGGGCGACGTCGCCCTTGATCGTCAGGCGCCGCGCCAGGTCGGCGATCAGCCCGGCCTCCGCCGTGCGGTCGCGAAAGCCGCCCCGCGCGAGCCGGCCGAGCGAGGGCAGGATGAGGTTGGAGGCGATGGAATGGGGCAGGACGAGCCCCTCGTGCTTGCGGTCCGCCGGCACATAGACGATGCCCGCGGCATTCGCCTCGCCGACATGGGCCGGCAGGCGGGGAAGACCGGAGACCTCCGCATGGCTCGCCTTCGCGGGAATGGCACCGTAAAGGCCGAGCAAAAGGTCTTCCTGCCCCTGCCCGACAAGGCCGCCGATGCCGACGATCTCGCCGGCGCGGGCGGAAAAGCCGATCTCGCGCACGAGGCCGGCCGAGAATTTCTCGACAGTGATGCGTGTCGCACCGGCTTCGGCAACCGGGCGCGGCGGGAAGAGATCGCCCGTCTCCCGGCCGACCATGAGGCGAACGAGCCCCTCGCCGTCGATGCCGGCGAGCGACTGGTCCGCCGTGACGCCGCCATCCTTCAACACCGTAACATGCGAGCAGAGCGCCTGCACCTCGTTGAGCCGATGGGAAATATAGAGAAGCGCCGTGCCGCGATCGCGCAGCGTCTCGATGAGACGGGCGAGAATGCCGGCCTCATGCGCGGAAAGCGAGGAGGTCGGCTCATCGAGGATGAGCACGCGCGGCTTGCGGAACAATGCCTTGGCAATCTCCACCATCTGCCGGCGGCCGAGCGCGAGGTCGGCGACCGGCATGTCGAGCGGCTCGGTAAGCCCGACCATGTCGCAGACCTCCCGCACGCCCCTGTGAAGCGCGGCATAGTCGATGAGGCCGAAACGGCGCGGAAAGGCACCGAGCCCGATATTCTCGGCGATCGACAGGTCGGCAGTGAGGCTCAGCTCCTGCTGCACCACGGCAATACCCGCACCGCGGGCGGCAGCCGGGCTGAAACGCCCGACCGGCCGGCCCTCGACGAGGATGGCGCCGCTGTCCGGCTGGAGAGCGCCGGAAAGGAGATTGATCAGCGTGGATTTTCCCGCACCGTTCTCCCCGAGCAGGGCATGGACCCTGCCCGGGTGAAGGGCGATATCGACGCCCTTCAGAACCGGATTGCCGAAAAATCCCTTGAACACCTGCCGGGCTTCCAGCAGGGGTCTTGTTTCCGTCATGACGGCATCCTTCAGGGAATTACTGGGCGAGCAGCTTGTCGAACAGCGCCTTGTCGTAATCCGAATAGATGTAACCGTCGGCCGGGAACTTGTCGGCGCGGGCGAGATAGGTGTCGATGGTGCTGTCGTCGATGACCGGCAGCGGCACCTTGATGAAGGCCGGCACGTCCTTGCCTTCCAGCGCCTGTACGGCCGTGTAGACCGAGAGCGCACCAAGCCAGTTCGGCTGCATGGTGGCCCAGCCCTTCAGGCCCTTTTCCTTCCACAGTTCGAGGAACTGGCGGGCGTTTTCGCCGGTGATCGGCACCTGCTCGCGACCCTGGCGATCGAAGGCCATGACGGAACCGGCCGAAATCGCGCCACCGAGCGAGAGCACGCCGTCGATTTGCGGATTGGCGAAGAGCAGGCTGGTCATCGCCTCCTGCGCCGGCGCGGCATTGTATTCCGTGTTGGTCTCGGTGATGATTTCCAGGCCCGGATTGGCGTCGAGCACAGGCTGGGCACCCTTGCGGCGGTCATCGCTGACGGAAATGCCGGCCGGACCGTTCATGACGATGATCTTGCCCTTGCCGCCGAGCTTGTCGGCAAGCCACTTGGCAGCGCCCGCGCCCCATTCGTTGGAATCGGTATTGATCTTCGCCGTCACCTTGTCCGTGTTGACGAGGCTGTCGAAGTTCACCACGGCGATACCCTTGTCGCAGGCATCCGAAATGACGCGGTCGAGCGCATTGGAGGAACCGGCGATGACCACGATCGCGTCGACATTCGCGTCGATCATCGACTGGATGTGCTGGATCTGCGTCTGGGCATTGCCCTGCGCGTCCGTGATCATCAGGTCCTTCACGAGACCGGCCTTCTTCAGCTCCTCGACCTCGGCGGCGATGGTGCCTTCGGTCTGCTTCATCCAGGTCGGCACCGAATAGATGTTCGCCCAGCCGACCGTATACGGCGCCTTGCGGTCGCCCTTGATGCAATTGGCGGCGGCCGAGGCGGTGCCGGCCGACAGGACGAGGACGGCCGCAGCGGCGGCGGCACCCGCAAGAAGGCGGCTGCGCAGCGAGACGGTCGAGCTGTTTTCGAGAGTTTTCATGTCGTTCCCCTTTTTTGGTGGCAGCAGGTACGGGCTTGCCATCCGTCTTTGTCCATTATATTGAACACTTGATCTATATATCGGACTGGCGCGATCTTATGCCGAATTTTTGGCCTCGCAAGAGGGGGCCTTCGGAAATTTCGCGCACGGCAATGCCGCGTCCTGCGCATTGACAGATGGCGCGGGCGGCGGGAGAAGCTTGACGGGACGAAGGGCAAGGACGGACGAGATGGATGCTATTGCGGATGATGCAGGCGGCAAGCGCGCCCGAGGGCTCGATCGCGCCTTCGAGATCCTCGATTTCCTGCGCCAGAAACGGCAGGCTCTGAAACCAAACGAGATCGCCGCGCAGATCGGCGCGCCGCGCTCATCGGTCTATGAGCTGGTGAACCTCCTCCTGCGCAACGGCATCCTGGAATTCACCGGCGGCGACGGCCGGGTCTATCTCGGGCGGAAACTCTATTTCCTGGGGGCTGCCTACGAGAACCATTTCGACTTCACCCGCGAATGCGAGGCGGCACTGGATCGGCTGGCCGACGAAACGCGCGAGACCGCGCAGTTCTGCATGCTGGATGGCAACAAATATACCGTCGTGCGCATGCGCGAGGGCGCAAGGCCCTTCCGCATCTCCACCGATATCGGCCAGTCGGTACCGATCCCGTGGACGGCTTCAGGACGCCTGCTCGTCGCGCATATGACGAACGAAGAAATCCTCGCCTTCATCCCGCCGCAGGATTTCCAGCTGCCGGGCGGCGAATGGCTCGATCCGCAGGTTTTCCTCGCCGAGGTGCGCCAGGCCGGGCAGGACGGTTTCTTCACCTTCAACAGCATCGTCGACAGCTTTACCCATTGCTTCGCCGTGCCGGTCATGGACGAGGGACATGCCGCCGCCACGCTCTGCCTCGTCACCCCGCGCGACGACGGGCTGGCCAACCGCGATCGCTACCTCGTCTGCCTGAAGGACGCCGCCGCCAGCCTGAGCCAGGCGCCGACTCGGCCGAAGCGCAGCTAGGGATCCGGCTTCAGCCGGCCCGGCCGGTAAGCCAGCGGTCGATCCCCTCCGCAGCCGCCCGCCCGGTCGCAAAGCAGGCCGTCAGCAGATAACCGCCGGTCGGCGCCTCCCAGTCGAGCATTTCGCCGGCCGCAAAGACACCCGGAAGGGCCTTCACCCCATAGTCCGCATCGAGGGCATCGAACCGGATGCCCCCTGCCACGGAAATCGCCTCCGCAATCGGCCGCGGCCGGATGAGCAGAACGGGCAGGGCCTTGATCACCGAAGCCAGCGCATCCGGCAGCAAGGCCGAAACATCCCGGATACATTCCCGCAGCATGGCCGCCTTGACCCCGTCAAGGCCGGCCCCTTTGCGAAGCCGGCTGGAAAAGCTCGCCTTGCCGCCCTGCCGGGCCAGATCGGCTGCAAGCCGCGCGTGGCTCCGCCCGGGCACTAGATCGAGCAGGAAGGATGCAGCGCCCGACGTTTCCAGCGCATCGCGCAACACCGCCGCATGCGCATAGACGAGGCTGCCCTCGATGCCGGTCTTGGAGATGACGAATTCGCCGGGGATCGTGCCCGCCGCAGACCGCGCCGTAACACCCTTGACCGGCGCGCCCGCAAAGCGCTCGACGAAGAACGGCGACCAGTCCACATCGAAGCCGCAATTGGCCGGACGGAAGGGCGCAATGTCGACGCCCCGTTCCGCAAGACCACCGACCCAGGCCGCGTCCGACCCGAGCCGTGGCCAGCTCGCACCGCCGAGCGCCAGCAGGACTGCATCGAAGGCCATCACGGCCACGCCCTCGGGCGTTTCAAAGCGCAGTCCTTCGGGCGCAAACCCGATCCAGCGATGGCGTACGCGGATATCGACACCCCGCCCCTCCAGCCGCGCCCGCCAGGCGCGCAGCAACGGCGACGCTTTCATGGCGACCGGAAACACCCGCCCGGAGGACCCGACGAAAGTCTCCGTGCCAAGCTCCTCCGCCCAGGTCCGCAGATCCCCGGGCGTGAAAGCATCGAGCGCCGCCCGCAGATGCGCGCCCGCCGCACCGAAGCGGGCGGCGAAACGGTCGTAGGGTTCGGAATGGGTGATGTTGAGGCCCGATTTTCCGGCCAGCAGGAACTTTCGCCCGATGGTCGGCATGGCTTCGAGCACGGTCACTGCATGGCCCCGCGCCGAAAGTACTTCTGCCGCCATCAACCCGGCCGGCCCGCCGCCGACGATCCCTATCCGCCGCCTGTCCATTCCGCACCCGCCTTGAAACCCTGCGCCGTTCTCATAAATCGTCTCCGACGGCTTCGCCAGCGTTCTTGCCGGTATATGATCCGCACAGCAGAATCAGGAGACGGATATGGATATCAAGCGCAACGGCACCAGCCCCTCGGCGCTGGGCCCGGCCGACTACTTCACCGGCAAGGTCCGCCTCGACACGCCGTTCAAGGCGGAAGCCCCCGGCCGCGCCGGCGGCGCCATCGTCACCTTCGAGCCCGGCGCCCGCACCGCCTGGCACACCCATCCCCTCGGCCAGACCGTCATCGTGACATCAGGCCTCGGCTGGGCGCAACGTGAGGGTGGGCCGATCGAAGAAATCCGCCCCGGTGACGTCGTCTGGTTTCCGCCCGGCGAAAAACACTGGCACGGCGCCACGGACAAGACCGCGATGACCCATGTCGCCATCGCCGAGGCGCAGGACGGATCGCCCGTGACCTGGCTGGAGCAGGTGTCGGACGCACAATATCTCGGCAGGGCCTGAAGTCTGTCCGCCGCAAACCGGGCGATCAGTTCGGAAGGCCGGGCGCCTCGTGGCCGGTCTGGGCGACATATTCAGTGTAGCCACCCGGATATTGGTGCACGTCGTCGCCGTTGAGTTCCAGCACGCGGTTCGACAACGCGCCGAGGAAATGACGGTCGTGCGAGACGAAGAGCATGGTGCCCTCGTACTCGGAAAGAGCCTTGATCAGCATTTCCTTGGTGTCGAGATCGAGATGGTTCGTCGGCTCGTCGAGGATCAGGAAATTCGGCGGATCGAACAGCATCGCCGCCATCACCAGCCGGGCCTTCTCGCCGCCGGACAGCACCCGGCACTTCTTCTCGACGTCATCGCCGGAAAAGCCGAAGCAGCCCGCCAGCGTGCGCAGCGGCCCCTGCCCCGCCCGCGGAAACTCCGTCTCCAGCCACTGGAACACGGTCTGGTCGCCGTCGAGCAGATCCATAGCATGCTGTGCAAAGTAGCCGACCCTGACGCTCGCCCCGATCGTCACGCTGCCTTCGTCCGGGTTTGCCGCCCCGGCGACGAGCTTCAGCAGCGTCGACTTGCCGGCCCCGTTGATGCCCATCACGCACCAGCGTTCCTTCCGGCGGATAAGGAAGCTGAAATCCCGGTAGATGGTACGGCTGCCATAGGCCTTGTCGACATTCTTGAGGCTGGCGACGTCCTCGCCCGAGCGCGGCGCGGGCTGGAACTCGAACATGACCGTCTGGCGGCGGCGCGGCGGCTCGACACGCTCGATCTTGTCGAGCTTCTTCACCCGGCTCTGCACCTGCGCGGCATGGGAGGCACGCGCCTTGAAGCGCTCGATGAACTTGATCTCCTTGGCGAGCATCGCCTGCTGGCGTTCGAACTGCGCCTGCTGCTGCTTCTCGTTCTGCGCCCGCTGCTGCTCGTAGAAGCCGTAGTCGCCCGAATAGGTGGTGAGCGAGCCGGCATCGATCTCGATGATCTTGGTCACGATGCGGTTCATGAACTCACGGTCGTGCGAGGTCATCAGCAGTGCCCCGTCATAACCCTTCAGGAACTGCTCCAGCCAGATCAGGCTTTCGAGATCGAGATGGTTGCTCGGTTCGTCGAGCAGCATGACATCCGGCCGCATCAGGAGGATGCGCGCCAGCGCCACCCGCATCTTCCACCCGCCGGAGAGCTTGCCGACGTCGCCGTCCATCATCTCCTGGCTGAAGCTCAGGCCCGCCAGCACCTCGCGCGCCCGGCTCTCCAGCCCGTAGCCGTCGAGTTCCTCGTAGCGCGCCTGCACCTCGCCGTAGCGCTCGATGATGGCGTCCATCTCGTCGAGCCTGTCCGGGTCGACCATCGCGGCCTCGAGCGCGCGCAACTCCGCGGCAACCGAACTGACCGGCCCTGCCCCGTCCATCACCTCGGTGACGGCGCTGCGCCCTTCCATCTCGCCGACGTCCTGGCTGAAATAGCCGATCGACACGTTCTTTTCCGTCGAGACCTGCCCCTCGTCCGGCGCTTCCTGCCCGGTAATCATGCGAAAGAGCGTCGTCTTGCCGGCCCCGTTCGGCCCCACAAGCCCGATCTTCTCCCCCCGGTTCAACGCGGCGGACGCCTCGATGAAGAGAATGCGATGGCTGTTGGACTTGCTGATATTCTCGATGCGGATCATGGAAACCGGGCCTCGTCGTGGTCCCGCGCCCTATGCCATGACGCACGGCATCAAGTCCATGCGCCCGCAGCAGGAAAGCACGCAAGTCTGGCAGGAAAACCCGGAAGGAGGTTTATGGCGGAGAGGGTGGGATTCGAACCCACGATACCCTTGCAGGTATGCCGCATTTCGAGTGCGGTGCATTCGACCACTCTGCCACCTCTCCGCGGTCAGGTCGGCGCCCTTTGAGCGCGGGGCGGTTAATAGCGGGTGTCGGGCGGGCTTGCAAGGGGGCCAGGCTACGGAAAGTTCATCTATTTGTCATGGTGACGGAAATCCCCTTGACAGTTTTCATCGGCTCACCTATTGCGCAAGGTGCAGTGGCATAGGTCTCACTTGTGCCGCGACGCTGGTTCTTTGTACCGTCCGGCCTTGCCTTTTGCAAGCGTCCGGTCTCGCAACGAACCATTTGAGCCGGCGATGCGCCAATGCATCGCCATCCCCGCGACTGATAAAAAGACGGCCTTGCCCTTTCGGGACAAAGAGCCGGCACGAACATGAAAGGATAAAATATGTTCGCAGTCATCAAGACCGGCGGTAAGCAGTACCGCGTGGCCGCCAACGACGTCCTGACGATTGAAAAGCTGTCGGGCGACGCAGGCGCCAAGATCGAATTCACCGAAGTGCTGATGGTTGGCGTCGGCGCCGACGCCACGATCGGTGCGCCCTTCGTCGAAGGCGCCATCGTGACGGCCGAAGTCGTCGAGCATGGCCGCGCCAAGAAGGTTATCGCCTTCAAGAAGCGTCGTCGCCAGAACTCGAAGCGTTCGCGCGGTCATCGTCAGCACAACACGACTGTCCGCATCATCGACATCGCCGCAGCCGGCAAGGCGAAGAAGGCTTCCAAGAAGTCCGACGCCGCCGCTGAAGCTGCAGCCGAATAATCCGGACAGGTAAAGGAGAACTCCTATGGCACACAAAAAAGCTGGCGGCTCCTCGCGCAACGGTCGCGATTCCCAGTCCAAGCGCCTTGGCGTGAAGAAGTTCGGCGGCGAAGCCGTACTTGCAGGCAACATTATCGTCCGCCAGCGCGGCACGCAGTGGCATCCCGGTGCCAATGTCGGCCTCGGCAAGGATCACACGATCTTCGCACTTACGGCTGGCAATGTGAATTTCCGTACGAAGGCCAACGGTCGCGTTTACGTGTCTGTAGCCCCGAAAGCGGAAGCAGCGGAATAAGCCGGTAGCGCTCTAAAACAGCCGGCGTCTCATCGACCCGGCTGACGCTACAGGTTCAGGCCTGAAGAAAAAAGGGGAGATGGGGCGAGACCCATCTCCCCTTTTTGCTCTGGAGGACTGAACCATGCAGACCGAATTGTTGAGGGAAGGCCAATCACGGTCTCCCAAGGAACGGCTGAGGCCTGAACGGTCGAGGACCGATTGCCCGATCTTGCTGTCGCAGAGGCTCGTCATGAGAGCCCCGCACGAAGACGACATCGACGCCCTTGCCCATCTCGCCAACAACGCCAATATCGCCAATATGGTCGCCCGCATGCCGCACCCCTACACGGTTGCGGACGCTGCTGATTTCGTGCGACGCACACGCGCCGGCGCGATTGGCAAGTGCGTCTATGCCATTACGAAAGCCGACAACGGCGCCTTCCTAGGATGCTGCGGCATCGAACCGCATGAGGATGGGCGCACGGTCGAGCTCGGCTACTGGCTGGGCGAACCGTACTGGAACCAGGGATATGTCACCGAGGCGGCCCACGCGCTGATCGACATGGTCTTCCGCACCCGCGACATCGAGCAGATCGATGCGCGCTGCCGGGTCATGAACATTCCCTCGCGCCGGGTCATCCAGAAGTGCGGCTTCCAGTTCCAAGCGACCGGCATGGTGCAGAGCCTCGCGGTCGGCGGCATGGTGCCCGTCGAATGGTACAGGCTGGACCGCAAGACCTGGGTTTCGCTGAAGAGCTGGGGAGGCATGCGATGAACGCCATGCAGACCCAGATCGAACGCGAGCGCGTCACCGGCGCCGGGCCCTGCCCGACCATCACGACGGCGCGCCTGGCGCTCCGCCCGCACCGCATGTCCGATGCGGAGGCGATCGCCCAGTCGCTGAACGACTTCCAGGTCTCGCGCATGCTGGCGCGGGTACCCGCACCGTATGACCGGCAGGATGCGACGGAATGGCTTTCCGTCACCACCACCGATCTCAACGAGGGCTGGGCCTTCGCCATCACGGCCGGGGACGACGTGCATATCGGCTGCGTCTCCTTCGAGCGCAGCAATGGCGGCTGGGAGATCGGCTACTGGCTGAACCGCTTCTACTGGGGGCGGGGCTATATGAGCGAGGCCGTGCATGCGGCAACGGCGCGCTTCCTGATGCGGATGCCCGGCACGGACATCCGGTCCGGCATCTTCGCCGACAACCTCGCCTCGCTCAGGGTGCAGGAGAAGGCAGGGTTCCGCATCACCGGCTGCAGCGACCTCTTCTGCGTCGCCCGCGGCGCGATGGTGCCGCATATCGAAACGCGGCTGGAGCCTGGTGACTTCCGCCCGGCAGCACCGCGGCACTGAAAACGAGCGGGGCGGAGAAATCCGCCCCGACCGCTGCCGTCAGGACAATTCGAACCAGACCGGCATATGGTCGGAGCCGAAGGCGGTCTCGTCGACCCAGGCGTCCGTCAGCCGCTCCACGAGGCCGTGGCTGAGGAAGCAGTAATCGAGGAAGAGGCGCTCGGCATGGTTCTTCGGATCGACCCAGCTATAGCTGGCGGCGTGGCGCTTGCCGAGGCCGGCCAGCGCATCCACCGGATGGGTGGCGCGAATCTGTCGCCCGTAAAGCGCGTCGACGCCGCCGACCATCTCGCAATATTCCGGCGATTCCGGCACCATGTTGAAATCGCCCATCAGCACGTAGTCCTCCGGCACCGGCGGTTCGGCAAGGCCGAATTCGTGGGCGCCGGAAATCGCGCCGCCCTCGACCGGGTAGAGCTGGGCACGGTCCTTGAGGGCGCGGATCTGCGTGATGCGCTCGTCGCGATGCACATGGTCGAGATGCACGGAGTAAACGCGGATCGGCCCCTTGGGGCTGGCGATCACCGCTTCGGTCGCACCGCGCTGAAGGTTCAGTTTGTCGAGGGTGCGCGTGCGCGGCAAAAGAATGGTGCGGGTCGACAGGATCGGCCAGCGCGAAAAGATCATGTTGCCGAACTGGAAGCGGCGGTTGACCACGCGGCCCTGCTCGATCGCCGAACCCGCATCGAGATCGCAGGCCGCGCCGAAGACGGAATAGTGGGTGGCAAGCAGCACCTGCAACTCGGCGACCATGTCGACATGGCCGTTGCGGTTGAAATTGCGGGTCACCTCCTGCAGCGCGATGATATCGGCACCGTGGATGCTGGAAACGATGCGCGGCAGATCGAACCGGTCGTCGAGACCGATGCCATACTGGACGTTGTAGCTGACGAATTTCACGATAGTCTTTGACCTCTCACGGAAGCGGCTATATCGAAGACGGCACTATGAAAATACGAGAAAAGCGAACGGCGAGCCGATGAAATTCCTGGACGAAGCAAAAGTCTATATCCGGTCCGGCGACGGCGGGGCAGGGGCTGTCTCGTTCCGTCGTGAAAAATTCGTCGAGTTCGGCGGTCCCGACGGCGGCGACGGCGGGCGCGGCGGCGATGTGTGGGTGGAGGCCGTCAACGGCCTCAACACGCTGATCGATTTCCGTTTCCAGCAACATTTCAAGGCTTCGACCGGCACGCACGGCATGGGCCGCAACCGCACCGGCGCGAACGGCGCCAGCGTGACGCTGAAGGTGCCAGTCGGCACCCAGATCTTCGAGGAAGACAACGAGACGCTGATCATCGACCTCATCACGGAAGGCCAGCGCTTCAAGCTGGCCGCCGGCGGCAATGGCGGTTTCGGCAACGCGCATTTCAAGTCGGCGACCAACCAGGCGCCAAACTGGGCCAATCCGGGCCTGGAGGGCGATGAGAAGACCATCTGGCTCCGCCTGAAGCTGATCGCCGATGCCGGCCTCGTCGGCCTGCCGAATGCGGGAAAATCGACCTTCCTCGCCACCTGCACGCGGGCCCGGCCGAAGATCGCCAACTACCCCTTCACCACGCTGCACCCCAACCTCGGTGTCGCGACGATCGACGGCGGCGAATTCATTCTCGCCGACATTCCCGGCCTCATAGAGGGTGCGCATGACGGTATCGGTCTCGGCGACCGGTTTCTCGGCCATGTCGAGCGCACACGCGTATTGCTGCACCTCGTCTCCGCACAGGAAGAGGACGTCGCCAAGGCCTACAAGACGGTGAAGCACGAGCTGGAAGCCTATGGCGGCGGCATCACCGACAAGCCGGAGATCGTCGCACTCTCGCAGATCGACCTGCTTGACGAGGACGAACTGAAGAAGAAGACCAAGGCGCTTGCCAAGGCGAGCGGCCAGACGCCGTTCCAGATTTCCGCCGTCGCCAATGTCGGCATGACGGGCACGCTGAGGGCGCTGCGCGACATCATCGTCCAGGCGAAGAACTCCGGATCCGACGACTGAGATGACAACGCACCGCAAACCGCTCGGAAAACACCGCCGGATTGTGATCAAGATCGGCTCGGCCCTGCTCGTCGACCGCGCGAGCGGCCTGAAGAAGGCCTGGCTCGACGCGATGTGCAGGGATATTGCGGCGCTGCGCGCCGGCGGCACCGAGGTGCTCGTCGTGTCCTCCGGCGCCATCGCGCTCGGCCGCTCCGTGCTGAAGGTGCCCTCGGGCGCCCTGAAGCTGGAGGAGAGTCAGGCCGCCGCCGCCGTCGGCCAGATCGCGCTTGCCCGTGCCTGGTCGGAAAGCCTCTCGACGGACGGCATCGTCGCCGGCCAGATCCTCCTGACGCTTGGCGATACGGAAGAACGGCGGCGATATCTCAATGCACGCGCAACGATCAACCAGCTCCTGAAGCTCGGCTCCGTGCCGATCATCAACGAGAACGACACGGTCGCGACGACGGAAATCCGCTACGGCGACAACGATCGGCTCGCCGCCCGCGTCGCCACCATGACCGGCGCCGACCTGCTGGTGTTGCTCTCCGACATCGACGGGCTCTATACGGCGCCGCCGCATCTCGATCCCGACGCGCGCTTCCTCGAGACCATCGACGCCATCACGCCTGCTATCGAAGCCATGGCCGGCGGCGCCGCCTCGGAACTGTCACGCGGCGGCATGCGCACCAAGATCGACGCCGGCAAGATCGCGACGGGTGCGGGCTGCGCCATGATCATCGCCTCAGGCAAGGTCGACCATCCGCTGCGCGCCGTCGAAGAGGGCGCGCGGTCCTCGTGGTTTGCACCCTCCGGCTCGCCGGTCACGGCAAGAAAGACGTGGATTGCCGGGCAATTGCAGCCGGCCGGCCGGCTGGAGATCGATGCGGGGGCGGAAACGGCGCTGACATCGGGCAAGAGCCTGCTGCCCGCAGGCGTGCGCGGCGTCTGGGGCACGTTCTCACGCGGCGATACGGTGTCGATCTACGGCACGAACGGGCGCGAGATCGCCCGTGGGCTTGCCGGCTACGATGCGGACGAAGCGCGCATGATCATCGGCAAGAAATCGGCGGAGATCGCCGCCATCCTCGGTTATGCCGGCCGCGCCGCCATGGTGCACAGGGATGACCTCGTGGTGACCGGCCTTTCCGCGCCGCTCGCCGCCGAGGCGGGAAAGGACGTGAGCCATGCTTGACCAGGTCAAAACCGAGATCGACGGCCTGATGGCCGAAATCGGCCGAAATGCCCGCGCTGCGGCAAGGCCGCTGGCCATCGCTACCGCCGAGGCCAAGAACCGCGCGCTCGAAGCGATGGCCGCCGAAATCCTTGGCGGCCGCGATGCCATCCTCGCCGCCAATGCCATCGACCTTGCCAATGCCCGGGAAAGCGGCGTCGCCGCGTCCTTCATCGACCGGCTGACGCTGACGGCTGAGCGCATCGAGGGCATTGCCGACGCGATCCGCGACATTGCCGGCCTGAAGGACCCGGTCGGCGATATCATCACCGAATGGGACCGACCGAACGGCCTGCATATCGAGCGCGTGCGCACGCCGCTCGGCGTCATCGGCGTCATCTATGAAAGCCGGCCGAACGTAACGGCGGACGCCGGGGCGCTGTGCCTCAAGGCCGGCAATGCCGTGATCCTGCGCGGTGGCTCGGACAGTGTGAATTCATCGCAGGCGATCCATTCCTGCCTCGTCGCCGGCCTCAAGGCCGCCGGCCTGCCGGAACATGCAATCCAGTACGTGCCCGTGACGGACCGGGCCGCCGTCGGCGCCATGCTGTCGGGCCTTGGCGGTACGATCGACGTTATCGTGCCACGCGGCGGAAAAAGCCTCGTCGCCCGCGTACAGAGCGAGGCGCGCGTGCCTGTCTTCGCCCATCTCGAAGGCCTCTGCCACATCTATATCGACAAATCCGCCGATCTCGACATGGCGAAACGGATCGTCGTCAACGCGAAGATGCGCCGCACGGGCATCTGCGGCGCTGCCGAAACCCTGTTGATCGACCGCGCCGTCGCCGATACGCACCTTGCACCGCTTCTCGAAGGCCTGCGCGCCGCCGGCTGCGAGGTGCGCGCGACGGACGAGATCCGCACCCGCATCGAAAACCTCATCGCCGCAACGGAAACGGACTGGTCGACGGAGTATCTCGATGCCATCATCTCCGTCGCGCTCGTCGACGGCATCTCGGGTGCGATCGAACATATCAACCGCTGGTCTTCCGCCCATACGGAGGCCGTGATCGCGGAAGATCCCGCAGTCGTCGAGCGTTTCTTCACGGAAATCGATTCGGCGATCCTGCTGCACAATGCCTCTACCCAGTTCGCCGATGGCGGCGAGTTCGGCATGGGCGGCGAGATCGGCATCGCGACAGGCAAGATGCATGCGCGCGGCCCGGTTGGCGTCGAGCAGCTCACCTCCTTCAAATACCGGGTGCGCGGCACCGGACAGGTGCGACCCTAAGTGACGTCGGACGTGGTTGCAGAGCGCTACCTGAGAATGCCGCATGCGGAAAAGGGCATGGCGATCGGCCTGTTCGGCGGCTCGTTCAACCCGCCGCACCAGGGCCATGCGCTCGTCGCGGAAATTGCCCTGCGGCGCCTCGGCCTCGACCAGCTCTGGTGGATGGTGACCCCCGGCAACCCCTTGAAGGACCACCGGAACCTCGCCCCGCTCAGCGAGCGCATCCGCCTCAGCGAGGACATCGCACCGGGCCCGCGCGTCAAGGTGACGGCCTTTGAGAAGCGGCTCGGGCAGAGCTATACGGCCAAGACGCTGGAGCGCGTGCAGGCGCTGAACCGCGGCGTCCACTTCGTCTGGATCATGGGCGCCGACAATCTCGGTACCTTCCACCGCTGGCAGAACTGGCAGAAGATCGCCCGCACCTTCCCCATCGCCGTCATCGACCGGCCGGGCTCGACGCTCGCCTATCTCTCCTCGCGCATGGCGAAAACCTTCGACTATGCGCGCATCGACGAGGAGGATGCGATGTCGCTGGCCGGGCGCCCGGCGCCGGCCTGGACCTTCATCCACGGCCCCCGCTCACCGCTCAGCTCGACCGCGCTGCGCAGCCAGGCGGCCCTAGAGAAAACCATCCCTCAGAAGTGACGTCTTGAAAGTGGTAACCTTTGATGCCTACATTTGGTAGGTGCCGGCCCGACACACCGGTACAAGACGTGCTTGTCCTGTTACACAGAAAGGAACGAACCTGACAACAGTGCACGCGAAGGGAAACGTCATCGGCGTTTTCTCAAAGAGCGCGGGAAGGGGCGACGATGCCGCCGACCGTGCCCTTCAACTGGTCCTCGCAAGCCTCGAGGACTCGAAGGCAGAAGATATCGTCACCATCAACATTGCCGGGAAATCGGCGCTGGGCGACTACATGGTGGTCGTGTCCGGACGCTCGAACCGTCATGTCATGGCGATTGCCGATCACCTCATCTCCGATCTTAAGGACGAAGGCCTGGGCAGTGCCCGCGTCGAGGGCCTGGAGGCGGGCGACTGGGTGCTGATCGACACGGGCGATATCATCGTTCACGTGTTCCGGCCGGAAGTCCGGGAGTTCTACAACATCGAACGGATGTGGGCAGCTCCCGAGATCGAGGACGGCACCGTCCATTGACATGACGCCGGGCGCCTGTCCGGCGAGGAAAAACGGTGGCGTGGCTTCAGGCGTCACCCGAACGGACAGGGCTTTGGGCGATGCGGGTTGGACTTTTTGCGGTTGGACGGCTGAAGGCCGGCCCTGAGAAGGATCTTGCGGCCCGCTACATGGACCGTTTCGCCAAGGCCGGCCCCGCGATCGGCCTCGAGCTTGGCAAGCTTGCCGAGGTCGGCGAAAGCCGCGCCGGCAATGCCGAGACGCGCAAGCGCGAGGAGGCGGCCATGCTGCAGAAGGCGCTGCCCGACGGCGCCGTACTGATCCTGCTTGACGAGCGCGGCAAGGCGCTCGATTCCCCCGCTTTCGCCGATCTCATCGGCGGGTTTCGCGATGCGGGCAAGCGCGAGCTGATGATCGCCATCGGCGGCGCCGACGGGCTCGACCCCGCCCTTTACGAGCGCGCCGATGCCACGCTCTGCCTGGGCAAGATGACCTGGCCGCACCAGCTCGTGCGCATCCTCATCGCCGAACAGCTTTATCGCGCGGTCACCATCCTTTCCGGCCACCCCTACCACCGCAGCTGAGACAGGCGTCACCGCCACGCAAGGCTGGAAGGGCAGAATGGGCGCAGCCGTATTTTCGGCACGGTTTGTTGGCCAAGTGAAATTCTTGGCGAAAGCGCCAAATCAGCATAGAGCGGGGGAGAACGGACGTTCGGGGAGCGATGAGGACAGCCCATAGAGTCAATCCGGGGAAAGGCATTGCCCGCCTGCTGCGGCCGGCATGGCTTTGTGCTGCCCTGACGCTGACCCTTTTCCCCCATCCCATCGCCGCCGAACCGAACGAAACCGGCGTCGCGCTGGAAAAGACCGGTTCGCTGCCAAGGGCCGAGCCCGATCCGGCCGCGGCCCTGACCCTGCGCCGCGACAGTACGCGGCGCGAGCTTGAAACGCTCTCCCAGTCGATCACGGTTTCCGAAGAGAAGACGAAAGAGCTCGAAGCCGAGATCGCCAAGCTGGAAAAGACGCGCCAGAGCCTGCGCGAGGAAATCGTCAAGTCGGCCGCCATGCGCAAGAGCATGGAAGAGAAGATCCTTGCCGGCGAAAAACGGCTGGAAGGCATGCGGGAGCGGGAGGCGGGCGTCCGCGCCTCGCTGCACGAGCGCCGCGGCCTCCTGGCGGAGGTTCTCGCCGCGCTCCAGCGCATGGGCCGGAACCCGCCGCCGGCCCTGCTCGTCAATCCGGAAGACGCGCTGTCTTCGGTCAGAAGCGCCATCCTCCTCGGCGCGGTCGTGCCCGGCATCCGCAAGGAAACGGAAGAGCTGGTCGATGACCTGACGGCGCTGATGGACATCAAGAGCGATATCGACCGCGAGCGAACGGAGCTGACCGATGCCATGCAACTGCGCATCGAGGAGGAAAAGCGCTCCGAACTGCTCGTCGCCCAGAACGAGGCCCTGACGCAGACCAACAACCGCACGCTCGCCGCCGAACGCCGGCGCGCCGAGGAGCTCGCCGCCCGCGCGACAAGCCTTGAAGGCCTGATCGGCAGCCTGGAGCGCGACATTGGCTCCGTACGCGATGCCGCCGCGCTCGCCCGCGCCAAGGAAGAGGAGCGGCGCAACCTGAGCGAGGCGGAGCGGGAGAAGGCGAGAGCCCTCGCCCGCGACAGCGTGCCCGACAAAAACCGCATTGCTCCGGCATATGAATTCTCCGAACTGCAGGCAAAACTTGACTTTCCCGTGGCCGGCGACGTTCTGCGCCAATTCGGCGAGGCGGACGGCACCGGCCATGATTCGCAGGGCCTGACGCTGGCGGCCAATCCCGGCGCACTCGTCACGGCCCCCTCCGACGGATGGATCGTTTTTGCCGGCACGTTCCGCAGTTATGGGCGCATGATCATCCTGAACGCCGGGGAGGGTTACCATCTGGTCCTCGCGGGCATGGATCGGGTGAGCGTGCGGGAGGGTCAGTTCGTCGTGGCGGGAGAACCACTCGCCGTGATGGGTGAAAAAAGGGTGGCGAGTGTCAACGCTTTGACGCTGGAAACAGACAAGCCGACACTTTACATTGAATTCCGAAAGAACGGAAAACCGGTTGATTCCCGGCCGTGGTGGTCCGCAAAAAATTCTGGAAAGGCACGCAATGATACGTAGGGCTTCTCTTGTTCTCGTCGGTGCACTCATGGGTGCCACGGCGATGAGCGTCATCAACACGGCCACTCTGCCGGCCGAAGCCGCCGGCTCGTCGACCTATCGCGAGCTTTCCATCTTCGGTGATGTCTTCGAGCGCGTGCGTGCGCAGTACGTGACGCCGCCCAAGGAAGACCAGCTCATCGAGAATGCCATCAACGGCATGCTCACCTCGCTCGACCCGCATTCCTCCTACATGAATGCGAAGGACGCCGAGGACATGCGCACCCAGACGCGCGGTGAGTTCGGCGGCCTCGGCATCGAGGTCACCATGGAGGACGAGCTCGTCAAGGTCATCACCCCGATCGACGATACGCCGGCCGCCCGCGCGGGCGTCCTTGCCGGCGACTTCATCTCGAAGATCGACGGCGCCGATGTGCGCGGCCTGAAGCTGGAAGAAGCGGTCGAAAAGATGCGCGGCGCGGTCAACACGCCGATCAAGCTGACGCTGATCCGCAAGGGCGCCGAAAAGCCGATCGAGCTGACCATCATGCGCGACATCATCGCCGTGAAGGCCGTCAAGTCGCGCGTCGAGAACGATGTCGGCTACCTCCGTGTCATCTCGTTCACGGAAAAGACCTATGACGACCTGGAAGCCGCGATCATCAAGATCAAGGAAGAGGTTCCGGCCGACAAGCTGAAGGGTTACGTGCTCGATCTCCGCCTCAATCCGGGCGGCCTGCTCGACCAGGCGATCAACGTCTCCGACGCCTTCCTGGAGCGCGGCGAGGTCGTTTCGACCCGCGGCCGCAACGAGGATGAAACCCGCCGCTTCAACGCGACGCCGGGCGATATCACCGACGGCAAGCCGGTCATCGTCATGGTCAACGGTGGCTCGGCCTCGGCCTCGGAAATCGTCGCGGGTGCCCTGCAGGACATGCGCCGCGCCACCGTGCTCGGCACGCGGTCCTTCGGCAAGGGTTCGGTCCAGACCATCATCCCGATGGGCGATGCCGGCGCGCTGCGCCTCACGACGGCGCTCTACTACACGCCGTCGGGCAAATCGATCCAGGGCACCGGCATCACCCCCGACATCACGGTCGAGCAGCCGCTGCCGCCCGAGCTGCAGGGCAAGCTGGAATCTGCCGGCGAATCCAACCTACGCGGCCATATCCAGGGCCAGAGCGAAACGGAAGCAGGCTCCGGCTCTTCGGCCTATGTCCCGCCGGAAGCCAAGGATGACCTCCAGCTTCAGTATGCGCTGGAACTGCTGCGCGGCCAGAAGACCGACAAGGCCTTCCCGGCCAATCCGGAAAAGGCCGAGCTGAAGAAGTAACCTGCCATCTCCGGGCCCGCGACCACGCGGGCCCGGAATTCCATGCACCAGACGCATGTCGTGATCGCTGACTACCGCACGCTTTTGCGCGACATGCCCTAGAGGCTAGTTTTTACCGCATCTCCGACGCCGGCGCGGCACCGCCCCGGCTGGAAATGCTCCAGCGGCCGGCGCGGACTGACCTTGGGCACAGACATTCACGCACCTCTCGGCCAGGACCGCAAGGCAAGGCCCCGACCGACGGGACCGTCGCGGTTCCCGGCCAGCACGATCCTGTGCACCCTTGCCGCCATCGGCCTCATCAGCTTTTCAGGCTGGACCGCAACCGCCCCGAGCGGCCTCGGCACCACGCCTTACGCGCCTCCGGCAGAAGAGACCGCCTCCCAGGCGACCACCGAGGGCAAGGCCGACCAGAAGACGGCGACTGCGACGGACGGCGTGCGCCGCGCGAACGGCCTTTCCGGTGCCCGTGTCGAGGAAACGCTGACCGACGACGGCACTGTCGTGCGCACGTTCACACCCGGCACGCGCACCGGTACAGGCCCGCTTATCATCGAGGCGAACCGCATCGGACAGGATGCCCGCTCGGCCGCCTTCCCGAACGAGGACCTGCTGGAGGAGACTTCCGACGGCAAGATCCCGATCATCGGCCTCGACGGCACCCGCCCGATGGATCAATACGCCCGGCCCTGGTCCGGCGCGCGTGGCACGCGTATCGCCATCGTGGTCGGTGGCCTCGGCCTCAGCCAGACGGGCACGCAACGCGCCATCCGCGAACTGCCGGGAGAGGTGACCCTCGCCTTCGCCGCCAGCGGCAACAGCCTGTCGCGCTGGATGCAGGAAGCGCGCCGTGGCGGCCACGAAATCCTGCTGCAGATGCCGCTCGAGCCCTTCGACTATCCGCAGAACGACCCCGGTCTCTACACGCTGCGCACGGATCTCGGCGAAGCCAAGAACCTTGCCGAGCTGCACCGCGCCATGGCGCAGGTCACAAACTATACCGGTATCGTCAATTTCATGGGCGGCCGCTTCCTCTCCGATGCCGGTGCGCTGGAGCCTGTGATCCGGGACATTTCCAGCCGCGGCCTGCTCTTCCTCGACGACGGCAGTTCGGCACAGTCGCTGTCCGGCACCATTGCCGGCGCCGTGGAGGCCCCGCACGCCTTTGCCGATCTCCAGCTCGACGGCGATCTTTCACGCGAAGCGATCCTAAAGAAGCTGGACGAACTCGAGCGCGTCGCCCGGCGCAACGGCACGGCGATCGGCATGGCCTCGGCCTTCGACGAAAGTGTGGACGCGATCCGCGAATGGTGCGAGGAAGCGAGCGGCCGCGGCATCGAGATCGTCGGCGTCGCGTCGCTCGCAGCGGTTCCCGCCAAACAATAGGAATTTTCGATGGGCAAGGAAAAGGACAAGGTGATCAGGGCCGAGGACCTGCCGTACCGCCCCTGTGTCGGCATCATGGTGCTGAACAGTGAGAACAAGGTCTGGGCAGGCCGGCGGATCCCTGTCGGCAACTCCGAATATGACGGTTCGCCGCAGCTCTGGCAGATGCCGCAGGGCGGCATCGACAAGGGCGAGGACCCGCTGAAGGCCGCCTACCGCGAACTCTACGAGGAAACCGGCATCCGCAACGTCTCGTTGCTCGGCGATGCCGGCCGCTGGATCAACTACGATCTGCCCGCCCACCTGATCGGCATCGGCCTCAAGGGCAAATACCGCGGCCAGACGCAGCGCTGGTATGCCTTCCGCTTCGAGGGCGCCGAAGACGAGATCGCCATCAACCCGCCGCCGGGCGGCCATGATGCGGAATTCGACGCCTGGGAATGGAAACCGATGCGCGACCTGCCGGACCTGATCGTGCCTTTCAAACGCGGGGTCTATGAAGAAGTCGTCGCCGCCTTCGCGCATCTGGCACCCTGATGGGCCCCAAGAAAAAACCCCGGTCGCAAGACCGGGGTTTTCTGTATCGGGCGTAGGGCTTGCGCCTTATTCGGCTTCGTTCGCCGGCGCGGCGTTGAGCTGGCCGTACTTTTCCTCGCCGAGCTTGCCGAGCAGCTCCAGCTGGGTTTCGAGGAAGTCGATGTGACCTTCCTCGTCGATCAGCAGCTCTTCGAACAGCTTCATGGTGACGTAGTCACCGGCGTCATGACAGATGTCGCGCGACTTCTTGTAAGCCTTGCGGGCGTCATATTCGCCGGCAAGATCGGCTTCCAGCACTTCCTTGACGTTCTGGCCGATGCGAAGCGGCGCGACGGTCTGGAGGTTCGGGTGGCCTTCAAGGAAGATGATGCGGGCGACGAGCTTGTCGGCGTGCTGCATCTCTTCGATCGACTCGGCGCGCTCCTTCTTGGCGAGAAGCGTGTAGCCCCAGTCTTCCAGCAGGCGATAGTGAAGCCAGTACTGGTTTACGGCACCGAGTTCGAGATGGAGCGCTTCGTTAAGCTGCTCGATGACTTTTTTGTCGCCTTTCAAGGTCCGCTCTCCTGTTTTCTTCATGGAATTGTTTGAGGCGGGTCATGAAATCAAATATCTCGTCATCCGTCGAGTGGCGGCCGGCGTGATACTGCTCGGTCGTGCGGATGATGATGTCGACGACATTGGGGAAACAGCCGCAGCAGCGGCCGCGCTTCTGCATGGCGTGATAGACCTTTGCAGGCACGATGAGCTGCCAACAGTCCTCGTCGAGGAGACCATTGATCACGTCAACGATTTCCTTTTGGGTGATGAAATTACAGCTGCAAACCAGCATTTCGTCTCGCCTGCCATACGCAAAGTACTGAGTTTCCGGGATTAAGCAAAAGGCGACCCTGACTGTCAAGAATGAACAGGTCAGTCTTGTTGACTCATTAATTTAGAGTCATTCTAATCTTGATTATAAATATCGTCTTTTCATGGACTTACCGCCCGTACTCTGCCGATGGAAAGCCATCCGACTGCGGCAAACTGACCGATCACGTTTTGTTGCAAATCCGCCCTGGCGCCGGATTCCATCACACTCGCCGCCATCCGCTTTCGATGCGAGGGGTCGAATCGGCCGGCAAAGCGGTGCGATCGCACACCGATGCACGCGGGGCATGCAATTTCGTCCCTCGAAAAACCCTGGAAATCGTCTATATGACGGGCAAAGGAGAGCCCATGGCCCGCATTGACCAGACCGAGGATTGGCGCACGCGCCACGCCCCGACCATCAGCACCTTCGAATCCCTGGCGCTGGAAGCCTATGGCCACCTGCCGGAAGAATTCCGCGCACTCACCGGCAACCTGATCATCGAGATCGCCGAGTTCCCGAGCGACGACGTCTTCGAGGACATGGCGCTGGAAACCCCGTTCGACCTGCTGGGCCTCTTCGAGGGCCGCGGCATCACCGAGCGCTTCACCGTCGAAACCGGCGAGATGCCGAACCGCATCACGCTCTACCGCCGCCCGATCCTCGATTACTGGGCAGAGAACGAGGAGACGCTGGGCGACATCATCACCCATGTCCTCATCCACGAGATCGGCCACCATTTCGGCCTGTCTGACGACGATATGGAGCGCATCGAGGCGAGTGCGGAAATCGCCGCGGGCTAACCGCCGCGCGTTGGGCGGCCAACAAGGCGTCCCCTCGCCTCGCTCATGGTCGGGCCTGACGCGACCATCCACACCGGACCCAAAGCCTGGCTCCTCGGCTCAAGGCCGAGGATCACGCCGGTGAATAGGCATTGTTCATCGAAAGATGTGACGGACACACACCGCGATCGCTTTACGCGATTACTGCTCCGAAAGCTTGATATCGGGCGTGTAATCCTTGCCAGGGACGTCCTTCACAACCGCCTGGCCGCACTGCATCAGCTTGGTCTCGGTATTGTAGGCGTAGGTCGGCGAACCGTGCAGGTCCCAGCCCTTGTTCAGCGCCAGCGTCACCTTGTGGCAGAACGAGGCATCATCGGGGCCAGTCAGGAAGCGGTAGACTTTCATGCTTTCTTCTTTCTCTCATTGATCAGATCGGCCTTGGCCAGAATACGCCCGGCCTGGTCGGCATGGAGCTTTTCCACCATGCGGCCGGCGAGGGCGATGACGGCCTTGCCGGCATTGTCGGGTGCGGCAAAGGCGGAGACGACGGCCAACGCCTCGGCCGCTTCTGCCTCGGTAACGCCATAGGCTTCGTTGGCAGCGGCAATCTGCGCCGGATGAATCAACATCTTGCCGTCAAACCCCATTTGCCGACCCTGTCGGCACTCCAGCACGAAATTCTCGTCGTCGGAAAAATCGTTGAAAACGCTGTCGATGACATCGAGCCCTGACGCCCGCGCAGCGACCACCACCTGCAACAGCAACGGTACGAGGAACGGCCGGCCGGCAATATCCGCGATGCCGGTTTCCTTACGAAGGTCGTTGAGACCGACAACGAAACAATCCAGCCGACCACCATGGGTGCGGCCCGTCTCCGCGATGGCGGGGAGATTGAGGAGGGACGCCGCCGTCTCGATCATCGCCCACAGGCGCGGCCCTTCGTCGGCACCGGCCTCGGAAAGCCAGTCGGCGACGGTCAGCACATCCTGCGGCTCCGACACTTTCGGGAGCAGCACCGCCTCGGGCATGCAATCGAGCACCACCTCCAGGTCGAGCACGCCGTCGGGCCCGTCGAGCGAATTGATCCGAATAACATGCTCGCAGCCCTTGGACCGATCGAGCGTCTTGAAATGTGAGACAAGGGCGGCACGCGCCTCCGCCTTCTTCTCCGGCAACACGGAATCCTCAAGGTCGAAGATGATGGCGTCGCAATCGAGCGCAGCGGACTTGGCAAGCGCCCGCGCATTGACGGCGGGAACACTGAGCACCGAGCGGCGCAGGCGGAGCGGATGGTGATGCGGTGTCCTGTTCATCCGCCCTTTTTGCCGCGCTTTGCCGCAGCCCGCAAGCGCCATGGCACTGCGCACGCCCTCAGGACATTGTGGCACAGCGAATCCCGCGCGTTCGGCCTTGCAATGGACAAAATCCGCCCCCACATTCTCTCGCAGAGAAAGGGTCAATCAAAATGCAGCGTATCCGCTCCATCGTCTTCACCGTCTTCACCATGCTTGTCGCAGGCGCGACCTTCCTGTTCGCCGCCTCCGTGGGCCTCGCTATCGCCGGCATCGTCGCCGTGCTGATGCTCGGTTCCATGCTCGCCGCCAAGCTCCAGCCGGCTCCGGTCCGCGCCACAGCGCGCAACGATCGCCGGGCGCCGGGCCAGCGCGAACCGCGCATCTGGAACGACGGCCGCGGCACGATCATCGACCTCTAAAAAAGGTTCGCTCCCGAAAGGGACGCTCCGGGCGCTTTGCGCGCCCGGCACTAGCGTTTGATGCCCGGCTTTCCGGAAGATTCTCCTTCAAATCCGCGGAAAATTCATCTAAACGCTTGTGCCAACCGACATCACCGCATTTCGAGGGTTTTCGCATGGACAAGTTCGTCAAGCTGACCGGCGTCGCCGCGCCGCTTCCCGTCGTCAATATCGACACGGACATGATCATTCCGAAAGACTACCTCAAGACGATCAAGCGCACCGGTCTCGGCAAGGGCCTCTTCGCCGAAGCCCGCTACAACGAAGACGGCAGCGTCAACGAAAGCTTCGTGCTGAACAAGCCGGCCTACCAGAACGCCTCGATCCTCGTCGCCGGCGACAATTTCGGCTGCGGCTCCTCGCGCGAACATGCGCCGTGGGCCCTGCTCGACTTCGGCATCCGCTGCGTCATCTCCACGAGCTTCGCCGACATCTTCTACAACAACTGTTTCAAGAACGGCATCCTGCCGATCGTCGTCAGCCAGGATGACCTCGACAAGCTGATGGACGATGCCAGCCGCGGCTCCAACGCCATCCTGACCGTCGACCTGGAAGCGCAGGAAATCACCGGTCCCGACGGCGGCCGCATCGGCTTCGAGATCGACGCCTTCCGCCGCCACTGCCTGCTGAACGGTCTCGACGACATCGGCCTGACGCTGGAAAAGGCGACCTCGATCGACAGTTTCGAGAAGCAGAACGCAAGCTCGCGCCCCTGGGCTTGAAGGCCATGCGCCGACTGATCTCCTCCGGCTCTCCCTTCGAAGTGACGGCGGGCTATTCGCGCGCCGTCGTTCAGGGTGACTGGTGTTTCGTATCCGGCACGACCGGCTACGACTATACAACCATGACCATGCCGGAAGGCGTCGAAGCACAGACGCGCACCTGCCTTGCCACCATCGGCGAGGTTCTGCAGGAGGCCGGCTTCTCCTTCGCCGAAGTCGTTCGCTGCCACTATTACGTGACTGACGCTGCCTTCGCCGACCGCATCTTCCCCATCCTCGGTGAAACGTTCAGAACGATCCGTCCCGCGGCCACGATGGTGGTCTGCGACCTCATCCGGCCGGAAATGCTGATCGAGATCGAGGTCACGGCCCTGCGCGCAAGCTAGCCGAAAGGCGAAGCGCTCCGCGCAAAATTCTTTCTTTTCGGCGATTTTCCTTGAACGGAAGTTGCGCTAAGAAGCGCGCGACCATTCCGTGACATCAAGGACAATCCCATGACAGCGCGTACCCTCCTCCTTCTGCCCGGCGACGGCATCGGCCCGGAAGCCATGGCGGAAGTCCGCAAGATCATCGCTTACATGAACGCCGAACGGGGCGCTGGCTTTGAGACCGACGAAGGCCTCGTCGGCGGCTCGGCCTATGACGCCCACGGCGCGGCGATCTCGGAAGGCGACATGGAGAAGGCACTGACGGCCGACGCCGTGCTGTTCGGCGCCGTCGGTGGCCCGAAGTGGGACGACGTGCCCTACGAGGTCCGCCCGGAAGCCGGCCTCCTGCGCCTGCGCAAGGATCTGAAGCTCTTCGCGAACCTCCGCCCGGCCATCTGCTACCCCGCGCTGGCAAACGCCTCCTCGCTGAAGCCGGAACTCGTCGAAGGCCTCGACATCCTGATCGTGCGTGAGCTGACGGGCGGCGTCTATTTCGGCGAGCCGAAGGAGATCATCGACCTCGGCAACGGCCAGAAGCGCGGCATCGACACGCAGGTCTACGACACCTACGAGATCGAGCGCATCGCCGGCGTCGCCTTCGAACTGGCGCGCACCCGCCAGAACCGCGTCTGCTCCATGGAAAAGCGCAACGTCATGAAGTCGGGCGTGCTGTGGAACCAGGTGGTGACGGAAACGCACAAGCGCAGCTATTCCGACGTCCAGCTCGAACACATGCTGGCCGACGCCGGTGGCATGCAGCTCGTCCGCGCGCCGAAGCAATTCGACGTGATCGTGACGGACAACCTGTTCGGCGACATGCTCTCGGACGTTGCCGCCATGCTGACCGGCTCGCTCGGCATGCTGCCGTCCGCATCGCTCGGCGCGCCGGATGCCAAGGGCCAGCGCAAGGCGCTCTATGAGCCCGTGCACGGCTCGGCGCCCGATATCGCCGGCAAGGGCATCGCCAACCCGATCGCCATGATCGCCTCCTTCGCCATGTGCCTGCGCTATTCGTTCAACATGGTCGCGGATGCCGACAACCTCGAAAAGGCGATCGCCGAGGTGCTCGACAGCGGCATCCGCACCGGCGACATCATGGCCGAAGGCTGCCGCAAGGTCGGCACCGCGGAAATGGGCGACGCCATCCTCGCCGCCTTCAGGAAGCTCTCGGCCTGAGCCTGAAATTTTCGTGAAAAGGCCCCCGGCGCGCCTGCACCGGGGGCCTTTTTCGTTCGCCTCCCTTGAAATACCGGCTCTCGCCAACACATGGAGGCAACGCTGTTTTTAGGGATACCCATGAACCGATCGTTCGCGACCTCCTCGCTCTGGATCCTCGCCGCCACCGCCATCCTCGTCGTGGCCCTCGTTCCTCTCGATCCGATGCTGTCGCAGCGCGCCCAGGGCCTTCCCGGCGCCATCGTGACCTTCAACGAACGCATCACCGATTTCGGCACCTTCTCCTGGATGATCTATGGTTCGGGCCTGATCGTGATCCTCGCCTATATCGCTCGCCGGGTGAGCCGGAACGAAACCTTTGCCGGCCGGGCACGAACGGCGCGACGGCTGTCGCTCTACTTCTTCCTGACGATCGGCGCGACGAGCGCGCTCGTGCATCTCTTCAAGCTGATCATCGGCCGGGCGCGCCCCGAACTCTTCACCGATCTCGGCGCTTACAGTCTGACGCCCTTCGCCTACGACAATCTCTATGCCAGTTTCCCGTCAGGCCATTCGGCAGCGGCTGGCGCGTTCTTCGGGGCTTTCTCGATGGTGGCGCCCCGGCTGCGCCCACTCTTCCTCATCGGCGCACTGGCGATCGGCGCCTCTCGCGTCATCGTCGGCGCGCATTATCCGAGCGACGTCGCCGCCGGCCTCCTGCTCGGCCTTTGGACCGCCATCGCCGCTGCCTTCTTCTTCGCCAGCAGGGAATGGCTCTTCCGTTTCGACGACCGCGGCTGGCCGCTGCCGAAATCCATGTTCCCCACCAGGATCCCATAAAAAACCCGGCCCGTGGAAACCACGAGCCGGGCGCGCCATGAACTATCGGAAGGGGGAGATCAATCCATGGCGTGGATGTCGCGGTCCTTCGTTTCCGGCAGGAAGAGAAGGCCGATGACAAGGGTGATGCCTGCGAAGACGATCGGGTACCAGAGGCCATAGTAGATATCGCCCTGGGCCGCGCTCATCGCGAAGGCCGTCGCCGGAAGCAGGCCGCCGAACCAGCCGTTGCCGATATGATAGGGCAGCGACATGCCGGTGTAGCGGATGCGGGTCGGGAAGAGCTCGACCAGCAGGGCGGCGATCGGACCGTAAACCATCGTGACGTAGATCACGAGGACGGTCAGCACGGCAATGATCGTGATCCAGTTCACGTTTGCCGGATCGGCGACCATGGTGAAGGCGCCGCCACCAGCGATCGTGTAGACGGCCATATCCGTGACGCCGGCAGCTTCATCAGCCGTCAGCAGCTTGCCCGAGACGAGATCCGCCGCCGGCAGGGTGGCCTTCTCGCCGGCGCGGATGGCGGCGGCATCGAGGGCGAGTTCCGGGTTGGCCGCAACGAAGGCGTCGAGCTTCGATTCCGGAACCTTGGCCGCGCCGCGGACCAGCGGATAGCCGGCATCGTGAAGCGCCATGTTGGTCTGCTTCTGGAAGGCGGCGTCGAGGGCCTTGGCCTGGTCGCCCGCAGCCGTCGCGTCATAGCCGGTGATCGTCTGTTCGCCGATCTTGACCGTTGCCGCCGTACCGGCAGCCGCCGTCGTGACGACGTCATAGGGCACCGAATTGCGGGTCAGGAACGACGTCGCGATATCACACGAGGTGGTGAACTTCGCCGTGCCCGTCGGGTTGAACTGGAACTTGCAGTCGCCGGGAGCAGCCGTGACGGTCGCACGGACCGTTTCCTGTGCCGTGGCGAGCGCCGGGTTGCCGGCCCAGGTCAGCGCCTTGAACAGCGGGAAGTAGGTCAGCATGGCGAGCAGCAGGCCGGCCATGATGATCGGCTTGCGGCCGATCTTGTCCGACAGCCAGCCGAAGAGAACGAAGAAGCCGGTGCCGAGCAGCAGCGAGGCGGCAACCATCAGGTTGGCCGACTGGCCGTCGACCTTCAGAACACCCGTCAGGAAGAACAGTGCGTAGAACTGGCCGGAATACCAGACGACGGCCTGACCGACGACAGCGCCGAACAGTGCGAGAAGGGCGATCTTGGCATTGCGCCACTGGCCGAAGGCTTCCGTCAGCGGGGCCTTGGAGCCCTTGCCCTCTTCCTTCATTTTCGCAAAGGCGGGCGATTCGTTCATCTTCAGACGGATCCAGACGGATACGCCGAGCAGGACGACGGAGAGCAGGAACGGAATGCGCCAGCCCCATTCGGCAAAGGCTTCCTTGCCGACGATGAACTGCACCGAGAGGATGACCACCAGCGACAGGAACAGGCCGAGCGTCGCCGTGGTCTGGATCCAGGAGGTAAAGTAACCACGCTTGCCGTCCGGCGCGTGCTCGGCGACATAGGTCGCAGCGCCACCGTATTCACCGCCGAGCGCCAGGCCCTGCAGCATGCGCAGGAGGATCAGGATGATCGGGGCGGCGATACCGATGGTGGCCGCGCCAGGCAGGAGGCCGACCACGAAGGTCGAGACGCCCATGATGAGGATGGTGACGAGGAAGGTGTATTTGCGGCCGACGAGGTCACCGAGCCGGCCGAAGACCAGAGCGCCGAACGGACGCACGAGGAAGCCGGCAGCAAAGGCAAGCAGCGCGAAGATGTTGCGCGTCGTCTCGGGATACTGGCTGAAGAAGGTGGCGCCGATATAGATCGCCAGAGAGCCGTAAAGATAAAAATCGTACCATTCAAAAACGGTGCCGAGCGACGAGGCGAAAATCACCTTCTTCTGCTCGCCCGTCATGGGCGCCGACTTGGCGTTGCCCACGGTCGAAACATTTGCCATTTCATTGTCCTCCACAAAAACGGCGTAGTGGGGCAGCCCTATGAGGTCCGGAATTTCTCCCTAAAAACGCCGGACGGGGTGCGCCTGATGGAAGGATGGCAGAAAACGCCTTGTGACATCAGCGCTGCTTTGGGCTTATGACTTTGGGTGTACGACTTAAGTCGAGCACGGGGCTCGCCCTTGAAAGACCTGATCCATCAAGCAAGGCTTGACTCTTCGGCAGATGAGCGTATGCAGCACCCTACGCAAGGGAACCGACATGAACCGCCTTGGATTTTCCATCGCCCGCATGATCGCTCCGGCCTTCACCGCCGGACGGGTTCGTCATTGCGTATCGATTTCCAAAACAATGGCCAAAACGACGACGAAAACCGTCTGACGTCTCTGGCCACCGCTCTCTCCCCGGTACGGCCGGGGACCGAAACCCGCGTCATGGCCGACGGGTTTCACCTCCTGAACCCGCGGAGAGACAGAGAAAGAGAGCTTTAGACATGGGTTTCAAGATCGCAGTCGCCGGCGCGACCGGCAATGTCGGCCGTGAAATGCTGAACATCCTTTCCGAGCGCGGTTTCCCGACTGACGAAGTCGTGGCGCTCGCCTCCTCGCGTTCGCAGGGCACCGAGGTCTCCTTCGGCGACAAGACGCTGAAGGTGCAGAACCTCGAAAACTACGATTTCTCCGACACGGACATTTGCCTGATGTCGGCCGGCGGCACGGTTTCGCAGAAGTGGTCGCCGAAGATCGGCGCGCAGGGCTGCGTCGTCATCGACAACTCCTCGGCCTGGCGCTACGACGCCGACGTTCCGCTGATCGTTCCGGAAGTGAACCCGGATGCCATCGCGCAGTTCACCCGCAAGAACATCATCGCGAACCCCAATTGCTCGACCGCCCAGCTCGTCGTCGCACTGAAGCCCCTGCACGACCGCGCCACCATCAAGCGCGTCGTCGTCTCGACCTACCAGTCGGTCTCCGGCGCCGGCAAGGACGGCATGGACGAGCTCTTCAACCAGACCCGCGCCGTCTTCGTCGCCGATCCGATCGAATCGAAGAAGTTCACGAAGCGCATCGCCTTCAACGTCATTCCGCACATCGATAGCTTCATGGAAGACGGCTACACGAAGGAAGAGTGGAAGGTTCTCGCAGAAACCAAGAAGATGCTCGACCCGAAGATCAAGGTCACCTGCACGGCCGTGCGCGTTCCCGTCTTCATCGGCCATTCCGAATCCGTGAACATCGAATTCGAGAAGGAAATCACGGCGGACGAGGCTCGCGATATCCTGCGCGAAGCGCCGGGTTGCCAGGTTATCGACAAGCACGAGAACGGCGGCTACATCACGCCTTACGAATCGGCCGGCGAAGACGCCACCTACATCTCGCGCATTCGCGAGGACGCCACGGTGGAGAACGGCCTCAACATGTGGGTCGTTTCGGACAACCTGCGCAAGGGTGCCGCCCTCAACGCCATCCAGATCGCGGAACTGCTCGTCAACCGCGGCCTGATCAAGGCGAAGAAGCAGGCCGCCTGACAGCACAAAAAGCGGAGCGTTCGCCGCCTTTTCGAGAAAATTGGCAACGCTCCCTTAATCAATTTTAAATAAAAGTCCCGGTTGTTCCGTCAGAGGACAATCGGGACTTCGCTTTGAAGCGGGTCCCGGCGGCATCGCCGGAACGGTTCACGGCAAGGTGCGGTGACAGAAACAGGGGAGCATGACATGCTTCCCCAGCGGAATTGACGAGATCACGGGGTTTTTCATGGGCATGACAAAGAGCGTGGCCAAGGTGCTGGCCGCAATGATCGCCACGGCAGCAGTGCCGGCGGCGGCCAACGCCGCCAGCTGCGGCAACGATGGGGGCGGTTTTCCGGCCTGGGTAGAGGCATTCAAGGACGAGGCGGCAGGCCGCGGCATCAGCCGTTCAACGCTCGACAAGGCATTCGCCAATGTCAGCTATGCCCGCGCCACGATCCGCGCCGACCGCGGCCAGAAGAGCTTCAAGCTCTCGCTCGAACAGTTCATGCAGAAGCGGGGCGGCCAGGCGATCATTCGCCGCGGCAAGAGCCTGAAGAAGCAGAACGCGGCCCTCTTCGACCGCATCGAGGCCCGCTACGGCGTGCCGGCCGGCCCGCTGCTCGCCATCTGGGGCATGGAAACCGGTTTCGGCGGCTTCCTGGGCAAGGAACACACGATCTCGGCCGTCGCGACGCTCGCCTATGACTGCCGCCGTTCGGACTATTTCACCACTCAGCTCTACGCCACGCTCCAGCTCGTGCAGAAGGGCGTCCTGTCGACCTCGGCCCGCGGCGCGGCGCATGGCGAAATCGGCCAGACGCAGTTCCTGCCGGCCAACGTCCTGAAGTACGGCGTCGACGGCGACGGCAACGGCCGCATCGACCTCGTCGGTTCGAAGGCCGACGCGCTGGCCTCCACGGCCAACTTCCTGCGCGGCCACGGCTGGAGCGCCGGCGGCGGCTACCAGCCGGGCCAGGGCAATTTCGGCGCATTGCAGGGTTGGAACGCAGCCAGCGTCTACCAGCGCGCAATTGCCATTATCGGCGCGGAAATCGACGGCGAGTGAGCCGGTCGTAGACTCCGGTTTTGAAAAAACCCGGTGCGAAGGCTCGCACCGGGTTTTTTGTTGGAGCACTTCCAGCAAAAGCGCGAAGCGGGATTGCCTGGAAACAAAAAGATAGAGCGTTTTCGCGCTTTGGAGAAAAGCGGAATCGCTTTATGCGCCGGGGCGCTGGAAATCACCGGTCTTGCCGTCCATGATCCACAACTCACCCGTCGAGATATCGAACCAGGCACCGTGAAGCTGGATACGGCCGCGCTCCTCAAGGATGCGGACACAGGGAAAGGTGCGCAGGTTGGCGAGCGAATTGCGGATCGAGACCCGCTCCAGCGCACGCTGGCGCTCGGCCTGCGTGAGGATTTCAGCGCCCTGGATCTGCTCGGCGACAGGCTTCAGCATGCCCATCCACTTGCCGATGAAATCGCCAGGTGACAGCGGCTCGGCATCGGGGTCGAGCGCCGCGGAAATACCGCCGCAGCGGCCATGGCCCATCACCACGATATCGCTGACCTTCAGCGACTGGACAGCAAATTCGAGCGCCGCCGACGTCGCATGGAAATTGCCGTCAGGCTCATAGGGCGGCACGAGGTTCGCGACATTGCGCACAACGAAGAGTTCACCCGGGCCGCTGTCGAAGATCGTCTCCGGTGCCGCACGGGAATCGCAACAGGCGATCACGAGTGTCTTCGGTTTCTGGCCCGTCTCGGCCAATGCCCTGTAGCGCGCCGACTGCTCGGCGTAGCGGCCGGACATGAAGTTGCGATAGCCATTCAGAAGACGATCGGGAAAGCGGTTCATGGTGTCGAAATACCCCCGTGTAACAATCTACCGGATGAGGCCCCATCCGACCCTGCATAAACCACTCCGAAAGGCACCGCGCAAGGCCGGATCGTTCAGGATCGCCGCGACTGGGCCGGATGCACGAGGCGGCGCATGTGCACCATTGCCATGGGAGTGGAAATGCTGGAGGCGTCCTGTTCCAGCGTCAACTCGTCGGCACCGCGTTTTGTGGTGCGCGCCACGATCTCGAAGACGCTGGCAGTCGCCATCATCAGAGCGCGCTCCTCCGGCAGGCCCTCCATAATCCGGGAGAGGAAGATGGCGGCCAGCAGGTCACCGGTGCCGTTCGGCGGGTTGGGCACGAGCCGGTGCTCCGCCAGCAGCGCGTGGCGCCCGGAAAGATAGAGATTGCCGGTGCTCCCCGCCATCAGCGGCAGCGAGGAGGTGACGAGCATACGGGCAGGCCCAAGCGACAGCGCCGCCTCCATGATCGCCCCGTTCGTTTCGAGCGGCGCGCCGGCAAGCCAGGCGAGTTCAAACCGGTTGGGCGTGGCGATCGAGGCAAGCGGGATCAGCGCATCGCGGATCGCCACCGCCGTTTCCTCCGGCACGTAGAGGCCGCGATCGTCGCCGCACACCGGGTCGCACATGTAGAGAAGGTCGGGATTTTCCACCCGCAGGGCCGCAACCAGCCGCGCCACCGAATGGGCCTGCGCCGCGCTGCCGAGATAGCCCGACAGCACCGCCTTCACCTCGCCCCGCCAGGGTGCGCGGATGAGATCGGAGATCATCGCATCGAAATCGTCGGCCGAAATCGCCACACGCGTCGAACGCCCGCGACCGGGATGCCAGGGCAGAATGACGGTCGGCAGCGCCCAGACCGGATGGCCAAGCGTCTCGAGCGCGAAGACGGCGGCGCGGTTGCCCACCGTGCCGCGCACCACATGGCTCGAAATCACGATGACAGCGCCCTTGTCGCTCTCGTTCATATCAGGCTCTCCTGGTTCCGGCCGAGTGATGACAAGGGGGTCATTTCCTGTCAACGCCCACCCCGTTTTCGGCCTTTGGCGGAAAAGATGAAAAAAGCAGATCCGGCCGGTTTTTGGCTGCTTTTCGACGAAAAAACACGAGATTCGTGACAAAACGACAGTGAAACTGACCTATCTGGGACAAAATCGATTGAATTTTCTCGCAAATGCACAAATTCCGTCGCACGTATTTTTTCTTCTGCTAACGTCCGGCCATCGGATTCGAGGGAGAATTCCATGGGTGCCAGGACCAACGTGAAACGAGAAAAACACATCGAGGCCGCAAAGGCCGCAGCTGCCGCCCTCGGCGCAAAGACGCTGAACCCGGACATCCTCTTCGGGCGCGCCAGCAAGGACGACCTCGAGCACTATAGCGGCGAGATGCTGGCCGTCGCGGCAGCCCATGCCATGGCCGAAATCGAGGCCTGGGACGGCACCGAGCCGCGTGTCACCGTCACCACGCTTGCCGGCGTGACGCCGCAGAGCCAGCCCGTTTCGGTTCTCTCCGTCACCGATCGCAACCAGCCGTTCCTCTATGATTCAGTGATGGGCGAGGTGACGAGCACCCATCGCGACATCCATCTGGCGATCCACCCGATCCTCGTCGTAACGCCCGGTGAGGCACCGAAGCTCTTCTCGCCCGACGAGGAAAGCGATCCGGCGCAGCGGGTCAGCCATATCGAGATCCACCTGTCCGAACTCGCGCCGAGCGAGGCCGCCGCACTTGCGGAACGGGTCGGAACCGTGCTCGATCAGGTCCATCTGGCCGTCGATGACTGGCCCGCCATGGTGGAAAAGCTCGACAGCACCATGGCCGACGTGGAGCGCTACGCCAAGGAGAAGCCCGGCAAGGACGAAGCGCTCGCCTTCCTCGCCTGGCTGCGCGGCAACAACTTCACCTTCCTCGGTATGCGCGAATACAGCTATTCCGGCAAGGGCGAAGCGGCAACCGTCGAACGCGGAGGGGAGGGCCTCGGCATCCTCTCCGACCCCGATGTACGCGTGCTGCGCCTTGGCAAGGACGCGGTGACGACGACGCCCGAAATCCTTGAATTCCTTGAAGGTCCGGATTTCCTGATCGTCACCAAGGCCAATGTGAAATCGCTCGTGCACCGCCGGGCCTATATGGACTATGTCGGCCTCAAGCGCTTCGACGAGAAGGGCAGGGTGATCGGGGAACTGCGCATCGTCGGCCTCTTCACCTCGACAGCCTACACCCACGCCGCCGGCCAGATCCCGCTGCTGCGCTCGAAGGTCGCCGCGGTCATCGAGCATTTCGGCTACGACCCGAAGAGCCATTCCGGCAAGATGCTGATCAACACGCTGGAATCCTATCCGCGCGACGACCTCTTCCAGATCGACACCAGTCTGCTTGCCGCCTTCTGCGAGCAGATCAACGAACTCTCCGACCGGCCGCGCATCCGCGTGCTGCCGCGTATCGATCGCTTCGACCGCTTCGTCTCCGTCATCGTCTACGTGCCACGCGAACAGTACGATTCCGACGTGCGCGAAAAGATCGGCAACTATCTGAAATCGGCCTATGACGGCCGCGTCTCGGCCTATTATCCGGCCTTCCCGGAAGGCGGCTTGGCGCGCGTGCACTTCATCATCGGCCGCTCCGGCGGCAAGACGCCGCGCATCCCGCAGGGCAAGCTCGAACAGGCGGTGCGCGAGATCGCCACCCGCTGGACCGACAGGTTCGAGGCCCTCTCCAATACAGACGGCGTGCGGCTCGTCACCGACCGCAGCTACCAGGAGGACTTCACCCCCGCCGAGGCCCATGCGGATCTTTCCCTCATCACCACGGCAACGCCCGAGAACCCGATCAGCATCGCCTTCTACCGCAAGGCCTGGAACACGGATCTCGCCTCCGTCGAACTGAAGATCTTCCATGCCGGCGAACCCGTTTCGCTATCGCAGCGCGTGCCGCTTCTGGAAAATCTCGGCTTCAACGTCATCAGTGAGCAGACGCACGACCTGACACTTGCCGGCCTCGATGGCGGTGAGCGCCGCGTCATCCTGCATGACATGGAACTGAAGCACCGCGACGGCATAGAGATCAATCTTGCCAAGCTGAGCCCGATGCTGGAGGAGGCATTCCTCGCGGCCTGGCACGGCGATGTGGACGACGACGCGCTGAACCGCCTCGTGCTGACCGGTGGACTCTCCGCCCGTCAGATCATGGCGCTGCGCACCTATTCGCGCTACCTGCGCCAGACGGGCATCGCCTATTCGCAGGGCTATATCGCCGATACGCTCAACAAGTACCCGCTTATCGCCGCCGACCTCTTCCGCCTGTTCGAGACCCGCCTCGATCCGAAGCTCTCAGAGCGCCAGCGCGAGAAGAAATCCGCAGAGATCGCAGCGGCGATCGAGACCGCGCTGGCGAACGTGCCGAGCCTCGACGAGGACCGCATCCTGCGCCGCTACGTCAACGCCATCGAGGCAACGCTGCGCACCAACTACTTCCAGCGCGATGCGGACGGAAAACCGCGCAAGACGCTGGCGATCAAGCTCGACCCGAAGGCTCTCGACGGCCTGCCGGAACCACGGCCCTTCCGCGAGATCTTCGTCTACGGCGCCGAGGTCGAGGGCGTGCATCTGCGCTTCGGCAAGGTTGCCCGCGGCGGCCTGCGCTGGTCCGACCGCGCGCAGGACTACCGAACGGAAGTGCTCGGCCTCGTGAAGGCCCAGCAGGTCAAGAACTCGGTCATCGTGCCCGTCGGCGCCAAGGGCGGCTTCTATCCGAAGCAGCTCCCGGTCGGCGGCAGCCGCGACGCCGTCTTCAAGGCCGGCACCGAGGCTTACAAGACCTATATCCGCACGCTCCTCTCCGTCACGGACAACATCGTCGGCCAGGACGTGGTGCCGCCGGCAGACACGGTGCGCCTCGACGGCGACGATCCCTATTTCGTCGTCGCCGCCGACAAGGGAACCGCAACCTTCTCCGACACCGCAAACGGCCTGGCGCAGGAAGCCGGCTTCTGGCTCGACGACGCCTTTGCCTCGGGCGGCTCGGCCGGCTACGATCACAAGAAGATGGGCATCACCGCCCGCGGCGCCTGGGAAACCGTGAAGCGCCACTTCCGCGAAATGAACATCGACATCCAGAAGACGCCCTTCACCGTCGCCGGCGTCGGCGACATGTCGGGCGACGTCTTCGGCAACGGCATGCTGCTGTCGCGCAAGATCCGGCTCCTCGCCGCCTTCGACCACCGCGACATCTTCATCGATCCCAACCCGGACACCGACACGTCCTTCGCCGAACGGCGCCGCATGTTCAACCTGCCGCGCTCCAGCTGGCAGGACTATGACCGCTCGGTCCTGTCCAAGGGCGCAATGATCATCCCGCGCACGGAAAAATCCGTGACGCTCACGCCGGAAGCCATGGCCGTGATCGGCATCGACAAGGCCAAGGCGACGCCCTTCGAGATCATGACGGCGATCCTCAAGGCGCCGGTCGACCTGATGTGGTTCGGCGGTATCGGCACCTATATCCGCGGCCAGAACGAGACGGATGCCGAGGTCGGTGATCGCGCCAACGACCCGATCCGCATCGTCGCCGACGACGTGCGCGCCAAGGTGATCGGCGAGGGCGCCAATCTCGGTGTCACCCAGCGCGGCCGCATCGCCTTCGGCCTCAAGGGCGGGCGCTGCAACTCGGATGCCATCGACAACTCGGCCGGCGTGAACTCGTCGGACGTCGAGGTCAACATCAAGATCGCGCTCGCCTCGGCCATGCGCGACGACCGGCTGCCGCGCGCCAAGCGCAACGTACTGCTCGCCTCGATGACGGACGAGGTGGGGCACCTCGTGCTGCGCAACAACTACCTGCAATCGCTGGCGATCTCGCTGACGGAAAAGCAGGGTGCCGCCAACCGCGCGCCACTGACCCGCCTGATGGATCGCTTCGAGGCCGCCGGCCAGCTCAACCGAAAGGTCGAGACGCTGCCCGACGACCGCACGGTCGCCGAACGCTACCAGGCCGGCAAGCCGCTGACGCGGCCGGAGATCGGCGTGCTGCTCTCCTATGCCAAACTGGTGCTGTTCGATGAACTCGTCCATACCGATCTGCCGGACGAGCCCTATTTCGAGCCGACGCTGATGGGCTACTTCCCGGCGAAGATGCAGAAGGCCTATGCAGACGACATCCGTTCGCACCGCCTGCGCCGCGAGATCATTGCAACGATCCTCGCCAACGAGGTGATCAACCGCGGCGGCCCGGCCTTCGTCAACACGCTGACCGACGGCACCGGTTTCGGTCCGGCGGATGCGGTAAAAGCCGCCGTCATCGCCCGCGACGGCTACGGCCTCGCCGCCCTCTATGCCGGCGTCGATGCTCTGGACAACCAGGTTTCTGGATCGGTGCAGAACGAGCTCTACGAGGAAATCGGCCGTATCTACGCTTCCGTCACCAGCCTGCTCCTGACCACCGGTGCAGTCTCCGGCCCGATGGACCAGGCGGTGCACAAGCTCAAGCAGGCCCTGAAGCAGCTGCGTCCGCATCTTACCACCCTCATCTCCGAGCAGGCCGGCGACGAGGCCCGCCGCAAGGCCCATGCCTATGAGGACGAAGGCGTGCCGACGGAGCTGGCCGAGGAGATCGCCACGCTCTCCATGCTGACCTTCGTGCCGGAGGTCATGCTGATCGCCGGGGCGACGGGCGACACGCTCGGCAAGACGGCGCAGACCTTCGCCGGCATCAGCGCAGCACTCAATATCGGCCGGCTGCTTTCGGCGGCCAGCCGCATCCCGACCGGCGATCTCTATGAAGCGCTCGCCCTGCAGCGCAGCCTCACCGACATCGCCAATGCCCGCCGGGACCTCGCCACGGTGGTGCTGACACGCCACAAGGGCGACAAGGCACCGCTCGCCACCTGGCAGCAGGGTGACCGCGAGCGCCTCGCCCGCGTCACCGCCAACCTCTCGGCGCTGACGGAAGCAGGCGAAGCCACGCTCGCCAAGGTCAGCGTCGCCGCTGGCATCCTGAGCGACCTCGCACAGGAACGGGCCCGGTAAGGCACGCCCTTGCCTCATCGCGGCCACCTTCCGTGCGGCCGTGGCTATCGCGCCTTCGCGCAACCGCAACTGCCCTCTCTGCCTGCCAGGCAGAGAGGATCTCACCGCACCCGTTGAATCCCGTCACCGGCAAATGCTAGCCTCCCGGCGAAACCGGCGTGAAAACCCGCCGCAGCGATTCGAAAAGCGGGGATAGGCGTGGCGGAAGCAGCGGCAGGGCGGACGAGCCGCCTCGGCATAACGGGCTGGATGCTGTTCGACTGGGCAGCGCAACCGTTCTTCACGGTCATCACCACCTTCATCTTCGGCCCTTACCTCGTCTCGCGCCTCACCGAGGACCACGCGGCCGGGCAGGCGGCCTGGAGCTATACGCTCACCATCGCCGGCGTCACCATTGCGTTGCTCGCCCCGATCATGGGCTCCATCGCCGATGCCTCCGGCGCGCGAAAGCCCTGGATCGCCGCCTTCGCCGCCATCAAGATCCTGTCTCTCTTCGCCCTCTGGTATGCCGCGCCCGGCAGCAGCCTCATCTTCGCCATGGCGATGATCGTGCTCGCCACCGTAGCGGCGGAGTTCTCCATCGTCTTCAACGATTCGATGATGCCGCGCCTGGTGAGCCCCGCGGATGCCGGCCGCATCTCCAACATCGCATGGGGCCTCGGTTATCTCGGCGGCATGATCGTGTTGATTGCGGTCGTCGCCCTGCTGGCCGCAAATCCGGAGACAGGCCGGACGGCGATCGGCATCAGCCCGCTCTTCGGCCTCGACGCTGCCGCAGGCGAAGATGCCCGCATCACCGGGCCGATCTCGGCGCTGTGGTACCTCGTCTTCATCCTGCCGATGTTCTTCTTCACGCCGGACCAGAGCCGGGGGCTGCCCATTGTAGCTGCGGTGCTCGCCGGCTTCGCCGATCTCACATTCGCACTGCGCGACCTTCGCAGAAAACCGGGCATCCTGCGCTTCCTCATTGCCCGGATGATCTATCAGGACGGGGTCAATGGGCTGCTGGCGCTCGGCGGCACCTTCGCCGCCGGCATGTTCGCCTGGCAGACCTTCGAACTCGGCATCTACGGCATCATCCTCAATGTGGTGGCGATCGGCGGCTGCCTCTATGCCAGCCGCATGGACCGGCGTCTCGGCTCGAAGACCGTGGTGGTGATAAGCCTCGTCTGCCTGACGCTGGCCACCATCGGCATCGTCTCCACCGGTCCGGGCTTCACGCTGTTCGGCCTGTTGCCCTTGCCGACCGCCGATTCCGGCGGCCTGTTCGGCACCGCAGCGGAAAAGGCCTATATCGTCTACGGCCTTCTGATCGGCATCGCCTTCGGCCCTGTCCAGGCCTCCGCTCGTTCCTATCTCGCCCAGAGCATTCATCCGGACGAGGCGGGCCGCTATTTCGGCCTCTATGCCCTGTCCGGCCGCGCCACCTCCTTCCTCGCCCCCCTCTCCGTCGCGCTCGTCACCACGGCGACCGGCTCCGCGCGCCTCGGCATGATGGCGCTCATCGCCTTCCTCCTCGTCGGCTTCCTGCTCCTGCTGCGCACACCCTATCCGGCGGCGAAGGTGGAGGTCTGAAACGCGAAACGCCCCGCAAGCGGGGCGCTGCTATCCGGCGAAGAATCCGGCTAAAATGTTCCGGGAAAGCATGACGGCTTTCCCGGAGTTAGAAAGAGGCCGAAACGGGCTAGTGACGGAAATGGCGCATGCCGGTGAAGACCATCGCGACGCCCGCCTCGTCAGCCGCGGCAATCACCTCCGCGTCGCGCATCGAACCACCCGGCTGGATCACCGCCGTCGCACCCGCAGCAATCGCCGAGAGCAGGCCGTCAGCAAAGGGCAGGAAAGCTTCCGACGCGACGGCCGAACCCCGCGTCAGCGGCTCGGCAAGACCCATGGCCTTGGCCGCTTCCTCGGCCTTCAGGCCGGCGATGCGGGCGGAATCGACACGGCTCATCTGGCCGGCACCGATGCCGGCCGTCTGGCCGTCCTTGGCATAGACCACGGCGTTCGACTTGACGTGCTTGGCAACCTTGAAGGCGAACTTCATATCCACCAGTTCCTGGGCGGTCGGCGCACGCTTGGTGACGACCTTCAGTTCGAGGTCCTCGACCATGCCGTTGTCGCGGCTTTGCACGAGCAGGCCGCCCGACACGGTCTTGGCGGAAAGGCCGGGCACGCGCGGATCGGGCAGGGCGCCTGTCACCAGCAGGCGCAGGTTCGGCTTGCCGGCAATGATGGACCGGGCTTTCTCATCCGCGTCCGGCGCGATGATGACCTCGGTGAAGATCTTGACGATCTCCTCCGCCGTCTCGCCATCGAGTGTGGTGTTGAGCGCGATGATGCCACCGAAGGCCGAGACCGGATCGCAGGCGAGCGCCCGCGCATAGGCATCCTTCAGCGTCTTGCCGGTGGCAACGCCGCAGGGATTGGCATGCTTGATGATCGCGCAGGCCGGGCCGTTCTCCGGCAGGAATTCGGCGACGAGCTCGAAGGCCGCATCGGTGTCGTTGATGTTGTTGTAGGAAAGCTGCTTGCCCTGCAGCAACGTGGCGGTCGCGACGCCCGGGCGGTTTTCACCCGTCACGTAGAAGCCTGCCTTCTGGTGCGGGTTCTCGCCATAACGCATCTCTTCCTTCAACACGCCGCCGAGCACGCGGTGGCGGGGCATCGCGATGTCGAGCGCATCGGCGAACCAGTTGGAGATGGCCGCGTCATAGGCTGCCGTGCGGGCATAGGCCTTCGCCGCCATACGCTGGCGAAAAGCATAGGAGGTCGAACCGTCGGCGAGTTCCTCAAGCAGCGCAGGATAATCGGCCGGGTCGGTGACGATGGTCACATAGGCATGGTTCTTGGCCGAGGCGCGGATCATCGCCGGGCCGCCGATGTCGATGTTCTCAACCGTCGTCGGATAGTCACCCCCCTTGGCGCGCACTTCCTCGAAAGGATAGAGGTTGATGACGGCAAGGTCGATCGCGCCGATACCGTGTTCCTTCATCGCCTCGACATGCTCCGCATCGTCACGGATCGCCAGCAGGCCGCCATGCACGGTGGGATGCAGCGTCTTTACGCGGCCGTCCATGATTTCCGGAAAGCCCGTAACCTCGGAAACGTCGGTGACGTCAAGGCCGGCCTCGCGGAGCGCCTTGTGCGTGCCGCCGGTCGACAGCAGCCGCACGCCCTTCTCGGCAAGGGCCCGGGCGAGGTCGACGACGCCGGCCTTGTCGGAGACGGACAGCAGGGCCGTGCGCAGGGCGACACGGTCGGGGGCGGGGATCTTCTTGGAAATGACGGCCATTGGGGGCGCTCCGTTCTGACGGCCCGGAAGGGCGGGCCGGATGGTCATGCGCCCCGTTATCACAGGCCCGGCCGCGAGAAAACCGCCAAACGCCGGGAATTCTCAGCGTTGCCGCACCAACGACCACTGAACTTCGGCCACTTTGGCAAGCGGCATGGTCAGCGTGAGCTGGCGCGAGGCCCTGACACCGGAAGGATCGGCGAAGAAGACATCCTCCTCTTCCGCCACCGCGACATCGACGCAGGTCAGCGCCCAGGCCTCGCCGTCAGGGGCGATCAGCCGCGTCTCGTTGGCCGATACCCTGTAGAGCTGGATCGTCGGGTGGATATGGAAGCGCACCACTGCCGTGCCCTTCTCGATCGCACCGTCCGGATCGGCGGGCTTGTAGAAGCGCTCCCGGCCACGGATCTCACCGCCCGTCGCCGCAACGAGGATATCCCGTTCGTAGAGCAGGCCGAAGCGCTTGAGATAACCGTCATGGGTCGCCGTCACGCTGTCGGCGCCCGACTGACGCTCAGCCCGCGCCACGTCCACCTTGCTGATGCCGCCGACGACGATCGGCCCCAGGAAGCGGGAGGTGGAAATCCGCGAGGAGGATGTGTCGTTGAGCGTGGCGACGGAATGGGCTGCGGTGGTACGCGACATCTGCCTGAGTGCCTCGCCGGCAAAACGCGGACGACCGGAATTGACGATGAAGCGGTTCTTACCCGAGGACACTTCAATAGAAAGCGCACCGGCGGCGGCTGTCGCCGACAGATCGACAGATTTGGGCACGCCCGTATCCATCAGAACGACCGTTTCCTGGACCGCCAGGCGATCATACCGGCTCAACGGCAATGCCTTGAACGGCGCACCGCCGGTCTCGTCATATCGCAGCACCGACATCAGCTCGTTTGCGAGCGTATAGGTCGCGCCATTGAACAGCGCGAGCTCGCCACCCTGATGGCGGAAGAAGCGCAACGCCGGGAAGATACGGTCGATCGAGGGGATGAGCTGCGCCGGCATGTCGTGGCCGAGATTGACATAAGTCTGGCGCAACGGCAGCAGGTCGAGCAGCACATCGAGCGCGGCGCGCGGATTGCGGGAGGAATGACCACCGTCCGGCAAAATCTGCCGGTCGAGCTCCTCGTCGAGATGGCGGGCGGCCTTGCGCATGCGCGAGGCCGAGCTCGGCATGGCGATGGAGGCCATGGCGAGCGCAATACGCACCCTGAGCCGCGGTTCGCCATCGCGCGTCGTATCGGCGACATGGCGCAGATACCGAACCTGGAAGGCGAGACTCTTCAGGAAGCGGCGATAGAACGGATAATCGGCATCCTTCAGGACAACAGGCGAATGGGACAACCAGGCGATGATGCGCTGAGCGGCGACATCCGGCCGCCAGGCAAGCCCGCCGATGACGCGTCCATGGCTCTGCAGCCAGTCGTCCACCACGAAGCGGGCGGTATGGGCCGCCTTTTCCGGATCCACCAGCCGCATGTGCCGCAGCCAGCCGAAGGAATGCAGGCGCACCGCGAACTCCTCCGAGGGAAGCTCCAGCGCGAAGGGTGATTCGCCGTCGCATTCAAGAACGCGGCCAGCCAGCGGAAAGCGGCCGGCAACGATTTCTTCGCCGGCAAACGAATCAGCAGGGTGAAGGTCTGTCGGCGCGACGACCAGCCGGTCCGGCGTACCGCCGGAAAAGCGCATGGCACTGATTCGCCCGAGGGCGAGCCTCCGAGAAAACCGGCGCCAACCCTCACGCATATACAGATAGAGAAGCCGCTGCCTGTCGGAAAGCTGCATGGTTAACGAATGCCTCCTGGGCCTATAGCTAGGCCGAGAAGGCAAGCGTCGTCAATTGACTGCCGGTCGATGGACTGTTGACGACGGTGGAAGCCGTTCCCAGGCGCCCTTGCAGATCAGCCGGCATGGACGAGCCGCACGGCATAGAACCCATCCAGGCCACCGGCATGGCTGGCGGTTGCGGGCAGCATCGCAGGCGTGGTGCGGAATTCGCCGCGCGGGGAAATCGCCTCTTCCAAACCCGGCCAATCGGCAGGATCGACCGGCGCAATGCGCCAGTCCGGATTGTCGGCGAGAACGCGGGCTACCATCTCCTCGCCTTCGCTCGGATCGAGCGAGCAGTTGGAGAAGACCAGCTCGCCGCCGGGGCGCACCAGCGTCAGCGCGTGGCGCAGCAGGCGTTCCTGCAGGCCGGCCAGCTTGCCGATATCCTCCGGCCCCTTGGTCCAGAGCACGTCGGGATGACGGCGGATCGTGCCTGTCGAGGAGCAGGGTGCGTCGAGAAGAACGGCATCGAAGAGTTCACCCGGGCGGTATTCCGCCATGTTCGCCTCAACGGTCTCGGCCGAGAGGCAGAGCCGGTCGAGATTGCCGACAAGCCGCTTCAGACGGTTGCCGGACTGGTCGAGGGCGGTGACCCTGGCCCCCGCTGCGGCGAGCTGCGCGGTCTTGCCGCCGGGCGCAGCACAGAGATCGGCGACCCGCTTGCCCGCAAGATTCGAAAACAGCTTTGCCGGCAGGCTTGCCGCGGCATCCTGTACCCACCATTCCCCGTCCTCAAAGCCTTCGAGTGCCGGAATGGCACCGGAGGCGACCGGAAGGCGGACCGATCCTGTCGGCAGAATCAGGCCGCCGAACCGCTCGGCCCAGCCTTCGGCATCGGACTTGACCGTCAGATCGACAGTGGAGGGCTCGAGCAAGGCATCGGCAATGCGCGCGGCGTGGTCATGTCCGTAGACGGCGGCTAGCCGCTCATGGAACCAGGCCGGAATGACGGAAACGGCTTTTGTCGCCGTCAAATGCGAGGCCTTTTCGCGCGACAGGCGGCGCAGCACCGCATTGGTGAGGCTTGCGAAACGGCGGTTGCGCGGATCGATCTGCGCCTGCTCGACCGCAAGGTCGACAGCGGAGTGATCGGGCACGTCGAGATAGAGGATCTGTGCCGCCGCGACCGTCAGGACGTGATGCAGCGCCCGGGCGCCATCAGGCAGGGGCGTGCCGACCAGCGTGTCGAGAATGGCCTCGATGCGGGGGAGGTGGCGCAGCGCCGTGTTGAGGATGGCGCGGACGAGCGCACGGTCGGCATCGTTCAGCTGGCAATAGGCCGGGTTGCCGTTTTCGAGGTCAAGCATGCCATCGAGCGGCGTCCTGCGATCGACGACAGCCGCCAGGATCTTGGCCGCGGCCTGCCGGGCGCGCAGGCCCGGCTTTTCCGGATGGTTGGCTGCGGCATCCGCAGACGGCCCCTTGCTGGGGCGGTGGCGTTTCGGATGCGATCTGTTTTTTCGATTGTCGTCGTTCAAGACCAGGGACCTTTGGGCGGTTCGGAACCACCGCGTCCCCAGCCGGTCGACGGGACGGAACGCGATTTGCGGGACGGATTATCAGCCCGCACCGGCTCCGTCGAGCGCATCTCTTTGCCGCGGGCCATTTCCTGAAGCGCGGCGATGCGGTTCTCCGTGTTCGGATGGGTGGAGAACAGGTTGTCCATGCGCTCGCCCGACAGCGGATTGATGATGAACATATGGGCTGTCGCCGGATTGTGCTCGGCGCCGTCGTTGCGAATGCGGCCGGCAGCGACCGCGATCTTCTTCAAGGCGGAGGCGAGCCAGAGCGGATTGCCGCAGATCTCCGCACCCCGCTTGTCGGCAGAATATTCGCGGGTGCGGCTGATTGCCATCTGCACCAGCATGGCAGCGAAAGGGGCGACGATCATGGCAATGAGCACACCGATGAAGCCGAGCGGGTTGTTGTTTTCCCGGTTGCCGCTACCGCCGAAGAACATGGTGAAGTTGGCGAGCATGGAGATCGCGCCGGCAATCGTCGCCGTCAGCGTCATGGTCAGGGTGTCGCGGTTCTGGATATGCGCGAGCTCATGCGCCATCACGCCCGCCACCTCTTCATAAGTCAAGGCATGCAGCAGGCCGGTCGAAGCGGCAACCGCGGCATTCTGCGGGTTGCGGCCGGTGGCAAAGGCATTCGGCTGGTCGCTGTTGATGACATAGACGCGCGGCATGGGCAGGCCGGCGCGTTTGGCAAGATCACGCACGATGCCGTAATATTCCGGCGCCGAACGCTCATCGACCTCCTTGGCGCCATACATGGACAGCACCATGCGGTCGGAATTCCAGTAGGAAAAGAAGTTCATGGCGATGGCGACGAGAAGCGCGATCAGCATGCCGCCCTTGCCGCCGATGAGCAGGCCCACGCCCATGAAAAGCGCCGTCATCACGGCGAGAAGCATGGCTGTGCGAACGATGTTCATACGTTTTCGGCTCCTGTCTGGTCTCTTGCCGGGTTGCCATTCACCTGTTGTCAAGGGAATGTTTCACGTGAATCAGCGCTTTCCACAACGCCTTCACACCCAGCTTTTTACATGTCGTTCTCGCAAAACCGCTGCACACTTTTGCGCGACATGCCTTATAGGATGGGAAGCGAACAGGAATTCTTCAATATCCGGGAAGGATGCCCAATTTCATGCAAAGCGACAACGACAATCATACGGACGGCCGGAAAGTGCTGTCCCCCGCCGCCCAGCGGGCCCTTCAGGAAGCAGAAGAACGCCGCAAGGCCGCCCCGCAGGCGGAACCCGCCCCGGAGACCGGTGGACGCGGCGGAGCCGATCCGGCCCGCTTCGGTGATTGGGAGATCAAAGGCCGGGCGATCGATTTTTGACCGGATACGCCCGGCGTGTCTCCTTCATCACGGTGGGGTGTGATCCGCCCTACCACTCGGCCGGCACTCCACACAGCAGGATCCCCGACAGACCCGAGGATAGCGACCGAGGGTAGGAAACTCCCGCTCAAACAAAACCACCTCAAACGAAAACGGCGGCCAGTGGCCGCCGTTTCGCTTTATGTTTCAGGCTCAACCCGCAGCCTTGTTCTGCCGGTTGGCGATCAGGTCGTCCACCACGGCCGGATCAGCGAGGGTGGACGTATCGCCGAGAGAGCCAAAATCGTCCTCGGCGATCTTGCGCAGGATGCGGCGCATGATCTTGCCGGAACGCGTTTTTGGCAGGCCGGGCGAGAACTGGATCTTGTCCGGCGTCGCGATCGGGCCGATCTCCTTGCGCACATGCTTGACGAGGTCCTGGCGCAGCGCATCGGTGCCTTCCTCGCCAGCCATCAGCGAGACATAGCAGTAGATGCCCTGGCCCTTGAGGCTGTGCGGATAGCCGACGACGGCGGCTTCCGAGACCAGATGGTGCGAGACGAGGGCCGATTCAATTTCGGCCGTGCCGAGGCGGTGGCCGGAAATGTTGAGCACGTCGTCGACACGACCGGTGATCCAGTAATAGCCATCCTCGTCACGGCGGCAGCCGTCACCGGTAAAATACTTGCCCTTGTAGGTCGAAAAATAGGTTTCGACGAAGCGCTTGTGATCGCCATAGACTGTGCGCATCTGGCCCGGCCAGCTGTCGGTGATGCAGAGGTTGCCGTCGGCCGCCCCTTCCAGCACGTTGCCTTCATTGTCGACAAGCTGCGGCTTGATGCCGAAGAACGGCCGTGTCGCCGAACCGGGCTTGAGCTCCGTGGCGCCCGGCAGCGGGGTGATCAGAATGCCGCCGGTTTCCGTCTGCCACCAGGTGTCGACGATCGGCGAACGACCTTCGCCGACGACGTTGTAATACCATTCCCAGGCTTCCGGATTGATCGGCTCACCGACCGAGCCGAGCAGGCGCAGCGACGAACGCGACGAGCGCTTCACGAAGGCATCGCCAGCGCCCATGAGGGCGCGGATCGCCGTCGGAGCGGTGTAGAAGATGTTGACCTTGTGCTTGTCGACCACCTCCCAGAAGCGGCCGGCATCCGGGAAGTTCGGCACGCCCTCAAACATAAGCGTGGTCGCACGGTTCGCCAACGGACCGTAGACGATGTAGGAATGGCCGGTGACCCAACCCACGTCGGCCGTGCACCAGTAGATATCGCCGTCCTGGTAGTCGAAGACGTATTTGTGCGTCATCGAGGCATAGACGAGGTAGCCGGCCGTGGTGTGCAGAACGCCCTTCGGCTTGCCGGTGGAGCCCGACGTGTAGAGGATGAAGAGCGGGTCTTCCGCCTTCATCCTGGCCGGCGGACAATCGCGCGGCACGGTCAGCACTTCCTGGTGATGCCAGATGTCACGGCCCGGCGCCCAGCCGATCTTGCCACCGGTGCGGCGCACGACGAGCACCTTGTTGACGATGACATGGTTCTTGGCGGCGATGTCGATCGCCGTGTCGGTGTTTTCCTTCAGCGGAATGGGTTTACCGCCGCGCACACCCTCGTCGCAGGTAACAACGAAGGTCGATTCGCAGTCGACAATGCGGCCGGCCAAGGCATCCGGCGAGAAGCCGCCGAAGACGACGGAGTGCACGGCGCCGATGCGCGCGCAGGCGAGCATGGCATAGGCCGCTTCCGGGATCATCGGCATGTAGATGGTGACGCGATCGCCCTTCTTGACGCCGTGCTTCTTCATCACGTTCGCCATGCGGCAGACGTGTTCATGGAGCTCGTTATAGGTGATCTTCTTGTCGATATAGGGGTTGTCGCCTTCCCAGATGATGGCGACCTGATCACCATGCGCCTTGAGATGGCGATCGATGCAATTGTAGGAGACGTTGGTGATGCCGTCTTCAAACCACTTGATCGGCACCTTGCCGGTGAACGACGTGTTCTTCACCTTGGTATAGGGCTTGAACCAGTCGATCCGCATGCCGTGCTTGTCCCAGAAACGCTCCGGGTTCTCGATGCTTTCGCGATACCAGTTCTGATAGGTTTCGTTGTCGATCAGCGTGCGGCTTTTCGCGGACTTCAGCACCGGATAGGTCTTTGCGGACATGGATTCCTCCTCACTGCGCATGGGCGGGCAAGCCGTGTCTCCTCCGGTCCCCCGCATCTCCGTCGCCATACATATCAGGTCAAATCCTTCGGGCAATTAGACAAAAGGTCATTTGCGCTTGAAGAATTGCATTTCTGCGACAGTGATTGTATAGAGGGCCGAATTCCCGGAACATAGTGGTTACACCCCACGGCCCGCGACACCGGCGCGGACGGACAGAAGGACTATATCCATGGCTCAGCAGCTCCTCATGCCAAAGGCGACCGCGGTCTGGCTGGTCGACAACACGGCGCTGTCGTTCGACCAGATCGCCACATTCTGCAAACTGCACCCGCTCGAAGTGAAGGCCATCGCCGACGGCGAATCGGCGCAGGGCATCAAGGGCCTCGACCCCATCTCGACCGGCCAGCTGTCGCGCGAGGAAATTGCCCGCGCCGAAGCCAATCCGAATCACAAGCTGAAGCTGTCCGAACCGAAGGTCCGCGTGCCGGAATCCAAGCGCAAGGGCCCGCGCTACACGCCGGTCTCCAAGCGCCAGGACCGCCCCAACGCCATTCTCTGGCTCGTGCGCAACCATCCGGAACTCAAGGATGCGCAGATCTCGCGTCTCGTCGGCACGACCAAATCGACGATCGAGCAGATCCGCGAACGCACCCACTGGAATTCGACCAACCTGACGCCGATGGATCCGGTAACGCTGGGTCTGTGCTCGCAGATCGACCTCGACCTCGAGGTTGAACGCGCCTCGAAGGGTCGTCCGCTGCCGACCGCCGCCGAGCTCGGCGCAACGCTCGAATCCGCGCAGGAAACGGAAAAGCTGCCCTACAGCACCGACCGCGAGGAAGAGAAGGAAATCGACGCCGATGCCGTCTTCGCCAAGCTGAAGTCGCTGAAGTCGGCCACGCCGGACGAGGATGAAGACGACCGCTTCTAAGCGCCGTCCATCACCAGACAGCAAAAACCCGGCCACCGAAATGGCCGGGTTTTTTGTTGCTCAAACGATCCGCCGACCCGACAGGACCTCGGCAATCTCGTCCAGGATAGCGGGATCGTCGATGGTCGCCGGCATCTTCCAGTCCACCCGGTCCGCGATCTTCTGCATGGTGCCGCGCAGGATCTTTCCGGAGCGCGTTTTCGGCAAGCGCTTCACGCAGATCGCCGTCTTGAAGGCGGCGACCGGGCCGATGCGCTCGCGCACAAGGCCGACAACCTCTTGCTCCACGACCGATGATTCACGTGAAACACCGCTCTTCAAAACGAGGAAGCCGGCCGGCAACTGGCCCTTCAACGCATCGGCGACGCCGATCACGGCGCATTCGGCGACATCCGGATGGCTCGCGCAGACCTCTTCCATCGCGCCCGTCGAAAGGCGGTGACCGGCAACGTTGATGATGTCGTCGGTGCGCGACATGATGAAGACGTACCCGTCCTCGTCGATGTAACCGGCATCGGCCGTCTTGTAGTAGCCGGGGAACTCCGAAAGGCAGGCTGAGCGGAAACGCTCGTCGGCATTCCAGAAGGTCGTCAGGCAGCCAGGGGGGAGGGGCAGCTTGATGGCGATGTTGCCGAGCGTGCCAGGCGAAACCTCGTGGCCGGCATCGTCGAGCACATGCAGCTCATAACCCGGCATGGGCACAGTCGGGGAGCCGTGTTTCACCGGCAGCGGCCCAAGGCCGAGCGGGTTGCCAACGATCGGCCAGCCGGTTTCCGTCTGCCACCAGTGATCGATGACCGGCACGCCGAGCACCGCTTCGGCCCAGCGGATTGTATCCGGATCGGCCCGCTCACCGGCCAGGAACAGGGCCCGCAGGCTGGAAATGTCGTGCCGCTTGACGAGTACACCTTCCGGATCCTCCTTGCGGATGGCGCGGAAGGCGGTCGGGGCGGTGAAGAGCACCGAGACCTTGTAGTCCTCCACCACCCGCCAGAAGGCGCCCGCATCCGGCGTGCCGACCGGCTTGCCCTCGTAGAGCACCGTGGTGCTGCCATTGAGAAGCGGTGCATAGACGATGTAGGAATGGCCGACGACCCAGCCGATATCCGACGCCGCCCAATAGACCTCGCCGCGCTCCACGCCGTAGAACGCCCGCATCGTCCAGGCCAGTGCCACCATGTGGCCGCCATTGTCGCGGATGACGCCCTTGGGCTGGCCGGTCGTACCTGACGTGTAGAGAATGTAGAGCGGATCCGTTGCCGCCAATGGCACGCAGGGGATTTCACGCCCATCCTCCCGCGCCGCCGAAAGCGCAGGGCCGAGATCCACATCACGCCCAGGCTTCAGCTCCGCCACCAGTTCCGGCCGTTGCAGCACGAGGCAACGCTCCGGCTTGTGCCCGGCCAGCTCGATCGCCGTGTCGAGCAACGGCTTGTAGGCCACCACGCGATTGGGCTCGATGCCGCAGCTGGCCGTGACGACGAGTTTCGCGGTGGAATCGTCGATGCGCGCTGCGAGTTCGCTCGCGGCAAACCCACCGAAGACCACCGAATGGATCGCCCCGATGCGCGCACAGGCCAGCATGGCGAAGATCGCCTCCGGGATCATCGGCATATAGAGAATGACGCGGTCGCCCTTCTCTACGCCCTGATCGACGAGCACTGCCGCCATGGCATTCACATGGGAAAGGAGGTCGCCGTAGCTGTAGCGCGCCTTGCGACCGGTCACCGGGCTGTCATAGATCAGCGCCGTATCCCCGCCATGCCCGGCCGCCACATGCCGGTCCACGCAATTGTGACAGGTGTTGCCGACCGCATCGGGAAACCAGCGCCCGTAAACGCCCTGCGCCGCGTCGAAAATATCCGTCGGCTCGCTGAACCAGTCGATCGCCCGGGCCGCCTCGGCCCAATGACCCCTGTGGTCATTCTTCCACAACCGATAGATCTCGGCATAGGTCTTCTGCATCGCATCCTCCATGTCCGGCCATGAAACCGGCCGGTCCTCCATGGGGGAGAATAGGAGAGGACGATGCTTCGGAAAAGCCAGACGAAAGCCTCAAGCGGCAAATTGCCCCTTGAAGACCGTCAAGCGGGGACGTCAGCGCGTTCCAAAAATCGCGGAACCGACACGCACACTTGTCGCGCCAAAGCCGATGGCCACGTCATAGTCGCCCGACATACCCATCGACAGGCGGTCGAGATTGCAGCGTTCGGCAAGCTTTGCGAGCAGCGCGAAATGCGGGCCCGGATTTTCCTCCGCCGGCGGAATACACATCAGCCCCTCGATGGTGAGGCCGAGCTCGTCACGGCAGAGCGTAACGAAAGCGACCGTGTCATCAGGCGCGATGCCGGCCTTCTGCGGTTCAAGCCCGGTATTGACCTGGACATAGAGCCGCAGCGCACGCCCCTGCCGCGCCATCTCGGTAGCGATTGCGCGGGCGATCTTTTCCCGATCAACAGTCTCGATGACATCGAAAAGGGCGACGGCCTCGGCCGCCTTGTTGGATTGCAACGGGCCGATCAGATGAAGCTCCATGCCGGCCGTTTCGGCTCGCAGCACGGGCCATTTGCCCTGGGCCTCCTGCACGCGGTTCTCACCGAACACGCGCTGCCCGGCGGCAATTGCCGGGCGAATCGCTTCGGCATCGAAGGTTTTCGAGACCGCCACCAGCGTCACCGCCTCGGGTCTGCGGCCGGCTTCAACAGCCGCCTTGCTGATCCGGTTGCGAACGTCCTCGAGACGGTCCTGAAGGTCCATGGTCACTCTCCATCGGCATCTGGTTCCGGACCTAGCGAAATCGGCGCCGTTTGCCAAGCGCGCGCATGTCGCATCCCTTCTGCCAGGAGGCCGGAAAACTTGACGCTTCGGCGGTTTCATGATGAAGGTCTCGGCACCATATTCGCATGGGCGCACCGCCCTCCAAGACTCCCAAAAGACTTCCGGAACATCAAAGACATGGCCACCGAACGTTACAATCCGCGCGATGCCGAACCCCGCTGGCAGGCAAAATGGAACGACGACAGCGTCTTCCTGACCAAGAACGACGATCCGCGCGAAAAGTACTACGTCCTGGAAATGTTCCCCTATCCGTCGGGCCGCATCCACATGGGCCATGTGCGCAACTATGCGATGGGCGACGTCGTCGCGCGCTACAAGCGCGCCCGCGGTTTCAACGTGCTGCACCCGATGGGCTGGGACGCCTTCGGCATGCCCGCCGAAAACGCCGCCATGCAGAACAAGGTGCACCCGAAGGGCTGGACCTACGACAACATTGCGACCATGCGCAACCAGCTGAAGTCCATGGGCCTGTCGCTGGACTGGTCGCGCGAGTTCGCCACCTGCGACGTGGAATACTATCAGCGCCAGCAGCACCTCTTCCTCGATTTCCTGGAGAAGGGCCTCGTCTACCGCAAGCAGTCCAAGGTGAACTGGGACCCGGTCGACCATACGGTTCTCGCCAACGAGCAGGTCATCGACGGCCGCGGCTGGCGCTCCGGCGCACTCGTCGAGCAGCGCGAGCTGACGCAGTGGTTCTTCCGGATCACCGATTTCAGCCAGGACCTGCTCGATTCGCTGGAAACGCTCGACCAGTGGCCGGAGAAAGTCCGGCTGATGCAGAAGAACTGGATCGGCCGCTCGGAAGGCATGCTGGTGCGCTGGGAGATCGCCGCCGGCGCGGATCTCGCCGGCGAGAAGGACATCACCGTCTACACCACCCGTCCCGACACGCTGTTCGGCGCCTCCTTCATCGCCATTTCCGCGGACCATCCGCTCGCCAAGGCCGTTTCGGCGAAGAACGCCGAGATCATGGCGTTCTGTGAGGAGTGCCGCCGTGCCGGCACCTCGCTCGCCGCACTTGAGACGGCGGAGAAGAGGGGCATGGACACCGGCGTTCGCGTGCGCCATCCCTTCGATCCCAGCTGGGAGCTGCCGGTCTATGTCGCCAACTTCGTCCTGATGGACTACGGCACGGGCGCCATCTTCGGCTGCCCTTCCGGGGATCAGCGCGACCTCGATTTTGCCCGCAAATACGACCTGCCGGTCGTGCCGGTCGTGATGCCTGAAAACGGCGACGCCGCCACCTTCGCCATCGCCGACGAAGCCTATGTCGGCGACGGCGTGATGATCAATTCCCGCTTCCTCGACGGCCTCAGCACCGGCGCCGCCTTCGAGGAGGTGGCAAAGCGCCTGTCGGCCGCAACGCTTGGCAACGCCCCGCAGGGCGAGCGCAAGGTGAACTTTCGCCTGCGCGACTGGGGCATTTCGCGCCAGCGCTACTGGGGCTGCCCCATTCCGGTCATCCACTGCGAGGATTGCGGCGTCGTGCCGGTTCCGAAGGCAGACCTGCCGGTCAAGCTGCCCGACGACGTCACCTTCGACAAGCCGGGCAACCCGCTCGACCGCCATCCGACCTGGCGCCACGTCGCCTGCCCGCAATGCGGCAAGGACGCCCGCCGCGAGACGGACACAATGGACACCTTCGTCGATTCGTCCTGGTACTTCGCCCGTTTCACCGCCCCGTGGGAGAACGACCCGACGGATCCGGCCGCAGCCAATGCCTGGCTGCCGGTCGACCAGTATATCGGCGGTATCGAACACGCGATCCTGCATCTGCTCTATTCGCGCTTCTTTACCCGCGCCATGCAGGTTGCCGGCCATCTCGACGTGAAGGAGCCGTTCAAGGGCCTTTTCACCCAGGGCATGGTGGTGCATGAAACCTATAGCCGCACCGTCGCCGGCAAGCGCGAATGGGTGACACCCGCCGAAATCCGCATCGAGGAGATCGACGGCAAGCGCCACGCGACGCTTCTCGAATCCGGCGAAGAAATCGCTATCGGCTCCATCGAGAAGATGTCGAAGTCGAAGAAGAACGTTGTCGATCCCGACGACATCATCGCCTCCTATGGTGCCGACACGGCCCGCTTTTTCGTGCTCTCCGACTCCCCGCCGGATCGCGACGTCATTTGGTCGGAAGCCGGCGTCGAAGGTGCCCACCGCTTCGTCCAGCGCGTCTGGCGCCTTGTTTCCGAAGCCGCACCGGCCCTGAAAGTAGCGGAAAGCCGTCCCGGCACGGACGGTGAAGCGCTCGCCGTCTCCCAGGCGGCGCACAAGACGCTGAAGGCCGTTCAGGCCGACTACGACAAGCTCGCCTTCAACAAGGCCGTTGCGCGCATCTACGAGTTCGTCAATACGCTTGCAGCGCCGCTCACCACCGCCGCTGCCGGCAAGGCCTCGAGCGACCTTACCGCGGCCCTGCGTGAAGCGGTTGGCATCCTGATCCGCATCGTTGCGCCCATGACGCCGCATCTGGCGGAAGAATGCTGGCGCACGGTCGGCGGCGAAGGCCTCGTCGCGACAACCCCTTGGCCGTCCTACGAAGACCGCCTCGTCGCCGACGACGAGATCACGCTGCCGGTGCAGATCAACGGCAAGAAGCGCGCCGATTTGACAATCGCCCGCGATGCGGACCAGACTACCGTCCAGGCGGCCGTCCTGGCGCTCGAAGCGGTTCAGGCGGCCCTTGCCGGCCAGCAACCCAAGAAGATCATCGTCGTACCACAGAGGATCGTGAATGTTGTTGTCTGACGGAACCGGCCTCTCGCGGTTCGCCAAGGCGTTTGCCGGCATCGCCATCCTTGGCGTCGTCGCCGGCTGCCAGGTGCGGCCGCTTTACTCCACGCCCGCCGGTACGGAGGGCAAGCTTGCCGCCGTGGCCATCTCGAAAGCCGATGACCGCGTGGAACAGCAGGTCCGCAACGACCTGATCTTCCTTTTCTCCGGTGGCGCCGGCGAGACGCAGAGCGCGCTTTACCACCTCGAACTCAACGTGACGGTCCGCAAGATCGGCGTGCTGCTCGACGTGCGTGACGACATTCCCCGCGCCGGCCGCATCGTCGTTTCTGCGGACTACAATCTCGTGCAGACCGACTCCGGCGAAACACTGGCCTCGGGCAAGCGCTCCGCAGTCGCTCTCGTCGATTATCCCGTGCAGGAATTCGCCAAGCTGCGGGCGGTCAGGGATGCGGAGAACCGCGGTTCCCGGGAGCTGGCAGAGCTGATCCGCGCGGATGTCGCGTCGGCTCTCGGCCGTCGCTGAGCCGGCTATGGCCGAAGTCAAGTCGCACGAGTTCGACGGTTTCCTGAAGCGCAAACCGCTGCCCGTGCGGCTGTTCCTTATCTATGGACCCGACCGGGGCCTGGTTTCGGAGCGCGCCGCGGCGCTCGCCGCCGTCAGCGGCGTCGACCTCACCGATGCCTTCTCCGTCGTGAAACTCGATGCCGGCGAGATCGGCGGTCAGCCCGGGCGGCTGATCGACGAGATGAACGCGATCGGCCTTTTCGGTGGCGATCGTCTGGTCTGGATCCGCAATGCCGGCAGCGAAAAGGGCCTTTCCGACGCGTTGGACGTCCTTGCCCAACAGCCCGCAGGTCCCTCCACGCTGATCATCGAAGCCGGCGACCTGAAGAAGGGCGCCGGACTGCGCAAGGTGGCCGAATCGAGTTCCGCCGCCGTCGCCATTGCCTGCTATGCAGACGACGGGCGCGCCCTCCAGGCCCTCATCGACCAGGAACTGGCCTCGGAAGGCCTGCGCATTTCACCTGCCGCCCGCACGCGCCTGGTGGAAACCATCGGCGGAGACCGGCTCGCCTCGCGCAACGAGGTGCGCAAGCTGGCGCTCTATTGTCGGGGCAGGGAACTGATCGAGGAGCAGGACGTCGAGGAGATTGTCGGCGACGCCAGCGCGATCTCGACGGATGACGCCATCGACGCCATTCTGAAGGGTGACAAGGACGGTTTCCTGCACGCCATACAGAAGATCGTTTCCTCCAAGACGCCGGTCTTCCTTGTGCTGCAAGGGTGCCTTCGACAGTTCCAGCTCCTTGAGTTGATGCGTGCCGAAATGGATGAAAAGCGGGCGCCCGCCGCCCAGGCCATGGCAACCTTTGGCCGGCATCTGCATTTCCGGCGCAAGCCGATTGTCGAGAACGCGCTGAAAAGCTGGACAGGTCCGGCACTCCGTCGTGAAACACAGCGTCTTCAGGCCGCCATCCTGCAAAGTCGGCAGCGCCCGGCACTGGAAGACACGATCGCCATGCAAACCATGCTGGCGACCGTTCTGCAATCCGCCCGCCGCTGAATCCGGCTAAGGATTCTACCGTCGCTCGAGAAGCCGGCAGATTTCCTCAAGCTGTTCGAGGGTCTTGTAAGCGATCCGCAGCTGCCCGCCGCTTCCCTTGTGATTGACGGTCACATCAAGCCCGAGAACATCCGAAAGCGTGCGCTCGAGCGCCAGCGTATCGGCATCCTTCTCGTCCTTGCGCTGCGCCTGCCCGTGGTTCGGATCGCTTTGCGCCTTGATATCGTTCTGCGCAAGACGCTCCGTATCACGCACCGACATGCCCTTCGCAACGACGCTTTTCGCCAGGGCGATCGGATCGGACGTCGGGATAAGCGCCCGCGCATGACCGGCGGAAAGCGAGCCGGACGCCAGCATATCGCGCACCGGTTCGGGAAGCTTCAGCAGACGGAGACTGTTTGCCACATGGCTGCGGCTCTTGCCGATGATCTCGCCGAGATCGTTCTGCGTATAGCCGTGATCGGCAATCAGCAGCTCGTACCCCATCGCCTCTTCCAGCGGATTGAGGTCGGAGCGCTGCACGTTTTCCACGATAGCGATTTCGAGGGCCGTGCGGTCGTCCACATCCCGGATAATGACCGGAATATCGGTAAGCCCTGCCAGCTGAGCAGCGCGCCAGCGGCGCTCGCCGGCGATGATTTCATAACGATTGTCCGCGGTCGTTCGTACCACGACCGGCTGAACAATGCCATGCTGGCGAATGGAGGACGCGAGATCCTGAAGTTCCGACTCATCGAAATAGCGCCGCGGATTGCGCGGATTGCGGCCGACGAACTCAATCGGAACCAGGCGATCGGGATTGACCGCTGGCCGCTCGCCGACATCGATTGCGGGCAGCTGATCCATTTCCCCGATCAGGGCGGCGAGACCACGGCCAAGGCGCCGCTTCGAATTGTCTTCATTCATCGGATCTACTCACGGATACTGGAATCAGGCAGCCCGACGCTGCCTCTCACGCTGAATCACCTCGGAGGCGAGCTGAAGATAGGCCTGGCTTCCGGCGCATTTAAGATCGTAGAGAATTGCCGGCTTGCCATAGGAAGGCGCTTCGGAAACACGCACATTGCGCGGAATGAGCGTGTGATAAACCTTTTCGCCGAGATGCGTGCGTACATCGTTGACGACCTGCTGCGCAAGATTGTTACGCGAGTCGAACATCGTCAGCACGATACCCTGGATATCGAGATACGGATTAACTGTCCGACGCACCTGATCCACCGTCTCCAGCAGCTGACTGAGGCCCTCCAGCGCGAAGAATTCGCATTGCAGCGGAACCAGCACGGAATGAGCCGCGGCAAGCGCATTCATGGTCAGGAGATTGAAAGAGGGGGGGCAATCGACCAGCACGTAAGAGTAAGACAGCGCCTCCGCCGATGCCAACGCCCGCCGCAGCCGGAAGACGCGGTCGTTCTGCTGCGCGATCTCCATCTCGATTCCAAGGAGATCCATCGTCGACGGAATGATCGCCAGATTGGGAACTGCCGTCGGCAACACCGTTTCGGCAACGCCGTGGCTACCGATCAACAGGTCATAGGAGGAGAGCTCACGGTTGCGGCGATCGATACCGAGACCCGTGCTGGCATTGCCCTGCGGATCCAGATCGACGATCAGCACACGCTCGCCGATGGCGGCCAGTGCCGTAGCGAGGTTGATCGCGGTCGTCGTCTTCCCCACGCCACCCTTCTGGTTTGCAATGGTGATAATCCGGTTCTTTTCGCCTGCCATGGAGATCCGCCAATCACTCGCGTTTTCGCGAAAGCTTCGAGATTTCGAGCACCACGGAGTCCGGCTCGACGACACTGGCATGTTTTACCAGATCGAATCTCCACCTTCCATGCGCTTTCTCGACCTCCCGCCGATAATCCCGGCCTTTGTGGAGGAAAAACTTGAGGTCCGGGTTGCGCTCCGCCCACGGCAGCCCGAAATCCATCAGAAGATCCAGATCCGCCAGCGCCCGGGCCGAGATCGCATCGCAATGTTCGATCACTGCAGGCGCCTCTTCGATACGAATCGCATGAACCGAGGCGCGAGCGCCCGTCTCCAAAATAGCGGTTCGCAGAAAAGCAGCCTTCTTGTTGTTGCTCTCAACCAGATGGACCCATCCGTCACCCACCCCCGCCAACAGAATGCCGGTGACAATGCCCGGAAAGCCGCCGCCGCTGCCAAGATCGGCCCAGACACGGGGACCGGGGCACTGTGCATAAATCTGTACGCTATCGACGATATGCCGGCTCCAGACTTCGGCCAATGTCGAAGGGGCCACCAGATTGATGGTCTTGGCCCATTTCTGAAACAGGGCAACAAAGACGTTCAACCGGTCTTCAGTTTCACGTGAAACATTCAGACGGGAAAATTCTCGAGGCAAGTTGCTCATGCGCTGGCAGTCCGTTGTATCGATGCCGTATCGGGCACACGCTTGAGATAGGCGAGCAGAAGCGTCAGTGCTGCTGGTGTCATGCCGTCCACCCGCGCCGCCTGCGCCAGATTTGACGGTCGGGCCACAGCCAGTTTCTGCTGGAGTTCGATGGAAAGGCCGGGCAGGGCACTGAAATCGAACCCTGCCGGAATTCCGCGTTCTTCCTCCCGACGTGCCTCAGCGATATCAGCCTCCTGCCGGTTCATATAGACCGCATAGCTGGCCTCAATCTCGACAGCATCCCGAACCCGTGGCGAAAAGGTTTCAAGCTCCGGCCAGACTGCCGCCAACCGGGCGAAGTCGATATCCGGATAGGCCAGCAAATCATAGGCGGTACGGCGCACGCCGTCCTGGTTGATCCGGATGCCCTTGCCCGCAGCTTCGTTCGGCGAGAGCCTCAAGGCCGCGAGCCTTTCGCGCGCAACCAGCATCTCCGCAGACCATTGATCAAAACGCTGCCGTCGATCCGCGCCGACCACGCCAAGCGCCATTCCCGCCGGCGTCAAACGCACATCGGCATTGTCTGCGCGCAACGAAAGGCGGTACTCCGCCCGCGAGGTGAACATGCGATAGGGTTCGGTAACACCACGCGATGTCAGATCATCGATCATGACGCCGATGTAGCTATCCGTACGGCTGAAGACGTGGCCGTCCATGCCTGCCGCCCGCCGCGCCGCATTCAAGCCGGCCACCAACCCCTGCGCCGCTGCTTCCTCATAACCGGTCGTGCCATTGATCTGTCCGGCCAGGAAAAGTCCGGCCCGGCGCCGCGCTTCCAAGGTGGCCGACAGTTCCCGCGGATCAACATGGTCGTACTCGATCGCATAGCCCGGCTGCAGGATACGGGCGCGCTCCAGGCCCGGGATCGTGTGAATGAAAGCCTGCTGCACATCCGCCGGCAGCGACGTCGAGATCCCGTTTGGATAGACGGTGTCATCATCAAGACCCTCCGGTTCAAGGAATATCTGATGACCATCGCGCTCCCCGAACTTGACGATCTTGTCCTCGATTGAGGGGCAATAGCGAGGACCTACACCTTCGATCTGGCCGGAATACATCGCCGATTGGCCGATATTCTCTTCAATGATGCGATGGGTCGCCGAGGTGGTTCGCGTCACACCGCATTCGATCTGCGGTGTGACGATGCGGTCCGTCATGAAGGAGAATGGCACCGGTTCTGCGTCCGCCGCCTGGCGTCCGACCGCGGCCCAATCGATGGTGCGGCCATCCAACCGTGCGGGCGTGCCGGTCTTCAGGCGGCCAAGTTTGAAACCCAGATGTTCGAATGTCGCGGAGAGCCCCAAAGAAGGCTCTTCGCCGACCCGACCGGCCGGGATTTTTTCGGAGCCGATATGAATAAGTCCACGTAGGAACGTGCCTGTTGTGATGACGACGGCAGCACAAGCCAGGTGTCGCCCATCCTTCAGGATCACTCCGGCGATGTGACCGTCCCGGCAGTTCAGATCATAAGCATCGCCCTCGACAACCGTCAGGCCGGAAAGCTGTGCAATCTCTGCCTGCATGGCTTCGCGATAGAGCTTTCGGTCGGCTTGAGTGCGAGGACCGCGTACGGCGGGGCCCTTGCGACGGTTCAGCAGGCGAAACTGAATACCAGCACGATCCGCGACCCGTCCCATCAATCCGTCGAGGGCATCCACCTCACGAACGAGATGCCCTTTGCCCAAACCGCCAATCGCAGGGTTGCAGGACATGACCCCGATCGTCGACGCCTTGTGGGTCAGAAGGGCCGTTCGTGCGCCGAAGCGTGCTGCGGCCGCGGCCGCCTCCACGCCGGCATGTCCACCCCCGATCACCACCACATCATATGTCATTTCTTCTATCATCCCGCACCACCTGTTTCACGTGAAACATACAAAGCGACTCGTGTACGTTGTGCTGTTTCACGTGAATCATTTGCCAATGCAAAATTCCGAAAAGATCACGTCGAGCAGATTTTCCACGTCCACCCGTCCCGTGACCCGACCCAGTGCCTGTCCGGCCAATCGAAGATATTCGGCCTGTATGTCCAGGCCCCGCTCATCCGCCTCTAGAGCGGATTCAATGTGATTGCGCGCCATGATCAGATTGTCCGTGTGCCGCTGGCGGGTTGGCAATGCCAGGGCATTTGCCTCACCCAGATCCGGCAGATGGGTACCCATACGATCAAGAAGCTCGGCAATACCTTGCCCCGTTTGAACCGAGAGGACGACATCAGCGCCCGAATTGGGCGGTGCGTCATCCCATAGATCAGCCTTGGTCCGGACGCGAACAACAGGGCCCCTATAGCCGTTGACGAAGGTTTTCCAATCGAAGTCTCCTTCCGCGGACAGGAGAAGAACCAGATCGGCTTCCGCCATCGAGCGCCGCGTCCGCCGGATACCTTCTTGCTCGACGAGATCGTCCGTGTTCCGCAAGCCAGCCGTATCATACAGCCGAACAGCGAAGCCGTCGAGGTCGAGATCGACGTGCAGGACATCCCGCGTCGTCCCGGGAATCTCCGTGACGATCGCCACGTCGCGTCGCGCCAGATGGTTCAGCAGGCTCGACTTGCCGGCATTCGGCGGGCCGGCAATCACCACTTTTAGGCCGTCACGGACAATCTCCCCGGCTCTGGCACCGGAAAGATGGTTAAGGATTTCCTGCTCCAAGCACCGCATATCCGTCCAGACACTGCTTGCTACGGAACCAGGCACATCATCTTCGTCGGCGAAATCCAGCTCTGCCTCGATCATCGCGCGAGCATGCGTTAGTCGTTTCGCCCACGAATCGTAAAGCTTCGAGAGTCCGCCGGACGATTGCTCTGCCGCCAAGCGGCGCTGCATCTCCGTCTCGGCGGCGATCAAATCGGCAAGGCCCTCGACCTCCACCAGATCCATACGGCCATTCAAAAAGGCCCGGCGGGAAAATTCTCCGGCCTCAGCCGCCCGCAAACCAACCATCCCGGCCAGTTCCGCCAGCACTGCCTTGACCGTCGCGCGCCCCCCGTGGATCTGGAGTTCGGCGCAATCCTCTCCCGTGAAAGAGCTCGGACCCGGAAAAAACAGCACCAGGCCTTTGTCCAGCGTCTCACCGTTCCGGTTTCGAATCGAACAAAGGGAGGCACGCCGCTCCTCCGGCTGACGACCACAAAGGGTCTGAACCGCTGCTCCGCTGGCCGAACCGCTCAGGCGAATCACCGCCACGCCGGAGGGCAGGCCGCCGCTCGAAAGGGCAAAGATCGTGTCCGTGGAATGCATGGTCTCATTATTCCGGGTACGAATCGATAAATCCATTTCGGGAAAGAATCGAATTTTCCCACTTCAAACGAAAATGGTCCCGGCTTGCGGCGGGACCATGCAGCGTAACGACGACGAGGCGTGTCGCTTACGTGTTCATCGAGTCGAAGAAGTCGCCATTGTTCTTCGTCTGCTTCAGCTTGTCGATCAGGAATTCGATCGCATCCGTCGTGCCCATCGGGGCGAGAATGCGGCGCAGGACGAAGATCTTCTGGAGATCCTGGCGGGGCACCAGAAGGTCTTCCTTGCGCGTGCCGGACTTGAGAATGTCCATCGCCGGGAAGATGCGCTTGTCGGCAACCTTGCGATCAAGCACGATTTCCGAGTTGCCGGTGCCCTTGAACTCTTCGAAGATCACTTCATCCATGCGGCTGCCTGTATCGATCAGCGCGGTCGCGATGATGGTCAGCGAACCGCCTTCCTCGATATTGCGCGCCGCGCCGAAGAAGCGCTTCGGGCGCTGCAGCGCATTCGCGTCGACGCCACCCGTCAGCACCTTGCCCGAGGACGGAACGACGGTGTTGTAAGCGCGGCCGAGACGGGTGATCGAATCCAGCAGGATGACGACGTCGCGGCCGTGCTCGACGAGGCGCTTCGCCTTCTCGATGACCATTTCGGCGACCTGCACATGGCGCGTCGCCGGTTCGTCGAAGGTCGAGGAAACAACTTCCCCCCGCACCGAACGCTGCATGTCCGTCACTTCCTCCGGACGCTCGTCGATCAAGAGGACGATGAGATAACATTCGGGATGGTTGGCGGTGATCGAATGGGCGATGTTCTGCAGGAGAACCGTCTTACCCGTCCGCGGCGGAGCGACGATGAGGCCGCGCTGGCCCTTGCCGAGCGGGGCGACGAGATCGATGACACGCGGAGAAAGATCCTTCGAGGTGGGGATCTCGAGTTCCATCTTGAAGCGCTCGTTCGGGTAGAGCGGCGTCAGGTTGTCGAAGTGAACCTTGTGACGGATCTTTTCCGGATCGTCGAAATTGATCGTGTTGACCTTCAGCAATGCGAAATAGCGTTCACCTTCCTTCGGGCCGCGGATCGGGCCCTCCACCGTATCGCCGGTCTTCAGCGAGAAGCGGCGGATCTGGGAGGGCGAGATGTAGATGTCGTCGGGGCCCGGCAGATAGTTCGCATTGGCCGAACGCAGGAAGCCGAAACCGTCCTGCAGCACTTCGACCACACCTTCGCCGATGATTTCCACGTCCTGCGCGGCCAGCATCTTCAGGATCGCAAACATCAGTTCCTGCTTGCGCATCGTGCTCGCGTTCTCGACCTCGAGCGATTCGGCAAAGGCAAGGAGGTCGGTCGGAGTCTTGTTCTTGAGGTCTTGTAGCTTCATTTCGGCCATGAATGGTCCATGCTGGCTGTCATCGGGATGGGAAAAGGCGTGCGGGTCAAGGCCGAACTGCGGGGGAACGGTGCAGTTCACTGAACGAATACACATGCCACGAAAGATGAGATGCGCGGAAAATAGCGGTTCCGGTGCTGGCCCGCAAGGGGGCATCGGAATTTCATCCGTTTTGCCGCAGAGGGCCTAAAACGGCTTCACGACGACCAGGATGACGATGAGGATCATCAGAAGCGCCGGCGCCTCGTTCCAAAGCCGCCACTGACGGCCTGTCTTCGTGTTGCGATCCTCGGCAAAGGCCCTCACGGCGCGGCCGTAGAACTGATGCACAGCCGAGAGCAGCACGACGAAGGCAAGCTTGGCATGCAGCCAGCCGCCCTGGAAACCATAGACCGACCAGGCGAGATAGAGACCGAGCAACCAGGAAAGGCCCATCGCGGGCTGCATGATGACCCGGTAGAGCCGCCGCTCCATCACCTTGAAGACCTCAGCCTCGGCCGAGCCGGGCGGGGCATCCGTGTGGTAGACGAAGAGCCGCGGCAGGTAGAGCAGACCCGCCATCCAGGAGATGACGGCGATGATGTGCAACGCCTTGATCCAGAGATAGAGATCCTCGGGCGGATAGAGAACGAGAAGAAGCGCCAGCAGCGCAAAGACGGCGAGCGCCACTGCGGCCCGCAGCCGCGCCCGGCGCCCGGCGCTCTCGCCCGCCTGTTTCTCGCTCACCGCGCCCCTCCGCGCACACGCGCCACAAGGCGCGTGACGTTGTCCGGATCCGCCTGCGGCGTGATCCCGTGGCCGAGATTGAAGATCAGCGGCCCGTTGCCGAGCACCTGCAGAATGGCATCGATGCCCTCATCAAGCGCCGCGCCGCCGGCAACGACACGCATCGGATCGAGATTTCCCTGGACGGGACCCTCCTTCTGCAAGTCGGCCGCAACGGAGAGCGGCACGGACCAGTCGAGGCCGATGGCATCGGCGCCGGTCTGCTGCCGGTAGGATTTCAGCTGCAGGCCTGCCCCCTTGGCGAAGGCAATGATCTTGGCCTGCGGACGGCGGGCCTTCACCGATGCGATGATCCTGTGCACCGGGCGGACGGCAAAATCGGCAAACTCCCGCTCGCCGAGAACGCCAGCCCAGGAATCGAAGATCTGTACCGCGTCGGCGCCGGCATCGATCTGTGCCACGAGGTAGTCAGCCGAGAGTTCGGCAAGCACATCGAGCAGATGCGCGAAGGCGCGCGGCTCCTTGTAGGCGAAAAGACGCGCGGGCGCCTGATCCGGGGTACCATGACCGGCGATCATGTAGGTGGCGACGGTCCAGGGCGCCCCGCAGAAGCCGAGCAGCGCCGTTTCCTCGGGCAGGGCACCCCGAATGCGGCCAACCGCCTCTATGACCGGTCTGAGGTGCTCTGCGACCCCGTCTGTCTTCAGGGCGAGAATGCCATCCGGATCGATCGGGTCGAGACGAGGGCCATGACCCTCCTCGAAGCGGACATTGCGCTTCAGGGCATCGGGAATGACGAGGATATCGGAAAACAGGATTGCAGCGTCGAAACCGTAGCGACGGATCGGTTGCAGCGTTACCTCCGTCGCCAGCTCCGGCGAATAACAGAGATCGAGGAAGCTTCCTGCTGCCGCGCGCGTCTGCCGATACTCCGGCAGATACCGTCCGGCCTGGCGCATCAGCCAGAGAGGAGGAGGGGAGACCGTTTTCCCGTTCAGGACATCGACGATCTTCCGGTTTTTCGCAGACACCGCGGGGTTCTCCCAATCTTTAAATAATCTCTTTGAAAAGGTTTCTATTTCTTAGAGTCGGTGACTATCAAGGATTAAATCCTCTCCACAGGGATACAGCCTTGCTGGCGGTGCTGGGGAAAAAGCAATGTGCACAGAGATGTTTCTGGCCTGGAAGGCGGAAAACCGGATTCGTCATTTTGAATCAAGAGGATTCTTGATGTCGCATGGAAAGCCTTCCTGTGGATGACGTGTGGAGAAGCGCGACACTTTGCCGTGTCATGAGTCTTATCCACATGCACCGTGAATCCTCGTCCCGTCTCTCGCGGATTGTGGACAAAATGGCAGTTATCCCCTTGCCTCCGGGTCCCTGCCGTTCTTAGCTCACCGTTCTCCCGGTTCATCAACAGGGGGCGGAGGATATTGTGGAAAGCACCAAAAACTACTTCCATCTGCACCTGATATCGGACTCGACGGGCGAGACGCTGATTGCCGCAGGGCGGGCGGCCGCAGCGCAATTCCAATCATCCCAGGCGCTCGAACACGTCTATCCGCTGATCCGCAACCGCAAGCAGCTCATGCCCGTGCTCGACGCCATCGATGGTGCGCCGGGCATCGTGCTCTATACGATCGTCGACCGGGAGCTGTCCGAGATCATCGACCAGCGTTGCCGGGAGATGGGCGTGCCCTGCGTTTCCGTTCTCGAACCGGTCATCGATCTCTTCCAGTCCTATCTCGGTGCACCGTCGCGGCGGCGGGTCGGTGCGCAGCATGTAATGAACGCGGAGTATTTCGCGCGCATCGACGCGCTGAATTTCACGATGGATCACGATGACGGGCAGCTGCCTGCCGATCTGGACGAGGCGGATGTCATTCTCATCGGCATCAGTCGAACCTCGAAGACACCGACGAGCATCTATCTCGCCAATCGTGGCATCAAGACCGCCAATGTGCCGATCGTGCTTGGCGTACCGCTTCCGGAGCGGTTGGCGGCGGCGGCGAGACCGCTGATCGTCGGGCTGATCGCCACAACGGATCGCATTGCCCAGGTGCGGCAGAACCGGGTGCTCGGCCAGACGCAGGATTTTCGCGGCGATGACTATGTCGACAGGGCGCAGATTTCCGAGGAGCTGAAATATGCGCGCGCCATCTGCGCGCGCAACAACTGGCCGATCATCGACGTTACCCGGCGCTCGATCGAGGAAACGGCCGCCGCCATCGTTGCTCTTCGCCCGAAGCTTCGGTAACCCGGAGCGGCAAACGGAGATTTTCATGACACTGCTGATCCTCGCCTCGCAGAGCCCCTTTCGCCGCATGCTGATGGAAAATGCCGGCCTTGCCTTTGAAACAGAGGCGGCCGCCATCGATGAGCGTGCGGTCGAAACGGCGCTTGCCGCCCGCAAGCCGACGCCGCAGCAGGTTGCCGAGACGCTGGCGACCGAAAAGGCGCTGGATGTCGCAAGGGGTCGCCCCGGTGCGCTCGTCATCGGCTCCGACCAGACATTGTCCCTGGAAGGGCGTGTGTTTCACAAGCCGGCCGACATGGCGGAAGCCAGGACTCATCTTCAGGCGATGTCCGGCCGCACCCATTCCCTCAACTGCGGCATTGCTTTGGTGCAGGACGGCGCGACATTGTGGAGCCACGTTTCCATCGCGCATCTGACAATGCGCCCGCTCTCGGATGCTTTCATCGATCGACATCTGGCCCGGGTCGGCACGCGGGTTCTGGCAAGTGTCGGAGCCTATCAGCTCGAGGGAGAGGGCGTGCAGCTCTTCGAGCGGATCGACGGAGACTACTTCACCATTCTCGGCCTGCCGCTGCTTCCGTTGCTGGCTAAACTTCGCGATCTCGGTGCCATCGATGCATGATTCACGTGAAACATTCGTTCGCCACGCCTTCGTGACGGGCTACCCGGTCAAACATTCGCGCTCGCCGCTGATCCATGGCTTCTGGCTTAAAACGTTGGGATTGCAGGGATCCTACACGCGGCAGGAGGTTTCATCCGAAGACTTCGCCGGCTTCATTTCCCGGCTGAAGAGTGGAGAATCCGGCTTCGTTGGCGGCAATGTCACCATCCCGCACAAGGAAACGGCCTTCGCGCTTGCCGACCGGCCGGATGCATTGAGCGAAGAACTCGGTGCGTCGAACACGCTCTGGCTGGACGAGGGCCGGCTGCACGCGACCAACACCGACGGTTTCGGTTTTCTTGCCAATCTCGATGCCGCTTCACCGGGATGGGACAGGACGGATCGTGCTGTTATTCTCGGGGCTGGCGGCGCCAGCCGGGCGATCATCCAGGCGGTGCGCGATCGCGGCATCGGCGAAATCCATGTCGTCAACCGCACTCTGGGGCGGGCGCAGGAACTCGCCGATCGGTTCGGAGCGAAGGTGCATGCCCACGCCATGGCCGCCTTGCAAGAGGTCTCGGCGGGTGCGGGGCTCTTCGTCAACACGACATCGCTTGGTATGGATGGCGAGGCGGCACCGGATTTCGACTTCTCGCCGCTGGCAGGGGGCGCTGTCGTGACCGACATCGTCTATGTGCCGCTGGTCACTCCCATCCTGCGCCAGGCGGCCGCGCAGGGGTTCGCCACGGTCGATGGCCTCGGCATGTTGCTGCACCAGGCGGCACCGGGTTTTGAAAAATGGTTCGGCGTCCGGCCCACCGTCGATATGAACCTGCGCCGGTTGATCCTCGCGGACATGGAGGCGCACTGATGATCGTGCTCGGCCTTACCGGATCGATCGGAACGGGCAAGTCGACCACCGCGGCGATGTTCCACGATCTTGGCGTGCCGGTGCACGATGCGGATGCGACGGTGCACGATCTCTACCGCACCGATGCCGTCGCTCCGGTTGCCGAACACTTTCCGGAAGCGCTCAAGGAGGGGGTCATCGATCGCAAGACGCTATCGGCGACGCTTGCGCGGTTCCCGGACCGCTTCGCCGCTTTGGAGGCGATCATCCATCCGCTCGTGCGGGCGCGGGAAAAGGCCTTTCTCGATGCGGAACGGGATCGTGGTTCGCCACTCGTTTTGCTCGACATCCCGCTTCTTTACGAGACGGGGGGCGAGGGGCGGGTTGACAAGGTTGTCGTCGTCACCTGCGATCCCGATATACAGAGACAGCGTGTGCTCGCCCGCCCGGGCATGACGGAGGAGAAATTCCAGCTCATCCTGTCGCGCCAGATGCCGGACACCGAAAAACGCAGGCGCGCCGATTTCCTCATCGATACCGGTAGGGGGCTTGAAGCGGCACGCAAAGCGGTGGAAGAGATTGTCGAAAGCCTGAAGGGACAAGAGGACTGATGCGCGAGATCATCTTCGATACGGAAACGACCGGCCTCGACAACAAGCTCGACCGCGTCATCGAAATCGGCGGCGTCGAGTTGGAGAACCATTTTCCGACCGGCCGCACGCTGCACCTCTTCGTCAGCCCCGGCGACCGCAAGGTGCATCCGGATGCGCTTGCCGTGCACGGCATTACGGACGAGTTCCTCAAGGACAAGCCGCCCTTCGCCGATCTCGCACAGCAGATACTCGATTTCTTCGGCGATGCCCGCTGGGTGGCCCATAATGCCAACTTCGATATGGGTTTCATCAATGCGGAGTTCGAGCGCATCGGTCTGCCGCCGATCCTGCAGGAGAAGGTGACGGACACGCTGGCGCTGGCGCGCCGCAAGCATCCGATGGGACCGAACTCGCTCGATGCGCTCTGCCGGCGCTACGGGATCGACAATTCGCACCGTACGAAACACGGCGCCCTGCTCGATTCCGAGCTTCTCGCCGAAGTCTATATCGAGATGATCGGCGGCCGGCAGGCGGCGCTGGGGCTCGGCATGGCGGAAAGCGGTCGCCGGGCGCTGGTCGAGATGGAGGACGATGTCGTTCTGTCGCTCGGTGTCAGGCCGAAGCCGCTTGCCTCCCGCCTTTCCGAAGAGGAGAGCGCTGCTCATGGCACCATGGTGCAGAAGATGGGCGACAAGGCAATCTGGGCGAAATACGGCGGGTGAATCCGGCTCAGCTTCCCTGAGACAAAAGAAAACGCCCGGTCACCTGGTGGCCGGGCGTTTTCTTTGGAGTGAGGTTGTCTGCCTTAGTTGGCGTTGACCTTGGCCTTGACCTGTTCTTCGGCCATACGCTGGGTGAACATCTGCGCAAAGTCGATCGGGTCGATCATCAGCGGCGGGAAGCCGCCGTTGCGGGTTGCGTCGGAGATGATCTGGCGAGCGAAGGGGAAGAGCAGGCGCGGGCACTCGATGAAGAGAACCGGCAGCATGTGCTCCTGCGGGAAGCCGGTGACGCGGAAGACGCCGCCATAGGCGAGCTCGGCGTTGAAGAGCATCTTGTCGCCGTCCTTGGCTTCCGCGTTCAGCGAAAGAATGACGTCGAAGTCCGTCTCGGAGAGCGGGTTGGCATTGACGTTGACGCTGATGTTGATCGCCGGCGCCTTGTCACGGGCCTGGAGCGACCGCGGAGCACCCGGGTTTTCGAAGGAGAAGTCCTTCACGTACTGCGCCAGGATGTTGAGCGAGGGGCTCGCGGCGTTGTTCTCGGTTGCTGCGTCAGTCATGGAAATATCCTCGGGGACTCTGGAAAGTCAGGCCATCTAGCATTTCAGCAGGGGGCTTACAACCCGCCGTCAGGGCCGGCCATCGCGATGGAAGTCGCTTTCATCGAGATCGATGGTGCGCTGGGGTTCCGTTTTCGGCTGGCTGCCGGGACGCGCGCCGCCGATATCGACAACCACGATGTTGCGCATCAGCCGGTTCCAGAGAAATGTACGCACCGGCGGCAGAAACAGGGCAAGGCCGAGGATGTCGGTCAGGAAGCCGGGGATCAACAGAAGGATACCAGCAATCATGATCATCGCCGCATCGAGCATTTCCTTGCCCGGCGCGCGGCCGTCCTGTCCGGACTGGCGCAGTCGTGCGAGCACGCCGAAGCCCTGGATGCGCATCAGCACGACGCCGGCAATCGCCGAGAGCACGACCAGCGACAGGGTGGCGAAAAGGCCGATGCGCCGACCGACAACAATGAAGCAGGCGATTTCCGCCAGCGGCAGCACGAGGATGAGAAGGGGGATGAGGCGTCGAAGCATGGTCTTGACTGTCGCACAGATTCGCGCAGACCGATACTGCCGGTGCCATTTGCGCGCGCCTTGGTCGCATTCACGTCATCGCCATTTGAATGATCCGGTTTTGCGGACTATATGGGGAAGGAACAAGAAAAACGAAAACGGCTGCGGATCGATAATGGGCTCATTCGACTTTGTAACGATTTTTTTCCTGGTGGCTGCGGTGGTCATCTTCCTGCAGCTGCGCAGCGTGCTCGGCCGGCGCACCGGCAACGAGCGCCCGCCGTTCGATCCCTATTCCAAGCGCGAGGCCGCCGGCGAGACTGATTCGGCCGATCGCGGCAAGGTCGTCACCCTGCCGCGTCGGGATGGAACGGACGCGGACGAAAATCCCTATGCGTCCGTCGATAGCTTCGCCGCGCCGGGCACGCCGCTCAACGAGCAGCTTCGCCAGCTCGTCAAGGTCGATCCTTCCTTCAATCCGAAGGAATTCGTCAACGGTGCGCGCATGGCCTATGAAATGATCGTCGTCGCCTTCGCCGATGGCGACCGCAAGGCGCTGAAGAACCTGCTGTCGCGCGAGGTCTACGAAGGGTTCGACGCGGCCATTTCGGACCGCGAGAGCAAGGGCGAGGTCGTCCGCTCCAGCTTCGTCGGTATCGAGAAGGCCGACATCGTCAGCGCCGAGGCCAAGGACAGCGAGGCGAATGTGACGCTGCGCATCGTCAGCCAGCTGATCTCGGCCACCTACGACAAGGCCGGCACGCTGATCGAGGGCGATGCGGAAACGGTAGCAGAGGTCAACGACCTCTGGACATTCGCCCGCGACACCCGCTCGCGTGATCCGAACTGGAAGCTGATCGCCACCGAATCGGAAGGCTGAGCGAGGCAAAGCCAATGGACTATCGCCTGGTTCCGGCCCGGTTTTCGGCGCTTCCCGGCTGGAACGAGGATGATCCGACAGCACTTCTTTCGGCCATGACCCGCTGTCGCGATCACATCCGCACCGTAAAACCCTACAAGACAGGCTCGCTCGGCATTACCGCCGGCGAGCTTTTGACGTTGCTGGACGCAGCAGCCGACGAGAAGCCGCAAGGGCCTACCGCGGTGCGTGCCTTCTTCGAGGCGCAGTGCGTGCCGTTCCTGATCGAGAAGGCGGATGGCTCGTCCGGTTTCGTCACCGCCTTCTACGAGCCGGAAGTCGCCGTAAGGACAACGCCGGACGCCGAATACCGCCATCCCTTCTATGCCCGGCCGGAAGACCTGGTCGATATCGACGACAACAATCGCCCGGCCGGTTTCCCGCCGGGCTTCGCGTTCGGGCTCGGGACGGACGATGGCATTGTCGAGCACCCCGACCGGGGCGAGATCGAGCGTGGCTTTCTCTCGGGTCGCGGGCTCGAGATTGCCTATGCCCGCTCGAAGGTGGACGTCTTCTTTGCCCATGTGCAGGGCGCTGCACGGCTCGTCTATCCGGACGGGTCGGTCAGGCGAATCACCTATGCGGCCAAGAGCGGCCATCCGTTTTCCGCGATCGGCAAGCTGCTGATCGACCGCGGCGAGATCGATGCGGCAACCGTCTCCATGGCCTCGATCCGCGACTGGCTGGCCCGCAACGAAGATCAGGTCGATGCCGTGCTCTGGCACAATCGCTCCTTCATCTTCTTCAAGGAGGCCGAGGTTACGGATCTGTCGCTCGGCCCGATCGCCGCGGCGAAAGTGCCGCTCGTTGCCGGCCGTTCGCTTGCGGTTGACCGGATGATCCACACCTTCGGGCTGCCCTTCTTCATTTCGAGCGACAGCCTCACCCATATGGATGAGGGCAAGCCCTTCCGCCGCCTGATGCTGGCGCTCGATACCGGAACGGCGATCGTCGGTCCGGCGCGCGGCGATATCTTCACCGGTTCGGGCGACGCGGCGGGCGCGCTGGCCGGCCATGTGCGCAATGCGGCGACCTTCCATATCCTCATGCCGAAGGCAGCGGCGGAGCGCTACCTCCATGCCGAAGGATAAGACGCTCTCAAGCGAGGACCGTATCCTCTGGGGCAAGGTGGCGCGCAGCACGCGCGCGCTGCCGGGCAGGCTCGACGCATTGACGGAATTCGAGGAAGCCTTCGCGCAAAAGCCGGCGGCCGAAAAGCAGCCGGAACCAGAACCGAAGAAGAAGAAAAAATCCGTCCAGGCCGACGAAGGAATCGCGCTGACCACCATCGGCCGCGACAAGGAGACCAGGCACCACCCGCTGGAGCGCCCGGTCAAGCGCAAGATTGCCAAGGGCCGCCTGGCGCTGGAAGCGCGCATCGACCTGCACGGCATGGTCCAGAGCGAGGCGCACGGTTTCCTGCTCGGTTTTCTCATCCGCGCGCATGAGCGTGGCCTGCGCCATGTGCTTGTCATCACCGGCAAGGGCACCTCGCTCGGCAGCGACGGCGCGCTGAAGCGGGCGGTGCCGCTGTGGTTCTCCCTGCCGGAGTTCCGCCCGCTGATCTCCTCCTACGAGCCGGCGGCGCGCAACCATGGCGGCGACGGCGCGCTCTATGTGCGGCTTGCCCGGCACCCGGGAGACAAACGATGACGACACCTTTCGGCAAGGCGGTGCGGCATCTGCGCGATCGCAAGGGCGTTTCGCAGAAGGACATGGCCAAGGCGCTCGGCGTCAGCCCCGCCTATCTCTCGGCGCTGGAAAACGGCAAGCGCGGCACGCCGAGCTTCGATTTTCTCCAACGGGTGGCCGGATATTTCAATGTCATCTGGGACGAGGCGGAAGAACTGTTCCGCATTGCCCGGATTTCCGATCCGCGCGTTGTGGTGGATACGGCGGGCCTTCCGCCGGAATACACCGCCTTTGCCAACCGGCTTTCGGCGGAAATCCGCGACCTGCCGCCCGAGACGGTGCGCCGTCTTGCCGGTATTCTGGAAAAAGCATGCAATAACCGGGTAAAACCCGGCTGATTCCCTGAATTCTGCCGTGTTTGCCCGCTCTCAGATTTGGAACTTCAGGGCAAGAACCCTATATTCAAGCACTTGGAAAGCGGTGATTCGCCGCGCTTCCCGCCTTCCGCGAACACTCTGGAAAGACGTTTGAATGACTGACACACCCGAGACCGACAACGGCCCGGCCGAATATGGCGCAGATTCGATCAAGGTCCTCAAGGGGCTTGATGCGGTGCGCAAGCGTCCCGGCATGTATATCGGCGATACCGATGACGGCTCGGGCCTGCACCACATGGTTTACGAGGTCGTCGACAACGCGATCGACGAGGCGCTTGCCGGCCATGCGGATATCGTGACGGTCACGCTCAATCCGGACGGGTCCGTGACGGTGACCGACAACGGCCGTGGTATCCCGACCGATATCCATAAGGAAGAGGGCGTCTCCGCCGCCGAGGTCATCATGACCCAGCTGCATGCCGGCGGCAAATTCGACCAGAATTCCTACAAGGTGTCCGGTGGTCTGCACGGCGTCGGCGTTTCGGTGGTGAATGCGCTTTCGATCAAGCTGAAGCTGAAGATCCGCCGCGCGGGCAAGATTCACGAGATGAGCTTCACCCATGGCGTGGCCGATGGCCCGTTGACGGTGACAGGCGAGTGCGGCAGCGAGACCGGCACGGAAGTGACGTTCCTCCCCTCGACCGAGACCTTCTCGAACATCGATTTCAACTACGGGACGCTGGAACACCGTCTGCGCGAGCTCGCCTTCCTGAATTCCGGCGTGCGCATCCTGCTCACCGATCGCCGTCATTCGGATATCAAGCAGGACGAGTTGATGTACGAGGGCGGTCTCGAAGCCTTCGTGACCTATCTCGACCGGGCGAAGAAGCCGCTGGTCTCCAAGCCCATTGCGATCAGGGGCGAGAAGGACGGCATCACCGTCGAAGTCGCAATGTGGTGGAACGACAGCTACCACGAGAACGTGCTCTGCTTCACCAACAACATTCC
>VFQN01000222.1_pt1 | contig 118435 bp, 112 predicted proteins | sample 3512371 | NCBI WGS metagenome assembly VFQN01 (sample SAMN10412370, study PRJNA504923) | tailings metagenome | isolation source: Replicate 2 from Balatoc abandoned mine | place: Philippines: Itogon, Benguet | collected 2017-08-28 | reverse complement strand
GGCACAGGAGGCGCTGAACCGCTGGTGGTGGCCGGTGCTGATGATGTTCGGTCCGTCGGACAAGGATTCTCAGCACACCGACAAGTCGATGCGCTGGAAGATCAAGCGCTTCACCAATGACGAACTGCGTCAGAAATTCGTCGATGCTACCGTGCCGCAGGGTCATTATCTTGGGCTGACCTTCCCGGACAAGGACCTGAAGCTGAACGAGGCGACCGGCCATTGGGAGTACGGCGAGCCCGATTGGTCCGAGTTCAAGCGCGTCATCGCGGGCGACGGCCCCTGCAATCGCCAGCGCATGAAGCAGCGCCAGGATGCGACCGATAATGGCGTCTGGGTGCGCGACGCGGCATTGGCCTATGCCGAGAAGCGCAACGCGCGTCGCGAGGCGGCGATGCGCGTGGCCGCGGAGTAGAGCAATGACCGAAAAGAACATCCCGCTCTGGGAAGTCTTCATCCGCAGCCGCACCGGGCTTGCGCATCGTCATGTCGGCTCGGTGCATGCCGTCGATGCCGAGATGGCGCTGCAGAATGCGCGCGATGTCTACACGCGGCGCGGCGAAGGGCTGTCGATCTGGGTGGTGCCGTCGCAAGCGATCACGGCGAGTGATCCGTCGGACAAGGACACGCTATTCGAGCCGACCGCATCGAAGATTTACCGGCATCCGACCTTCTACGAGGTGCCGGACGAAGTCGGGCATATGTGACGGCACCACGCCGTCATCCTGAGTTGGCCTCATCGCTGGCAAGCTTACGCCGCCAGCGTAAACTTGGCGGCGGCCCACGAAGGATGATCGGCCACCGATCGCGCCGTCGCCCTTCGAGGCGCGCTACGCTCGCGTCTCAGGGTGACGGATCAGAGAGATGAGCAAATGACCGAAGTCCCACTCTTTGCCTACACGCTGCGCCTCGCCGACAATGCGCTGATCCTTGGGCACAGGGTGTCGGAATGGGTCGGCCATGCGCCTGTTCTGGAAGAGGACCTCGCGCTGGGTAATCTCGCGCTCGATTTGATCGGGCAGGCGCGGTCGTTTTACACATATGCCGGTGAAGTCGAGGGCAGGGGGCGCGATGAGGATGCGCTCGCTTATCTTCGCGACGCGGGGGCCTGGCGCAACGTCCTTCTGGTCGAGCAGCCGAATGGTGACTTCGCGCAGACCATCGTGCGCCATCTGCTCTATTCAGCCTTCGCTCATCCGTATTTCGAAGAGCTGTCGCGGTCGACGGATGAAACGCTGGCCGCCATCGCTGCAAAGGCAGTGAAGGAAATGGCCTATCATGTTCGTCACGCCGGCGAGTGGGCGATCCGGCTCGGCGACGGCACCGACGAAAGTCATCGCCGTGCGCAGAACGCACTCGATGAACTCTGGCCGTTCACCGGCGAATTGTTCGAAGTTGATCAGATCGAGCGCGCGCTGATCGAAACAGGCATTGCCGTCGACCCGGCAAATATCAGGAAGCGCTGGTCCAGCACACTCGATCATGTGTTTGAGGAAGCCGCGCTGACGCGTCCGCGCGACGGCTACATGCAGAGCGGCGGCCGCAGCGGCCAGCATTCCGAACACCTCGGCTTCATCCTCACCGAATTGCAGTTCCTTCAGCGGACCTATCCCGGAGCGAAGTGGTGACCGCGACAGCCGCCATGCCTGCTGCCGACGCCCGCGAGCAAATCGCGCGCGCGTGGACGGCGGCGGAGTCCGTGGCCGATCCGGAGATCCCGGTATTATCGATCGCCGACCTCGGAGTGCTGCGAGACATCCAGATCGTGGACGGCTTTATCGAGGCGACAATCACGCCGACTTATTCCGGCTGCCCGGCGATGAACCTCATCGCGCTGAATCTCGAACTGGCACTGGAGGAAGCCGGCTTCCATATGCCGCGCGTCAAGACCGTGCTGTCGCCGGCCTGGACCACGGACTGGATGACCGACGCCGGCAAAGCCAAATTACGCGAATACGGCATTGCGCCGCCGGCAGGTAAGGCATCCCGTCGCGCGCTGTTCGGCGAGGACGAGGTGAGTTGCCCGCATTGCGGCTCCGCCAATACCGAACGGATTTCCGAATTCGGCTCGACCGCCTGCAAGGCCCTGTGGCGCTGCAAGGCCTGCGCCGAGCCTTTCGACTATTTCAAATGCATATGAGGCTGCCATGGCCGTCGCGTTCCACACACTCAAGGTCGTGGATGTCCGGAGAGAGACGCCGGATGCGGTATCGATTGCGTTCGCCGTGCCGCCGGAGCTTGCGGACGAGTATCGCTTCCATCCCGGTCAGCATCTGACGCTGCGCCGCGATTGCGAAGGGCAGGATACCCGCCGTTCCTATTCGATCTGTGCAGGGCTTGATGATCGCGAATTGCGGGTTGCCGTGAAGAAGGTCGACGGTGGCTTGTTCTCGACGCTCTGCAACGAGTCGATCCGGCCGGGCGACATGATCGATGTCATGACTCCGCAGGGCCGTTTTGGGGTCGTGCCTGAGCCGGATGCGGCGCGAAATTACGTCGCGATCGCGGCGGGCTCCGGCATTACACCGATCCTGTCGCTGCTGCGCAGCGTGCTTATCCGCGAGCCGGACAGCCGCTTCATGCTGATCTATGGCAACCGCACCACCAAGGATATCTTGTTCAAGGAAGCGCTTGAAGATCTGAAGGATCGCTTCCTTGGCCGCCTTGTCGTGCACCATGTGCTGTCGCGTGAACAGCAGGAGATCGAGCTGTTTAACGGTCGCATTAACGCGGACAAGATTGAGGTGCTGCTGAAATCCTTTGCGCCGGCGAACAAGATCGACCACGCTTTCCTGTGCGGGCCCGGCGCCATGATCGACGATGCGAAAGCGACTCTGACCCGACTCGGTACCCCGCAGGGGCATATCCACATTGAATATTTCTCGACCGATGGCGTTCCGGTGGCGCCGCGTCGTCCGTCTGCGAAGGACGCCGGCGAAACCCCCGTCGCGCATGCGCATGTTACGCTACATGGGTCAGCGTACAACATTCCGATGTTCGAGGGCGAAACCATCATCGATGCCGGCGAGCGGGCAGGGATTGAACTGCCCTATTCGTGCCGTGGCGGCATGTGCTGCACCTGCCGCGCGAAACTCGTATCCGGCGAGGTCGACATGGCGCTGAATTATTCGCTGGAGCCCTGGGAGCAGGAGGCCGGCTATGTCCTCACCTGCCAGGCCCGGCCGCTGACAAAGGAAATCGTGGTCGACTACGACGAAGTCTAGGCGCGGCGGCTGACTTTCGTCTGCGTTCCCGACGAAAGCGCCTGTGCGCCCTCGATCAGCAACGTGGTCGCAAGGTCGGCGTAATCCTCTCGACTCATGGTGCCGCCTTCGCGGAACCACATGTAATGCCAGTTCAACATGCCGAACAGGGACATCGTCACCGGCTTCAGCAGCGTGCGGCTGCGCCCGATCGCGGGTAGCACCTGCGCGACCGCATCGGCGAAAGTCGCCACGAGGTCTCGTTCCATGCCGATAAGCGCCTTCAGTCGCTCAGGCGGCAGTTTCGACATCTCGTTGATCTGGATCTTGTGCTGTTGATCGGCATCGCGGTACGCATCAAGCAGCGCGCCGACAAGCGCGCGCAAACGCTCGCGCGGCGGTAACGATGTCGCGACGGCTTGCGTCGCGTCCAGCAATTCCTGAAGGTGGACGCTGAGAACGTCGAACAGCAGCGTTTCCTTGCTTGCGTAATAGTGATAGAGCAGCGCCTTCGATACGCCGCAGGCCGCCGCTACCTCTGCCATTGATGTACGATCGTAGCCATTCTGCGCGAACAGTTTCGCGGAGCGATCCAAAATCGCACGGCGTTTGATGTCGTGATCGGCGGATCGGGGGCGCGCCATTAATCTTTTGGCCTCCTGTCGATAACGCGCCGGGCCTTGCCGGCTGAGCGCTCGACCGCGCCGGGATCGCCGACACGCACCTTGATGCCGATACCGATATTGTTGCGAATATGCATCGCGAGCGATGCCGCCTCCGCCGCGCGCTCGGATTCGCCATGGACGTCGGGCCGTGCCTCGACAAACAATGTCGCCACATCGAGCCGATCTTCGCGCGTCAGTTCGATGAGGTAGTGCGGCGACAATCCCTGGCAGCGCAGCAGCAATTCCTCAATCTGAGTCGGAAACACGTTGACGCCGCGGATGATCATCATGTCGTCCGAACGGCCGGTGACTTTCTCCATGCGGCGGTGCGTGCGCGCGGTGCCGGGCAGAAGCCGCGTCAGATCGCGCGTGCGATAGCGGATGACCGGCAGGCCCTCCTTGGTTAGCGTCGTGAAGACCAGTTCGCCTTTCTCGCCATCCGGCAGCGGCTTGCCGCTCTCCGGGTCGATGATCTCCGGATAGAAATGATCTTCCCAGATATGCAGGCCGTCTTTGGTCTCGACGCATTCGTTGGCGACGCCAGGCCCCATCACTTCGGAGAGGCCGAAGATGTCGACCGCGTCCATCGCAAACGCATCCTCGATCTCGGCGCGCATCTGGTTGGTCCAGGGCTCGGCGCCGAATATGCCGATCGAGAGCGATGTCTCGCGCGGGTCGATCCCTTTGGCTTTGAATTCGTCGAGGATCGCGAGCATGTAGCTCGGCGTCACCATGATGATATCGGGTTTGAAGTCGCCGATCAGTTGAACCTGACGCTCGGTCATGCCGCCCGAAACCGGGATCACGGCGCAACCAAGCCGCTCCGCTCCGTAATGCGCGCCCAGTCCGCCCGTGAAGAGGCCGTAGCCGTACGCGACGTGCACCTTCATGCCGGGGCGTCCGCCCGAGGCGCGGATCGAACGCGCCATCAGGTTTGCCCAGTTATCGATATCGGTCTGGGTATATCCGACGACAGTCGGTTTGCCGGTGGTGCCGGACGAGGCGTGGATCCGGACGATCCGGTCCTGCGGCACCGCGAACATGCCGAACGGATAATTGTCCCGGAGGTCCGCCTTGGTCGTGAACGGAAACTTGGCGAGATCCTCGAGCCGCTTGAAATCGGACGGCGTCACGCCGGCGGCATCGAATTTCTTCCGGTAGGCTTCGACGTTGTCATAAGCATGCTTGAGCGACCAGGCGAGACGCTGCGTCTGCAACGCAGCGATTTCGTCACGCGAGGCGGTCTCGATCGGCTCAAGTCCGTAGGGCTTGTAGGATGCGTCGACCATGGCGTTATGCCTTCTGGGCGGGAAGCAATGTGCCTTCGATCGTGCGAGAGTGGCCGCGGAATTCCGCGATCACGGTGCCGTCCTCGCGCGCGACCGTAATGTCATAGATGCCGGAGCGGCCTGAGCGGTTTCGCTCCACGCCTTTGGCGACCAGCCGATCGCCCAGCCTGCCCGGCGCGATGAAGGTGATGGCGCATTGCTGCGCGACCGTCCGCTGATCGTATGTGTTGCAGGCGAAGGCAAAGGTCGAATCCGCGAGCGTGAAGATGAATCCGCCATGCGCGATATTATGGCCGTTCACCATCTTGTCGGTGATGGTCATCGCAAGGATCGCGCGGCCGGGCTCGACCGAAATCAGCTGCATGCCGAGCCCCTTGCTTGCGGAATCTTCAGCCCACATCGCGTCAGCGCAGGCGCGCGCGATCTCACCGGCATCCATGGTCATGATCCTTTTTCGCCTGTGAATTTCGGGCTGCGTTTCTCCATGAAGGCCGCCACGCCCTCGGTATAGTCAGGGCTCGTGCCGGCGCTGCGCTGCAGGTCGCGCTCAAGATCAAGCTGGGTTGACAGATCGTTGGTCTCGGAGGCGTCGAGTGCGCGCTTGATCAGCGACAGCCCGTATGTCGGGCCGACCGCAAATCGTTGGCACAAGTCGTTGGCGGCGCCGATCAGTTCGTCATCGGGTACGCACTTCCATATCAATCCCCAGCTTTCCGCTTTCTCGGCGGGCAGCGGCTCGGCCAGCAAGGCAAGTCCGCGCGCACGCGCCGGGCCGACCAGCCGCGGCAGAAACCATGTTCCGCCGGAGTCAGGGACCAAACCGATTCTGGAAAAGGCTTGCAGGAACGTGGCTGATTTCGCGCCCAGAACGATGTCGCAGGCCAGTGCGATATTGGCGCCGGCGCCCGCCGCGACACCGTTGACCGCGGCGACGACGGGGAAGGGCAACGCCCGCAGTTTGCGGATCAGCGGGTTGTAATATTGCTCGAGCGCGACCCCGAGAACGATTTTCTCTCCGGGCTTCGCAAGCCGATCGTTGAGATCCTGTCCTGCACAGAAGCCGCGGCCGGCGCCTGTTATCATCAGAGCGCGGCATGACGGATCGGCTTCGGCATCGTCGAGCGCTTTCTTGAGCGCGACGTGCATCTCTTCGGTGAACGAATTCAGCCGCTGCGGCCGGTTCAGTGTGACGACGCGATAACCGTCGCGGACATCGACGAGAACAGGACTCTCGCCCATCTCATGCCTCCCCGATATTGGCGCTTTGTTGCGCTCTGACGTCTCTCGAACCACTGTGACGGCGACGTCATGTGACGAAAGGCACTTGACTGACCGTCCGGTCGGATAACTAATATGGGCCAGACATTCGGGTGTCAACGCGGCGAAGCTGATAACGGCCGACACATCCGCGGGAGGACGACATGAGTTTCTTCGAGACGCATCGGGCGCGGCTCGATCAGGCGGTGAACGCCTGCCGCACGCGCGCTTACTGGAGCGCGTTCCCCGAAATTGCCAGCGGCAAGATTTATGGCGAAACCGCCAAGGCGGACGGCGAAGCGGCGTTCAAGGCGATGCTCGGCAAGCCGTTCGATCTGGGTCAAAGCGGCGCAAAGCAAGTCGGCCAGGAAATCTCTCCCTACGGCATGCCGCTCGGCATCACCTATCCGGCAGACAATGCGGATGCCTTGATCGAAAGCTCGATGAAGGCGGGCGAGGCCTGGGGGCGGGCCTCAATCGAGGAGCGCGTCGGCGTCTGCCTCGAAATGGTCGAGCGCCTGAACAAGCAGAGCTTCCTGATCGCCAATGCCGCGATGCATACGACGGGCCAGGCTTTCATGATGGCATTCCAGGCCGCCGGTCCGCATGCTCAGGATCGCGCTCTTGAAGCGATCGCCTACGCCTATGACGAAATGATCCGCGTTCCTCGCGAGGTGAACTGGTCGAAACCGCAAGGGAAGGGCGATCCGATTGTCCTCGACAAGGTGTTCCGCATCGTGCCGCGCGGTGTTTCGCTGGTGATTGGCTGCGCCACTTTTCCGACCTGGAACGGCTATCCGGCCATCTTCGCGAGCCTTGCCACCGGCAACAGCGTGATCGTGAAGCCGCATCCAGGCGCAATCCTGCCGCTCGCTATCACCGTGAAGATCGCCCGGGATGTGTTGAAGGAAGCGGGCTTCGATCCGAATGTGCTGATGCTTGCGCCGGACGCGGCGGAGGCGCCGATTACACAGGAACTGGCCGCGCATCCTGGCGTTGCGATCGTTGATTTCACCGGCTCTCCGGCTTTCGGCCAATGGGTCCGTGAGAATGCGGCAACCGCGCTGGTCTTTACCGAGGAAGCCGGGATCAATTCGATCGTGATCGACTCGACCGGCGATTTTCGTGGAATGTGCGCCAATATCGCGTTCTCGCTCTCGCTCTATTCCGGGCAGATGTGCACCGCGCCGCAGAACATCTTCATTCCAGCCGGCGGCATTGAAACCAATGACGGGCATAAGAGCTTCGACGAGGTCGCGGCCGGGATTGCGGGTGCTGTCGACAAGCTTCTCGGTGATCCAGACCGCGCGGCCAACATTCTCGGCACGATCCAGAATGAGGCCACGACGAAGCGCGTGACTGATGCGCGAAAGCTCGGCCGGATCGTGCGCGACTCCTCTGCGTCCCCTGTCGCGGGGTTCGACAACGCACGCACCGCTACTCCGCTGTTGCTTGCAGTGGATGCGACGGACGATCGCGCCTGGGGCGAGGAACGGTTCGGGCCGATTGCCTTCCTGATCCGGACGGCGTCGACGGCTGAGTCCATTGCGCTCGCCTCGCAATCGGCACGGCGCAAGGGTGCGATAACGGCCTCGCTTTATTCGACAAGCGACGCAGTGGTCGATCAGGCTGCGGACGCCTTCGCGCGCGCAGGTGTCGCATTGTCCGTCAATCTGACCGGGGGCATTTATGTCAATCAGTCCGCGGCCTTTTCCGACTACCACGTGTCGGGCGCGAACCCGGCTGGCAATGCCTGCCTGACCGACTCGGCCTTTGTCGCGAACCGCTTCCGCGTCGCTCCGATGCGACGACAGAAAGTGGCTTGATCTTTTTATAAAGCATCCAAAGGGAGGATGAGCATGAGACTACCGGCAAGACTGCTTGCGACCGCGGCGGCGATGGTGCTGTCCGCGTCGTTCGCACAGGCGCAACAGGCGCCCATCAAGATCGGCGCTGTCCTGTCCGCCACCGGCGGCGCTTCATTTCTCGGTGACCCCGAAAAGCGGACCCTCGAACTCTACGTCGCCGACATCAATGCCAAGGGCGGCATCAATGGCCGCAAGGTCGAGGCGGTCATCTACGACGATGCCTCCAATCCGAACAACGCACGCACTTTTGCGACCCGTCTGATCGAGCAGGACAAGGTCGATGCGCTGCTGGCAGGTTCAACGACCGCCAGCGCAATGGCGATGATCCCGCTCGCCGAAGAAGCCGGCATTCCGATGATCAACTTCGCCGGCGCCGTTCAGGCGGCATTTCCCGCCAAGAAATGGATCTTCAAGACGCCGCATACCGATCTCATGGCCTGCGAGAAAATCTTCGAGGACATGAAGAAGCGCGGCTTCACCAAGATCGCGATGATCGCCGGCGCCGATGCGTTCGGCAAGTCGATGCGCGACCAGTGCCTGACCGTGAACAAGAAATACGGAATCGAAATCCTGCATGAAGAGACCTATCAGCCCGCGGACAACGACATGACCGCGCAGCTGACCAACATCAAGAACAAGGCCGGGGTCCAGGCCGTGATCAATCCCGGCTTCGGTCAGGGCCCGGCGATCGTGACCCGAAACTACAAGCAGCTCGGTGTGCCGTTTCCGCTCTACCAGAGCCACGGCGTCGGTACGAAGCAGTTCATAGAGCTGGCCACTCCCGCGGCTGCCGAGGGCGTTCGGCTGCCGGCCGCCGCACTTCTGGTGGCGGAAAAGCTGGCGGACAGCGACCCACAGAAGAAGGTCGTGATGGACTACAAGACAACCTACGAGGGCAAGACCGGCCAGCCGGTGTCCACCTTCGGCGGTCATATGTACGACGGCCTGATGATCCTGGTCGAGGCGATGAAGCGCGCCGGCAGCACCGACAAGGCGAAGGTGCGTGACGAAATCGAGAAGACCAAGGGCTTTATCGGTACCGGCGGCGTCGTCAACATGTCGCCGACCGACCACATGGGCCTCGACCTATCGGCATTCCGGATGCTGGAAATCAAAAACGGCGACTGGACGCTCGTGAACTAACAAAAAGATCTGATGCGCGTCATGGCCGGGCTTGTCCCGGCCATCGACGTCTTGTTTGATGCGGTATTCGCGATCTTGCAGGGCCAGGGGCGTGAATTGAGGGGACCGCAGCCAGGATGCCCGAGTTTCTGCAGTTTACATTTTCCGGCCTGACGGTGGGCGCGATCTATGCCCTGGTCGCGCTGGGCTTTACGCTGATCTACAATGCGTCCGACGTCATCAACTTCGCCCAGGGCGAGTTTGTGATGATCGGCGGCATGGTCACCTTCTTCGCGGTCGCCGCGGGTATTCCGCTTCCGGTTGCGGCGCTGATCGCGCTGGTCGTCGCGGTCGTTGTCGGCATTCTGTTGCACCGCCTGGCGATCGAGCCAGCGAAGGGCGCATCGCCGGTGACGCTTATCATCATCACGCTCGGGGCCTCGATCCTGTTGCGAGGGGTTGCCTCGGTCGTCTTCGACAAGAATTATCACTCGTATCCGGCCTTCGCGGGGTCCGAGCCGATCCGCATCGGGGGCGCGACGATCCTGCCGCAAAGCCTGATCGTGCTTGGCGGCACCTTGTTGATCGTGCTGGCGCTGTGGGCGCTCGCCACCAAGACGATGATCGGCAAGGCGATGACCGCGACTGCCGCGAACCGGCTCGCGGCGCGGCTGGTCGGCATCAACACCGCGGCAATCGTCGGCATATCTTTTGCGGTCTCGGCTGCGATCGGCGCCATCGGCGGCATACTGGTCACGCCGATCACACTGACGAATTACGAAGTTGGCACGCTGCTCGCTTTGAAGGGATTCGCTGCGGCGATGCTTGGTGGCATGGGTAATCCGCTCGGCGCAGTGGTTGGAGGATTGCTGGTCGGCCTCCTCGAGACGTTCGGCGCCGGCTACATCTCTTCCGCATACAAGGATGCAGTCGCTTTCCTGGTCATTCTCGGCGTTTTGTTTGTCATGCCGCAGGGTCTGTTCGGCAAAGCCAGCATCGAGCGCGTCTGAGATGGGTGGCTTTTTCAAGCGTTACGGGGTGGTTCTGCTGGTCGCTGCGGTCGTCGCGGTCCTGCCGTATGTGGTGCCGACCAGTTTTTACCTGCGCATCGCCGCGCTGGTTTTCATCTTCAGTCTCGCGGTGCTCGGCATCAACCTGCTGATGGGCTTCGCCGGACAGGTGAGCCTTGGCCATGCCGGTTTCTTTGGGATCGGAGCTTATGCTGTTGCGGTATTGCCGACGCACTTCGCGGTGCCATCCTGGCTCGCGCTGATTGCCGGTGTCATCGTCGCGGGTGCTCTCGCGTTTGTCATCGGCCGTCCGATCCTGAAGTTGAAGGGGCATTACCTCGCGGTCGCGACGCTCGGCATGGGCATTTTGATCGCCATGGTCTTCACCAACGAAGCGCGGCTGACCGGTGGGCCGGACGGCATGCCGGTGCCGCGGCTCGTCCTGTTCGGATGGGTGGCGCGCGGTTCCGTCACCTGGTACTGGATCTCCGGGGTGACGCTGGTCTTCGCAACATTGCTCACCGCAAACCTGATCGATTCCCCGACCGGCCGGGCGCTGCGTGCCATCCATGACAGCGAGGTCGCGTCACGCGTCCTTGGGGTCGATGTGGCGCGCTACAAGCTGATCGCGTTCGTGCTATCGGCCGTCTACACGGCTGTCGCCGGTGCCTATCTCGCGCTGTTCGATGGTCTTGTGACACCGATGACCGCGGGCTTCATGCGCTCGATCGAGTTCGTCGCCATGGCGGTTCTGGGCGGGCTTGGGTCCATTCTCGGCAGCATCGTCGGGGCCGCGCTCCTGACCATCCTGCCGCAGATGCTGACGGTGTTTCACGACTATGAGCATATCGCGCTCGGCGCGATCATGATCGTGTTCATGATTTTCCTGCGCGCCGGCATCGTCCCGAGCCTCTCCATCCTGTTCCGGCGGAGCCAGGGATGATTGTGCTCGCGACAGAGGGACTTGGAATTGACTTTGGCGGCGTGCGCGCCGTTGACGAGGTGTGCCTCGCGGTCGAGCAGGGCGAAATCTTTGCCATCATCGGTCCGAATGGTGCCGGCAAGACAACCCTGTTCAATATGATCTCCGGCCTCTACAGCGCGCCGCGCGGGAAAGTGATGCTGGCCGGACGCGACGTTACCAACCAGCCCGCGCATCTGCTGGCGCGTCAGGGATTGTCGCGGACCTTCCAGAACTTGCAGATATTCTTCCGCATGACTGCGCTGGAGAATGTGATGGTGGGCCGGCACTTGCATGAGAACCGCAACGTGCTTGCCCATCTGTTTCGGTTGCCCAGCGTGGTTGCGCAGAACCGCGCCTCGCGAACGCGCGCCGAAGAATTGCTGGCGCTGGTCGGTCTGAGTCAGCTTAGCGGCCGTTCTGCAGGCGAATTGCCCTATGGCGCGCTGAAGCGGCTCGAGATTGCACGCGCGCTGGCCGCCGAGCCCAAGGTGCTGCTTCTCGACGAGCCCGCTGCCGGATGCAACGCGGTCGAAACCGCCGAGGTCGATGCGGTGATCCAGAAGATCGCTGCGCAAGGCATCACCGTCGTGCTGGTCGAGCACGACATGAAGCTCGTCATGAAGATATCGAACCGTATCCATGTGCTCGATCAGGGCCGGACTCTGGCTCAGGGGACAGCCCAGGAGGTGCGGACAAATTCGGCAGTTGTGGCGGCTTATCTCGGTGCGCATGCCGGCGGGGAGGTGGTCGATGCTGGTCATTGACAATCTCTCGAGCCGCTATGGCCGTATCGAGGTTCTTCACGGGCTGTCGCTCGAGGTGAAGCAGGGAGAGATCGTCACGCTGGTCGGCAGCAACGGCGCGGGGAAGACCACCTTGCTGCGCGCGATATCCGGCGTGCAGCCGCTCTCCGGCGGGTCGATTCGATTTCTCGGCGAGTCGATCGACCGCGTTGCGCCGCATCTGCGGGTCGTGCGCGGCATCGCGCAGGTGCCGGAGGGCCGTCAGGTTTTCGCGCCGCTGTCGGTCGAGGACAATCTCAAGCTCGGCGCGTGGTCGCGCAAGGACGACGAGATCGCAACCGATATCGAGGGTGTCTATGCCACCTTCCCGGTGCTGGCGGAAAAGCGGGCGATCGCTGCCGGCTCGCTTTCCGGAGGGCAGCAGCAGATGCTTGCGATGGGCCGTGCGCTGATGGCGCGCCCGAAGATGTTGCTGCTGGACGAGCCGTCGATGGGCCTTGCGCCGATTCTGGTCGATCAGATTTTCTCGATCGTGGCGGGACTGAAACGGAAGGGGATCACCGTGCTGCTGGTCGAGCAAAACGCCTATGCCGCGCTCGCTATCGCCGACCGTGGCTATGTGCTCGAGACCGGCCGCATCTCGCATAGCGGGACGGGGCGTGAGCTGCTGAACGACAAGCGCGTGCGCGAGGCGTATCTCGGGGTCTAGCCGGTCTTTGCAGCGCGGACCATCCCGCGGTTGCCGCGTGTCGGATCACCCGATGGGCAGTCGCGCATCGTCCTTCAGCGTCTCGAGGACGATGCTGGACTTGACCCGCTCCACCGCCTCATGCGGCAGCAAGACGTCGTTGACCAGCGCGGACAGCGCGCGCAGGTCGGGCACGATCACCTTCAGCAGGTAATCCGAATCCCCGGTCAGCGCGTGGGTCTCCTGCACCGTGGCGAGTGTTGCCACGAGGTCGCGGAAGCGCCGCGCGTTGTTGCGTGAATGGGTGGCGAGCGCGACGAAAATGAAGACCGTGATGCCGAAGCCGAGCAGCGCGGGATCGAGGTCGGCGCGATAGCGCCGGATCACGCCGGCCTGTTCGAGCCGCTGACGGCGCCGCGAGCATTGCGACGGCGACAGCCGTACTGCATCGGCGAGCTCCTGGTTGGTCAGCGCGCCATTGTCCTGCAGCGCCGACAGGAGCTTCAGATCGGCATCGTCGATCGTGATAGAGTTGTGCGCCATATCTGCTCTAAACGCATGAAACGTGCGTAGTTTATCCGTATTGCATTCATTTTGCACGAAATTTGCAGCGGGATTCAGCTATTTCCAACATCACAACAACAACATGTTTCGCACAGGAGACCGCCCATGGGTCCGTTCCCGCACGACGCGCCGGCCGCCACCATCACAGAAGCCAATCCGATGGGGACTGACGGGCTCGAATTCGTCGAGTACGCGCATCCCGAGCCGGAAAAGCTCGGCAAGCTGTTCGAGACCATGGGCTTCACCCTGGTCGCCAGGCATCGTTCCAAGAATGTCCAGCTCTGGCGGCAGGGCGACGTCAATTTCGTCGTCAATGCCGAACCGGATTCATTCGCGCAGCGGTTCGCTGCCGAGCATGGGCCATGCGCCTGCGCCATGGCTTTCCGTGTCGTGGACGCGAAGCATGCCTATGAGCGCGCGCTCTCGCTCGGTGCCGAGCCCGGCGAAACCAGCGTCGGCCCGATGGAGCTCGCGATCCCGGCGATCAAAGGCATCGGCGGGTCACTTCTGTATTTCGTCGATCGCTATGGTGAGAAGGGCTCGATCTGGGACGTTGATTTCATCTGGACCGGTGAGCGCGATCCGAAGCCCGAGAAGGCCGGGCTGTATTATCTCGATCACCTGACCCACAACGTGCTGCGCGGCCGCATGGATCACTGGGCCGGTTGGTACCAGAAGCTGTTCAATTTCCGCGAGATCCGCTTCTTCAACATCGAGGGCAAGCTGACGGGACTTATCTCGCGCGCGATGACATCGCCGTGCGGCAAGATCCGCATCCCGATCAACGAGTCGCTCGATGACAAGTCGCAGATCGAGGAATACCTTCGCGAGTACAAGGGCGAGGGTATCCAGCATGTCGCGATGGGGTGCCGCGACATCTACGAGAGCGTCGCGAAGCTGGGCGCCAATGGCCTGCCATTCATGCCGCAGCCGCCTGCGACCTATTATGAAAAGATCGACGCGCGGGTGCCCGGCCATGGCGAAGAGATTGCCAAGCTCAAGGCCAGCGGCGTTCTGATCGACGGCGAGGGCGTGGTTGACGGCGGCACGACCAAAGTGCTGCTGCAGATATTCTCCGGCACCGTGCTCGGGCCGATCTTCTTCGAGTTCATTCAGCGCAAGGGTGACGACGGGTTCGGCGAAGGCAATTTCCGCGCCTTGTTCGAGTCCATTGAGGAGGATCAGATCCGTCGCGGCGTCTTGAAGGAGGACGCGGCCTAGGAGCACCGTCGTCACGGCCGGGACGAAGCCTGGCATGACGTGGAGAGTCTATCGACGCACAAATCCCTTCAGCAGTTCGAGCATTTGCGCGTGCGCTGCGGTGCCGAGCTTTTCGGCAAGCCGCGCCTCGTGCCGGGCGGCCAAGGCCTTGGCACGCTTCAACAGCTTCTGTCCGTCCTTGGTCAGTTGCAGCGCGTGAGTGCGCCGGTCGGTCGGCGAGGGCTGGCGTTCGGTTAGTCCGCGCTGCTGCAATTCGTCGAGCATGTGGACGAGCCGCGCGCGCTCGATCGCGAGCCGGTCGGCAAGTTCGGCTTGCGACAGGCCGGGATTGGCTCCGATCACAACCATCACAGAATATTGTGCGGGCCGGATATCGATGACGGACAGCGCCTGGATGAAATCCTGGAAAACCCAGACCTGAGCGCGGCGCAGCGAATAACCAAGATGCGAGGTCAGCACATCAAGGTCGATGTCGCGCCGGGTCCTGCGATCCCGCTGCGGCGTCTCCGCGATCGGGCCATCTGCCATAAATCCTCCCAAGCGCTCGCCCTAGACCGGTGAGGTCTCGGTTGTAATTGTTGTTCTGAACACTGATTGTGCTATACAACAATCAAGCGAAACCGGAAACGATGGCCTCACGGCGCGGGTGGATGCCGCACGTCTCGGCCATTGCAAGTCGGGCGCAACAATACGAAAAAGGGGCCAACCAAGGGTCCCAAAGGTCTCGGGACCAGTCAGGGAGGAGTTACAGGATGTCCATCAAATCTGATCTTTCGCGCGTTTCACGCCGCACCTTTGCCGCTGGCCTCGGCGCTGCCGGTATTGTCGCGGGCACCTCGCCATTCAACATCGTCCGCGCCCAGGGCGCGCCGCTCAAGGTTGGCGTGATCCTGCCCCGGTCGGGTTATCTCGCCGGCATCGGCCAGGATTGCCAGCGCGGCGTCGATGTCGCTGCCGGTCTCCTGAAGGATGCCGGGATGCCGGCGCTTCAGATCATGAACGGCGACACCGAGTCCGACGTTCAGATCGCGCGCGCCCAGGCGGAAAAGCTCATCAACGAAGGCGCGCAGCTTCTGGTCGGAGCGTTCGATTCCGGTCAGTCGACCGCAATCGCGCAGGTCGCGGAGCAGCGCGGCATTCCCTACGTGATCAACATTGCCGCTGCTCCCCCGATCACGGAGCAGGGCTACAAGTTCGTGTTCCGGAATTTCCCGGTCGCCGGCCGCATCCTGATGGACGCGTTCGCGAACCAGAAGGAAATCTTCGAAGAGACCGGGAAGACGCCAAAAACCGTCACCCTTCTCCACGTGAATGATACGTTCGGAACCGCGATGCAGAAGGGCATGGCGGGCGTGCTCGAAAAAGTCCCGATGCCTTATAAGGTGATCGAGACTATCGCCTACGATCCGAAGGCGCGCGATCTCTCGGTCGAAGTCGCCAAGGCCAAGGGCACCAAGGCCGACGCTCTCCTCGTGGTGAGCCGCCTGAACGATGCGATCCTGCTGACGCGCGAATTGATCAAGCAGCGTTGGGACGGGATGGGCGTACTGAGCATGGGGCCGGGCTGGTATGAAGACCAGTATCTCGCGACCCTTGGCAAGCTGTCCGACGGTCCGCTGAGCTTCGTGCCGTGGTACGATCCGACCAAGAAGATGACCAAGGCGTTGCAGGCTGCGCTTGGCAAGGCACATCCGAAGGTCAATCTGAACACCAACCACGTCTATACTTTCGAAGCGCTGCTGGTTGCCGCCGACGCCTACAAGCGCGCCGGTTCGACTGATCCGAAGGCGCTCGCCGACGCGATCCGGGCAACCAACATTACCGACAACGTCTCGCCCGGACCGGGCATCCAGTTCGACGCCAAGGGCCAGAACGACAAGCTCCGCAACTCCGCCATCCAGAACCGTGACGGCAAGCTCGTGACAGTGGCGCCAAAGGGTGCGACCGACGCCAAGGCGGAATGGCCGGCGACGCCTTACACCAAGCGCAGCTGATTTGTCGTAACCAATAGAACAGCTCCGGCCAGTAACGGGCCGGAGCTGTTTGCCTCGCGGGACCGGGCACTTGCCAACCGAAATCTATTTCAACGTCGCGATCAGCGGTCTCCTGACCGGCTTGATCTACGGGCTGAGTGCGCTCGGTCTATCGGTGATTTTCGGCGTCATCCGCATCGTGAATTTCGCCCATGGCGAGATCATGGTGCTCGGCATGTTCATGACGCTGGTGATTTTCCGCAGGCTCGGTATCGATCCGCTGGTCGCGCTGCCATTCGTAGCGTTTACGCTGTTCTGTTTCGGCTATCTGCTCCAGGACTGGGTCATCCGGCGCGTCGCGCATGTCGCGGATCACTTCCAGTTTTTGCTGATGGCCGCGATCGCGGTGATGCTGATTGCGCTGCCGTTGATGATTTTCGGCCCTGACGCGCAGGGCGTGAACGTGTCGTATGCTTACGACTCGTTCCAGATCGGTCCGCTGATCATCGACAAGGTTCGGCTGTACGCCGGGATTGTCGCGCTGATCGGTTCCGCGGCGATGTTCGCCTTCTTCAAATATACCGATACCGGCAAGGCGATCCGCGCCTGCGGTGACAATTACACCGGCGCGCTCGTGGTCGGCCTTAACGTGCGCCACCTGTTCGCGCTGACCTTCGCGATCGGCTGCGCCTGCCTTGGTGCTGCTGGCGCGATCATGATCCTGATCGTCGATGTGCACCCCTATCTCGGACCTCCATACACCTTGCTTGCCTTCATCATCGTCATCGTGGGCGGTATGGGCAGTCTCCCAGGCGCGCTCCTTGGTGGCATCCTGATCGGCGTGTCGGAAGCGCTTGCGGGCATCCTGCTGCAGCCGTCGCTGAAGACCGCGTTCAGCTTCTCGCTGCTGATTCTGGTGCTGCTGTTCCGGCCCCAGGGGCTTCTCGGGAAGGTGCAGCGATGAGCCGCCTGTTCGATGGCGTCCCGGCTCATGGGCTCGTTCTGCTGGGGCTGTTTGCAGCTGCGCTCATCGGCGCGCCGTATTTCGTCAGCAATTATGTGCTGAGCGTTTTGATCATCGTTCTGTATTTCGCCTATGTCGGGCAAGCCTGGAACCTGATGATCGGCTTCGCTGGCCTGTTGTCGCTCGGCCATGCGCTGTTCGTCGGGATTGGCGCCTATGCGAGCGCCGCGCTATTCATAAAGTTCGGTATCCCGCCGCTGATCGGTGTCTTCGTCTCGATCACGCTCGCCATGCTGATGGGTTGCTTCATCGGCTATCTCGGCTTTCGCTTCTCGATCCACGGCGTCTACTTCGCGCTGCTGACGATCGCGTTCGCCGAGTTTACCGGCATCATGGTGGACCACACCCGCTGGCTCGGCGGTACCGAGGGCCTGTTCCTTCCGGTGACCAACCGCGACAGTATCGACCTCGTCAATCTGCGCGGCACGCCGGTGATGTTCTATTATGTCATCCTGACGCTCACCGGTTGCGCGCTGGTATTGTGCCGCCTGCTGCTCAACTCCAAGCTCGGATATTACTGGCAGGCCATCCGAGAGGATCAGCAGGCCGCCGAAGCGAGCGGCATCCATCTGTTCAAATACAAGATGATCGCGGTCGCGATTTCGTCCGGCCTGACCGGTATCGCCGGCGTCTGGTACGCCTTCTACTACAACAACCTGTTTGCCGAATCGACGTTCGGCACCAACCGTTCGATCGAGTTGATCCTCGGCACCATCGTCGGTGGGGTCGGGACCCTGTTCGGACCGATCGTCGGCGCGTTCCTGCTGACGCCGCTCGGCGAGATGCTGACAGGTCTGACGGAAGGAATGCGGATCGACGGCATCAAGCAGTTCTTCTGGGGGATGTGCGTCGCGGTGATCGTGCTGTTTCGCCCGACCGGCGTCTGGCCATGGATCGCGGGCCTGCTGAAGCTCGACCGCAAGAACGACGGAGACCGCGCATGACCGCCGCGTCGCTTTCCGTCAGAGGAATTTCGAAAAGCTTCAGCGGTCTGCGTGCCGTCGACAGCGTATCGTTCGACGTTGCGGCCGGCGCGATCCAGGCGCTGATCGGTCCGAATGGCGCCGGCAAGACGACGATCTTCAACATGATCGCCGGAGTCTTCCCGCCTGACACAGGTGACGTGTTGCTCGACGGCCAATCGCTTCTGGGCAAGCGGCCGGACCAGATCTGTCATGCCGGAGTAGGGCGCACCTTCCAGATCGTGCGGCCCTTCAACGATCTTTCGGTGCAGGACAATGTGGCGATCGGCGCGCTGGCCTGGACCGACGATGTGAAGGAAGCGCAAGACTACGCTCTCGGCGTGTTGAAGCTCCTTAGCCTCGATGACAAACGCCACGCGCGCCCGACCGGCATCACGCTGCCGGATCGCAAATGTCTCGAGGTCGCGCGCGCTCTCGCGACGAAGCCGAAAATACTGCTGCTCGACGAGGTGATGGCTGGCTTACGCCCGACCGAGACCGATCGCATGGTCGGCGTGTTCCGCAAGTTGAACGATGAGACTGGCGTCACGATCCTGTTGATCGAGCATGTGATGCGCGCGGTAATGGCGCTGTCCAGCCATATCGTGGTGGTGAACTACGGCAAGGTGATTGCCGAAGGAAAGCCTGAGGTTGTGACCCGCGATCCCGACGTTCTCGCCTGTTACCTGGGTGCGGAGGCCGTCCACTGATGCTGACTGTGGAAGGTCTCGACGTATTCTATGGCGACGCCCAGGCGCTCGATGGGGTGTCGGTCGAGGTACCGGAGGGAGCCATCGTTGCGATCGTCGGCGCCAATGGAGCGGGCAAGACCTCGCTGATCCGCACCATCGGCGGCATGGTTCGTCCGGCGGGGGGCAGCATCACGTTTCGCGGCACCGAGATCGCCGGACTGCCGAGCTACAAGGTTTGCAACCTGGGCATCGGCCAGGTCGCGGAAGGACGTCAGGTCTTCCCCAATCTCTCGGTCGGCGAGAATCTGGATATGGGCGCGATGCTGCCGCGCGCGCGCGCGACGCGCACCCGAAATCGCGAGCGTGTCCTGACGATGTTTCCACGTCTGCGAGAACGGCTGTCGCAAGCGGCGGGCACTCTGTCCGGCGGCGAGCAGCAGATGCTTGCGATCGGGCGATGTCTGATGGGAGAGCCTGAACTCGTGATGTTCGACGAGCCGTCGCTCGGACTGGCGCCCGCGCTTGTTCAGGATGTGCTTGCGACGATCCGCGATCTGAACCGGGACGGCCTGACCTGCGTGCTGGTCGAACAGAACGTGGCGGTGTCGCTGAAACTCGCGAGCCGCGCCTATGTGCTGGAAAATGGTCGGATCACGCTGAGCGGAACTGGCCAGGAATTACTGGCTGACGATCGTGTGCGTCAGGCCTATCTCGGCATGTAGCGGCACCACCAGTGTGCAGAACAGCCGCGCGCAGTCGAAAACCCTGCGCCAGGTCTGGACTCAGATCGCTCAGCGCCGTGCCAGCGCATTGAGCGCCGCGACGCGTAATGTCAGCGGAGAGTCCGGGAATAGCGTTCGCAGATAACTCAGGGCCTGGGACGCAGTAGAGGGCTGCTTTTCGCCCAACGCGCGCGCCATCGCACGTGCGAGCTGGACTTCGCTCTGTCCGGTAAGCTGCGCGGGCGCAAGGGTAACGTCACCCAAGGCCTCTGGCTCGATGACGCGGACGGTCTTGCGGCTTGCGAGCATGGTCATCAACGTCCTCACAACGTCTATCCCTTTTTCCGGCCCGGCTTTAACGCGCCATATCTGATTTGGTTCCTGTTTGGGAAGCCCTATCCGCTGATCCGGCATAGGAATCAATGATTTGGAGCAATCCTGCCGAGTCTGCGCTGGTTCGTACAACCAGCATTTGACTATTCCGCGCAGCCTCGGCAAATCGCTGGCGGGCCGGCGGCCCGTACGGAGGAGTGCATGAAGCTTTATTATTCACCTGGTGCATGCTCGCTCGCGGTCAATATCGCGCTGCATGAGACCGGTATCCCGTTCGAGCTGGAGCGCGTCGATAACAAGGCCAAGGTCACGAAAAGCGGCGAGAATTTTTGGGACGTGAATCCCAAGGGCGTCGTACCCGTGCTCAAGGTCGCCAACGGCGAGATCCTGACCGAAGTGACGACCTTGCTGCAGCATGTGGCCGATCAGAAACCCGAGGCCGGGCTCATGCCGCGGGCCGGCAGCATGGATCACTATCGTGTCCTGGAGTGGCTGAGCTTCATCGCGACCGAACTGCACAAGCAATTCACGCCGCTTTTCAAGGACGGCACGCCCGGCGAATACCGACTGATCGCCAAGGAGAATGTGCTGAACGCCTTCAAGCTGATCGACGTGCATCTCGCTGACAAGCAATGGCTGGCGGGCGGCAACTACTCGGTTGCCGACATTTACCTGTTCACGGTGTCAAACTGGGCGCGCTTCCAGGACATCGACATCACGCAATGGCCGAATATCGAGGACCTGCGAAAGAGGGTCCGCGCGCGTCCGAAGGTGCAGGAAGCGATGAAGGCCGAAGGCCTGATCAAGCCCCAGGCGGCATGACGCCGGAGATGCCGGACACGAAAAAGCCCTCGCGACGCGGGTCGCGAGGGCTTTCAATCTAGAGCCGTGCTCAAGCCTTCGGCTTGCCGATCGTCACCGAGAGTGAGCCGACGCCTTCGACGTCGCACTCGATCTTGTCGCCGACATTGACCTGACCGACGCCGGCCGGGGTGCCTGTCATGATGATGTCGCCGGCCGCCAGTTCGACCATTTCCGACAACTTCCAGATCGTCTCCGGAACATTCCAGATCATCTGGTTCAGGTCGCCGTCCTGCTTGAGCTCGCCGTTGACCTTGAGGGTGATGCGTCCCTTGGTCGGGTGGCCGATCTCGGACGCCGGAACCAGCGGACCGCACGGCGCCGAGGCATCGAATGCCTTTCCGATTTCCCACGGGCGCTTCACCTCGCGCGAAGCAATCTGCAGGTCGCGGCGCGTCAGGTCGATACCGACGCCATAGCCCCAGATGCAGTCATTCGCGTTTTCCGGCTTGATGTTCAGGCCGCCGGATTTCAGCGCCACCACAAGCTCGACCTCGTGATGCATGTCCTTGGTCAGCGGCGGGTAGGGCACCACGCTGCCATCTGGAACCACCGCATCTGCAGGCTTCGCGAAAAAGAACGGGGGCGCGCGCTCGTCCTGGCCCATCTCGCGGATGTGCTCGATGTAGTTGCGGCCGACGCACCAGATGCGACGGATCGGAAACTTTTCGGACGAGTCCTTGACCGCAAGCACGGCCTGCGGGGGCGGGGGTATGACGAAACGGTCGCTCATAGCCGTTGATGCTTTTTTGTCACATTGAGCCGGAGATCGGCGGGAACGGCGGCATAACATCGCATTTGCGATGGCCGCCAACGGGGCCACCGCATAGCATGGCGACCGTTGGCGTCAAAGCGCGTGCGGTCCTCGAACGGATGCTGTTGCCGCTGCTGTTGAATGCCACACATTTTTAGCGGGGGTGGCGGACGCCGGGGTTGGGGGACTCCGGCGTCCGCTTTTTTTTCGCAGTTTTCCGCCGATATGCCCGAGCGGAGATGCGCGTCTCGGAACAGATAAGGCCGGCTCTTGGGCCGGCCCCACTTCAGGTCAGCGCCATCCGCCGCCAGGCAGCGGACCGTGATACGGCGTGTCGCGGCAATGACCCCAGGGGCCGCGCCAGTAGCCTGGAGGGCACTCGTGCCACGTCCAAACGTAACGGCCATAATAGCCGCCCGGATAAGGGCCGGTGCCATAGCGGTGGCACGCGCCGCCGGGTCCGCGATAGCGGGCGGGGCCGCAACCTTGCGCAACCGTTTCCACGCTGGGCTGGATCTCGATCTGCTGGACGACAACCGGCGCAGCATGTGCGGTCGTCATCAATACTGCTGCAACGGGCAAGGCTAGAAGAGTTCGGATCATCGAGTCGCCTCCAATGGTAGACGTCGATTCACTAACATCATTCGCGCATGCGTCGAAACGCATAAGCGCAATAGCACTTATGACGTTTTAAACGGCCGTCGTTGTAACACTGGTCTGCGGATTGCGTGCGCGATACCTGGGTGCGCCATACTTGGGTGCGCTACGCAACCCGGTTATTCGGCAGCTGCGACGTCCGCCGGGAATTGCTCGGCCTGCAGTTGCAGCTTGTAGAACGAGGCGTAGCGGCCGCCCTTGCGCAGCAGATCGTCATGCTGGCCAGCCTCCGCGACGACACCATCCTCGATCACAAAGATGCGGTCGGCATGCGCAACGGTATGCAGGCGGTGTGCGATCACGATCGTCGTGCGGCCCTGTGTGAGATGGGCGATCGCGTCTTGCACCAGCCGCTCGGACTCCGAATCGAGTGCGGCGGTCGCTTCGTCCAGCAGGATCAGCCTGGCGTCGCGAATGAGCGCGCGCGCCACGGCGATGCGCTGACGCTGGCCGCCGGAAAGCTGCAGCCCCTGTTCGCCAGTGTGGGTGTCGTAGCCGTGCGGGAACGACATGATGAAGTCATGGGCGTTCGCGGCCTTGGCCGCGGCGACGATCTCGTCCTCGGTCGCACCGTCCTTGCCGAACGCGATGTTGTCGCGGATCGTGCCATGGAACAGGAACACATCCTGGCCGACATAGGCGATCTGCTGGCGCAGCGAATGCCGCGACACATCGGCGATGGTCTGGCCGTCGATTTCGACGGCGCCCGATTGCGGTTCATACAGCCGCAGGATGGTGTTCAGGATCGTAGATTTGCCGCCGCCGGACGGTCCGACCAGCGCGCTCATCTGGCCGGCCTCGGCCGTAAACGACAGCCCAGGCAGGACTGGCTCGTTCTCGCGATAGGCGAACCATACGTCCTTGAACTCGACCCTGCCCCGGTCCATAGCGAGCTTCGGCTTGTCGTCGTCCTTACCCTCGCTCGCCGGCGCATCGATAATCTCGAACAGCTGACGTACGCCGATCAGTCCGGCGTTCAGTTCGAGATTGAGCCGTGCCAGGCGCTTGGCGGGCTCGTAGGCGAGCAGGAACGCCGTTATGAACGAGAAGAACTCGCCCGGCGTGGCGTTCATCTCGATGGTGCGATAACCACCGTAAATCACACCGCCGGCAATGGCGACGCCGGCGAGCGCCTCCATCATCGGGCTTGAGCGGTTCGCAACGCGCGCCATCTTGTTGGCTTCGTTCTCGACCGTCGCGACATTGTCGTAATAGCGCTTGCGCATCCGGTCTTCGAGCGTGAAGGCCTTCACGATGCGAATGCCGGAGACGGTTTCCTGCAGCGTTTCGAAAAGCTGCGTGCCGCCGGTGAATTGCGCCCTCGCCACGGCCTTCACGCGCCGCACCAGCTTGCGGATCATCCAGAGCGCGGGCGGCGCGATGATCGCGGCCGACAGCGACATTACCGGATCCTGGATCACCATCACGGCGCCAAGGCCGATCAGCGAGAGCAGGTCGCGGCCGACCGACGTGACAAGCAGATTGAGGACCTGGGTCGCCGAATTGGACGCGGTCGCGAGGCGGTGCAGGAACTCCGAGGAATGGCGCCTGGAGAAGAAACCGAGATTCTGACTCATCAGCCGGTCGAACAGCCTGCGCTGGTTCTCGGCGATGATGGAATTGCCGATCCGCGACATGATCACCGCCTGGAAATAGGTGGCGGCGCCGCGGGTGGCGAAGATCACGATGGTGATGAGGCCAATGACCACGATTGCGCTGAAGCTGCGGTCGACATAGGCCTTGTTGACGATCGTCCCCATCAGATAGGCGATCAGCGCGGTGCCGACGGCCGAAATCGCCATCAGCGCGAACGCGACCGCATAGGATTTCCAGTGCTTGGCGCCGTATTCGGTCAGCAGCCTGCGGATCAGCTGGTAGGAACTGTCGGAATCGTTGGAGATATTGGGCGCCATCGAGGTCCACGGAGCGGGGGCGGACATGGTGTCCGGTCTGCTACCTGCCCGGTCGGGCCCCGGATTTCAAGCCTCGCCGCTCCTGAGTCGGGTCGTATGCCCGCTACTCTTGCTACCCTTGCGCGAGGGGCGCGATGACGTGCGCCAGCCTTCGTCAGGAGTTCCGCTTCCGCAGTTTCTGCTCCCATTCCAGGGCATTTCCGACGATGGCCGGCAGGTCGTCATAGCGCGGCTGCCAGTGCAGGATACCGCGCGCCCGGTCGGAGGCGGCCACGATCTGGGCCGGATCGCCCGGCCGCCGTTCCCCGAGGTCGACCCTGAAATCGACGCCCGAGACCCGTTTGACCGTTTCGATGACCTCCAGCACGGAATAGCCGTGACCATAGCCGCAATTGAAGGTCGCGCTCTCGCCGCCGGCGCGCAGGTAGCGCAGCGCATCGGAATGCGCGCGAACCAGATCGCTGACATGGATATAGTCGCGGATACAGGTGCCGTCGGGTGTCGGGTAATCGGTTCCGAAGACATCCATTTTCTTGCGCATGCCGAGCGCGGTCTGCACCGCGACCTTGATCAGGTGCGTCGCAGCGGGCGTCGACTGTCCGGTGCGCATCTGCGGGTCGGCGCCCGCGACATTGAAGTAGCGCAGGATCACGTGCTTGAGCGGGTGCGCGAAGCCGGTATCGCGCAGGATGATCTCGGTCATCAGTTTCGACGACCCATAGGGCGACATCGGGTCCGGCGTGGCATCCTCCGCTACCGGGACCGCCTTCGGATTGCCGTAGACCGCTGCCGTGGACGAGAAAATGAAATGCTTCACGCCGCCCTTCACCGCGGCTTCGATCAGCGTGCGCGAATTGGCTGTGTTGTTCTTGTAATAGCCGAGCGGATCGGCGACCGAGTCCGGCACCACGATGGACGCCGCGAAGTGAATGATCGCATCGATCGCATGCCGCGCGATGATCTGCCGCGCCAGCGCTTCGTCGCCGGTATCTCCCTCGTAGATCGTCACCCGGTCGGGTATTGCCCAGCGGAAACCCGTGGACAGGTTGTCGAGCACGACCACGTCCTCGCCGGCATCGAGCAATTCGTAAACCATGTGGCTGCCGATATAGCCGGCGCCACCGGTGACGAGGACGGTCATGGACCGGGGTCTCCGCAAAAGAATCTTGCCACCATAGGCGACGCCCATGAAAAATGAGTAATAAGGGGCGCCATCTCTGCCGCAATCAGGCCCGCCTTGACCGATCTCGACGTCATCATCCCGAACCTGCACTGGAACTACACCGGTGTGACCGCGACGAACCGCATGATAGCGCCGCGTGTCGCGCTGCTGGCCCGCGCGCGCTGGTTCGGCCCGGATGCTCCGGACGGCATCGCGACCATGGCGCTGTCCGAGGTGCTGGCGCTGCCTTTTCGGGGGCGCCGGAAAATCGTATGGCACGCCCGCCGTAACAACGAGATGATGGTCGGCCTTCTGCTCAAATCGCTAGGCTGGCCGTTGCGTCTGGTCTTCACCTCGGCCGCGCAGCGTCACCACACCTGGATCACACGCTGGCTCGTGTCACGCATGGATGCGGTGATCGCCACCAGCGACGTCTCGGCGTCTTTCCTCAAGGTTCCGTGTGACGTTATTCTGCATGGCGTCGATACCGCGCGATATTCCCCGCCGAAGAACCGCGATGCTGAATTCCAGATCAGCGGGTTGCCGGGCAAGTATGCGGTCGGCTGCTTCGGCAGGGTGCGCCACCAGAAAGGAACGGATGTTTTCATCGAGGCGATGTGCAGCCTGCTGCCGCGTTATCCCGATTTCAGCGCGGTGATCGTCGGCGCCGTCGATGATGCGAATTTCGAGGCCCGGCTGAAGCAGCGCGTGGCAGAGGCCGGCATTGCCGACCGTGTGCGGTTTCTCGGAGAGCGGCCGATCGACGAAGTCCCGCTCTGGTTCCGGCGCGTTCTGATCTATGCCTTCACCTCCCGCAACGAAGGCTTCGGGCTCACGTTCCTGGAAGCGATGGCGTCCGGCAACGCGCTTGTGGCCGCACGCGCCGGAGCGGCGGAAGCGGTGGTGACGGGCGGACAGATCGCATTGCTGGTTCCGCCCGGCGATGCGACTGCGCTCGCGACTGCACTGGAAGCGCTGATGCGGGATCCGGATCGTGCGGCAGCGATGGGGCAACGTGCGCGCGACTATGTTGCAGCGCATTTCAGTATCGAGGCGGAAGCCGCAAAGATTGCCGCTGTGTATCAGCGGGTGCTCGGACGCACGACGGCGCCTCAGGCTGACGAGAACGACGCCGCGCGCTGAGATCGGACGGATGTCGCTGTGATCGCAGGCGACAAATTTTAAGGAAATGCGCACGACCTTTGCTGCATTGCGCCAACCACGTTTACGTGAAGAGACGGCGCTATCACAAAAATGACAATGGTCGCGCTACACTCTGCGCCATCAATAAAAATACGAGGAGGACGCCATGACGGCACGCTCTGCCATGCAGCTTTCCACCTTCGGCGCTTTGCCCTGTGCTCAATGCGGCGCGCAATTGAAGCGGCCGTCGTGGTCCGAACGCGTCGACGAACGCCAGGTGCGCCATCTCTGGAATTGTCGCGACTGCGGCTATGTGTTCGAGACGATGGTGTTCTTCTGCGCCGATGAAGTTGAGGCGCCGGCCACGCCGCTTGCCGCATAAGGCCGCACCTTCGCATATGTCGCATTCTGGAAGTTGTTGCCTCGCTGGCTCGGAAGCGCGGACTCCCACGCGCATCTCCCAGCTACAGGTGCATTGCCGGCCGCGTAGTGCTGCAGGTGGGCAAAAGCCCAAAGTTGCAATCGCTTTCGACTTGGACCATTGAAGTCCCGGAAAATTGTATACAGGCGCGTAACGGCGCGCCCGGGATAACAGGCCGCGCATCGCGCCGCCGAGGGGAGAAGTCGATGGCTGCCAAGACTCTGGAAGACGTGCTGAATACTGTAAAGAATCCGGTCGATTTGCTGCGTAATCAGCAGACCGGACCCAACGTCTATCCGGGCGTCCCGGCCGAATACACCAATTGGCGCGACGAGCAGCAGGCCTGGCAGAACACCTGCGTGCTGTTCAACCAGTCCTATCACATGGCGGATCTCGCGGTTGAGGGACCGGATGCGCTGAAGCTGCTCTCCTATCTGTCGATGAACAGCTACAAGGGCTTCGAGCCCAACAAGGCGAAGCAATTCGTGCCGGTCACGCCCGAAGGCTATGTGATCGGCGACGTCATCCTGTTCTATCTCGCCCCGAACAAGTTCAATCTCGTGGGCCGCGCGCCGGCGCTGAATTGGGTGATGTTCCACGCTGCGACCGGCAAGTACGACGTCAAGGTCGAGCTCGATCAGCGCTCGGCATTGCGCACCGACGGCAAGCGCAAGTCCTATCGCTTTCAGGTCCAGGGCCCGAACGCCATGAAGGTGATCGAGAAGGCGATCGGCAAGGCCCCCGGCGAGCTGAAATTCTTCAACATGACCGAGCTGACGATCGGCGGAAAGAAAGTCGGCGCGCTGCGTCACGGCATGGCCGGTCAGCCGGGCTGGGAATTGTTCGGTCCGTGGGAAGAGGGCGAGGATGTCCGTCAGGCGCTGATCAAGGCCGGCGAGGATTACGGCATGCGCCTCGTCGGCGGCCGCGCCTATTCGTCGAACGCGCTGGAATCCGGCTGGATCCCGTCGCCGCTGCCCGCGATCTATACCGGCGAAGGCACGAAAGCCTATCGTCAGTGGCTCCCGGCCAATGGTTACGAGGCCGGGGCTTCGATCGGCGGCAGCTTCGATTCGAACAACATCGAGGATTACTACTTCACGCCCTGGGACATGGCCTATGGCGGCTTCATGAAGTTCGACCACGACTTCATCGGCCGCGAAGCGCTCGAGAAAAAGGCGAAGGGCCCGCACCGCAAGAAGGTGACGCTCGCGCTCGAGAACGACGACGTGACGCGCGTGCTCGGCACCCAGTTCCAGAAGCACAATCGCGCCAAGTTCATGGATTGGCCATCGGCGGTGTATTGCATGCACCCGTTCGACCGGGTGATGGTCGACGGCAAGACCGTCGGTGTCTCGACCTGGATCGGCTATTCGTCGAACGAAGGCAAGATGCTGACGCTTGCGGTGATGGACGAGGAATTCGCCGAACCGGGCACAGAGGTCATCTTCCTGTGGGGAGAGTCCGACGGCGGCTCGCGGAAGCCGACGGTCGAGAAGCACATGCAGACCACGATGCGTGCGATCGTCAGTCCGTCGCCCTATGTCGAGACGGTCCGCAAGGCCTATGCGCCGGGCGGCTGGCGCAAGAAGGCGGAAGGCTGAGCCGTTCCGCAGCACCTCGGCAAACCCTCTCCCTGGGAGGGGAGGGTCTGCTTTGCCGCGAAGCGATGGAATCGCCAGCCGCTAACCGCGCTTCGCGACATGGCGCGCCAGCTTGTCCAGCGTTTGCCCGCCATATTCGACCGCGCCGAAGCCGATTGTCGAAGCCCGGCGTTCCTTTGACGGATGCATCTGCCGGAGTGTGAGCACGGTCTTGCCGTTGCTCTGTTCATCGAAGGTGACGAGCATCCGGAACCGGCCGGGGTCGTTGTCCTGATCCGAACCGTGCTCGACCTCGATCAGCGCTGGCGCCTCCATGCGAAGAAACACCATCCGGTTGTTGTAGCGGGTGCCGTCAGGCGCAACCATGTCGAAGCGCCACACGCCACCCGGACGAAGGTCGATCTCCCTGGTTTCGATCGCCATGCCTTCCGGTCCGAACCATTCTTGAATCTGATCGGGGTCGGTCCATGCGGCATAAACGATGCTTCGCGGAGCATCGATGACGCGCGCGAGCACGATCTCGCGATCGAGGGGCCAGTCTCGCCAGGGCGAGGTGGAGTCACTGGACGAGGCACTCATCGTCTTACCTTTTCCTTTTCATGCGTGCGATGTGGGCCTCCAGGCGATCGAGGCGTTGTTCCCACACAGCAATGTGCTGGTGGATCCAGGCCTCGGTCGCATGAAGGGCGTGCGGTTCGATCTTGCAGGTTCGAACGCGTCCGGCTTTCTCGGAGGTGACGAGGCCGCTCTGTTCCAGAACCTGCACATGTTTGAGCAGGGAGGGCAGCGCCAGTTGGAACGGCTCGGACAATTCGCTGACGGTTTTCGGTCCCTCGCACAGACGGCTGACGATCGCCCGCCGGGTAGGGTCTGCGAGCGCGGAAAACGCCTGATCCAGGTCGATGGAATACTTAGCCATTACGGAAAGTATTTCCGGGTTCTCCTGCGCCGGTCAATAAAAACTTTCCGTACTGGCTAACTATCGTCCATGACAACGCTCTAGGTCCGGACGATTGCGCACGAGAACAAGGCGGGCGCGATACCAAGTCCCGCATTCGATGCGAATACGCCAAGGCCGGCGTCGGCGCGGCGCCGCCTTCTGCAGATGTTCACTTCTGTTGCGTCTTGATCTCGTCGAACTTCGACAGCGCAAGTTCGAATTTCTCGTCGAACAACCACATCGCATCGAGTATCTCGCGATAGGTCGCCGACGTTTTCGCCCGATCAGCCTGTCCGAAGGTGAACATCGAGTTGTTGCGCAGATAGCCCATGATCCGCGGGTCCGAGACCCGGTAGGCGGCAATGTTGCCCGATTTGATCGCGGCCTTGGTCGGACTGGGAACGATCTGGATCAGCTCGAACAGCTTCAACTGATCGATCGGATCGGGAAATGCCTTCACGATCGCGGGAATGAATGAGAACGTATCGGCATGCGCATTCATCAGCGCGTCGCGCACATTGATCCAGTGATTGTAACGGCGGTCGAGATTGCCGACCCGCGCTTCTTCCCTGGCGTCGCGCGCGATCAGCGCCGGATTGAATGCCGCGACCTTCGGTTTGATTGCCACCCACTTGCCTTGGCCGCCCTGACTTTCGGACACGCCGGTCTGGAAACTTCCCTTGTATTTGTTGGACCGCGCATTGCCGATATTCTGATTGCCATTGCTCTCGGCGAAAAAAATGCCAAGGCTGATGCGGCCGGCAACATCGGCATTCGCCGCATCGAGACCGCGGGCGCGGGCGATGGCGGTCCCGAGATCGACAACGTCCTTGAATGGCGTTGCGGAATTCTGCGCATTGGCGGGCGGCGCCTGCATGATAGCGAACAGGCGCAGATATTCGTCAATCAACGGCTCGTTGTCGGCATCGAAAAAGGCCGGCGGAATCCGGAATTTGTTCGGTCTCCCAATTCTTGCCGGCTGGGCGTCGGTGAGATCCTTGTAGGTGCTAATCACGAGGTTGCGGGCCCGATAAAGCGCCTGGCCCGGCAAATTCGGCAGCGGCTGCTTCGCATCGATCTGCGCGCGCCGTTGGCTCAGGATGGATTTGAAGTCGCCGAGTGCCTGGTTGTATCGGTTCAGTGCCTCCGACTGCGATGCCGCAAGTGGCGCCTGTGCGCGGGCGTCCGGCAGCGAGAGGCATGCAAACAACGCAAGGACGGCGACATTCAGGGCCGAAATCGCGCCGGACTTTGCAGCATGGACGATATTCCGCATGTCACTACTTTTCGAAAAGCAACTCGTCCACAAACACAGCAAGATTGCCGCCGGTGAACAGATGCCCGGCAATGCCGACCGCATCGGCCGCACGCAGGTCGCTTTCCTTGTCGCCGATCAGGAAGCTGCCGGATTTCTCGATCGGCCATTTGCCCATCAGGTCGAGCAGCATGCCGGGCTTCGGCTTGCGCCAGTCGGAATCGATCCGGTAGGCGGCGAGCGGCGCGTCGGGGTGAAACGGGCAAACGCGAATGTCATCGATGTGCGCGCCTTGCTTCGCAAGTTCGCTGCGCATGTGTTCGTGCAGCAGCGTGACATCGTCCTCGGTGAACATCCCGCGCGCGACGCCCGACTGGTTGGAGATGACGAAGACGTGGAAGCCGGCTTCATTCAGCCGGCGGATCGCGTCCGCCGCACCGTCGATAAAATGGAAGCGGTCGATTGTGCCGATATAGCCGTCGTCCCGGTTGATGACGCCGTCGCGATCCAGAAATGCCGCGGGTTTTTGTGCCGTCATCGATCTGTCCGCCGAGGTTCGGTGCTGAAGGGGCCGTATCCTATGCTCGCGCGTCCTCGATGCCAGAGGAACGGCACTTCTACGAGCATCAACGTGGCGCGACGATGGTATCGAGGTGAGGCTGGGCCTGGCGCGGGGCCTGGCGCACCGCCTGGAGTACCCGCTCCACGGTCACGCCTGCGGTGCTGCGGTCCTTGATGTTCGCAAACGACCCCGGCGGCTCGACAATCGCCGACAAAGGGTTGAGCGGGGCCCATAGACGGGCAGAAGTCGGGCCGAAAATCGCAACGGTCGGCGTACCAATGGCCGCGGAAATATGCATCAGACCGGAATCGTTGGTGACGGCGAGGTCGGCCGCAGCGAGAGCGACGATCGCGTTGCGCAGGTCATTTCCTGTGAGATCGTAGACACTTGCGCCGCCGGCCTGGACGATCTGGGTGGCAATGGTCTTTTCCGCCGGCCCGCCCAGCACCCAGACGTCGGCGCCTTGCTCTGCGAGTTGTCGCGCGAGTTCGGCGTAATTCTGCGGTGGCCAGGCCTTTCCGGGGCCGACAGCGCCGGGCGCCATTGCGATGACCGGCCGGCCGGACTTGCGCATGCCATTGAGAAGTAACCATTTTTCGATTTCGGCAGGTGGCACCTCGATCCGGGGCAGGGGATAAGGTTCTGGAAACGCGGCATTTTTCGGCGAGGCCAGCGCCACGAAGCAATCGATCATGCGCTCGAGTTTGCGTTCGCCGAAACGCATGTCGTTGATCAATCCAAAACGAAATTCTCCTGCGAAACCAGTGCGTTGCGGGATTCCCGCTAGAAACGGTGCCAGCGCCGCCTTCCAGGTCCGCGGCATGACGAGCGCGGTACCGTACCGCTCCTGTGCGACACGTTTTGCGAGCGCCGAATATTGGGCCAGCGGCAGTTGCCGGCGTGGAAGGTCGGCCACGATGCCTTTGCGAACGCCCGGCAGGTAATCGAGAATCGGCGCGCACAGCGAACTTGTGAGCAGGTCGACAGGTCGGTTCGGCCATCGCCGCTTCAGCAGCTGAATGGCGGAATGCACCCGCACGAAGTCGCCGATCCACATATAGGGCACGATCAGGATCGGATTGTCGGCCCGGTCGGCCGGATCGAACTGCGTCACATGTTGTGAACTGGTGCTCATCCCTAAATTTGAACCGATGTTCACTTTATCGATGTCTGACGCCCAGCTACTGCGGTTTCCCGCGATTTGTCGAATCCGAACCTCTTAACCCAAGTTGCGCGCATTCGCCTTGTAAGGCAAAGGATCGCCTGGTGAGCCGGGTGGCGGAGCGCATTAAGCAATGCTTTTGGTGACCGGCGGGGCCGGGTTTATCGGGTCGAATATCGTGGCGAGCCTGAACGAGGCGGGCCGCGCCGACATTGTGGTCAACGACACACTCGGCACTGACGGCCGTTGGAAAAATCTGGCCAAGCGTCAGATTGCCGACTTTGTCCCGCCGAGCGAGCTCGCATCCTGGCTCGACGGCCGCAAGCTCGACGCCGTGATCCACATGGGCGCGATCTCCGACACCACCGCAAGTGACGGTGATCTCGTGATAAATTCCAATTTCCGGCTGTCGCTGATGCTGCTCGACTGGTGCACCAAGACCCGGACCCCGTTCATCTATGCCTCGTCGGCCGCGACCTACGGGGACGGAGAACAGGGATTTTCCGACGATGATCGGCCCGATCATCTGCAATCGTTGCGGCCGATGAACCTGTACGGCTGGAGCAAACATCTGTTCGATCAGGCTCTGATCGCCCGCAAGTTGCGCGGCGAACAATTGCCGCCGCAATGGGCAGGCCTGAAATTCTTCAACGTGTTCGGGCCCAACGAGTACCACAAGGGCAAGATGGCGAGCGTGCTCGCGCGCATCTTCGACGAAGCGAAGGCTGGCCAGACGGTCCGGCTTTTCAAGTCGCACAAGCCCGGCATCGCGGACGGCGATCAGCGCCGGGACTTTATTTATGTGGATGATGTGGTCGCCGTGGTGCGCTGGCTGCTCGATACGCCCCGCGCATCCGGATTGTTCAATGTCGGAACCGGCGAGGCGCGCAGTTTTCGCGAGATGATCGAGGCGATGTTCGCCGCCCTGAAGCGTCCCGCCAGGATCGAGTATATTGACATGCCCGAATCCATCCGCGGGCAGTATCAGTATTTTACGCAAAGCGAGGTCGGACGGTTGCGGGCGGCAGGGTATAATGCCGGCTTCACGCCGCTCGAGGATGCGGTCAACCGATACGTCACGCATTATCTCGATCGCCAAGACCGGTATCGCTGATGTTCGATTTCGACCATAGTCTGTCGCGGCTGTCCGGCGTGACTGTGTTGTGCGTCGGCGACCTGATGCTGGACGACTTCGTCTATGGCGAGGTCGCGCGCATCTCGCCGGAGGCGCCGGCTCCCGTCATCGCTGTCAAGCGCAGCGAAATGGTCATCGGCGGTGCGGGCAACGTCGCCCGCAATATCGCAAGCCTCGGCGCGCATTGCGTGTTCGTGGGGTTGATTGGCGAAGATGATGCTGGCCGCACCCTGAAAGCGGCACTCGCTGCCGAACCGAATATCGCCGCGTCGCTCGTGGTCGACGGTTCGCGGCCGACCACGCGGAAAGTACGTTTTGTATCAGAACACTTCGCGACGCATATGCTGCGCGCGGACTGGGAAGAGGCTCGGCCGGCCGATGCGAAGACCGAAACGGCGCTGGTCGATGCCGCGCTGGCCGCGTTGCCAACGGTGGATGCCGTGGTGCTATCCGATTACGCGAAGGGCGTACTGACGAAAGGGCTGATTCGAACGCTGATCGATGCAGCCGCGGCCGCAGGAAAGCCGGTGATCGTCGACCCGAAAGGCGCCGACTACAGCATCTATCGTGGTGCAACGATGGTGACGCCGAACCGCAAGGAGCTGGCGGAGGCGGTGCGCAGGGATGCCAAGAGCGACGGCGAGGTCGCGGAAGCCGCGGCCGAGCTACGTGATGCTCTCGGCAGTGACGCCGTTCTGGTGACGCGGAGCGACGATGGGATGACCCTGGTCACCCGCAAGGCAGCGCCGGTGCACGTTCCAGCCTACGCGGTGAAGGTGATCGATGTCTCCGGCGCCGGCGACACTGTTGTTGCCGTGCTGGCTGCCATGCTCGGGTTGAACGCGGATTATGAATCCGCGATGCGCGCCGCAAACGCGGCGGCCGCCGTGGTGGTTGGAAAGCGCGGCACCGCAACGCTTTCAATCGGCGAATTGCGTCATCGCATTCTGCCGTCCGCGACGCTCGCGGCGGAAGACAAGATTCTCTACGACTGGCAGGAACTCGATGCCCGGCTCGATGCATGGCGAAAGCAGGGCTTGCGCATCGGTTTTACGAATGGATGTTTCGATATTCTGCACCCCGGCCATGTAAAGCTGATGGCGCAAGCGCGTGCTGCCTGCGATCGTCTCGTGCTCGGGCTCAACAGCGATGCATCCGTGTCACGGCTCAAGGGCCCGGAGCGTCCGGTCCAGAAGGTACAGGCCCGTGCCGAAGTGCTCGCCGCGCTGGAGGCGGTGGATCTGGTGGTGGTGTTCGAGGAGGACACGCCACGCAACCTGATCGAGCGGGTGCGTCCGAGTGCGCTCATCAAAGGCGCCGACTACACGCGAGAGCAGGTGGTGGGGCACGATATCGTCGAATCCTATGGCGGCGAAGTAGTGCTGGTCGGTCTGCTGCCCGGCCACTCGACAACCGACATCGTCAAGCGGTCCCGCTCGACGGCCAAAAGCTGACGCAGACGGATGGATCGCGCTTTGCCCACCGTATTCAAGCCAGACTTCGAAGCTCCACTTGTGCGCGAATTCTTCCGCGATCGCCCTCGCGGATTCTTTGTCGAGGTCGGCGCCAACGACCCGAAAAAAGATTCGCAGTCCTGGCATCTCGAGCAGGCCGGCTGGACCGGCATTCTTGTCGAACCATTGCCCGATCTTGCTGCAGAACTCAGGCGCCAGCGTACGGCGCAGGTATTCGAGGTTGCTTGTTCGTCGCCCGACCGGGCAGGGCAGGTAATGCGCCTGCATGTTGCCGGACCCTTTTCCTCCTTCGACCCCAATCTCGCGGTCACCGGCATGCGGGCCGACCGCGTGATCGATGTGAAGGTGCGAACGCTCAATGACGTTCTGAGTGAAGGCAACGCCCAGGTGCCGATCGATCTGATGTCGGTCGATGTGGAAGGCCACGAACTCGAGGTATTGAGCGGTTTCGATTTCGCGCGCTGGAAGCCGCGGCTGGTCCTGCTCGAGGACCATGTCAGCAGCCTCGACAAGCATCACTTCATGATGCGCGCAGGATATGCGCTGATGCGCAGGACGGGACTGAACGGATGGTACGTGCCGCGTGAAGACGCGCCGCCGATGGACCTTCTGGGACGCTGGCAGATCTTCCGGAAATATTACCTGGCGCTGCCGTTCCGGATGTTCCGGGACGCGAGGCGCCGGTTGCGCGACCGCATCCGCTTCCGGCACCGAGATGCACCGCGATGACGATCCGCCTCTCTGCCATCGTGATCACTAAGAACGAGGCACGCAACATCGAGGCATGTCTCGACAGCCTCGCTTTTTGCGATCAGCGCATCGTGGTCGATGGCGGAAGCGAGGACGGCACCGCTAACCTCGCCCGAGCAAAGGGTGCGAGTGTCACTGTCGCCGAGGAGTGGCGAGGCTTCGGTCCACAGAAAAATCTCGCACTGTCGCTTGCGACCGGCGAATGGGTGCTGTCGATCGACGCTGACGAACAGGTGAGCCGGGAACTGGCCGCAGAGATCAGGCGTGTCGTCACAGAAGGGCTTGCGGACGCGTATGAGATGCCGCGGCTTTCAACCTTCTGCGGCCGCCCAATGCGGCATTCGGGTTGGTACCCGGATTACGTTTTGCGCCTGTTCCGGCGCGGCCGCGCGCGTTTTTCCGACGACCTGGTCCATGAGCGTGTGATCTGCGACGGGCAGATCGCCCGCCTTAAGGAAGCGCTGACGCATCACCCGGTGCTTCGGCTCGAGGATTCGCTGTCGCGTATGGACCGATATTCCACGGCGCGGGCAGAGATGATCGTGAGTTCCGGCCGCCAGGTTTCGTTCTTCACCGGCATCATTCGCGGCTGGTGGACCTTCATCCAGACCTATTTTGTCAGACTCGGTTTTCTCGACGGACGCGAAGGCTTTCTCCTTGCCGTGGCGAATGCCGAGGGTACCTATTACCGCTATATGAAGGCATGGCTGAAGGGGCGGAGCCGTGGCTGATCTCATCTCGATCATTGTGACGACGTGGAACCGCGAGGACGCACTCGACGCGGTGCTGCGCTCGCTCGCAACGCAGACGGACGGCAATTTCGAGGTCATCGTGGCGGATGACGGGTCTGGACCCGCAACGGCCAAGCTGATCGCCGACTGGGCGCCGAAATTGGGCCATACCCTCAAACATGTCTGGCAAGAGAATCGAGGCTTTCGCGCTGCCGAGATCCGCAACCGGGCGATACTCGCGAGTTCCGGGGCTTATTGCATCTTTCTGGACGGCGATTGCATCGCCCGGCCGGGCTTCGTCGCATCGCATCGAAAGCTCGCGCAGCGAGGCTGGTTCGTGACCGGCAATCGTATCCTCATGTCGGAGGACCTCACGCAGACCGTGCTGCGGGACAGGCTCGACCCGGAGCACTGGTCGTATCGTCAATGGGCGCGTGAGCGCGGAAAAGGCGGCATCAACCGTACAGTACCGCTAATGCGGCTGCCGCTTGGCCCATTGCGCAAATTGAGGTTTCGCGCCTGGCGCGGCGCGCGGTCGTGCAATTTGGCCATATGGCGGAGTGATCTCAACCGCGTCGACGGCTTTGACTGCGCGTACGAGGGATGGGGCCGGGAAGACTCAGATCTCCTGATACGCCTGTTGCACGCTGGGGTGCGGCGGAAGGATGGCGTGTTTGCCACAGGCGTGCTGCATCTTTGGCATCCGGCTGCCGACCGTTCGTGGCTTCCCGATAATGACAAAAAGCTCGAAGAGGTGCGGGCAGGCGGGCGCATAACAGCGGCACGCGGTCTATCGGCAATGTCGGATTCGATATCGGTGCCGGAGCAGCGGGTTTCAGCATGACGGCCGCGATAGAGGGAGGCTCCGCCCGTTTCGACCGCGTGCAATGGCGCAACACCGCCGATGTTCTGGCTGCGGCAGTCGCAGCGACAATCCCGTGGTCGACGTCGGTCTCTCTTATTGCGATTGCATTGTGGCTGATCGCGCTGTTGCCGACCTTGCGGCCCGACGAATTGCGCGACGTCATGCGCCATCCGGCGGCGTTCGTTCCAGTTGCGCTGGTTGCATTGGCGGCCGTCGGCATGTTGTGGGCGGATGTGCCATGGCGAGACCGGCTGGACGGTTTCGGGCCTATTGCGCGCTTCCTTCTGCTGCCACTTCTGTTTGTGCAGTTTCGCAATTCGGACCGCTGGCGCTGGCTGTTCGCTGCCTTCTTGTTTTCGTGCACGCTGTTGATGGTGGTTTCGTTCGCCGGCATCGCGCTTGGCACAAAGGTTCCCTGGCAGTTCAAGACCTATGGCGTGCCGGTGCGAGATTACATCTCGCAAAGCGGCGAATTCATTCTGTGCGCTGCCGGGCTCATTTATGTCGCGACAGCTGCGTGGGGCGAACGCCGCACAAACCTGCTTATCGGCGCCTCGGCGCTCGCTGCATTGTTCCTGGTGAATGTCGCCTTCGTGGCGCCGAGCCGCACCGCGCTTGTCACGATCCCTGTGCTGTTCGCGCTGTTCGCGATTACGCAATGCCGCTTGAAGGCGATGCTCGCCTTTCTTGCGGCGATCACCGTGCTGTGTGCCACCGTATGGGTTTCATCGACCAAGGTGCGGGAGCGTCTGATCGCGATCGTCACCGAGGTTCAGACCCACGAGACAAGAGATGTCCCGACATCCGCCGGTCTTCGGGTCGACTTCTGGCGCCAGTCGATCCAAGTGATTCAGGCTGCGCCTGTTATTGGCCACGGGACCGGCGCGATGCGAGCAAGTCTGGCTCGCGCTGCGGTCGCGGAGGGCAAGCGGCCGACAGTCAATCCACATAACCAGAGTTTCACGATCGCGATTCAGCTTGGATTTGTGGGGATGCTGTTCCTCGTCGCGATGTGGTCGGCGCATGGCGCGATTTTCCTGCGCGGGACAGGCCTCGTCGCCTGGGTCGGTCTGGCGATTGTCGCGCAGAATTTTGTGGGGTGCCTGTTCAATAACCATCTGTTCGATTTCACGCAGGCCTGGATCTATGTGTTCGGTGTGGGCGCTGCCGGTGGCGCTCTGCTTGCGCAGACGCAGGGGGCACAGGCCCCGTCGTGAATGCGCGGATCGCTCTTCCGGCCGCCCCACGTATCCTGGTGGTCGCGCTGCGACGGCTGGGCGACGTGTTGCTGACGACGCCGTTGATCCGAAGCTTGAAGCATGCCTGGCCGCAGTCCCGGATCGAGATGCTGATTTATGCCGATACGGCAGCCATTCTGGCTGGAAATCCGGATATCGATGCGGTGATCCCCGTGCCGGCGCGTTCCAGCGCAGCGCAGACGCTGGCACTCGGCCATCGTCTTTGGCGCGGTTACGATCTCGCGATCAGTACGCAGCCCGGTGACAGACCCACATTCTTTGCACTTGCGGCGGGCCGCCAGACCGCAGGAATGGTCGATCCGAATTTGAACGGGCGCGTCAAGGCAGCGCTGCTGAGCCGTCCGGTTGCGTCACGTCCGGATATTCACCGGGTCGAGGAAACGCTGCTGCTCGCGCAGGCGATCGGAATAGCGAGCCTTGCCGAGGTGGTGGCGCCGGTTGCAGCGGTTTCGCCGTTGCAGCCCATCGCGCCCTATGCCGTGCTGCATGCGGCGCCGTTCTTCCGTTACAAGCAATGGCGCGACGATGGCTGGCGGATTCTTGCGCAGCGCCTTTCGGGAGAGGGGTTGCGCCTGGTTGCAACCGGAGGCCGTGCTCCCGAGGAGCGCGGCTATCTTGACCGGATATGGGATGGAATCGATATCGCGCGGCTCGATGGGCAATTGAACTGGGCCGAACTAGCGTCGCTGCTCCGCGGTGCGCGGCTCTATGCCGGCCCGGATACGTCGGTCACCCATTTAGCGGCGGCGACGGGATGCCCGACGGTCTCGATGTATGGTCCCACCGATCCGCGACGCTGGGGGCCGTGGCCTGCATCCGGTCTTGCCAAGCCGTGGAATTCACAAGGGTCAGTCCAGCGGCGCGGCAACATCTGGCTGGTCCAGTATCCGCTGCCGTGTATGCCGTGCCGGCTCGAGGGCTGCCTGCGTAAAGTCACGAGCCACAGCCTGTGCCTGGACGAAATGCCCCTCGAACCGGTGCTGTCGGCCGCGGAGGAAGCGTTGTCTGCCGGACAGTCCGGTGGCGCCGCGGCCGAAAGGCCGCTATTCAGTCAGTGAAACCGGTCCAGCTATGTTCAATTTTCGTACCATGACGGTCCGCAAGGCGCTGGTCGTCGCGCACGATCTCCTCATGACGGCGGCGGCGCTGCTGGCTGCCTTTTACATTCGTTTCCAGGATGTCGGGCTCGATGAGCGTGCGGACTGGCTGTGGTTCATCGTCCCCGCGGTGACGATCTATGCCGGTATCGTCTACTCGCTGTTCCATCTGGACGGCGCGAAATGGCGCTTCGCATCGCTGCCGGATCTATTCAACATTTTCCGGTCGGCGTCCGTCATCGCACTCACGCTGCTGGTGCTCGATTACATTCTGGTCGCACCCAATGTCTACGGCACCTTCTTCTTCGGCAAGACCACGATCCTGATCTACTGGGTGTTGCAGATGTTTTTTCTGGGCGGCCCGCGCGTCGCCTATCGCTATTTCCGTTACTCGCGATCGCGCAGCAAGGCGATCCGCAATGATTCAACGCCAACCCTCATCCTCGGCCGTGCCGCCGACGCCGAGGTGCTGCTGCGGGCGATCGAGAGTGGCGCAGTCAAAAAGACCTTGCCGGTAGGCGTGTTGTCGCCGTCGCGGGCCGATCAGGGGCAGTCGATCCGGGGAATTCCGGTGCTGGGTCATTTCGAGGATGTGGAGCGAGCCGTGGCGCTCCTTGCGGAGCGGGGCACCAATGTGCGCCGCGTCGTGCTGACGCCTTCGGCGTTCGAGGCCGACGTTGCCACCGATACGCTGCTGATGCGAGCGCGCCGACTGGGGCTGACGACCAGCCGGCTGCCATCGCTTGACGATAGTGTCGAGGCGCTGCGGCTTGCGCCCGTTAACGTCGAGGATTTGTTGCTGCGTCCGAGCGTGAAGATCGACTATCCCCGACTGGAGAAATTCATCAAGGGCCGTTCGATCGTGGTGACCGGCGGGGGCGGTTCGATCGGCGCGGAAATCTGCGATCGCGTTGTCTCCTTCGGTGCGGCCCGCCTGCTGGTGATAGAGAATTCGGAGCCGGCCCTCCATCAAGTCCTGGAGACGCTCGCCGGGAAAAACTCGGATGCGGAGATTATCGGCCGCATCGCCGACATCCGCGACCGTGACCGCATCATGCGTCTGATGGCGGCCTTCAAGCCGGAGATCGTTTTCCATTCGGCGGCACTGAAACACGTTCCCTTGCTCGAGCAGGATTGGGGCGAGGGCGTTAAGACCAATGTGTTTGGTTCGGTGAATGTTGCAGACGCGGCGGCGGCTTCCGGCGCGAGCGCCATGGTGATGATTTCGACCGACAAGGCCATCGAACCTGTTTCGGTTCTTGGCGCGACAAAGCGCTTCGCCGAGATGTATTGTCAGGCGCTTGACCAGCAATTCGGCGCCAAGGCCAAAGGCGGCGCGACACCGATGCGTCTGATCGCGGTCCGGTTTGGCAATGTTCTCGCATCGAATGGATCTGTCGTGCCGAAGTTCAAGGCGCAGATCGAAGCCGGCGGCCCCGTCACGGTGACGCATCCGGACATGGTGCGATACTTCATGACCATCCGCGAGGCCTGCGATCTCGTGGTAACGGCAGGAACGCATGCGCTTGGTCCTGAGCGGTCGGACGTTGCGGTTTATGTGCTGAATATGGGCCAGCCAGTGAAGATCGTGGAACTCGCTGAGCGGGTTATCCGATTGTCAGGGCTCGAGCCCGGACGCGACATCGATATCACCTTTACCGGCATTCGCCCGGGCGAGCGGCTTCACGAGATTCTGTTTGCGCGCGAAGAACCTACGGCCGAGATCGGTATCGCCGGTGTGGTGGCCGCGCGCCCGCTGTCACCCTCTCTGGAAGCGATGCGATCCTGGCTCGCGACGCTTGAGCAGGGCCTTGCGCGTGAGGACCGTTCGACCATTTACCGCGTCCTTCGCGATGCCGTGCCGGACTTCAAGGGCGAGGCCGCCTGATCTCACCCAAGTGTAAGCGGCACAATCGCCAGAACCAACTCGCCGCTATTTTCTTGCCATCCGGGCGAGCGCTTCCCGGGTATCGGTAGCGGGCCGCCAGCCTGCATCGCGCAACTTGGAAATGTCTGCGACGAGGGAACTTCCGAGGCGCTCCCATGCATCTGCGCGTCCGATTCCGCGCAACGCTGCGCCGAGCAGTGGTTCCGGGACCGAGATCAGATTCGGAGATCTCCCGCGCGCCTGACGCAGTGTCGTGACCATGTCCGCGAGCGACATCGGCAGCGGATCTGCAACGAGAAAGGTTTCGCCCGCTGTGCCAGGATGCTCCAGGACGAATTGAATGGCTGAGAGCATGTTTTCCAAGGCCAGCAGCGAGCGCTTCTTACGCAGAGCGGCAAAAGGTAGTGGAACCGGCATCGCGGCCAGCCGCGCGAGCTTCGCGACGTTCGCGCGCGCTCCGTCGCCGTAGATCACTACCGGTCTGAGAATTGTGTAGGGAACACCATACCCCCGCACGAAGGTTTCGGCAGCGAGCTTCGATCGACCATAGGCATCGGTCGGCTGGGGCGGGTCGCGTTCAGTCAGAACATCGCTTGCGGCGGGTCCTGTCTGGGCGCGAACGGACGAAATGAATACAAGACGCCTGACACTCGGCATGAGCGATGCCTGGAGTGCGAGTTCCTTGGTCGCGATCCTGTTGACCCGGTCGTACAGTCCTTCCGAGATCGTTGTGGTGACATGCGCAATTCCAGCCAGGTGCACCACAGCGTCAACATCAGCCAATAACGGCCGCCAATCCACTGTGTGGGACAGGTCTGGCATTTCGGCCGCTTCGACAAACTCGGCGGGGGCAATCTTCGCGCGGTCGCGCGCCGCTGCGCGCACATTATATCCTGCGCGCGAAAGGCTTCGAGTCAGCGCGCGTCCGACAAAGCCGCTCGCACCGGTGACGAGCACACGCATCATGTTTTCTTTCGTGAGAACCTCGTTAATAGCCAGGTCACCATCGCAGTGCCGGCGATCAGCGCTGAGATTTCAGCGGCTGGAACATTAAACCGCACGCACAGCGCCGCAAGACCAACAAGGACGATGTTGACGGCGAAAACGTGACCAATGACTTGCCGGACGGTGAAGCCGTTATCTGTCGCGCGTTGATAGAAATGCGTTCGGTGCGCCTGCCAAATGCGCTCACCGCGAAGGAGTCGTCTGAACAAGGTGATCGTTGCGTCCATCAGGTAGTAAAGGGGTATCAGGATCGCGGCAACGAGGTGGCCCGTATTTGCGAGCAGCGCCAGCAGCCAGCCAGCGACAAGTCCGAGCGGCAGGCTGCCGACGTCGCCGAGGAACAACCGCGCCACCGGTCGATTGAACGGTGCAAAACCGATCACGGCACCGAGCAAAGCGAGCGCGCAGACGATTGCGTATGGGGGGAGAGCTCCCATCGCGCCGAGCAGAACGAGACCTGCCGTCAGCGGGACGAACTCCGCAACAGTCATCCAGTCGAGTCCGTCCATGAAGTTGGTCAAATTCACAAACCAGACACCGGCCAGGACGAGCAGAACCCGCTCGAGCCACCACGGCAGGAACGGTGTCATCTGGAAGTCGGTGGGCTGGCTGGCAATCACGACGGCAACGGTCAGGGTCTGTATCGCCAAGCGGGGAGTAACAGCGATCGGCCGAATGTCATCGATCGCACCCAGCGCAGCGATGATGACCGTGGCGCCAAACACCATGAGGATCGAAGATGCGGTGTGCGATGTCGCCACGCCCGTCCCGACAAGACCACCGATCGCGACCAGGATAAACGCTGCAATGACTGCGATGCCGCCGCCCTGGGGCGTTGGTTTTGTGTGCGAGGAGCGGGCGTTCGGCCGCGCCATTGCATATCGGATCAAAAGGGGACGCAGACACACGATCAGGATCGCTGTCAGTGCGGCCGCCAAGGTAACAATTGCCGGCCCGGCCAAGGCCCAGTGCCGGAGCGGCTCAAGCAGCGCGGTCATTGTAAGGAGGTCAGGCGACACCGATGCGCAGAAGGTCGTGCAGATGCACCACGCCCACCGGACGATTGCCTTCGACGACGAACATTGCCGTAATTTTCGCCGAGTTGAGAGTCTCGATGATCTCGCTCACGAGCTGATCAGGCCGGCAGGACCGCGGATTTCTTGTCATGATTTCGTCCACGGTTGACTCTGTCAGTCCTGGACGCATGTGCCTGCGCAAGTCACCGTCGGTTATGATCCCGCACAAGTGTCCGCGCTGATCGACGATGCCGACGCAGCCCACGCCCTTGGCGGACATTTCGACAACAGCCTCCGACATCTGAGATCCGGCGCGCGCTATCGGAAGCGCATCCCCCGTGCGCATGACGTCGCGTGCAAACTTGAGCAACGCGCCAAGCTTGCCGCCCGGATGCAGCACATGGAATTGCTGGGCGGAGAAACCGCGGCTCTCCAGCAGCGCGATGGCGAGTGCGTCGCCCATCGCAAGCTGCATCAGGGATGAGGTTGTGGGAGCGAGATTGTGCGGGCAAGCCTCTCGCGCCTGGGGGAGCGCCAGCACAACGTCAGCAGCGCGACCAAGTGTGGAATTTGCATCTGACGTCATTCCGACCAGCGCGATGTTGCGACGTTTGGCGTAGTCGATGATGTTCTTGAGCTCGGCGGTTTCACCTGACCAGGACAGTGCGAGGACTGCATCCTCATCCTGGATCATGCCGAGGTCGCCGTGGCTGGCCTCGCTGGGATGGACGAAAAAAGCCGGGGTGCCGGTCGATGCGAAGGTCGCTGCGAGCTTTCGCGCGACATGGCCGGATTTGCCCATACCGGTGACGATAAGACGGCCTTGCGCTGCGCGGATTGTTTCCACTGCCGCGATAAGTGCCCCGCCCAACCCGTCCTTAAGTGACGTCGATAGCGCTGCAATGCCGTTGCTGGCGGCATCAAGGGTATTGAGGGCTGAACGGATGACATTCGCGTCGCGTTCGCTGGGGCCCGACCCGGCCCTTACTGTGGCTTCCGCCATGTCCTGAGACTTTCCAAACAGCTGGGTCGAAAAAAAACGCCCGGGGAAGGCTGCCCGGAGGCCGCGCGCCATCAATTAGCCGACCATAACCTGAGAATACACCGTTATTTCAGGAAGTGGGGGACAACTCTACGGATCACTGCGCCGGGCCCCGCCGGCACGGAATTGACATCAAAAGGCTATTCAAATCAATGCGTTGCGAGATGTTGCACATACAGCACGCCGCCGCGGCGTCTGTTCCAGGAGTGGTTAATGCCATCGTCAATCGTCCCGGCCGCCGTTAGACTTCACTTTCGGATTCGAAATCTTACAATCGGCACCGCTGGCCGCCCTTTCATGAAACAGTTTTTCCTGCTTGCCGCCGTGGCTTTGAGCTGCACCGGGTGCCTCCGTGAAAACGCGTTGGTTCCCGCGACGGCAATTCCGGCGCGCTATCCTGATGTGCAGATGCGGGGTCTGACTTCGTCAGAAAAGGCAATCGTCCGGCAGGGCGTGGTAGCGACCTTGCCAAATCCGTCGTTCGCGGAGTTCCGTTGGGCGAAGTTTCCGAATCCGCCGGCCGAAGTTGAGTACTATTGCGGCCAGTTGAACGCGCAATCTGCGTCCGGCACATGGGTTGGCTTTCGCCCGTTCATTGCCGCGATCGAGACAAGCGATGGTCAGGTCAGGCGCGCACGTCTGATCGAGATTTCGCGCGACCGCATCGATGTCGGCAGTGTGCTCGCCCAATGCCGTCAGCACGGACTGGATCCCTTCACGGCGTTCGAGTCGGATCGCACAGTATCCGTAGAGCCTGACAAGCGCTGAACGACAGCCGCTCGAGACTTGAACCTACGTGCTGGCCTCGCGGTCGATCATGCGCGTGACTTTGTACGGGTGCTATGCGTGCCGCTGAGGTGCGGGTGCCGGATCACGCCTTTGGAATACCCTTATCTAGTGCTCGAATACTGGCTTCGCGGCCCCTTCTGAGATAAAGGGAGCGGGCATTCGGCGGAACCGAGGTTTGAGATGCTTGGGATCTTTGAGCGCGTGAACCGCGCGAGCAATGGCAACCTGAATCGGGCGATCACCCGCGCGCGGGAATTCTCTCTGAAGCTGAACGACTATTCTACGTTCCGCGAGCGCGTCGCCTTGGGAGGCAAGCTCGCCCACGCAAGCCCGTATCGCGTTCCTCAGGATAAAGGATTCCTGCGCTTCGAGCCGGATGCGTTCGGCGGCACCGATGAATTGGTTCGCGTCGGACGCGCGATGTTCGAAAAGAATGGCAAGACCGTCCTGAACGGCTGGAAGTCCGACAAGGGCAAAAGCTATCTGGTCAACATCTTCGGATACGAGGACCTCGACGAACACCCGCAGGTCATGGATTTCATTCTCCATCCCGATCTCCTCGGGACGCTTTCGGGCTATTACGGATTCCTTCCGGAATTGTGCAGTGTTGCGCTGATGCTGTCGCCGGCCAACGAGACTGTGACCGGCAGCCAGGAAGCCCATTTCGATCTTCGCGATTCGAAGCACATCAAGGTGTTCGTACCGGTGGAGGATGTCGGCGAGGAGAATGGACCGTTCGAGTTTCTGCCGAGCGATACGTCCGACATGGTCCGCAGCAAGCTCGGCGTTGCCAAGCGCATCGAGGACGACGCGCTGTTCGCGCTGGTCCCGCGATCACAGTTTCAACGGACCACTGCGAAGTCCGGGCAGGGGCTGATCGTGGATACAACCAACTGCCTGCATTTCGGCGGGCGTGTCCGAAAGGGTTATCGGCTGATGTGGTTTCTGCACTTCGGCAGCTTTTGGGAAAACAGCAAGGCGGCGTCCCGCACGCCGCAAAAGGATCTGCGCCTCGGCTATATCGAGAACCGCGAGCGCTTCGCTCGCAATCAGGCCTCGCGGCTGGTGCTTAAGTTAGACGGCGCACCGCAAACGCAGTGATGTCGCCGGAGTTCAAAGACGCGCGGAGGATGGCGCATCTTGAAGTTCGGTGCCTCCATTCGCGAAAACTCAGAACAAAGTGTAATTTGGGAACGATGTGATGATTGCCGAGCGTCTCAAGTTTCTGCACTTGCGTTTCCACAAGAAGCGCACCGCGGTTACGTCACCGAATCTCCCTTATCTTTTGTGGCGTTATGTCGCCAATGGCGCGCGAACCGGAAAGGTCCTGTTCCGCAAGCCGGATGCTCAGATCAAGTCGGTAATAGACGAGATGAATCGGTCTGGTGTTGTCGTCGACAGGAGCGCATCGTTCCTGTCTTCGGAGGGCCAATCTCTGCTCGACTCTTTGAGTTCGCATATTCTCGCGGTTGCGAGATCTGACGAGACGAAATTCAAAATGGAAAACGCTCCCGGACAGAAGAAGGAAAGCTTTCTCATCCATCTTGTCCCGCAGGAACAGGAGCACGGTGCGGACAGCGATTTATTGAAGCTTGCACTGGACCCGAAGCTGTTGGGTATCGTTTCATCATATCTCGGGATGTGGCCTCGGCTTCACGCTATCAATGTGTGGCTCAATTTTGCGACTACCGACGATGCCAAGGAGTCCCAGCTTTGGCATCGCGATCCGGAGGACATGCGCACGGTCAAGGCTTTCATCTACCTCGCCGATGTCGATGAGAACCGTGGTCCCTTCAGTTACATTCCTGGAAGCCAGCCCTTCGGGGCCTTGTCCGGCGCTGTGCCTTCTTCTGTCCATGACGGGCGCATCACCGATGAGGAGATGGCCGCAGCGATACCGCCGGAAAGGTGGCTTGCCTGCACCGGGAAGGCGGGCACTATGGTTTTGGCCGACACGATCGGTTATCACCGGGGCGGAAAACCGAAGCAGGGCGAACGCATTCTGATTTCTTTCAGCTATACTTCCGGGACGCCAATGAGCCGGCGCAAGCTGAATGTGCCGAGCGTTCCTCACTGGGCGGATGAGGTCCAGAGAGCGGCGCTGGCCTGACACGTGCCAGATGCGAATTTGTGCCGATCCTGATTCATCAAAGGTTGATCTGCCGCGGAAAACGCCGACGCTGAACATACGCAAGTAGTTCCAGAAATCGTGCCAAGGGTCGCCGTTGCGCTACAGAGTTTGTGGTACCAACCAATTGATTAGTCACACTTATTTCCAGCGTGGCCCAGTCTGTTTAGTGTCAGCTTGACGTTCACAAGATGAACGGTCTAAGTGACGGGGCAATTCTGGCGTTCATGACGTGAACGCTGCCCCGGGGACCCATGCCGGCCATCAGTACCAACGGAACGCGACGCGATCTGGCGGAGGATGAGATCGTCCTTGGCGTGCTGGACGTGGTCGAGCGCGATCAGCACGTGACGCAGCGGCATGTCGCCAGCGAACTCGGCATCGCGTTGGGGCTGGCCAACGCCTACCTGAAGCGGTGTATCCGCAAGGGGCTGATCAAGGTCAGCCAGGTGCCGCGCCGGCGCTTCGCCTATTATCTGACCGCACAGGGGTTCAGCGAGAAGTCGCGGCTGACGGCCAGCTACCTGTCGCATTCGCTTTCATTCTTTCGTTCCGCGCGCGGGCAATGCGCCGAGATCTTTGCGGCGGCCGCTGCCAAGGGGCAGTTGCGGTTGGTGCTGGTGGGGCCCGGGGACCTCGCGGAAATCGCGACGCTGGTGGCGGGCGAGGCGCAGGTGACGATTGTCGGCACTATTGCACCGCAGCCGGAAGAACTTGAGCAGTCTCTCGCAGCAATCGGCAATATCGATGCGGTGGTCGTGACCGCGCTTGAGAATCCGCAGGAGATTTTCACTGCGAGCGTCGCCGCATTCGGTGCGGACCGCGTCTATGCGCCCGCGCTGCTGCGCCTGAATCGTCAGTCGAACGTCGTGCTGGGAGCGGCGGAATGACCGACGCTTCACGCTGGTATGTCGTTCACACGCAGCCGCAGAACGAGGTGCGGGCGGAGCAGCATCTTCGCCGTCAGGGCTTCACGACCTATCTGCCGCGATATTTGCGCAGCCGCCGTCACGCGAGAAAGACTGAGACAGTCGCGCGGCCGCTGTTTCCCCGTTATCTGTTCGTCGCACTGGATGTCGCGCGCGATCGGTGGCGGGCCATCCATTCGACATTCGGAGTAAGCGAACTCGTATGCGCGGGCGACGAACCCGCGCCGTTGCTCGATGGCGTGATCGATGAGATCCGCGCGCGCGAGGCCAAGAACGGATTCGTGGTGCTCGGATTGCCAGCGGGTCTCGCGCCCGGCAGCGCCGTGCGACTGACCGATGGGATTTTCACGGAAACTCAAGGTGTTCTGGAACGCGTGGGTGACGAGCGCCGTGTATCGGTGTTGCTCAAGCTTCTGGGCCGCGAGGTCCGTGTTCTGGTTCCGGCCGCGAGCGTCGGCACCGTCTGAGGGCGGGCGTATCGCGGCATTGATGCGACTGGGTGGCCTCGAGTCACCCGGACTGCGGTAGCGTGCCTTGGTCTCTTTCCAGATGCGACTGTTTCCGTCGCCCCATGCAAGATATGCGAATCCAGATTCTCTGTGATCAGAAGTGGCGTGACCTTCCGAATGTCACGGCCATCAAGCTCGTACTCGAAGGCTACGGGCACCGCGTCCTGGTGAGCACGATCAAGGATGCGGCTGCGATGGCGGTCGCCTTTCGGCCCGATTGCGTAGTGTTCAACCATATCCTGTCACCTCATCCCCAGACGCTCGCGCGATCGCTGCAAGCCAGTAATGTCGCCGTCGTGGTATTGCCGACCGAAGGCGCTATGCGCCCGGAACGGCGCACGATTGCCGATGGAGAATTCGTCGATGCATGGCCCGCGGACCTCTATCTCGCCTGGAGTGACACGAGTGCAAATGCCGTGCGTGCCCGCTGGTCGCTGGATGAGAAGGCGGTCCAGACTATTGGCTGCACGCGGCTCGATTTCTACACGCCGCGCTTCCGGGCTGCAGTGAAGTCGCGCGAAGCCTTCTGCCGTGATCTCGACCTCGATCCGGGCCGCCCGGTTGTGACCTGGGCATCCGCCTATGGGTATGCCGAAGTCGAGCAGGACAAGAAGGCGCATACGAAATTCCTGCGTGAAGCTGGCGAGAAGGGAATCGCCGAATGCTATCGCCGCGCTGGCATCAATCCGGCGATGATCCCCTCGACCCAGCTCGAAGGACGTGCTGCCAGTGCCGCAGCCTTCGCGGCTCTTGCGGTCGCCCGTCCGAATTTGCAGTTCATCCTGCGGCCGCATCCCAACGAGAACCGCGAATTCTATCGTCGGCTGATTGCCGAAAATAATCTCCGCAATGTCCGCTTTTGCCCGCAGGGCTACATCTGGGATGTGCTCAACACCAGCGACATCCATCTGCATCGACATTGCACCACGGCGATCGAGGCATGGATGTGGGACAAGCCAACGGTCGAGATGGGCATGGACCGCATGCATCATCTTGAATGGCCCGATCGCGAAACCGCAAGCGACATGGCGCGGAGCGCTGACGAACTGATCGCGATCGTAGATCACTATGTTGGTGGCAACAAGGTGAAGTCGTCGATGCGCGATTATCGTCGCAACTACATCCACACCTGGTTCGGGGCGGCGGATGGTCAGCGCTGCGCCGCCGCCGGCCGCGCGATTCACGACATGCTGCTCGCGCGCGGCCGCCGGCGTAACCCGTTGTCGCCGATGTCGGTTCAGGTTCCAGCGCGTCAGGTTGCGGCGAGCGTTGCGCGCTATGCGCTTGCCCGCAAGCCGAATGCCCCTTGGAGCTCGGTGCCAAGCGAGGTGTTCGATCCTCGCGACAAGCAGATCACACGCAACGACGTGCGCGATTATTCGCGTCTCGTCGCCCCTGCCATCGGATAATGTTCAAGTCGGCAATCCATGTCGTCCGCCGTCACACAAGCTAGCCGCTCGCGCGGACTGTCGCGCCACCTCTCAGCTCTCGAGGCCGAATCGATCACGATTCTGCGCGAAGTCGCGGCCGGATTCGCCAAGCCCGTTATGCTCTATTCGATCGGCAAGGACTCCAGCGTTTTGCTGCATCTCGCGCGCAAGGCGTTTCATCCGGCGCGGCCGCCATTCCCATTCATGCATGTCGATACGACCTGGAAATTCCGCGACATGATTACGTTTCGCGACCGGATGGCTGCGGAACTCGGTTTCGACCTGATGGTGCATATCAACGAGCAGGGCGTCGAAGCCGGCATCAATCCGATCCAGTCCGGTTCTTCGGTACATACCCGCGTGATGAAGACAGAGGCGTTGAAACAGGCGCTCGATCTGCACGGCTTCGATGCGGCGATCGGCGGCGCCCGCCGCGACGAAGAGGCCAGCCGCGCCAAGGAGCGCGTCTTCTCAGTACGCGGTCCCGGCCACAGCTGGGATCCGCGGCGCCAGCGTCCCGAGCTCTGGCGGCTGTACAACATCCAGCTCGCCGCAGGCGAGACCATGCGGGTGTTTCCGCTGTCGAACTGGACCGAGCTCGATGTGTGGGAATACATTCTGGCGCAGGATATTCCCGTGGTGCCGCTCTATTTCGCGGCGCAGCGGCCGGTCGTCAGGCGCAGTGGCGTACTGATAATGGTCGATGACGATCGCATGCCGCTTGAAGCGGGCGAGAGCATCGAGATGATGACGGTGCGTTTCCGTTCGCTAGGATGCTACCCGCTGAGTGCCGCCGTGCTGTCGGACGCTCGCAATGTCGAGGAGATCGTCGCCGAACTGCGCGAGACCCGCCAATCGGAACGCGCAGGCCGGCTGATCGATGCCGACGAGATTTCCTCGATGGAACGGAAAAAGCGGGAAGGTTACTTCTGATGCACGGCATCGTTGCGCCTGTGGCCGCCACGTCCGATCGCGAATTGCTGCGCTTCGTGGCCTGCGGCTCGGTCGATGACGGCAAGTCGACGCTGATCGGCCGTCTTCTGATCGAGACAGGTTCCGTTTCTGACGACCAATTGGCGGCGCTCTCCAAACTGTCGCGCCGTTATGGCACGACCGGCGACGACCTCGACTGCGCCTTGTTGCTCGACGGACTTGAGTCCGAACGCGAGCAGGGCATTACGATCGACGTCGCCTATCGTTATTTCGGCACCAAGCGGCGCGCTTTCGTCGTCGCCGACACGCCGGGCCATGAACAATATACCCGCAACATGGTGACCGGAGCGTCGAATGCCGATGTAGCGGTGCTGCTGGTCGACGTGCGGCACGGTCTCGCGGACCAGACGATGCGGCACAGTCGGATCGCTGCGCTTCTCGGCATCCGGCACATCGTTCTCGTCGTCAACAAGATGGATCTGGTCGATTTCAGCGAGTCCGCTTTCGCGGAGCTGGACAGGAGCTATCGCGATTTCGCCGCGTCGCTCGGCTTCGCGGCGGTGGCTGCCGTCCCCGTCTCGGCGCGCAATGGTGATAATGTCGCGAGCAAAAGTGCGCGCATGCCCTGGTATCAAGGTCAGACCGTACTGGAACTGCTCGAGACCATCGATCCGATGAGCGACGCGAGGGCCTTGCCGCCGCGTTATCTGGTGCAATCAGTGATCCGGGCGGACAACGACTTCCGCGGCCTCGCCGGATTCGTCGCGAGCGGCAGTTTTGCCCTCGGCGATACGGTGGCGCTCGGTCGTTCGGGCGAGAGCGCCAATATCGCGCGGATCGTCACCTTCGACGGCGACCAGGATCGCGCCGAAACCGGCCAGGCGGTGACGTTCGTCCTAGATCGTCATCGCGATGCCGGCCGGGGTGACATTCTGGCGCCCGCAGACGCCTCGCCGGAGATCACCGACCAGTTCGCCGCGCATGTAGTCTGGCTCGACGAAGCTGCACTTCTTCCGGGTCGCGCCTATCTGCTACGCCTCGGCACGCAAAGCGTTTCTGCCACGGTGACGAGCCTCCGGCACAAGGTCGAGATCGAAACCGGTGGCAAGTCCGCCGGGCGCACCCTTGAACTTAACGACATTGGATTCTGCAATATCGCGACTGCGACCCCGATTGCGCTCGATGCCTATTCGGATAATCGCGCAACCGGCGCGTTCATCATGATCGACCGCACCTCTGGCGCTACGGTCGGTGCGGGCATGGTTGCATTCTCGCTGCGCCGCGCGAGCAACGTGCAGTGGCAGGATTTCAAGGTGAACAAGGAGACGCGTGCGTTGATGAAGGCGCAGCGTCCCTGCATCGTTTGGTTCACCGGCCTTTCCGGTGCTGGCAAATCGACCATCATGAACCTGGTCGAACAGCAACTGGTGCAGCGCGGTTTTCATACTTACGCGTTGGACGGCGACAATGTGCGCCACGGTCTCAACCAGGATCTCGGCTTCACCGATGCCGACAGAGTGGAGAATGTCCGCCGCGTCGGACAGGTGGCCAAGTTGATGGTCGATGCCGGGCTCGTGGTCCTTTGCGCCTTTATTTCGCCGTTCGCGGCGGAGCGAAAGATGGTTCGAGATCTGGTCGAGCCCGGCGAATTCTTCGAGGTATTCGTCGACACGCCGCTATCGGTCTGCCTCGATCGTGATCCAAAGGGGCTGTATGCGAAGGCGCGGGCCGGACGGGTGCAGCATGTAACCGGCCTCGACTCTCCCTATGAAAGGCCGGAGCACCCGGAGCTGCAGCTGCTCACCGATGTGAAGTCCGCTGAAGACTTGGCCAACGATGTGATCGCCGCGCTCGACAGGCGCGGCGTCCTTTCGTTCGCCTCCTGAGGCGTCGCGTTCGGCACGATCATGATCCTGGCTGTCATTCCCGCGCGCGGCGGCTCCAAGCGCCTGCCCCGAAAGAACGTGATGGATTTTGCCGGCCGACCGCTGCTGGCATGGTCGGTGGCGCTGGCTAAGAAGTGCCGCAAGGTAATGGGTTGTGTAGTGTCGACCGAGGATCCGGAAATCGCTGAAGTGGCGCGTGCCGCCGGCGCGCAGGTGATCGATCGTCCGCCGGATCTCGCCCTCGACGATTCGTCGATCATCGAAGTGATCGCGCATGCCGCCGAACAGGTGCAGCGTGAGGGCCGCAAATTCGCAGGCGTCATGTTGCTCCAGCCGACAAACCCGTTACGCCCCGTCGAAATGGTCGAAGGTGCGATCGACCGCTTTCTTAGCGAGCCTTGCGACGCGCTGATGGCGGTGAGCCGCCGGCCGCTCAAGCTCGGTAAGGTGATCGATGGCTGTTTTGTGCCCGATTATCCGTTCGGCAAGCAGTCGCGGCATATGGAGCCCGCTTATTATGAAAACGGTCTCTTGTATCTCACCAAGACTGACACGCTGATCGGCCGCCGCAGCCTGACGGGAGACCGGGTTCTGGCGCTCGAGGCGCCGCGCCCGTTCGACGAGGTCGATATTGATGATCCGATCGATCACAGGATCGGTGAGGCGATCCATGCGGCCTTCGGACGACACCTCGGCTATTGATCGACCGTGACCAAGACCGTCAGACCGAAAGAAATGCTCAGAAGCGCCTATGTCGGCGCCGTCACGCTATGGCGCGAATACTCGCAAAAGGGCAGGGCGATCTCGCGCAAGCGTGCCGCGACCGAGATGGTGCTGGACCGGCTCGCGCGGTCTAGCCAGGCTCGCTTTGATGGCACCGTGCTGATCGACGGTATGTGGGACAATCCCAATTTCTGGCTGCGCTATTCGCTGCTGCGCGCAGCGCTGGGCCTAGCCCATGGCCGCGAAGTCGGTCTGCTCGGCCAGTTCCGGCATCGGCAGAACCGCGCCACTTTCGAACGCCTCGGTGTGCGCGAGGTTTATCGTCTGGGCGATGTTCTTGTGCCGGACGATGTGACCGCGAGCGCGCGGGAGCTGGTTCGCGCGACGAATTCAGCAGACGACGTGCTGCGCTGGAAGCTGCCGTACGATGTCCATCCGACCATCGTCTATGACGGCATCTTGAAGCGCCAACGGCTCGAGACGCTCGACATCCGTCACCCGAACTTCGAGAGTGACACAATCGATGGGCTGACCGCGATTTCCCAAAGCGCCGCCGTGCTCGACCGCGTGAAGCCCGACCTCGTGGTCGTGACTCATCCGTTCAACTTCAATTACGGTTCGCTCGCCTGGATCGCGCTGTCGCGCGGCATTCCGGTGGTGCTGGTGTTCGGCGTTTTTGGAGCCCTGCGGTTCACTCGGATGGCACAATGCGAGGACTTGTTCCGCTTTTACGACCGTCCGAGCCGTGAAGACATCGACAGCTTGCCGCCGGCGAAAGCCGATGCGATGGCGGAAGTCGGGCGCGCCTATGTCGCCGGCCGGCTGCAAGGACGCGCCGATGATCTTCCTTCAATTTATGCCTTTCAGCGGAATGCAGACCGTATTAGCCGCGAAGATATCTGTCGCGAATTCCATTGGGACCGAGATAAGCCGATTGTCGCTTTTTATGCTTCGAACTGGTTCGACTGGCCGCATCAGCTCGGCATGACGCAGTTCCGCGACTTCCTGGACTGGACTGAAGCAAGCTTCGAAGTCGCTCACAAGAATGCCAGCGTGAATTGGCTGTTCAAGCCGCATCCCGCTGAGGAATGGTTCGGCGGTGTGTCGCTGAAGGAAATTCTCTCGCGCTATCCGAACACGTCGCATATCGGAATTGCACCCAAAGGCTGGAACAACGCGGCAGTGATGCAGGCGATCGATGCACTCGTCACATATCACGGCACTGCCGGCATTGAATTCGCCTCACTCGGCAAACCGGTGCTGCTGCCGGATCGCGGCAAGTACGACGATTGCGGCTTCGCGCGAGTGGCATATTCACGCGACGAATATTTGCAGTTGCTGGCGACGGAATGGTGGCGCGATCTCGACGCCGCCGATGTCCGACGGCGCGCGGAAATCTTCGCAGGCTGGTGGTTCTGCGCGCCACAATGGCAGGGCGGATTCGTGCTGCCGGATGATTCTCGACAGGACGCGCTCTACGACACGATGAGCTCACTCATTGAAAGTAATAAGGAGGCGGTCAGGCTCGAAATAGAGGAACTGGCCATCTGGTGGAACAGTGGGCGGGCCTATTATCACACGAGCAAGATGCTGCGAGCAGACCGCTTTCAGCTGAGCAACCTTTTCTGAATTCGGTAAGCACGGAAGATGTCCAGTCCGCTCACTATAGTGATGTATCACTATGTGCGACCGATCGCGGCCGGCGCTTATCCGAAATTAAAGGGTCTGGAGATCGAGCAATTTGAAGGGCAGCTCGACTATCTTGAACGGCACTACATTCCGGTCGCGATCGACCAGGTTATCGATGCCATGCAAGGCGGAAACCCGCTTCCAGAACGGGCGGTCCTGCTGACTTTTGATGACGGCTATCGCGATCACGCCGACCATGTGTTCCCTGCGCTCGAGCGAAGGGGAATAAAGGGAGCCTATTATCCTGTGGTCGATGCGACGCTGCACCGCCATATGCTTTCGGTTAATCTAGTCCACTTCATTCTGGCGGCTGCCCCGGATATCCATGCGCTTGTGCGCGAAGTTGAAGCTGCCATAGGCGCTTATGAAGGGCTTCCAACGATCGACCATTATCGAGAAAAGTATCTTACCTCGACTCGTCTCGATGTGGCGGAGGTGATTTACCTGAAGCGGTTGTTTCAAGTCGCATTGCCGCAAAAGCCCCGTAGGGAAATTGTCGAGCAACTGTTTCGCCGTCACGTGAGTGCTGATCCGTCTGGTTTCGCCGAAGATCTTTACATGGGAGCGGAAGATTTGATCAGGCTCGCCGACGCCGGCCATCACATCGGTGGCCACACGGCGAGTCACCCCTGGATCGGAACGTTGAGCGCGGACGAGCAGGAGAGCGAAGTCGATGCCGGCTTGGCGATGATGAAGCAATTGGGACTGACCGATTTGCCATTCACGTTCTGCTACCCCTACGGTAGTTTTAGCCAGGAGACGCTTCGCATTTTGGAACGTCGGCGTTGCCAGCTCGCCTTCACCGCAGATGTCTCTTTGGTCGATGTGGCTGCGGTTCAGCGGCTGGAGGTTCCGCGCCTCGACACCATTGATCTGCCGATGCAGGAGTCCGGTCCAATGAACAAATGGACCCATACTGTCCGAGGTGATGCATGAAGCAGATTGTTGTAACCGGCGCTTCGCGCGGTATCGGCCGATATCTGGCAGAGCAAACTCTGGCGAGCGGCTATCAGGTGGTCGGAATTGCGCGAACGATTCCGCAAGATTGTCCCTTCGAGATTGTTGCCTGCGATGTGCGAAATCCAGAGGATGTCAAGGCCGTACTGTCACGCTTTAAGGACGTATACGCTCTGATCAATGCCGCTGGCGTGCTGAGAACGAAGGGGCTGATCCAGTCTTCCATCGAAGACATCCAGGATACGATTGCCACTAACCTTCTGGGCACGATTTGCTGTTGCAAGGGCGTGATTCGACCGTTGTTGCGGGGAGGGGGCGGCCGGATCATCAACATCTCCTCCATTGCCGCACACTTGGCGCTGCAAGGCGATACGGTCTATTCGGCGACTAAAGCCGGCGTTGAAACCTTCTCACGCGCACTCGCGCGTGAATTGGCAGAGCGGTCGGTCACGGTAAACTGCATTGCGCCGGGCCCGGTCCAAACCGACATGATCCGCGATCTCAAACCCGAGCAGATCGATCAACTCGTCAGGAGCCAGATCATCGCGAAGCAAGCGACGGTCGAAGATCTGTGGCGCATCGTGCGGTTTCTCCTTTCTGACGACAGCGCGATGATAACCGGGCAGGTCATGCATGTTGGTGGCTATTGATGGCGGCCGCCCGGTTACTGGCATCTGACGAATATCCGATCGCCAAGGCGTTTATTCATGAGCATTGGCGCTCAAATCATGCCTATTGCCGGAGCAAGGCGCTGTTCGACTGGACGTTTCAGCAGAATCCGGCTTGGCCATCGCGCACCGAGTACAGCTTTGCCATCGCGCAAGATAACGGCCGAACGACAGGTATGCTGGGTGTAATTCCTTTTACATTGAACGACAGGGGCAGCACTTATCCTGCTTGCTGGCTTTGCAACTGGTATGTGATACCGGAAGCGCGAAAGGGTCAGCGCTCTCTTTCATTCCTTCGGCTCTTCACTGGAACTTACGGGTATCACACGGTATCGTTCGGCATTAACGATCGGATCGCTGAGTTGTATCGCGCGCTCCGGTGGGCGCTGATACCGGATATCCGGCGAGTCGTATGGGTATCGCCGGTCGATCGAAATGCTGCCTCGGAGTTCTTGCGGGAGGGAAACCCGACTTCGAGTGAAGACGAAATTTGTGCTCTGCTTGATGTGGCCGCTCGTCCTCTTGAGGTCGAGCAGCCGCCCAGTGCTACAAATTTCGAGGATATGACCGCCGGCGACTGGGATGGCGCTGGTTGGGGGCCATTCGCTCGGGCACTGAGTGGATGTTCGCGCGACGAAGCCTATTTGCGATGGCGCTACCTGGAGCATCCGACGTTCAAGTATCGACTTGTGACGGTGCCCGACGGTGATCGGTTAGGCCTTATCGGGTGGCGTATCGACACTACGAATAGGCAAGGGGAAGGCGGTGTCCTCGAGCCATTTTACAAGATGGCGCGCATTGTCGAATTTCTTCCGACGTCCCGGCTAAATGCCGAGCACCTGCTTGGGATATTCAAGCAGCACATCACGAACGAGGGTGTCGTCGCTGCTGACTGCTACGGCTTTCATAGCGGTTTCCTGCAGTGGATGATCGAATGTGGCTTCCGCGAGATAGCTCCGGATCGGGCGACCGTCCCGAATTACACCCAACCGATCGCTGCGGGTGGTCACGTGATCCGCTCCGCGATGAAAACGAGCGTTGAGACGCCTCGGGATTGCGACGACCACTGGTATTGGACCCGTTCGGATTCCGATCAAGATCGTCCGAATTAGCGGATTCGTTATGATTATCCTCGGAGTACATTGCGGCCACAACTCATCGGCAGCGCTGATGGTTGATGGCGAGATCGTCGGCGCGGTCCAGGAGGAGCGCTTCACCAAGCGCAAGAACCAGGTTGCGTTTCCTGCGCGCGCGATACGACATCTGGCGGATTGTCATTTGCAAGGCGACATAGCCCGAATCGATCGGGTCGCGTTCTCGTCGAAATTGATCGATCCGGTGGGGCTCGCCGTTTCGCGTTACTCCGACTTCGATGTTGCCGATCACGTTCGCGAAAATCACGAGTATTGGTATCCCGTGTTCTATGAGGGCAAGCCTCAGGATGGTGCGTTCTGGCGTGAGATGTATCGCCGCGGAGAGCGAAGAAACGTCGATCACAATATTGATGCCGATTCCCTCATGTCGGTTCCGTTCGATGAAGCGTGGCGATTGATCTCCGAAGTCGAGCGTCCGGCCGCCATGAAAAGACTGTTCGGCTGGGAGGGTGCTTACGAATATCTCGATCACCACGCGTGTCATGCTCACTACGCATTCTATGGTGCCCCGATTGCCCGAACTCTGTGGGATCAGGTTCTCGTCCTGACGGCGGATGCGCGCGGGGACAACGATACGTGGTCGGCCTCGGAAATCTCGTCGGATGGGTCGGTTGTGAAGCTTCATGCGCAGAAGGAAAAATGCGCTGTCGCCGTAATCTACCGCTTCGTCACTCTTATTCTCGGCATGAAGCCGAACGAGCATGAATACAAGGTAATGGGTCTATCTGGTTACACACGACCTTCGAAATACGTGGAGGCGACAGAGAGGGTTTTCTTCGAGGCGCTCGATTTTCGCGACGGGAAATTTGTCAGCGACAAGCCACTCAAGGATTCATATTTTGATCTGAAAGCGCGTCTCGAAGGCCATCGGTTCGACAACGTCGCGACCGCGCTTCAGAACTGGACTACGTCTGTCACGAAGTCTTGGATCTCCCACTGGTTGAATAAGACCGGCAAATCGCGACTTTGCTTTTCAGGCGGGTTGTCGATGAATATAAAAATGAATGGCGAGATTGCGCGCATGCCGGAAGTTATGGGCCTGAGCGTGCCGGCGTCTGGTGGCGACGAGTCGATCTCGATCGGCGCTTGCTTCATGTCGTCCAAGCAGACCGGCAGCGCGGTGCGTCCGCTTGGGCATGTCTATCTGGGTGCGGATGATCCCCAAGATCAGGAAAATGACTGGCGCGAAGGTATCCGACGCGCCAACGGATCGGTGGACGAATTCGCGGTGCGCGAGAATGTGGGCGCCAGGGAAGTGGCAAAGCTGCTCGCCGCCGATCAGGTTGTCGCGCGGGTTTCGGGACCGATGGAGTTCGGCGCCCGCTCGCTCGGCAATCGCTCGATCCTGGCCAATCCGAAAAATCCAGACAATCTGAAGCGCATCAATGACGCGATCAAGAACCGCGATTTCTGGATGCCGTTTACACCCTCGATCCTCGCGGAATGGGCCGACCGCTATCTGGTGATCCCGAAAGGTATCGTCGCTCCCTATATGACAATCGGCTACGAGACGACGCCGCTCGCAAAGCGCGACATCCCCGCCGCGTTGCATCCCGGTGATTTCAGCGCGCGACCGCAATTCGTGACGCGCGACACCAATCCGCACTACTGGGAGCTGATCTCGGCCTTTGCAGAACTCACGGGCGTCGGCGCGGTGCTGAACACCTCGCTCAATCTGCACGGCGACCCGATGAACCGATCGGTTGCCGACGGCGCGCGAACTCTGGCCTTGTCGGCGCTCGACTTTCTGGTGATGCCGGGCGACCGGCTGCTGTTCAAGCGGTCCGCTCAGGCGGCGCTCGAGAAGATCATTCCGGTCCAGGCCGCGGCGCTGGCCTGAACGCAATTGCAGGTCTGGGGGACGGATCATGAGCGAATTCAGCATTGGCAGTCGTAAGGTGGGCCGCGATCATGCGCCGCTGGTGCTCGCGGAAGTCGGCATCAATCACGAAGGCGACGTGAACAAGGCGTTGCAGCTGGTCGACGCCGCCGCAGCGGCCGGAGCCGAGGTAGTCAAGTTTCAGTGCCACATCACCGAGAAGGAAATGATCCCGACCGACATGACGCCGGGCGAAATTTCCAGCGAAAAGCTCTGGGACATCATCAAGCGCTGCGAACTGACCGCGGACGAAGAGCGGCGCGTGCAGAAATACTGCGAGGACAAAGGCGTGATGTATCTTTCCACGCCGTTCTCGCGCGAGGCCGCCGATCGCCTCAACGAGATGGGCGTGCCGGCCTTCAAGATCGGCTCCGGCGAATGCAACAACCTGCCGCTGCTCGATCATATCGCCCGGTTCGGCAAGCCGATGATCCTGTCGACGGGAATGAACGATCTTGCGTCGATCCGGCGTTCCGTCGAGGTCATGAAGGGGCGCGTGTCATTCGCGCTGATGCATTGCACCAGCATGTATCCGACTCCGTATGATAAAGTGCGGCTGGGCGCGATCACCGATCTGCTCGAGGCCTTTCCCGGCGCGCCGGTGGGTCTGTCCGATCACTCGATGAATATCTGGACCTGCCTCGGCGCCGTCGCGCTCGGCGCGTCGATCCTGGAAAAGCATTTCACCATCTCGCGGTCCTGGCCCGGTCCCGATACCGGTATCTCTATCGAGCCGAAGGAACTGCAGGACATGATCGAGGGCAGTCGCGCGATCTGGTTGGCGCGCGGCGGCAACAAGACGGTTCTGCCCGAGGAGCAGCCGGTGATCGACTTCGCCTATGCGACGGTGGTCTCGATTGCGCCGATCCGCGCCGGCGAGGCCTTCTCGCTCGCCAATACCTGGGTGAAGCGTCCCGGCACCGGACCGATCAAGGCCGATCGTTTCAACGACATCATCGGCCGCCGCGCGGTCTGTGATATCGGCGCCGAGCAGCACATCACGCCCGCTCATGTCGAAGGTTTCGCCTGAGGATGCTGGTGGTGACGGGCGCCTCGGGTTTTCTGGGGCGAACCATCGTCACGCGTGCCCTTCGGCGCGGCATCGCCGTTACCGCGGTGTCGCGCAAGGCCGCGGATTTTGGCGATGCCGCTGTCATCCGTCTCAACGATTATCGTGAACTCGAACCGCCGGACATGAACGCAACTTTGATCCATCTCGCCGAGGAGGCCGACATCGCCGCTGCAGAACCGCAGGGCGAAAGTCATGTCCGCGGAGCGCGTGAACCCTTCGCCGCGATCGCCGCCCGCAATTGGACGCAGGTCATCTACGCGTCCTCGGGCGTGGTCTATGGGGATGAGGAGGCGCATGCGCGCCGCGAGGATGAGCCCATCGAGCCGCGAAGCTTTTATGCGCGCGCCAAGCTTGCATGCGAGCAGGTCGCAATCGAAGCCGGCGGCGCCGCACTACGGCTCGGAAACGTCTATGGGCCGGGCATGTCAAAACGGGTTGTGATGTCGGACATCCTCGCCCAGGTCGGGCAATCAGGGCCACTGCGCGTGCGTGACGCATCGCCGGTGCGTGACTTTATCCATGTCGAAGATGCGGCCGACGGCTTTCTCGCCGTCGCTTCAGCTGGCACCGGCGGCCTCTACAACCTTGCGACGGGCAAGGGGAATTCGGTCGGCAACATCGCTCGCCTGGTGCTGTCGGTTGCCGGGCAGGCCGATCGGCCGGTGATCGAGACCGACCCGAACGATCGCTTCTCGCATCTGACGCTCGACATTACCCGCTTTCGAGCGGCGACCGGCTGGGAACCGGCCGTGGCGCTCGAGACCGGAATTGCGCGTCTGTTGGGTGTCGCGCGATGACTAAACGCGTCGTAGCGGTCTTCACGGGCAACCGCGCTGAATACGGCTTGCAACTGCCGATCCTGCGCGCGATCGATGAGCACCCGGATCTCGAATACCGGCTGATCGTTTCCGGCGCACATCTCGATGCCAATTTCGGTCGCACGCTCGCCGAGATCGAGGCCGACGGCTTCAAGGTGCATAGCGAGGTCAAGATCGATCTCGATGCAGATACACTGCACGCCACCGCCAAGGCGATCGGGACCGGCGTGGTGTCGATGAGCGAGGCGCTGGAGCAAATCAGGCCTGACATGCTGGTGGTTTATGCGGACCGGTTCGAGGGCTTTGCTGCAATCATCGCCGGCTCGCAGATGAACGTCCCGACCGCGCATATCGAGGGCGGTGACGTGACCGAAGGCGGGGCGCTCGACGATTCGGTGCGCCACGCCATGACCAAGCTCGCGCATCTGCATTTCACCACCAACAGTCAAGCCACCAATCGCGTGCTGGCCCTGGGCGAGGAGCCGTGGCGCGTGCATACGGCAGGCTTTCCGGCGATCGACCTGATCATGCGTGGTGATTACGCCAAGCCGGACGAGATCATCGAACGCCTGAAACTCGATCTGTCGCGACCGATCGTGCTGTTCACGCAGCATTCCGTGACCACCGAATTCGACCAGGCCGATGCGCAGCTCGCGCCTTCGCTTGTTGCGTTGTCGAGGCTGGCGGCGCGCGGTGTACAGGTTATTGCCACCTATCCCAACAACGATGCCGGGGGGCGTCGCATCATCACGGCGCTGGAAGACTGGGCCGAGGACTCCGATAAGAACATTCAGTTGCATCGCTCGCTCGGCCGCTATCTCTATCATGGCGTACTGGCGCTCGCCCGGGATACGCAGCGACGCGTCGTCTGCGCAGGCAATTCGTCGTCGGGTATCAAGGAAACGCCGGCCTTCGGATGTCCGGCTGTCAATATCGGTTCTCGCCAGGACGGCCGGCTGCGCGCGGCCAACGTCATCGATGTTCCCTATGACGCCGACAGTATCGAGGCTGCGATCGACCGCGCTTTGCGTGACGAAAAATTTCGAGCGATCTGCGCGACCGCGGAAAACCCCTATGGCATCGGCGATGCAGGCAAGAAGATTGCATCGGTGCTCGCCGAAGTGCCTCTCGATCAGAAGCTTCTGCGCAAGGGGATGACCTTGCTCGGCGAAGCACGCGACGGCTGGTTCCGATGAACGATCCCAACATCGCCGCCGACGCCACGCTCCGCGACGCGGTCGCCGTGCTCGAAAGCGTGCGCTGCCTTATCGTCGCGGTCGTTTCGCAGGACCGCAAGTTGATCGGCGTCATCTCCGACGGCGACGTGCGCCGCGCGCTGCTCGCAGGCAAGCGGCTGGATGATCCGGCGGCTTTGGCCATGAACAGTTCGCCGATCGCCGCGACCTCGGACATGAGCGAGCAGCAATTGCTGCATTTCCTGTTTGCCTCCGGCGTCGCAGCGGCTCCGGTCGTCGACCGCGACCGCCACTTCGTACGGATCGTGCAGACGACGGAGTTCCGTTACGAGCATGCGGCGACGACAGGCGCTGCGGGTTATGCGGCCGCGGTCATCATGGCGGGCGGCGAGGGGCGGCGACTGTTGCCGGTGACGGTGGACCGCCCCAAGCCGATGATCGAGGTCGGCGGCGTGCCGCTGCTGGAGCGGCAGATCCGATCCATCATTCGCAGCGGTTTACGGCGCATCTACATCTCGACCAATTATCTCGGCCACATGATCGAGAACCATTTCGGTGACGGCTCGGCGCTCGGCGCGGAAATCCGTTATCTGCGCGAGAAAAGCAAGCTCGGAACGGCCGGTGCGCTGTCGCTCCTGCCGTCGCGACCCGAGGGTCCGCTGCTGGTGATCAACGGCGACATCCTGACTCGCTCGCGGTTCGGAGCGCTGCTCGATTACCACAACGAGACCGATGCCTTCATCACGGTCGCGGCGGTTTCGCATCGCGTCGAGATTCCGTTTGGCGTGTTGCGCGTTGACGGTGGCCGGGCCACCGCTCTCGACGAGAAGCCCTCGGAGAGCTTCCTTTGCAATGCCGGCATCTATGCCTTGCGCCCCGAAGCGCTCGATCTTGTCGCCGCAGACACGCGGGTCGACATGACGGATGTCATTACCGCTGCGATCGCGCAGGGGCGCAATGTCTCGGTATTTCCGATCCATGAATACTGGACGGATATCGGCAGTCCGGTGGACCTGGAACGGGCGATGGCGGAATTCTCGGAGGTCTCGGCGTGAGCGGCGCGTTCAAGGGCGGCAAGGTATTCGTGACCGGCGCCGATGGCTTCATCGGTAGCCATCTGGTTGAGGCGCTGGTCACCGAAGGCGCCGATGTTCGCGCGCTCGTCTATTACAATTCCTGGAACAGCCTTGGCTGGCTGAGCGAATTGCCAGCGGACGTGCTCGCTTCGGTCGAAGTGATCACCGGCGATGTGCGCGACGCCGACCGCATCGCCGATGGCGTGCGCGGTGCGAATTACGTTTTCCATCTGGCCAGCCTGATCGGCATTCCCTACAGCTATGTGGCGCCGCGTGCTTATGTCGATACCAACATCACCGGCACCCTCAACGTGCTTCAGGCCTGCCGAAATTCCGACAGCCTCACGCGCGTGATTCATACGTCGACCTCGGAAGTCTATGGCACCGCGCAGACCGTACCGATCCGCGAGGACCATCCGCTGGTCGGGCAATCGCCATATTCGGCATCGAAGATCGGCGCCGACAAGCTCGCCGAAAGTTTCCACCTGTCCTTCGAATTGCCGGTCGTGACTGCGCGTCCCTTCAATACGTTCGGGCCGCGTCAGACGGCGCGAGCGGTGATTCCGACGATCGCAAGCCAGCTCCTGTCGGGTGTCAACGTACTGAAGCTCGGCGCGCTGTCGCCGACGCGCGACTTCAATTACGTGACCGATACCGCTGCCGGCTTCCTGAGCCTCGCGCACTGCGCCGAGGCTGAAGGCAGGGTGGTGAATATCGGTACCGGCGAGGAATGGTCGATCGAACAGACCGCGCAGATGCTGATGCAGATCACAGGCCGCGATGTACCGATCGTCAGCGATGAGGTGCGCATCCGTCCGGCCGGCAGCGAGGTCAATCGGCTGATCGCCGATGCTGCACAAATCCGCTCGCTGACCTCCTGGCAGCCGAGGGTCGATTTTCCTGGCGGTCTCGCTCGCACGGCCGAATGGGTTGGTCGCAACCTTCACCATTTTCAACCCGAGGCTTTCGCGGTTTGAGCCATTCCGTAAACGCCGCGGACGTGCAGACCGATCGAGCAGGGTCGGCCGGATTGACGCTATCTGCGCATCAAGGCAGCCGGCGGCTGCGCGTGCTGGTATTTCTCGACCAGGCGCGCGCTATCACGAATTTCGTCGCGAGTGGCGCTTTCTCGCGATTGATCGAAAGGCACCGAGTCGGTTTTGTCGTGCCGCCCTTCACAAAGCGGATGGGATTGGACCCGGCGCAGGCCGCGGCCTTCGCGGATCTCGAATGGCATACCTTGCCACCGGACATGGTGCGGGCCGATGCCTGGGCCAGGCTTGCAAGGCTGTCTCAGCTGCGCTGGCGCCCCGGAGATTACTGGTACAAGATTCGACGGCTGCGCCGCTCGCAGATGGGGCCGCGTGAACGCCGCATTCTCACGCTGCTGGCATTGCCTGGAATCGTGCAGCTCGAGAGCATGCGTCAGCGAAGCCTGCTCGCCCGCACGCGCTATGCCGCGCTTGAGGAGTTGCTCGACCGGGAGAAGCCCGACATCGCGATCCATCCATCTGCGCTGAATGGCGTCTATGTGAACGATTTCGTGCTGGCCTGTCGGGCGCGTGGAATCCCGAGCGTCATCATCATGAATTCCTGGGACAACCCTTCGACCAAGAACACCGTCGATGCGCATCCCGACTGGATGCTGGTATGGGGCCCGCAGACTGTCGAACACGCCGTCCGATATATGGGCATGACTCGCGATCGCGTGGTTGCCTGCGGAGCAGCGCAATTCGATGTCTATAGCCATCCGCCATCGATCGATCGCCACGCCGCCGCCTCGCAGGTAGGTCTCGATCCCCAGCGGCGGTCTTTCCTGTATGGCGCATCCTCGATCCTGGCCGGTGATTATGCGCGCCTGAAGCAGATCGATGCATGGTGTCAATCGCTCGGCTCGGCCGCGCCGCAGGTGCTGTACCGGCCCTATCCCTGGCGCCGGCTCGAGGGTGAGATTACAAAGATCTTGAACGAGCCTTGGTCGCACGTCGTAGTGCAGAAATCGGCGCTACGGATTCACGCCGATGGCGATCTCGGCGAGACCGCAAAGGAGCGCTTCGTCGCGCTGCAGGCTGTCGACGCTGTGATATCGCCGCTCTCGACGATCCTGCTCGAGGGCATGCTGATGCACAAGCCGGTTCTGTGCGTCTATCCGGAAGGCGAGATGAAGCTCGAGTTCACGCCGGCCAACGCGCCGCTGGCGCATTTCGCCGAGATCTTCGCAAATCCCGACGTGACCATGGTTCGAAACGATGGGGAGTTCGCCGCCGGCCTCGATCGCCTGCTGGGCCAGATCGGTGACGAGGCTGTGCGGGCTCGGATCGAAGCGACTGCCCGTCAGGTCGTGGAGCCGTTCCGCGAACCCTATCCCGAGCGGCTGAATGCCTTCGTCGAGAAAGTCGCCGAAATGCCGGTCGCGACAACGCGTGCCGACGCTGCTGCAGAACGGACCCCGAGTTGATGAATCCTTCCCGCCGGGTCTTCACGCATTTCAGCTGGGTAAGCACGCTCGGCGCGGTGCTGGGTGATCGGCTGCGTCGCCGCGCACGATGGCTCACCGGCATGACGGTCGTCGAGGCGGCGCTCGACCTCGCATCGATCGGATCGGTGATTCCGCTTCTGGCGCTCGCGGCAAATCCCGATGCGCAGATCGCCCGCGTCGTGACAGCGCGGCTCGCAGGACTTTTCGGACCGCTGACATCGACCCAAGCGATGGGCATCGTTGCCGCCGCGGTCGCGACTATGCTCACGTTGCGCGGCATCCTCAAGCTGGTTTCGGCGTCGCAGCGATCGCGCTTCACCGCGGACGTGCGCGTGCACGTGACGCAGGAATTGATCACCTTCTATTCGCGCGAACCCTATGAACATCAACTGCGCGCCGATCCCAATCGTAGGCTTACGCTGATCGGGGCCGATGCCGCCAATGTCGCCTCGCTCGCCACCGATTCGATTGCCGTGATCGGCTCGACCATGACAGTGCTGGCGATGGCTGCAATGATGTTCGCGGTGGACTGGCGGGTGGCATCCTTTGCCGTCTTGATCGGCGGCGGTAGCTCGGCATTGAGCTATTTCTTGCTGTCGCGGCGGTTGCGCGAACTCGGCCACGACGTGAAAGAGGCTCGCTTCCAGATGACGATGCTGGCGTCGCGCCTGCTGCATGGCTTGAACGAGACCGCAATTTACGATCGCGACGAGACCGTACGATCGGTGTTTTTCACCGAGGCGCAACGAATGGGCCGAAGCTTCCAAAAATCGTCCTTGCTGCGGCGCTTGCCGGAAATCATCGCCGAATGGGTCCTGGGCATCGCCGTGGTTGGCGGCATCTGGGGGCTTGCGGTTCATGCGGATTTCGCAGCCGCATTGCCGCTTGCTGTAGCGTTTGCAGTTGCGACGTTGCGGCTTGGACCTGCTGCAATGTCGGCCATCACCAACGCGGCGCAACTGCGGTTCCAGCTCGGCAGCCTGTATGAAGTCCACAAGGACGTCTGCAAGTTGCCGGACACCATCAAGGCGCGGGCGCGTGCAACCGGTCAGCCGCTGCATTTCCGCAACGACATCGCGTTCTCCGACGTGAGTTTCAGCTATCCCCGCTCCAAGACGTCCGCGCTTCGCGATATCGACTTGGTAATTTCGCAGGGCTCGCTGGTTGGAGTCTGCGGGACGTCCGGTTCGGGTAAGAGCACTTTCATCAATCTGCTGATGGGCATGCTGTTGCCGACACGCGGCGAGGTGCGAATCGATGGCGTGGTGATGAGCGGACGGGAGGGCGACTGGCGCGAGTTGATCGCGCTTGTTCCGCAGGAACCATTCTTCTGGAACGCATCGGTACGCGAGAACCTTCTGTTCGGACGCGACATCGCCGACGCCGACGCGCGCTTGTGGGAAGCGCTTGAGACCGCCCATATCGCGAAATTCGTGCGGTCACTGCCCGAGGGGCTGAACACGCGTCTGGGAGATCGCGGCAGGCGGGTTTCCGGCGGCCAGCGTCAGCGGCTGGCGATCGCCCGCGCGCTGCTGGGGGACCCGCAATTGCTGGTGCTCGATGAGCCGACCTCGGCGCTTGACCAGGAGATCGCGCATGCCATCGACGATGCGCTGGCCGACCTGAAAGGGCGCAAAACCATCGTTCTTGTTGCACATCGAGCGGTTTCGGTTGCGCGCTGCGATCAGGTCATCTATTTCGAGGCCGGCCGGGTCGCAGGCGTCGGCAGTTTCGATGCTCTGGCGTCAACCATGCCGGCCTTTGGCAAGACCCTCGGATTGACCAAGGCCTCACAAACATCTGCAGATCGCCGGGCCGATCGCCCGCATGAAATGCATCCCCGCTAGATCCGGATAATGAAAGCATGCGAGTAAAGGTTTACGGCGCCGGCTCGATCGGCAACCATCTCTCGAACGCATCGCGCCGTCTCGGCTGGTCGGTCGATATGTGTGACCTCGATCCGAAGGCACTGGAACGGACCCGGACGCAGATCTATCCCTCTCGCTACGGCAAATGGGACGAGGCGATCGGCCTTTACGAATCCGCCAAGGCGCCAACCGGCGGTTACGACCTGATCTGCGTCGGCACGCCGCCCGACAGTCATATCTCGCTCGCCCGCGCTGCGGTCGCCGAAAAGCCGCGTGCCGTTCTGGTCGAAAAACCGGTCTGCGGACCGGGTCTGGAATTTGCGCAGGAACTCTGTTCGGAGGCCAAGGCGAACAACGTCGCGGTGTTCGTCGGCTACGATCACGTAGTCGGCAAGGCCGCGCAACGGACTGCCGAAATACTGGCAAGCAAGACCATCGGAGCGGTGTCGACGATCGATGTCGAATTTCGCGAACATTGGGGTGGCATCTTCGCGGCGCATCCCTGGCTCGCGGGCCCGTGGGAAACCTATCTCGGCTTCTGGAAGCGCGGCGGCGGCGCGTCCGGCGAACATTCGCACGCAGCCAATCTGTGGCAGCATTTCGCGCATGTCGCAGGCGCCGGGCGCATCACCGAAGTGCAGGCCACCCTCGATTTCGTACGGGACGACAAGGTCGATTACGACAGGCTCTGTCTGATGAATTTCCGCACCGAGAGTGGCCTGGTGGGCCGCTGCGTGCAGGACGTCGTCACCCAGCCGAGCCGAAAATGGGCGCGGGTGCAGGGCGCTGACGGTTACGTCGAATGGACCTGTGGAAAAGAGCCGGGTGTCGATGTCGTGGTTTCGGCACAGACCGGCAAGGATCCCTCCGAGCACCGAGTTACCAAGACGAGGCCCGACGATTTCATCGAGGAACTCTCGCATCTGGCCGCGGCGCTTGAGAAGAATCCGGAGAATTCTCCGATCGCGTTGTCGCGGGGGCTCGATACCATGCTGGTGGTCGCTGCCGCGCACCGGTCGTCGGAGACCGGCAAGCGGGTGCGCATAGATTATTCCCGCGGCTATTCACCGGCCGCAATTGTTGTAGAATAGGGAAGAGCTGAGGAGTTCTCCATGACTGAGACGATTGCGCGTTTCGATTTTCGTGACCTCTTCGTCCTTGACCTTGCCAACAATCACCAGGGCTCGGTCGAGCACGGCACCAACATCATCGAGCGTTGCGCCGATGCGGTGGCCGAACAGGGCGTCCGCGCGGCGATCAAGTTTCAGTACCGCAATCTGGACACCTTCGTGCACGTCGATCACATGACCGGCGCCAGCACCAACAAGCATGTGCCGCGGTTTCTTTCGACTCGCATGTCGTGGAAGCAGTTCGGCGAATTGCTCAGCGTCGTGAAGCGCCGCAAGCTGATCTCAATGTGCACGCCCTTCGACGAGGCGTCGGTCGACAAGATCGTGGAGATGGGTTTCGACGTGATCAAGGTCGCGAGCTGCTCGGCGCGCGATTGGCCGCTGCTGGAAGCGGTGGCGGGCAGTGGCTTGCCGGTGATCGCATCGACAGGCGGTTTGCTGCAGGAGCAGGTCGACGATCTCGTGAGCTTCCTGGAGCATCGCGGCTGCGATTTCGCGCTGATGCATTGCGTCTCGATCTATCCGACGCCAGATGAAGCCTGCAATCTCGGCAACATCGCCACCTTCCGAGAGCGTTATCCGGGTCGCGTCATCGGCTGGTCCACGCACGAAAATCCCGATGACATGATGCCGGTCGGAATTGCCGCTGCCCTTGGGGCGCAGATGTTCGAGCGTCATGTCGGCATTGCGACCGACAGCATAAAGCTCAACGCCTATTCGGCGACGCCGGAACAGACCTCGCGCTGGTTCGCTGCGTGGAAAAAGGCCAAGACGCTGATCGGCTCTTACGCGCGCATCCCGGCGCTGCCTGAAGAGCGCAGCGCGATCGACGATCTGAAGCGCGGTGTATTCGCCCGCGGTCCGATCGAGGCCGGCACGCAGCTGACACGCGATGACGTCTATTTCGCATTCCCCTATGTCCCCGGCGGCATCGCCAGCGGCGAATGGCGTGACGGGATCGTCACGACTGGCGCCATCGCCGCCGATGGCCCGCTAATGGCGCAAGCCGCGCAGGTTCCGGGCGATCCGGACGTCAAGGTGGTCAAGGACGCCATTCACGAAGTAAAGGCGCTGTTGAATATCGCGCGGGTGCCACTGACGACGGAATTCACGGTGGAGTATTCGCACCATTATGGCGTCCGGAATTTCCGCAAGGTCGGCGCGGTTCTGATCAACGTCATCAATCGCAATTATTGCAAAAAGGTGCTGGTGCAGCTTCCTGGTCAGATGCACCCGTGGCACTTCCACAAGCTCAAAGAAGAAACCTTCCTCATCCTTTGGGGTCGCCTGCATATCGAGGTCGGTGATCGTCACAAGGTGCTGGAACGCGGCGACACGCTGTGCGTCCTTCCCGGGGTGTGGCATCGCTTCTGGACTGAAGAGGGCTGCGTGTTCGAGGAAATCTCGACCACGGCCTTCTCCAACGACTCGGTGTATCGCGACGACGCCATCAACAAGCTGACCTCGGCTCAGCGTAAGACCGTGGTCGATCATTGGGGGCGCTTCCAGCTGACCGACCAACTGCGCGCGGCGCAGATCCCCGGCGAGTGAGTGGCGGCGCAGACACTGTGGGCGCCGTGAGTATCGTGGCCGTTTTCAAGTCTTCGCGCGGAAGCGTCTGCGGATGAGTGCTGTCGCGTCGTTGCATCGGGCTCTCAACCGCCCCCTTGCGCGCTATTGGCTGACCGAACGGTTCGATCCGGTCTATGTCGACGGCCCGAATTTCCAGTGGCTGCGCATGAACGCGCAGGCCTGGCGTCGCTTCCACCGGGTCGAAGCTGCTGACTTCACCCATGTCGGGATGTTCTCGTTTTCGCGCGCCGGCTCGCACCTGTTCGAGAGCCAGTTTCACTATATCCGCTCTTGCTTTTGCTTCGGCGAGGCGCGGCTCGACTTCCGCAGCGATCTGAACTGGCGAACCTTTCTGTGCCGAGGGATGTACCGCACAGATTCGATTCAGAACAAGCAAGCCGCTTCGCTCACGCACCTCTTCTACAACTGCAACAAGCGCCCGGATTATCTCGATGATCCGCAATGGACTGCGGAGGATATCGCCGGGTATCGGCGAAAGTGGGTTCTGGTCGCCCGCAATCCGCTGCGCGTGCTTTTGTCACGCGCGGCTACCGGCAAGAAGAAATGGGTGCTGACGCCCGCTTCCGCCGACGAATTGTTCGACTGGTATCGCAAGGCAAGCCGCAAGTTTCTCGACCTGTTGGATCGCAGGCCTTCGGATACGGAAGTGGTCTCTGTGGAGCAATTCGTCATGGATCCGGAGCGGAAGCTTTCCGCGCTCGCGCAGTCGCTCGGCATTGCGCAAGGCGATCTCGACAACCGGCCAAAGGCAAAGACCTTTTTCCGTCACATCAGCCGTACCGGCGAGGTGCCGGTGGTGCGTGAGGGTAAGCTCGTGAGCCCGACCCGGCCGATCACGATCGAAGGCTGGGGTGGTGAGTTCAATCCGCTTCTGGAGATCGATCCGTCCCGGCTTTATCGTCACTCGCTCGCCGACGAACTGCCCAATGACATTCTCCAAGTGGCGCGCACGAGGCTCGGCGACACCGCCTTCGACTTCTATCTCCATGATCACCAGCACCGCTTTGCAGGCGTGAAAGCCGCAGACCTGCTGACGGATTTCGCGAAATAACATGATCAACGGTCGAAGAGTCCTCGCCGTCGTGCCCGCCCGCGGCGGCTCCAAGGGCATCAAGCTGAAGAATCTGCGCGAGGTCGCGGGCCGCTCGCTGGTGGCGCGCGCGGGCGACGTGATCCGTCAGGTGGAAGAGATCGACCGCGCGGTGGTATCGACCGATCACGAAGACATCGCCCAGGCGGCGATCGAGGCGGGCATCGATGCGCCGTTCCGCAGGCCTGAACCGCTTTCGGGCGACCGGATCGGCGACTTCGACGTGCTGTTGCATGCGCTGCAGGCAACAGAGCACCTCGACGGCCGGCGCTACGACATTGTCGTGATGCTGCAACCGACTTCGCCGCTTCGCACGCCGGCCCAAGTGTCGCAGACCATCCGCACGTTGGTAGCGGGCGCCTGGGATTCGGTCTGGACGGTCTCGGAGACTGACAGCAAGTCGCATCCGCTCAAGCAATTGACGGTCAGCGCCGACGGTGCGCTAGACTATTACGATCCGCGCGGTGCGCAGATCATCGCCCGCCAGCAACTCGTGCCGGTATTCCATCGCAACGGCATCGCCTATGCGATCACGCGCGATTGCCTGACCGGGCAGGGCACGATCAAGGGCCGCCGCTCTGGTTGCGTGGTCGTCAACGGCGACCATGTCTCGATCGATACTGAAGAGGATATCGCGGCCGTCGAACGCATCCTCGCCGCGGAGGCTGCCGCCTCGCGATGAAGGCGCTCGTTTTCGTTGACCACGACATTGTCTGTCGTCATTTCCTCATGAATGACGCGTTCCGCCCGCTCGTGCGCGAGGCGGATGTGCACTTCATCTTTCCCGATGACGGCGGACGCCGGGTCAAGAGCGATCCACGCCAGCTCTTTCCGGAAACTGCATTGGAATTTCTTCCGATCGATGCCGAGCGGGTGCAGATCTGGCGCTGGGGGTTATTTGCGGATCAATTGCAGCCGCGACTCGATCCTTCGTTAAAGGAGGTGCGCAAGATGCGATGGCGCAGGCTCGGCTGGAAGGCCGGGACGATGCTGACCGTCGCGGGTCTTCCGGGCGTCAATCGCGTGTTCCGGCGCTGGCTCGACCAGCGTCTGGCCGCGCGCCCCAATCGAGCGCTTCGCGATCTGCTCGATCGCACGCGCCCCGACGTGATCATCCATCCGAGCGTGCTGGAAGGCGTCTTCATCAACGATCTGGTCGAGGAAAGCCGCGCGCGAAACATTCCGCTCGTGGTGATCATGAATTCCTGGGACAATCCCTCCACCAAGCGCGCGGTGGTCGGGCAGCCCGATTGGCTTCTGGTGTGGGGTCCGCAGACGCGCGATCATGCCGTCCGCTTCATGCATATGCCGGCGGAAAGAACTATTCCGTTCGGAGCAGCGCAGTTCGATATCTTCAACGAGACGCCTCGTACCGACCGCGCAACCTTTGCCAGGCGTCATGATCTCGACCCGGCGGCGAGGATCATCCTGTTCGCCGGATCGAGTGCGAAGACCGACGAGTTCGCGGCATTGCAGGCGCTCGATCAGGCGATCGAGGACGGCCGGTTGCCGGGTGCGGCGGTGATTTACCGCCCGCATCCCTGGGGCGAGGGCGGCCGTGACGGGGCACGACTCTCCTCCGCGACATGGAAGCATGTGCGCGTGCACGAAGCGATGCGCGACTACGTGGCGCGGCTCGCGCAGGGGCCGATCGGCATCACGCTGCCGGATTATCGCGACACCAACGATCTGCTCTCGGTGGTTGACGTGGTGGTGTCGCCGCTCTCGACCATCCTGCTCGAGGCGATGCTCAACGCGAAGCCGGTCGTGGTGTTTGCGCCGCAGGGCGCCGAAGGCTCGGCGATCCTGAACAATCGCCTGCCGCAGTTTCATTTTGAGGATTTCTTCGCGGTGCCGCAGGTGGCGCAGGCCTCCAATCTGGGCGAACTCATCCGGTCGCTGCAGCCGCTGGTCGATCCGGTGAAGGGGCCTGAGATAGGTGCGGACTTGAGACGCGAGGCCGACCGCTTCGTCGCTTCGTTCGATCGGCCATGGGGCGAACGCCTCGTGACGTTCCTTAAGTCGAAGGTATTGCCGTCGACGCAGGCGAATTCGTCTTTCCGGCCGGCCGCGGAATGAACGCGACTGGCGCACGACCCGCATCGCCTGTGAATCTACGCGGGCAGAACGTCGTCGTTACTGGCGGCGCAGGTCTGATCGGCTCATTCCTGGTGGAACGGCTGGTCGGTGCGGGCGCGCGCGTCGTCGTCGCCGACGATTTTTCGAAAGGTCGCCGCGACAACCTTGCCGCGGTGATCGACGCGGTCGAGGTCCGCGAAGGCGATCTCGAGAAAGGCGACGCGATGCGGCACGCGCTGGCAGGCGCGGACATCGTCTTTCATCTCGCAAGCCGTGCCTACGGCATCGGCTACTCGGAGCAGCATCACCTGGCTATGCTCGAGCACAACGAGCGGATCACCAACAACGTGATCGAGGCGGTCGCGCGCCAGCCGGTGCGCCATCTCCTGGTCACCTCATCGTCCTGCGTCTATCCAGACGATGGACCGGACACCTTGCCGGAACTACCGTTGTTCACTGGTGAGCCGGAACTGGCCAATTGGGGATATGGCTGGGCCAAGAGGCTACTGGAGCAGAAGGCGGTGATCCTGGCCAAGGAGAAGTCGATTCCGCTGACCATCGTTCGCCCCTTCAACATCTATGGTGAGCGCTATGCATGGTCGGGCCAGGCAAGCCAGGCGATTCCGATGCTGGTCAAGAAGGTTATGGACGGCGACGATCCGGTGATCATCTGGGGTTCAGGCACGCAGCGCCGCAACTACATGCATGCAGTGGACTGCGCCGACGCGATGGCGGGTCTTGTCGAAGTTGGGTATCACGGCGCCGTCAATATCGGCACCGAGGAAACCGTGACAATGACCGAACTGGTCCAGCTCATCTGCAGCGCGGGTCATCGTCAGCCGCGTCTGATCACCGACACGACCAGACCCGAAGGCCGGCGCATCAAGAGCTCGAATTCCACCGGCTTGCGGGCAGCATTTCCGGGATTTCGCACCAGCATAGACCTGCGCCAGGGCATCGAGCGCATGATCGGCTGGTATCATTCGGAATTCGGAAGCCAAGCCGCATGAGCCAGGCCGCATGATGTCGAAGTTTGCCGAAACTGCTTCGCCGGATGTAGTGCTGTTCAGCAAGGGCGGCCGCGATTTCCGCATCGAGCGGTTGTCAGGCGGACAGGAAGTGCCGCGCGAATTCTTCTACGGCTATTTCGACCTCGCCGAAGCCGGCACGCCCACGGCGATGCGCTCGACGGCCGGGCGCAGGCCGGGCACGGCCGGCTTCGTTTATGACCTGGCCGAACGCGCCTTCGCCCGTGCGACCGCGCTCGGCGTCAAGCCGCTCTCCGCGCGGCTGATGGCCCAAGGTGTCGACGGCGCAAAAGTCCTGATCAGTTTCACCGACGGCTTCTCGCTCAGCATGGGGCTCGGCTTTCCGACGCGAAACGGTCTCCCGGTGCTGATCGGCGGCTTTCATGGCCTGTCCGATATCGAAGGCCGCTCGCACGAGCGTAGCCGCCCGCTGGTGCGGCGACTGATTACGCGCTCGCTGGCGGGGCTCGATCACGTCTTCTTCTTTGGCCCGGCCGACCGAGAGGTTGCGATCGAGCGATACGGGCTGCCACGCGAGAAATCCTCGATCTTCACCTTTGGCGTCGATACCGATTTCTGGCGGCCGCTGCCGGACGAGCCGGTCGAGGATTTCGTCACCGCGATCGGCCAGGACCTGAACCGCGATTACGATCTTCTGGCCGCAGCGCCGGGCCGACATCCGACCCGCATCGTCACGCGCCAGAAGGTCAAGATCCCGGCGGGCGCCGATCACGTGAAGACTTCTGTCGGCGACTTCTTCGGCTCCGACGCCATGACCGACGAGGATCTGCGCCGCCTCTATAATCGATCGGCGGCCGTGATCGTGCCGCTGAAGGACGTCTTTCAGCCATCGGGCTACAGCGTCACCCTGCAGGCCATGAGCTGCGGCAAGCCGGTGATCCTGTCGGACATCAAGGGGCTGTGGACCAAGACCAAGCTGCGGCATGACGAGAATTGCATCCTCGTTCCGCCGCATGATGGCGCGGCGCTTGGCGCCGCCATCGCCCGCTTGCGCGAAGACGCCGATCTGCGCGCCCGGCTCGGCGCGGCGGCTCGCGCGACCGCTCTGCAGGAATTTGGCCTGAAGCAGGTCGGCGACGCGACGATCGGCCTTGCGCGGCTCGGTCTTGAGCTCTACGCCCGCAAGACCGCGCCGCGTGCGGCGATTGCCGCCGCCTGACGACAAGCCGCGCCATCCGATGACAACTCGTACGGTTTGAACCTCTTGGCCCGCAAAGCACTCATCGTCGGCGTTACCGGACAGGACGGTGCCTATCTTGCGAGGCTCCTGCTGGCGAAGGGCTATGAGGTACACGGCTCCTCGCGCGATGCGGAGGTCGCCTCGCTCGAACGGCTGTCGCGGCTCGGCATCGCGGGTGACGTTCGACTGCATTCGGTATCTCCGGTCGACTTTCGCTCCGCCGTGCAGGCGATCGATCGGGTGCGTCCGCAGGAGATCTATAATTTCTCCGGTCAGTCGTCGGTGGCGATTTCGTTCAGTCAGCCGGTCGAGACGATCGAGAGCTTCGTCAACGGCACGCTCAATCTGCTCGAGGCCATCCGCTTCACCGATGAATCGATCCGCTTTTACAATGCCGGATCGTCGGAATGTTTCGGCGATACCGGGCAGGAGCCGGCCGACGAACTCACGGCGTTCCGCCCGCGCAGCCCTTACGGGATCGCGAAGGCCGCGGCGATTTCTCTGACCGCGAATTATCGCGAAGCTTATGGATTGTTTGCCTGTTCGGGACTGCTGTTCAATCATGAATCGCCGTTGCGGCATGAACGTTTCGTCACGCGCAAGATCACGGCGGCGGCGACGCGCATCGGGGCCGGAAGCCCGGAGCGGCTGAAGCTCGGCAATCTCTCGATCCGTCGCGACTGGGGCTGGGCGCCGGATTATGTGGAAGCGATGTGGGCGATGCTGCAGCAGCCGGCGCCGGAGGATTTCGTGATCGCGTCTGGCGAGGCGAACAGGCTCGAGGATTTCGTCGATGCGGCCTTCAGCGAAGTCGGGTTGCGCTGGCGCGACCATGTCGACCACGACACCGCCCTGAACCGTCCCACCGACATCGTCTATTCGGTCGGCAACGCGCAGAAGGCGAAACGGATGCTCGGTTGGCAGCCGAAGGTCGACTTCCGTGGAATTGTTTCGCGCATGATGGCGGCCGAGCGCGCCGCGCCGGGTACGAGCTTATGATCCGACGTCGTCTGGTTTCGAACGCCAAGAAGGTCGGCTATGCCGCCTCTGCGTATGGGCAGCGGGCACTGGCGCGGGCTGGATTGGCGCCGGCCCGTCCGCCAGTCGGCATCGTCATCGAGCGCGCCGACTGGGCCGTGCGCTGGTGGGGTGCCTTCATCGCCGAGGAGGCCAACAAGATGTCGCCAGACATCGTGTGGATCACGACCGATCCGTCAAAATTGACCACCGGCATCATCGAGTTCGGCTCGCAATATCAGTGGCAGGCCTGGCGCAAATTCCTGTCGCCGCGCTGCCGGATGGTAACGACCTTCTTCCACGGCAAATACGAGGACGGCGCCGAGGCATCCGAGCATATCGATCAGTTTCTCGAGAGCGTGCCGCAACTCGACCGCATCGTCGCCTCCGCCAGCATCGTGCGGGATCGTCTGATCGGCTGGGGCGTGCCGGCGCAGAAGATCGCGCTGATCCCGATCGGTTGCGAAACCAATCGTTTCCTGCCGGCGACGGATGCGGAACGGCAGGCGGCGCGGGCGCGCTTCGGCGTGCGTGATGGCGAAATCGTGATCGGCTCGTTCCAGAAGGACGGCGTCGGCTGGGGCGAAGGCATGGAGCCAAAGCTCATCAAGGGGCCCGATGTCTTTCTCGCGGCGATCGCCGAGTTGAAGAAGCGTCTGCCGGTCTTCGTGCTCTTGTCCGGCCCGGCGCGTGGCTATGTCCGCGCCGGTCTCGAGCGGCTCGGGGTCCGCTACGCGCATCACTACGCGCCGGATCGCGACGAACTGGCCAAGCTCTATCACGCGCTCGATCTCTACCTCGTCACCAGTCGGGAAGAGGGCGGCCCGATGGCGCTGATGGAAAGCATGTCTTCCGGCGTGCCGGTGGTCTCGACCTATGTGGGGATGGCGCCGGATCTGATCACCGACGGCGTCAGTGGCGGCCTGGTCCAGCCCGATGACGTCGCCGCGATTGCTGAGCGGGCGATGCGCATCCTGTCGCTGCCGGACGGCGCCAGCGCCCTGAAGAAGGCTGCGCGCGAGTCGGTGATGGTGGCGGACTGGTCGGTGGTCGCGCGTCGCCACATCGACGAGGTCTGGAAGCCGCTCATGCAGCGCAGCGGCGCCTGAACTGCCGCTGCTCAGATGATCCGCGTCGTCGTCTTCGACTTTGATGGCACCCTTGTCGATTCAAACCGCATCAAGGAGCAATGTCTCTATGCCACCGTCTCCCATCTGGAAGGCGGGGCCGGCGTGATGTCGGAAGTACGCAAGCTCGGCGGCGACCGCTTCGCGTTGTTCGACGCCTTTGCGATCCAGTATTTCGCAGGCGAGGATCCCGTCGCGGTCGCCGCGAAGTCACGCGCGCTGGCGCAGCGCTATGGAGAATGCTGCTATCGCGGCATAGCCGCCGCACCGGAGCGACGCGGCGCGCGACATGCGCTGACCACGCTCGCCCGGCGCGGGCTGAAGTTGTGGATCCTGTCGGCAACGCCGATCGCGAACCTTCGTGAACTGCTTCATCGCCGCGGTCTGAATTCCTGGCTACGCGGCGCGCTCGGCAGTCCGATGTCGAAGATAGACGGGTTGAAATGGATCATGCAGGCGGAGCAGGTTCGGCGTAGCGAAATCATCATGGTCGGTGATGGCTTCGACGACGAGGCGGCGGCGCGTGCAGTGAAGATCCGCTTCGCCGGCATCACGCTGGAGCGCAGCCTGTCGGTCCGCGGTCGCTTCAATGTCTCCGATCTCCGCCGGCTGCCTCCGCTTCTGGAGGAATTCGGCGGCCGCGCGAGAACCCGGTCGTGAAGGTTGCAATTGGTTCCCAGCCGCATGACGGCCCGTGGGGTGGTGGCAATCGCTTCGTGACCTCTCTGCGGGATGCGCTGACGGCGCGGGGTCACGAAGTGGTGCACGAACTTGATGCGTCCGACATCGACATTCTGTTAATGGTCGATCCGCGCTTCCGTTCGCCGCATGTGAAATTCGGCGCCGGCGCGGCTCTCCGGTATGTAATGTTGCGCAATCCGAACGCGATAGTCGTCCACCGCATCAACGAATGCGACGAACGCAAGGGCGAGCCGTTCATCAACCACAAGCTGGTTCGAGCGAACTACATCGCCGATGCAACCGTGTTCGTCGGCGAATGGCTGACGCGGCTGCCGGTCTGGCGGAAGCATCTGCGCTCGCCGTGGTCGGTAATCCGAAATGGCGGCGATACGCAGATTTTCAACGCACGCGGCTTCACGCCCTGGTCGGGCAGCGGGCCGATCCGCTTCGTGACCCATCACTGGGGTTTCCACCCGATGAAGGGCTTCGACGTCTATTCGGCGCTCGACGAGATGATGTCGGAGCCGGCATGGAAGGCGAAGGTCGATTTCACCTATATCGGGCAGTTGCCTCGGGGCTTCAAATTCCGCAACGCGCGCTACGTCGCGCCGCTGAACGGCAAGGAACTGGCCGACGAATTGCGTTCGCATCACGCCTATCTGACCGCGTCGCAGAATGAGCCGGGCGGCAATCATCAGGTAGAGGGCGCGCTCTGCGGACTACCGCTCGTTTATCGCGTGTCCGGCTGCATGCCTGAATATTGTGACGGCTTTGGCATCCCTTATGCCGGACTCGACGATTTTCCGGCAGCGCTCGACAGGCTGCGGCAGGAATATTTCGCGCTGGTCGACCGGATGCGCGATTATCCGAACACGGCAGACAACGCGATGCAGCAATGGGTCGCCCTGTTCGAACAACTGGTGCAGCAGCGCGACGTGCTTCTTTCGCGGCGCAAGCTGACGCGCAGCCTTCCGTCGCTGCTCGCAACCCAGTTCGTCTATTGAAGGCCTGATCGAGTCCATTCGTGAATGGATATTGCAGCCGGAAAGAATGCCCTGCACCTGGCCTACCGGCTCGCCATCGGCGCCGGCACGCTGGCGATGCTGCCGTTTCGGCAACGGAGCGAGGTCGAGCGCAAACTCGGGCGCGAGATCGCGGTGTTCTATGGCGGCGCGCGCGCAGGCGATCTAGGAGGGCCTCTCGTCAAAGTGCAATTGCTGCAAAAGAGGTTTCCGCAGGCCTTCCCGAATTATTCGCTGATCTACATGCTTTCGAATGCGATCTATCTGCCGCAATTCGCCATCGACCGGCTGATCGGGGCCGGCGTTCCAATCGCACTCAATCAGAACGGCGTATTCTACAAGGCCTGGTTTCCGGACGGTTGGGAGCGCGAAAACAAGCGCATGGCCGGCCCGCACGCCGCGGCGAGCCACGTATTCTACCAAAGCGAATTCTGTCGCGCCTGCGCAGAGCGTTTTCTGGGCACCCGGAAGGGGCCGTCGGAAATTCTCTACAACGGCGTCGATACCGAACGCTTCGTGCCGGGGGCGCCGCGAGATGCAGCAAAACCGTTCACCTTTCTGCTCACCGGCCGCATCGGCCGGTCCACCGCGCACCGGCTCGAATCATCGGTGGCGGGACTCGCGGCCGCGAGGAAGGGTGGGCTCGATTGTGCGCTGCAGGTGGCAGGGGGCGTCGATGAGGATGTGTTGTTCGAACTCCGCAGCCTGGTCGATCGGTTCGGTCTTGCCGAGCATGTGCGATTTTCCGGCTCTTACGCTTATGCGCAGGCGCCTGCGATCTATCAGTCTGCAGATGCCTATCTGATGACCAAGCATAACGATCCCTGTCCGAATGCCGTGCTCGAAGCGCTGGCGGTCGGTCTGCCGGTGTTGTATTCCGCATCCGGCGGGGTGCCCGAGCTCGTCGGTGACGATGCCGGCGTGGGCGTCCCGGTCGCACAGACTTTCGATTTTGCCGCAATGCCCGATGCGCTTGATCTCGCCAAAGGCATGGAAACGATCATGCAACGGCGCGACCACATGGCCATGAATGCCCGTCGGCGAGCGGTCGAGCGGTTTTCGCTCACGCATTGGTACGCCAGGCATGAGGCGGTGTTTCAGCAACTGCTTGGCAATTCCCCGGCGTCAGCAGGTGAGTCACGATGACGCCTGCCGTCAGCGTGATCGTGCCGTGCCACAATGGCGGCCGTTTCCTCGATGGCCTGGTTGCCAGTCTGCGGCAGCAGACGTTCCAGGACTTTGAGATCGTCATCGTCAATAATGGCTCGACCGAACAGGATACGCTCGACACACTGGCGCGACTGGAATCGGTCGCGCGCGTGGTGCATCAGGAGAACCGATATCTGCCGGGTGCACGCAACAGGGGTTTTGCCGAGGCGCGTGCCGATATCGTGCTGCCGCTGGATTGCGACGACAGGCTCGAGCCCGACTTCCTCGCCGAAACGCTTTCCGCCTTCCGGGCAGCGCCAGAGGACGTCGGATTCGTCTTCACGCATATGCGGCTTACCGGCTCGGTCGAAGGAATTCTGGCTACGCATTGCAATCGCTTCGATCAGCTGTTTCTGAACCACATGGCCTATTGCCTGCTGACCAGGAAGAGCGCATGGCGGAAGATCGGCGGATACGACGAGACCATGCGCGACGGCACCGAGGATTGGGAATTCAATATCCGCCTGATCAAAGCGGGATTTGGCTGGGTCGAAGTGCCGAAGCCGTTGTTCCTCTACACAGTGCGCGCCGACGGGATGCTGCTCAGCAAGTCCGCGCGAATGCACGCGACCATCTGGCGGCGCATCCGCGATCGCAATCCCGAACTGTATCGCCTGCCCGAGCTGCTGCGGATATGGCGCGAAAGTCGGCCGAGTTTCTTTTCTACCCTGCGCGGCACGGCGTTGCTGACGCTTGCGTCGGTATTGCCGGAATCCTGGTGCAACCGGTTGTTCTTCCAATTGAACATGTACATGCGCCGCCGCCGCATCGCGCAGGGTGAGTTGCACGTAATGGAAGCCTGACCATGGCGTCGTTCGAGAATTCCATCGCCGGGCGTCGGGTGTTCGTGACCGGCCATACCGGTTTTACTGGCGGATGGCTGGTAACGTGGCTGCGCCAACTCGGCTGCACGGTGACGGGACTCGCGCTGCCGCCGAACACAGAACCTTCGCTGTTCAAGGCGGCTGGCATCGATGTCGGCATCACCTCGGAGTTGGGCGATATCCGAGACTTCTCAGTCGTGAAATCGTCGATGCTGCGCGCCGATCCAGAACTCGTGATTCATCTCGCCGCGCAGCCGCTGGTTTCGCAATCCTTCGCCGATCCGGTGGAGACCATCGCCAGCAATACGCTCGGCACCGCCCATGTGCTGGAAGCTGCGCGTGTTGCCCGTGGCGTCAGGGCGGTGGTTTGCATTACCACCGACAAGGTCTATGCGGAGGAAGCTGTGCTGCGGCCGCATCGCGAGAGCGACACGCTCGGTGGCAAGGATCCTTACAGCGCTTCGAAGGCTGCGGCCGAACTGATCGCCACAAGTTACGCGGCGACGCTGATGGAGCGCGGCAACGGCTGCAAGCTCGCAACCGCACGCGGCGGCAACATCATTGGCGGCGGCGACTGGTCACGCGACCGCATCGTGCCGGATTTCGCCCGGGCGCTATCGACGTCGTCTCCTCTGGTGCTTCGGCGGCCGGGCGCAGTGCGGCCCTGGCAGCATGTGCTGGCGCTGGTTCATGGTTATCTGATGCTGGCCGATTATCTGCTGCGCGACGGAGAGACCGGCTCGAACTGGAATTTCGGCCCCGATATTTCCGAGGCAGTCACGGTCGAGCAACTGGTGCGCAAGCTTGCCGCAAATTGGTCAGCGCCGCAGCTCGAACTGGGTCCGATCGACTTTCCGGAAACCAATGTGCTGCGCGTCGACAGCAGCAAGGCGCGCGATGGGCTCGGCTGGAAGCCGCCGCTCGACATTGACCGGACCATCGAGCTTACCGGTGGCTGGTATCGCGCTTACTACGACGAACCCGCGTCCGCGCGCGATGTGACCGTCACGCAGATCGAAGCTTATCGGCGGCAACTTTGACGGCGGCCTGCAGTCTCGTAACCGGAGCCAGCGGCTTCATTGGCCGGCATCTGGTGGAGGCGCTGCTCATGAAGGGACAGCGCGTCGTTACGCTGTGCCGGCTCAACAGCGAAATGCCGCAGCATTGGCGGGACAAGGTCGAGCGGGTCGATTGTGACGACTGGTCGCTCGATGCGATTTCCGCAATTGTCGGCGAGCGCCGTTTCGAATGTCTGTTTCACCTTGCTGCCTACGGAGTCGTGCCGACCGACCGCGACCCAAGCATGATGTTCCGCGTCAATGCGGATTTGCCGGAAGAACTCGTTCGCCTGTGCGCGAGACAAAGTGCGGCGATGGTCATGGCGGGCTCGAGTGCCGAATATGGGCGGCTAGAGGGCAGGCTGTGCCTGACCGAGGACCATCCGCTGGAAGACCAGAAGTCCTACGGCGCCTCCAAGGCCTTGGGCTCGATGCGTGCCGTCGCGCGCGCGCGCGAACTTGGTGTCCCGTTGCGGGTGCTGCGACTATTCAACGTCTATGGGTCGGGAGAGGCGCCACACCGACTATTGCCGAGCCTGGTCCGGGGTCTCACGCGGGGACAGCGGATCGCGTTGTCGGAGGGTAGCCAGATCAGGGATTTTGTTTACGTCGGCGATGTCGTAGAAGCCCTGCTCGTTGCTGCGGATCACGCGCGGGCGCGGGCAGGCATGCCTCCCCAGGTCTGGAACGTCGCGACAGAACAGGGGCACAGCGTTCGCGAGTTCGCGGAGATCACAGCTCAGTTCTTTGGCGAGGGCCGGCAGTTGCTTGGATTTGGGGATGTTCCAATGCGACCTGACGAGATTGACTGGCTGGTCGGCAGTGCGCGCCGCATTCGCGAAGAGAGCGGCTGGGTACCGCGTCACGATCTCTCATCCGGAATTGCGGTCAGTCTCGCGAGGATGACCGAGCCGACGACACAGACGAGGGTTGCACAGTGAAAGTTGTCATTCTCGCGGGCGGTCTCGGTAGCAGACTCGCCGAAGAAACTGCGGTGGTACCGAAGCCGCTCGTGATGGTCGGTCCGAAGCCGATCCTCTGGCATGTCATGAAAATCTATGCCACCGCGGGCTTCGATGAGTTCATCATCTGCTGTGGTTATAAAGGACATCTGATCAAGAACTACTTCGTCAATTACTTTGCCGAGAATCAGGACATAACCGTCGACCTCGGTTCGAACACCGTCGCGTTTCACGGTTCTCCCGCCGAGAAATGGAAGGTTACCCTGATCGATACCGGTTCCGAGACCATGACGGGGGGCCGGATCAAACGGATTGCGCCATACGTCGGCGGCGAAACATTCTGTCTGACCTATGGCGATGGGGTTGCCGCGCTTGATGTCAGGGAGATCGTTGCGTTTCACCGTAAGCACGGTCGCAAGGCTACCGTGACTGCAGTGCCGGCGCCAGGACGGTTCGGGATTCTCGATCTCGGAGGCGACGGGACGGTCGCTAGTTTTCGCGAGAAAGCCGAAGGCGAGACCGGCTGGATCAATGGCGGGTTCTTTGTCTGCGAGCCATCGGTGTTCGATTACATCGACAGCGATGCGACACACTGGGAGCATGAGCCACTGGAAAGGCTTTCGTCGGAAGGCGAACTGATGGCCCATCGCTTCAAGGGGTTCTGGAAGCCGGTGGATACGCTGCGCGATAAGCGCGAACTTGAGTCTCTTTGGATTGCTGGCAAAGCGCCGTGGAAGATCTGGTAGCGCTTACCGGCGCGTTTTGGAGCACCAAGGGGTTATGACCGAAAAAGTTGCATTGATCACCGGCGTTACAGGTCAGGACGGTGCCTATCTCGCCGAATTGCTCCTGCGCAAAGGCTACCGCGTGCATGGCATCCGCCGTCGTTCTTCGTCGTTCAACACTGGTCGTGTGGAACACCTGTATCAGGATCCGCACGAGACCAATCTGCGTTTCGAAATGCATTACGGCGACATGACGGACGCCACGAATTTGATCCGCATCATCCAGGAAACACAGCCTGACGAGATCTACAATCTTGCCGCGCAGAGCCATGTAAAGGTTTCATTCGAAACCCCGGAGTATACGGCCAATGCTGACGCACTCGGTACATTGCGTATGCTGGAGGCGCTGCGAATCCTGAAGATGGAGAAGGTCCGCTTCTATCAGGCGTCGACCTCCGAACTGTATGGCGGTGTATCTTCAGAGCCCCTTAGCGAAGTCACACCGTTCAATCCACGTTCGCCATACGCGGTTGCGAAGCTTTACGGCTATTGGATTACAGTCAACTACCGACAGGCATACGGAATGCATGCCTCGAACGGAATCCTGTTCAATCATGAGGGGCCGACCCGCGGGGAGACGTTCGTCACGCGAAAGATCACGCGCGCTGTGGCATCCATCGAGTTGGGTTTGCAGGACAAGCTCTACCTCGGCAATCTCGATGCAAGACGGGATTGGGGTCACGCAAGAGATTATGTTGACGGGATGTGGCGCATTCTGCAGGCGCCTGAGCCGGACGATTATGTCCTCGCGACAGGAGAAGCGCATTCAGTTCGCGAATTTGTCGAGAAAGCGTTTGCTCGGGTCGGCAGAAATATTGAATGGCGCGGACAGGGTGAGACTGAGCAGGGCATCGAGGCCATCAGCGGCCGTGTGTTGGTCGAGATCGACCCGCGCTATTTCCGGCCGACCGAAGTTGAGTGGCTCTTGGGCGATCCCACCAAGGCCCGCGACAAGCTTGGATGGAGGCATACGGTATCGTTTGATCAACTCGTGCACGAAATGGTGGACGAGGATATGAAAGCTGTTCATCGCGAGCATAGCCTCAGAACGCGCGCGGATTGACGGGTCATGGTCGTCGCCCCGGTAGTGTTTGAACTTCGCGGTAAGCGGGTTTTCGTTGCGGGTCATCGTGGCATGGCCGGCTCAGCGATCGTGAGGCGGTTGGCTTCGGAAGATTGCGAGATTATAACTGCATCGCGCGATGCCGTTGACCTGCGTGGGCAGGCACAGACGGAAGCCTGGTTCCGCGAGACACGGCCCGATGCGGTCTTCCTCGCTGCGGCGAGGGTCGGAGGGATTCACGCCAATAACAGCTTCCCAGCTGACTTTATTGGCGACAATCTTTCGATCGAGCTCAACACGATGCGCGCCGCGCTCGACGTTGGGGTAAAGAAGCTCCTGTTCCTAGGATCCTCCTGCATTTATCCGCGCAATGCGCCGCAACCGATGACTGAGGACGCGCTGCTCACCGGTCCGCTGGAGCCGACCAATGAGTGGTATGCTGTGGCCAAGATCGCCGGTATCAAGTTGGCGCAGGCCTATCGCCGTCAGTACGGCGTCGATTTCATTTCCGTGATGCCGACCAACCTTTATGGTCCCGGCGATAATTATCATCCCGAAAACAGTCACGTGCCGGCGGCGCTGATCCGTCGTTTTCACGAGGCAAAGGTCGCTGGGCTTGAAAGTGTTGATGTATGGGGCACAGGTACACCGCGCCGGGAGTTTCTCAGCGTCGATGATTTGGCGGATGCGTGCGTTTTTGTGATGAAGCGCTATTCCGAGGACCTGTTCCTCAATATCGGAACGGGCGAGGACATTTCGATCGGTGAGTTTGCGGCGATTGTGTCGGATGTGGTCGGGTATCAGGGCTCCATTCGGTACGATACGAAGCGTCCCGACGGCACACCGCGGAAATTGCTCGACGTGTCGCGGATTGCCGCGCTTGGCTGGAAAGCGAAAACGTCGCTGCAAGAGGGATTGAAAGTGGCGTATGCGGATTTTCTCGCGGGCAACACGCGGGAACGATAACCTCGCATGGCCAGCCTGATGATTGCGCCCATTCCCGAGAGATTGCGCCGCTGATGCATGAATCGCGGCCGCGGCTGGTCTTCCTTGTTACGGAAGACTGGTATTTCATGATGCACCGGTTGCCGATGGCGTTCGCTGCGCAACGTGCGGGGTACGATATCCATGTTGCCTGTCGCGTCGACAAGAAGGGCCCGGACATCGCCGCCCATGGGTTTACCTTGCATCCCCTTGACTGGAAACGGGGCAGCCTCAATCCGCTCCATGTGCTGTCCATTCTTAAGCAGGTGCGCGACCTGTATCGGAGGATTAAGCCCGATATCGCTCACCATGTTGCGCTTCAGCCTGTTGTGATTGGTTCTCTGGCGGCGTTAAACTTGCCGCTCAATCGGGTGAATGCTTTTGCAGGTCTTGGATTCGTTTTCGTCTCTCGAAGCTTGAAAGCACGGATTATGCGTCCGGCGATGATCGCGTTGCTGCGCTTCCTATTAAACGGCAAGAACTCAGCAGTCGTGGTAGAAAACTCGGATGATCGTGCTGCGCTGGCAGCGATCGGTGTGGAAGCGGATCGTCTTCACGTTGTCTCCGGGTCCGGTGTTGACGTCGACAAGATGCGGCCCTTGCCGGAGCCGGATGGCGATGTCACTGCGGCATTCGTGGGACGATTGCTGGATGACAAGGGTGTCCGGCCCCTCGTGGCCGCATTCGAGTTGTTGCGCAGCCGCGGCGAGAAATTGCGGCTCCTGATTGCCGGTGAGCGGGACCCCGCGAATCCAGCGTCCATTCCACGGGACGAGATCGAGCAATGGAAGGCCAAGCCCGGCATCGAGATGCTCGGTCATGTGGATGGCATTCGGCAGGTTTGGGAGCGCGCGCATATCGCGGTTCTGCCGTCACGGCGGGAGGGCTTGCCGGTCGGACTTCTCGAAGCGTCGGCGTTCGGGCGGCCGATCGTGGCAACCGACGTGCCTGGATGCCGGGAGATTGCCCGCCACGGCATTAATGCTTTCGTTGTGCCACCGGACGATCCTTCAGCGCTTTCAGGTGCTCTTGCCGTGCTGGCGCGCGATCCCGAACTGCGGCGCAAGTTCGGCGAGGCCGGGCGTCGCATCGCCGTGAGCGAGTTTTCCAGCAAAAGGGTGGGTGAGCAGATCGTCGCGATATATGATGTTTTGATCAAACGTCAGCCAAGTGTTGCAACGGCTGAAGCGGCGGCGCAGCTATGATGGACGAGCCGATCCTCATCACCGGTGCCGCAGGGTTCATCGGCTTTCACGTGGCTCGCTCGCTTTTGTCGCAGGGCCGCCGCGTCGTCGGCCTCGACAGTATCACCGCCTATTACGACCCTGCGTTGAAGGAGGCACGCTGTGCTGAGCTCGCGGCCTCCGACAGATTCGAGTTCGTCAGGCTTCATCTTGCCGATCGTCCGGCAACATCCGCGCTTTTCCGAAAATATAGATTTTCCCGCGTGGTTCATTTGGCGGCTCAGGCGGGTGTGCGCCACTCGATTTCTCATCCTGAAGACTATGTCGACGCCAACATTCAAGGCTTTGCCAACGTCCTTGAGGGATGCCGGCATAACGGTTGCGAGCATCTGATTTTTGCGTCGTCGTCCTCGGTCTACGGCGCCAATACCCGGCTTCCGTTTCGCGTCCAAGACAATGTCGATCATCCGATTTCCATGTATGCCGCCAGCAAGAAGGCCAACGAACTGATGGCGCACTCCTATGCGCACCTGTTTCGGCTGCCGGTCACGGGGCTTCGCTTCTTCACGGTTTACGGTCCCTGGGGCCGCCCGGACATGGCGATGTGGATCTTTGCGGAGTCGATCATCGCCGGGAAACCGATCAGGCTCTTCAACCAGGGCAAGATGCAGCGCGACTTCACATATATCGACGATGTCGTGGAGGCGATTGTCCGGTTGATTGACCGTCCTGCATCGCCGAATCCGCATTGGTCGGGACGCGATCCGGACCCGGCGACGAGTTCTGCGCCATACCGAATCTACAATATCGGTAACAACAAGCCGGCGGACCTCCTTCATGTCGTCGCGGAGCTGGAAAAATGTATCGGGCGCAACGCACAGCGTGAATTGCTGCCGATGCAGCCGGGTGACGTCCCTGCTACGTTCGCGGACGTGGAGGATCTGATGCGCGATGTCGGGTTTCGGCCGTCGACCCCCGTAGAAACGGGGATCCGCAATTTTGTCGATTGGTATCGCCGGTACACTCGAACTTAAGGTGATTGTGCTCTAAGCGCTGTCACGGTGTGTCATTGATTAATCGCTCATGAACCAAACGATGAAGTCCGGTCCAATAGTTCCGCTTGTCATGTGCGGTGGCGCGGGCACGCGGCTGTGGCCATCTTCGCGCGAGGGGCGACCGAAGCAATTCCTCGCGCTGCTGGGATCGCGCTCGACCTTTCAGGAAACGATGCTGCGGGTCGCGGATGCTGCGACATTTGCGCGGCCGATCGTGATCACGAACACGCGGTACCGGTTCATCGTCCAGGACCAGCTCGCCGAGATCAACATCGACGCCGACATCCTGCTTGAGCCGGTGCGCCGCGATTCCGGACCGGCCATTGCTGCCGGTGCAGCCTTTGGCGTGAAGCGCGATGGAAATCCGCTGATGATGGCGCTGGCCGCCGATCACGTGGTGACGGACAGCGCTGCGTTCGTTACGGCATGCCAAGATGCCGCCGGAGCGGCTGCGGAAGGGCGTATCGTCACATTCGGCGTGAAGCCCGACCGGCCGGCCTCTGATTACGGTTACATCCGGCCGGGTGCTTCCATTGGCGGCCGTGTGTTCGCCGTTGAGCAATTCGTCGAGAAACCTGACGCAGAGACGGCTGCGCGCTATCTCAAGCAAGGCTATTTGTGGAATTCGGGCAACTTCGTTTTTCGTGCCGATGATCTGCTCGGCGAGTACAGCGCTTTCGATCCCGAGACAGTGGCCGCGACGCAAGACGCTATAGAGCGCGCCGGGAGCGATCTCGGTTTCGTAACGATCGACCCGGACGCATTCGCATTTGCCAAGTCTATTTCGATCGACTACGCGGTCATGGAGAAGACCAAGCGCGCTGCGGTGGTTCCAGTGTCCTATGGCTGGTCCGACGTAGGATCATGGCATGCAGTATGGGAGATGTCGGAAAAGGATGCCGACGGTAATGTCGGACAGGGCGAGGCTGTCTTCGTTGATAGCAAGAATTCGTTCGTGTCTTCGGAAAAGCCGTTGGTCGCACTGTTCGGTGTTCAGGATATTGTCGTCGTTGCGGCAGAGGACGCCGTGCTCGTCGCGGATCGCAATAACACCGCGGAGATGAAGCGCCTCGTCGGTACGCTGAAGAACGTCGCTCCATCCGTTACAGTGGACCACATCCGCGTCCATCGTCCGTGGGGAAATTATCAGTCGCTCGACCACGGCGCGCGTTATCAGGTGAAGCGGATTGTCGTGAAGCGGGGAGGGCGCCTCTCGCTGCAGTACCATCACCATCGCGCGGAACATTGGATCGTAGTTCGGGGTACGGCGCGTGTGACGATTGGTGACGAGGTCAAAACGCTGCACGAAAACCAGTCGATCTATATCCCCATGGGAACGTCGCATCGGCTTGAAAACCCCGGCATGATCGATCTGGAACTGATCGAAGTGCAAACCGGCAGCTACCTCGGCGAGGACGATATCGTTCGTATCGAGGACGACTATCGGCGATCGTGACCTTCGCGCGGAGCAGGCGCAACACCAAGGTGCCTTCGAACCCCTGCCGCTGTCTTTGATTATTGTACCGACCGGCGTTATGCAGTGTCGGGGTCCGACGCTGCCCTTTGCTCGGCCGACCTGAACGACGGAGAGACCTCATGACGATCAAACTCGAGGACCTCAAGGTCAAGCTCTTTACGGACGGAGCTGACAAGGCCCAGATCCTGGACATGGCCAGGAATCGCTGGATAGCGGGCTTCACCACGAATCCATCCTTGCTCAAGAAAGCCGGGGTTAAGGACTATGAGGCCTATGCCCGTGATCTGGTCGCAGCTGTCCCCGACCGCCATATATCGTTTGAAGTCTTCTCAGACGATATTTCCGAGATGGTGGCGCAAGGCCGTGTCATCGCGTCCTGGGGCAGCAATGTTTATGTCAAACTTCCAGTGACCAATACCCGCGCAGAGCCGCTGTTCGATGCGGTTCGCGCGCTGTCTGCTGATGGTGTGAAGATCAATCTCACCGCTGTTTTCACGGCCGAGCAGGTGAATAAGGCCATGAAAGCGCTCGCCGGTGGTGCGCCCTCCTGCGTCTCGGTTTTCGCCGGACGGCTTGCCGATTTTGGGATCGATTACGCGCCGCTGATGCGCGATGCGATCGCCCAAGCCCGGCAAACCAGAACGATCGAGGTCATCTGGGCCTCCACGCGTGAAGTCTACAACGTCATCGAAGCTGACCGGATGGGATGCCACATCATTACGGCGCCGGCTGATGTGCTCAAAAAGCTTCCAGCCTTGGGCACGAAGACGCCAGAAGATTTGTCCCTGGGCGCAGTTCAGGCCTTCAGGGAGGACGCCCTGGCCGCGGGGCTGCAACTTGATCTCGGGGGCCGCTCGGCAGCCGAATAATCACAGTAATTTTGAGTGAAAATCCTCAATCTCGCCGCTTCGCCTCATTTTGATCGATTTGGGGGCGTCAGAAGCGTAACGCTCTGACTCAAAAGGTGTTTGGACCATTATCGAAATCTCGCCGCATTGGCTGACGCCATGCTAGGCAGGATGGGGATTTGGGCCGCTTCGGGGATGTCTCTCACATGGTTCGTGCAGTGAAGGGCGGCGACGCTGGGCCGCTCCGCGTCGGTGTCATCGGCGTGGGTATCATGGGAGCGAATCACGCCCGTGTTTTCGCCGGGCTTCCGGACGTGACTCTGGTCGGGGTCGCGGATCCGAGCGCTCAGCAGCGCGAACTGGTCACCCGGATTCTCGGCGTTCCTGCGGTAGAGGATGTGGACGATCTGCTCGGCCCGGGACTCGACGCCGTCACTATCGCCGCTCCGACCCATCTGCATCATCAGCTGGCGCTGAAATGCATCGAACGGGGCATCCATGTTCTGGTCGAGAAGCCGATCGCGTCCAACGTCCTGGAGGGCCGCGAGATGATCGCGGCGGCAAAGCGGCGCGGCGTCAAGCTCATGGTGGGCCACGTCGAACGTTTCAATCCCGCGGTCCAGGCCATAAAGGATTCGCTTCGTGACGAGGATATTCTCTCTATCGGAATCACCCGGGTTGGGCCATTTCCACCCCGCATGTCGAATGTCGGTGTGGTGATTGATCTGGCGGTCCACGACATCGATCTGATCCGGTGGTTTACCGATTCCGAAATCGTCGAGGTTCAGCCGCAATTGTCCAGTGCGATGGCCGAACGCGAGGACATAGCGCTTTTGCAGTTCAGGACCGCGTCCGGCGTGCTCGCGCATATCAACACAAACTGGCTGACACCGTTTAAGGCGCGCACGGTCCATGTCGCGACGCGACGCAAATACTTGATCGGCGATCTGCTGACCCGCCAGGTGACCGAGTGTTTCGGTTTCCAGCCGGATGGCAGCTATTCGATGCGGCACCTGTCGGTCGGACATGCGGAGCCGCTGCGGGCCGAACTCCAGTCGTTCGTGAGTTCTGTGCGCGAAAACAAGGCGCCGCCTGTGACCGGTGAGGAAGGGGTGGAAAGCCTCGACGTCGCCATGCGTTGTCTCGAAGACCGTCAGCCTGCCAAGGCGCCATCGCATCAAGCCGAGCCGCGGCGCGCCGCCGGTTGATCCCTCAGTCCGTTCCTATAGAAGACTCCGGCCGCATATGAACCAGCACGCCCGCGTGGATACCAAACCGATTCCGTTCATCGACGTTGCCGCGCAGCGCAGGCGGCTTGGCTCGGCAATCGATGAGGCGACCAAACGTGTGCTCGATCATTGCCAGTTTTTGATGGGGCCTGAAGTCGCGGCGTTCGAGTCGCAACTCGCGGCCTTTTGCGGCGCCAAGCACGCCTTGTCCTGCTCCAGTGGAACTGATGCCCTTGTCATGGTGCTGATGGCGAAGGGGATCGGGCGCGGAGATGCGGTGTTCTGCCCGACATTTACGTTCTGCGCGACTGCTGAAAGTGTCGCTCTTGTTGGCGCAACGCCGGTGTTCGTCGATGTGCATGCCGATACGTTCAACCTTGACGTTGCAAGTCTAAGGTCTGCTATTACGACCGCGAAGGCGGCTGGGCTTACGCCAAAGGCCGTGATCCCGGTTGACCTGTTTGGTTTGCCCGCCGACCACGATGCGATTTCTGAGGTTGCGAAAGCAGAAAAGCTGTTCGTTCTCGATGACGCAGCGCAGGGATTTGGTGGTCTTTATAAGGGCAGGGCGGTCGGTACGTTCGGGCATGCGACTGCGACCAGTTTCTTTCCGGCGAAGCCGCTCGGGTGTTACGGGGATGGCGGCGCCGTTCTAACCGACGACGACGAGTTGCTCGCCGTGCTCAAGAGCGTGCGGGTGCATGGCGGCGGCTCGGACAAGTATGACAATGTCCGCCTCGGCCTGACGGCGCGCCTCGACACCATCCAGGCCGCGGTGCTGATCGAGAAGCTGAAAATCTTCCGCGACGAAATCGAGACGCGCAACCGGGTCGCGGCCCGCTACAGCCATGCGCTGAAGGATGTGGCCACCATACCGGTCGTCCCGGACGGTTATACGTCGGTCTGGGCGCAGTACACGATCCGGCTCGCCCCCGGACGCCGCGACGTGCTGGCGCCGGCACTACAGGCCGAAGGCATCCCGACAGCCATCTACTACGCGAAGCCGCTGCACAAGCAGACCGCCTATCGCGATTTTCCGGTGGCCGCGGCCGGCCTTGCGGTCAGTGAACGCCTTGCCGACGAAGTCATCAGTCTTCCAATGCATGCCTATCTCGATGAGGCGACCCAGGATCGCATTGTGGAAGCGGTGCGGCGGGCGCTGCGGTAGACGCCGGCATCTCACGTGCGGGCTTGACCCTGCCCGAACGCCCCCGTAGCGCTTAAGGCGGTGAGCCTGCCGGTCCCGGCAGGCCGGGTTGGTGCGGAGCGAGGTTCGCTTGCTCGGGCGTATTTTCACTGTTGGCGGGTTTACCCTCCTATCGCGGGTGACCGGATTTGCGCGCGACATCATGCTCGCGGCCATCCTGGGTGCTGGACCCGTCGCCGACGCCTTCTTTGTCGCGCTCCGGCTGCCAAACCATTTCCGTGCTATTTTCGCCGAAGGCGCGTTCAATACCGCCTTCGTCCCCGCCTATGCGCGCATCCGTACGCAGGACGGGCCGGACGCCGCGAAGCTGTTTGGCGATCGCGTCTTCAGCATGCTGGTTGCCGTACAACTTGTGCTGCTTGCGGTCGCGCTCGCCTTTACGCCAGGCGTGATCGATCTGCTTGCGCCGGGCTTCAAGGACGATCCGCGCCGCTTCGCGCTTGCAACCGAGCTCACCCGCATCACCTTTCCCTATCTCCTGCTCGTCTCGCTGGTGACGCTGTATGGCGGCATCCTGAACTCGATACATCGGTTCGCGACGCCGGCCGCTGCGCCGATTCTTCTCAACCTGTCGATGATGGCGACGCTGGCGCTCGCCGCATTCTTCCCGACCGCGGGACACGCAGCGGCATGGGGCGTTTTCATCGCCGGTATTCTGGAGTTGCTGCTGGTGATGGGCGATGCCTGGCGCTCCAACGTCATGGCATGGTTCAGCTGGCCGAGGCTCGACGAGAATGTACGCAAATTCTTCCGCGCGCTCGGTCCCGCAACCGTCGGGTCCGCCGGCGTGCAGCTCGCCATGTTCGCCGATACCATCATTGCAAGCTTCCTTGCGGCTGGGGCCATCTCGGCGCTTTATTACGCCGATCGCATCAATCAGCTGCCTATCGGGGTCATCGGCATTGCCGTCGGTACAGTGTTGTTACCGGAAATGTCGCGCAGGTTGGCGGCCGGGGACGATGCCGGAGCGCGCAATGCGCAAAACCGCGCGATCGAGCTGACATTGCTGCTCACCGTTCCTTGCCTCGTCGCTTTCCTGCTGATCCCCGACCTGATCATGCGCGCGTTGTTTCTGCGTGGGAAGTTCACTGCAGAGGATGCGACGGCCGCCGGGGCGACGCTGGCGGCTTATGCCATCGGGCTCATCCCGTATGTGCTGATCCGGAGCATGACCGCGCCGTTCTTTGCGCGCGGTGATACCGCCACGCCGGTCAAGGCGTCGCTGACCGCGGTGGCCGTGAATATCCTCATCAAGATTGCGCTGATGGGCCCGCTGGCGCAGGTAGGCCTTGCTTTCGCAACGGCGATCGGGGCCTGGGTGAACCTTGGACTCGTTACATTCTTCGCGTCGCGCGCAGGCATTGCAGAGGTGGACGGACGACTGAAGCGCTCGCTGCTTATTCTCACCGCGATTGGCTGTGTATTCGGTCTTGTCCTATACGTCTCGATGCGGGCAGTAACGGCCCTGTACCGTGATCTACCGGCGTTTCGCGACGAGGCAGCGCTGGGGACGCTCGCTCTCATCGGCGCGGTGGTCTACGGAGCGTTGGTCCTGGTGTTGCTCGGACGCAACTGGTTCCGGGCTTTTCGCGGTGAGAAAACCGCGGTGGCAAGGGTTGCTGATTAAGGCTAACCCTATGAATAACAATACTTAATTGCTGTGTTCGTGGATCTTCGACTATCGTCAGCGATATTTGAAGTCCAAAAGGTTCGTTCTTATGTGTCGGCACTGGGGACTGAGCCGAGCCTGAGTACAAGATGATTATACGAAAGTATTGGCGGTCCGCCGGATTCGCTATTGCGGCTGCTTTAGTGGCAGGCCTCTCAGGTTGCGGACAGGAGCCGCAGCAACAGAAGGCGGCTCCTCCTCCTCCGGCAGTAACGGTGGCAAGCCCGACGCAGCGAACAATTACGGACTACGACGAATATGTCGGACGCTTCGTTGCGGTTGACGCAGTCGAAGTGAGAGCGCGGGTGTCCGGCTATCTCGATAGCATCCATTTCAAAGACGGCCAGATGGTGAAGGAGGGCGATCTCCTTTTCACGATTGACAAGCGTCCTTTCCAGACTGCCCTCGATCAGGCCAAGGCCACGGTGCAGAAGGCTCGCGCCGAATTGGCTTTCGCAGAGGGTGATCTCGAGCGCGCGGCGCAACTCGTCCGCGACAAGACCATTACGCAACAGACCTTCGACCAGCGCACACAGGTCAAACGTGTTGCCGAGGCCAACGTGGCCGCGCAGGAGGCCGCAGTCCGTCAGGCTGAGCTTGATCTCCAATTCACCGATCTTCGCGCTCCGGTCAGCGGGCGGATCGGCGATCGCCGCGTATCGGTCGGCAATCTCGTGACCGGCGGCACGTCCGGCAACACGACGCTGCTTGCAACCATCGTCTCCACGGATCCGATGCGGTTCGAATTCACGTTCGACGAGGCGTCCTACCTGCGTTACGAGCGCCTGGCCGCGAATGGCGATGCAAACGCCAAGCGGGAAGATCTTGCCGCGCGGGGCGGATCGACGATCGTGCGTCTGAAGCTGATCGATGAAAAGGGCTTCGACCACGTTGGCCGCATGGACTTCATCGACAACGTGATCGACAAATCGACCGGCACGATCCGTGGGCGCGCAGTTTTCGCGAACGGGCAGGGCATCTTCACCCCAGGCATGTTTGCACGAGTTCAGGTGCCCGGTTCGGCGCCATACACTGCGCTCCTGGTTCCAGACACGGCGATCGGAAGCGAGCAGGCACGAAAGTTTGTTTACGTTGTGCGTCCAGACGACACAGTGGCGCAGAAATATGTGGAGGTCGGTCCGCTGTCTGGCGGAGAGCGCGTGATCAGGAGCGGGCTGGAGCCGACGGATCGCGTCGTCGTCGAAGGGCTGATGCGCGTACGCCCCGGAGTAAAGGTCACGCCGCAGACCTCACAATCACCAGCGGCTGCCGGCACGGCGCAGAAATAGGCCGCGCCATGAAGATTTCTCATTTCTTTATCGAGCGACCGATTTTCGCGGCCGTTTTGTCGACCGTCTTCATCATCCTTGGCGGCGTCGCATTCTTGCGTCTTCCGATCGCGCAATATCCTGAAATTGCCCCGCCGGTCATCAACATAACCGGTCAATATCCGGGCGCGAGCGCGGAAGTTGTCGCGGATACCGTCGCGGCGCCGATCGAGCAGCAGGTCAACGGCGTCGAGGGGATGCTTTACATTTCCTCGAACTCAACTGCGGACGGCCGCTTCTCGATCGCGGTGACATTCGATCTCGGCGTAAATCTGGATATCGCTCAGGTCCAGGTCCAGAATCGCGTATCGACGGCAGCTCCGAGGTTGCCTCAGGCCGTGCAGCAGATCGGTGTGCGGGTCGAGAAGAGTTCGCCCGACATCCTGATGGTGGTGAATCTGTTCTCCCCGGATCAGACTCGCGATCCGGTATTCCTGACGAACTACGCCAATCTTTATGTGAAGGACGTTCTCACCCGTCTGGACGGTGTTGGATCCATCACCGTTTTCGGTGCTCGCGACTTTGCGATGCAGATCTGGCTCGATCCCAATCGGCTGCAATCGCTGAATCTGACCGCGCAGGACGTGACCGCCGCGCTGCAGGGGCAGAATATCCAGGTGGCCTCCGGCGTGCTGAATCAGCCTCCCGTTGCCAATCAGCTTGCGTTTCAGGTCGCGGTCCGCACGCTGGGCCGCCTCTCGGACCCGGCGGAGTTCGCCAATATCGTCATCAAGCAGACGCCCACCGCTGTCGTGAGGATCAAGGACGTCGCGAAGGTTGAGTTGACAGGTCAGGACTATTCCTCGTCCTCCTATCTCGGGAAGAGTCCCTCGGTGGCGCTAGCGGTGTTTCAGCGGCCGGGATCGAACGCGCTCGCAACCGGCAAGCTTATCCGTGAGACTACCGCCGAGCTCGCGCGTGTTTTCCCGGAAGGGATGCAATACACGATCATCTACGATCCGACGCAGTTCATCCAGGAGTCGGTCGATGCGGTGATCCACACCATTTTCGAGGCGGTGGTCCTCGTCATTTTGGTGATCCTGTTGTTCCTGCAGACGTGGCGCGCGGCCATTATCCCGATCGTTGCGATCCCGATATCGCTCGTCGGCACGTTCTTCATGATGAGCGTGTTCGGATTCTCTATCAACAACCTCACGCTTTTCGGTCTCGTGCTCGCGATTGGCATCGTGGTCGACGACGCGATCGTCGTTGTCGAAAACGTCGAGCGCAACATCGAGCGCGGTCTGTCGCCGCGCGAGGCAGCCATCAAGTCGATGGACGAAGTGGGCGGGGCGCTGGTCGCGATCTCGCTTGTGTTGTGCGCCGTGTTCATTCCGGCGGCCTTCATCACCGGTATTTCAGGTCAGTTTTACCGGCAGTTTGCATTGACGATCGCGGGAGCGACTGTGATCTCCCTCATCGTCTCGCTGACGCTTTCGCCGGCGATGTGCGCTCTCCTGTTGAAACCGCATAAGGAGCACCACGCAGAGCGTTGGTGGGAAAAGCCGTTCCGCGGTTTCTTCCGGCTGTTCAACAGCGGGTTCAACTGGCTGTCCTCGCGTTATGGATGGCTTGCGGGCCGCACCGTGCGGGTCACCGGGCTGATGCTCGTGCTCTACGCCGTCATCATTGGGTTTGGGCTGAACGAGTTTCGCAAAGCGCCGCAAGGCTTCATCCCTCAACAGGACCGCGGCTATCTCATCGTGGCAGCGCAGCTTCCGCCTGGTGCGTCGCTTGAGCGCACCGACAAGGTGATGAAGCAGGCGACCGATCTGGCGCTGAATACACCGGGTGTCCTCAACGCCATCAATATTGTCGGATTTTCAGGCGCGACCTTTACCAATGCGCCGAATGCCGGGGCGATCTTCCTGATCCTGGATTCGTTCGACAAGCGGTCGCAGGATCCGCGGCAGTCTGCGGCCGGCATCCAGGGGACGTTGTTTGGCAAGTATGCGGCGATCAAGGAGGCCATGCTGATTGTCGTGCAGCCTCCCCCGGTACAGGGCATCGGCAATGCCGGCGGCTTCCGCATGATGGTGGAAGATCGCGCCGGCCGCGGGCCAATAGCATTGCAGCAAGCGGTCGGCGCCATGATGGGCCGGGCGGCCGGGACGCCGGGACTGATGCAGGTCTTCTCGCTGTTTGAGGTTTCGACGCCGCAGCTCTACCTCGATATCGACCGAACCAAGGCGCAGCTTCTGGGCATTAACCTGCCGGACGTGTTCAACGCGCTTCAGGTGAATATCGGGTCTTTCTACGTGAACGACTTCAACCTGTTCGGGCGGACCTTTCGGGTTCAGGCTCAAGCTGATGCTGCCTACAGATTGGAGCCGAAGGATATTCTCAATCTGCGCGTACGAAATTCGAACGGAGATACGGTCCCGCTGGGATCTTTTACGACCGTTCGCGACATCACCGGGCCGTATCGCGTGCCGCGTTACAACCTGTATCCCGCCGCCGAACTGGACGGTGCAGCAGCGCCTGGTTTCTCGCAAGGGCAGGCCATTCAGATCATGGAGAGGCTCGCGCAAGAAGTGCTGCCGCAAGGCTTTGCTTATGAATGGACCACGCTGGCGTTTCAGCAAATCCGCGCCGGCAACACGGCCATGTTCGCGTTCATTCTCGCGGTGGTGTTCGTGTTTCTGGTTCTGGCGGCTCAATACGAGAGTCTGACTCTTCCGCTTGCGGTCATCATGATCGTACCGATGTGCCTGATTGCCTCGATCACGGGCGTCGTTCTGCGGGGGCAGGATAACAACATCCTGACGCAGGTGGGCTTTATCGTGCTGATCGGACTCGCCGCGAAGAATGCGATTCTGATCGTGGAATTCGCCAAGCAGCTCGAAGAGCAGGGTCACGACCGATGGCGAGCCGCGACTGAGGCGGCTGAGTTGCGGTTGCGGCCGATCCTGATGACCTCCTTCGCGTTTATCCTCGGCGTTGTGCCACTCGCTATCGCGGTCGGTGCGGGCGCGGAATTGCGCCAGGCGCTCGGGACGGCGGTTGTGTTCGGTATGATCGGTGTCACGATCTTCGGCTTGTTATTCACGCCGGTCTTCTACGTGACGGTGCGCTGGATCGAGGATCGGTTCGGCCGGCGCAAGGCGGGCGCCGTGGCGTCGAACAGCGAGGCTGAAGCCTAGCCGTCGTTGAAATGACGTTCTCCGGAGGCGGCGCGACCTCAAGTCGCGCCGCTTTGTGTGCTGCGCAGAATTTCACATGCCCGAATGAACTGCTCGCGGTGCAACTGCGTCCTCACGGCTTCGTGATAGCCTTTGATTGGCGTTGGACGTAGCGACAGGATCACTTTTTAGGAATAACAAACTGCCTGCCGGGTTTCCCGGTCACTGCCCACGCATCATTCCTGAAACATACGGGGAATCTCCATGATCGTACGCACCGCTGTCTGCGCCGCGCTTGCTGTTGCCCTTAGCGCCAGTGCCGTAATTGCCCAGTCCAAGGCTATTGCCGAGCGCAAGGATGTCATGAAGGGCGTAGGCGCGGCCGCAAAGGAGGGCGCCGCCATGGCGCGCGGTTCCGCCCCGTATGACAATGCGAAGGCCGTTCAAGTATTCGTCGTTTACGCGAACGCCGCAGAGAAGATGCCTGGTCTGTTCCCGGACGATTCCAAGACCGGTGGTGAGACCACCGCATCGCCGAAAATCTGGGAGGACATGGCCGGCTTCAAGGCGGCATTCGCGAAAATGGGCACCGAGGCTAAGGCCGCACAATCGTCGGTCAAGGACCTCGACAGCTTCAAGACCGCTTTCGGCGCGATGGGCAAGCAATGCGGCGCCTGTCACGAAGTCTACCGCATCAAGAAGTGACCAGCGCAGGAATTCGAGGCGTAGGGCGGCGGTCTTCAGGACCGGCCGCCCTTTCGCTTTTCGGGCAGCACCGGACCGCTTAACATCGGCCGGGAAGCAGGGAGTGCCGCATGCTGCGCAAGCTTTTCCTCGTTGCGATCTTTGCCGGCATCGTAGGGCTTGCCGTGTTCTGGTTCGTCACCATGCCCGCGACCGTACCGGCTCAGGCGCTTGGCGCCTATACGCCGAACATCGCGCACGGGAAGAGCCTCTTCTACGCCGGGGGGTGTGCATCGTGTCATGCGACGCAGGGCCAGGACGACAGGCTCAAGCTCGGCGGCGGGCATCCGCTCCACTCTCCCTTTGGAACTTTTTATGCGCCGAATATCTCGCAGGATCCGAAGGCCGGCATAGGCGCATGGACCGAACATCAGTTCGTCAATGCGATGCTGAAAGGCACGGCTCCGGACGGATCGCACTATTTTCCCGCATTCCCGTACACCTCCTACCGATTGATGCCGGTCAACGACGTCCGGGATCTTTACGCCTACATGAAAACTCTGCCGGCGGTTTCCGAGGCGTCGCGGCCGCACGATGTGCCTTTGCCCTTCAGTTTGCGTCGTCCCCTAGGCGGCTGGAAACTTCTGTTTTTCGATGACGCGCCCTTCAAGCCGGATCCGAGCAAATCGGCAGAATGGAATCGGGGTGCCTATCTGGTCAATGGGCCCGGGCACTGCGCCGAGTGTCATTCGCCCCGGAACCTGCTGGGAGGAATAGTGTCCGGTCAGAAATTCGCTGGCGGCCCAAATCCTGAAGGCAAGGGCTGGGTGCCCAACATCACCCAAGCCGGACTCAAGGACTGGGAGGTTGACGATATCGAATACCTGCTGGAGACCGGCAATACCCCGACCGGAGACTCCGTGGGCTCCAACATGGCGCCGGTGATCCGGAATACAGCGCAGTTGTCCAAGGAGGACCGTATGGCGATGGCGGTATATCTGAAGTCTTTGCCGCCGGTGGATGGGCCAAAGCGTCCCACCAATTAAGTTCGGGTGTCTTGAACCAAGAGCATTGGCGACATGCGGTGCGCGGCCTTGCGCGCGCCGCGCGTATCGGCGACACGATATGAGGCTGTCGCTGCCGGCCTGGGTTCGATTCGCGGCACCGTTTTCCATTGCATGAATGTCTACAAGGCGATCGTTTTTACGCTGATTTCGTCGCTGATGTTTGCGGCGATGTCTTCGCTCGTGCGTTTTTCCGGCGAAACAGCGCCTGTCGGGCAGGTGGTCTTCTTCCGCGCCGCCTTTGGCATCATACCGATCACGCTGTTTGTGCTGTTCCGCGGCGAGTTCTTTCAGATGATCCGCACGCGCCGCGTGGTCGGTCATGCCGGCCGCGGCATCTTCAGTGTTGTCGGGATGTTTCTAAACTTTGCGTCGCTTGCGAGGCTTCCGATCGTTGACGCGACCGCCTTGTCATTCGCGTCACCACTGGCGGCAGTCGCTCTGTCGGCGATTGTCCTGAAGGAGCGCGTTCGGGTTTATCGCTGGTCGGCGGTGGCCCTCGGCTTTGTCGGGGTGCTTGTTATGTTGTGGCCGCACTTCGACCCGTCCCGCTATTCCGGGCTTGCGACAACCGCGACGGCGGTCGGCGCGATGTGCGGTCTGGCTGGCGCGATCATCAATGCCGGTGCCGTGATCCAGACGCGCAGGCTCACCGACACCGAGACGACGTCGTCGATCGTATTTTATTTCTCGCTATTTTGTGCTCTCGCGAGCCTCGCCACTTTGCCGTTTGGCTGGATATGGCCTTCGCCGATGCAGCTTGTTGCGCTGATCGCGACGGGTCTGATCGGCGGCCTGTCTCACATTTTCCTGACCGAAAGCTATCGGCATGCGCCGCAATCGGTCGTAGCGCCGTTCAACTACACGACAATGCTGTGGGCCTTGATCTTCGGATATGTGTTTTTGGGCGAAACTCCGGTGCCGATCGTTCTCGTCGGCGCGAGTATCATCGCTGTGGCAGGACTGATCGTGGTGTTTCGCGAACGTCAACTCGGCAGGCGTGAGGTCGATGCGCCGCCACCGGCACCCTAACGGTCAGAAGGCCTTGAAGGTAATGATCGTCAGGGTGTCCTGGATGCCTGGAATGACTTGAACCTTCTCGTTGATGAAATGGCCGATGTCTACGGACGGATCGACGTAGAATTTCACCAGCAGGTCGTAATGGCCGGCGGTGGAGTAAATCTCAGACGCAATTTCTGAATCGGCGAGCGCGTTGGCCACCTGATAGGACTTGCCCATGTGGCATTTAATCTGAACGAAAAAGGGGATCATCGCACGTCTCCGTAAACCGGTCGGGAGCCAATCCAGCAAAAACGCACGGGCTTGGCAAGCAAGAGGCAGTTCCCCAGCGGCACCGGGATTCTATAGCCTGTGGCACGTTGCATCGTGACTAGGCTGCCAGCCTCAGCGCGAGCACCATGATTGCGCTTGCGGCGATCCACGAGCCAGCGACCCGTACGGCGATCGTCCGTACGTTCTGTGGGATCGCTCGTGCAACAAGCGCGGCGGCGGTGACCAGCAGAATTGCCGACAATGCGGTCCCGGCCAGGCTCGCCGCGGTTTCGCTTACCGAGAGCACAGGCGGCACCGAATCGAAAATCACCGCAACGGAGGCCGCTGCAGTAACGACCGCGAGGGCCGGGGCGGGGATCGTGACATTGGTGGCGAGTATCAGCCCAGCCACCGCCCCCAGGACCAGAACCAGCGTTTCCGCCTGCGTGGCACTATAAGCAAGGGCAATCAGTGCGAATGCGGCAAGCGCCCCTGCAACGATTGCGAGCAGGAGATAAACGCCGGTGCGAGTGCCGAATGCGCCAGTCATGAGGCCGAGCGCGATCAGTGTCAGAACGTGCGCTGGGACAAGCAGTGGATGAAGCAAGCCTCCGGAAAAGCCGCCGATTCCGGGGATGACATTGTGCGCTGATGCAGCGGCCGTCGCGAGCAACAACAGCGTTGCGGCCAGCACCGCTCGCTTCATATAAGCCGGCCGAGAAATGCGAGGCCCGCCAGTGCGATAACGCCGCCGGCGGCGCGTACCGCGATCCGCCCGCCGGGATATTGAGTCAGCAAGCCGAAGCCGATGCCAGCCAGATGGAGCAGCCCGGTCGCGACAACGAAGCCCAGAGCGTAGGCAAGGGCATTGGCTCCGTCAGGGAGTTCTGTCCCATGCGCGTGTCCGTGGAAGATCGCGAAGGCTCCGACCAGCATGGCTGCGACAGCGATGTGCGGTTTCGCTGCCAGCGCCACCATCAAACCGAGCATCACCGCCGATGCGGCGATGCCGATCTCGATGCCTGGCAGCGGCACGCCGAGAATGCCGAGCACGCCGCCCGCGGCCATAACCAGCGGAAATACAATCGGCAGAAGAAAGATGGCGGGCGCACCGAGGAATGCGCCCCAAAGTCCGACCGCGAGCATCGCGGCAACATGGTCTGGACCCAGCAGGGGGTGGACAAAGCCCCCTGCAAAGCCACCCGCCAAGCCATCGCCGGTGTGCGCGAATACTGGTGAACAGCACACCAGCGTCGCCAGCGCGATGGCGGCAATCCGACGCACAATCACGCTGCCTTGCGTGCTGATGTTACGGACGCGCCGCGTAACATGTCTATCAGCGCCAGGGGATCGGAAGGCTCTTCGTCGCTCCGCCACGCGATATGCTGGTCGGGCCGTATCAACGCGAGCTTGTGCGGGTACAGATCGCCGGCACTCTCGGGCGGCAGGTCCGCCAGTGCGAGCGGCACATTGCGATGCGCGGCGGCTTGGATCAGCCCATCCACATCGATGGACGGATCGAAGCGCAGCAGCGTGTAGTCGGGACCGAGCAGATCGTAGAGCGAGCGACCGTCCGGCAGGAAGAAATGCGGTGCGCGGCAGCCGGGAACAGTCGACGGCGTGAATTCAGACATCGTGTAGCTCGGATGGTCGCCGCCGTCATAGGCAATGATCGGTGACTGCGCATAGTAGTAGCCGAAATTAAGTCCGCCGCAGCAATACTGGTTGACGTTCAGGTCATATGCCTCCTTGCCGACGCGGGCGCGCACGGCATCACCTTCAGGTCCAGGCAGTTCGACTTCAGGCGGCGTGCCTTTGCGCTGGCGCATATTGTTAAGCGCCATTTCCATTGCGAATTTGGAGACCTGCTCGGTGATCGGCTGACGCTCGCTTTCATAGGCATCAAGCAGGGACGGCGGCGCCCAGCCCTTGAGTACGGCGGCCAGCATCCACGAAAGATCCATCGCATCGGCGATTCCGGCATTCATGCCGTAGCCGGCGTAAGGCATCCACAAATGCGCCGCGTCTCCCGCAATGAAGGCCCTGCGATCGCGGAAACGATCGGCGACAAGACGCCGACCGGTCCAGTCTTCTTTCGAGACAACCTCGTATTCGAAATCGTCCGGCACGCCGAGAATGGTGCGGATGGCCCAGTCGCGGTCGATGCTGTCGAAGTCCGGTTCGCCATCGTAGAGGTGGTTGTGGATGAGCCAGGTTTCCTTGCCGTCAATGGCGATGACAGTGCCGCACCGGCGCGGATTCAGCGACAGATACATCCACGCATGCTTGCCGGGCAGCATGTCGAGCAGTTGAGGAGCGCGAATGCAGGTCGACTGCACACGCTGGATGACCGGTGTGCCAGATAGCGTGGCGCCGATCTTGCGACGAACCATCGACCGACTTCCGTCGCAACCGGCGAGGTATTTTGCCTCGATGCGGAAGGTTTCACCGCTGTCGAGATCGCGCGCCGCCGCAACCACAGTCTGGTCGCTCTGCGTGAAGTCCTCGATCATCGTGCGGTTGAGAATTCGCACGCCCGGCATCGATGCCGCGTGCGCGAACATCACCGGCTCGAGAAATTGCTGGTTGATGCGGTGGGGAGGTTCCGGTGTCGGCCACCATGTGTCAGGGCCGCCGGTTGCGGTGTAGCGCTCGTTGCGGGCAGGAATCGGGATGCGCGACAGCTCGATACCGGTGGACGTCGTACGGTAGGACGCGTCGTTCGGATAATCTGCGGGTAGGCCTGTGTCGCGCACCTTTTGCGCCAGCCCGAGCCGGCGGAACGTCTCCATGGTGCGTGCGGAGACGTGGTTGCATTTGACGCTCGGCGGTTCGCCCGGATAGCGGGTTTCGACGACGAGCACGTCGATGCCGCGCCAGGCGAGGTCCATGGCGAGGGTGAGGCCGACTGGGCCGCCTCCCACGATCAGAACGCTGGTCTTTTCTTGTCTCATGTCATGATGTCGCAATTCGGGGGTGCACTTCTATCACGGATGCGGATCGCATATCATTGCCAGATACGGGAGCAAAGATAAGCTCGGGAGGAGCACAAAATGTCAATTTTTGCGCGGGTTTTAGCCGCGATATCGGTGGCGCTTGTGTCGATGACCGCGGTCGCGGGCGCGCAGGGGTACCCGAACCGGCCCATCAAATGGATCGTGAGCTTCCCGCCCGGAGGGTCGACCGACGTGGTTGCCAGGGCCATGCAACCGAGCCTCGAAAAGCGGCTGGGACAGCCGGTGGTGATCGAAAACCGTGGTGGAGCTGGCGGAAACCTCGGCGTTGACGCGGTCGCGAAATCGGCTCCCGATGGCTACACGATCGGCTTCGCCGCTGCTGGCGCTCTGACCGTCAACCCAACCCTGATGGAGAAGGTCCCGTTCAATGTGCAGAACGACCTGATTCCGATCACGCTGGTCGGAACGTCGCCGTTTTTACTGGTGGCTTCTCCTAAGTCCGACGCGAAGACGCTTGCCGATGTTATCGCTGCGGCGAAGGCAAAGCCCGGTGACCTGACGATCGGCCACGGCGGTAACGGTACGGCGATGCACCTCACGGCGGCCTTGCTCAACCAGATGGGTGGCATCTCCACGACCCTCGTACCGTATCGCGGCAGCGGACCGGTGACCGCGGACGTGGTAGCTGGTCATATCCCACTGGGCATCACCGATGCTCCGTCAGCGATGGGACAGATCAAGGGTGGAGCGGTGAGGCCGCTCGCAGTGTCATCGCTCAAGCGCACGCCGAGCCTGCCCGACGTTCCCACCTTCGATGAACTCGGGTTGAAAGGATACGAGTCAATCGGCTGGTATGGCGTCATTGCTCCGGCGGGGACTCCGCCCGATATCGTCGCGAAGCTCAACGAGGCATTTGTCGCAACTCTGAATGAGCCTGAGATTGCGGAGCGCATCCGCAGCGTTGGCTCCGAGCCGACACCGATGACACCTGCGCAGTTCGACGCATTCATCAAAGCCGAAACCAAGAAATGGGCGGGCGTCATCAAGAGCGCGGGCATCAAGTCGTCGAACTAGATGGGGAGGCTTTCTGACGTCCCCCGCTCGCTGCGGGGAACGCAGGATCGACAAGGTTCCGCCTCCTTGCATCGGACGCGAAGCCAGCCTAGATAGTGCAGCAATCTCATGGGGTGCGCGACGGATCGGCCGTCGCGCTGAGAGGCGCGCGTCGCCAACCCATTGAACCTGATCCGGGTCATGCCGGCGGAGGGAGTGAGAGGATGCGAGCGCCCCACGGCGATGTTCCCGGCCATGACGGCCTTTCCAGCAGCGATGAACTGGCGCGTCGCGCCGGCGACTTGATTGAACGCTTGCGCATCCGGCGTCCGCGCGTTCATTGCATCACCAATGCCGTCGCGCAGGCTTTCACAGCCAACGTATTGCTTGCGGCAGGTGCGATCCCTTCGATGACGATTTCCTCGGACGAGGTCGCGGCCTTCGCGGCGCGCTCCGATGCCTTGCTGGTAAATCTTGGAACTTTCGATGCGGAGCGCCGCGCCGCGACGGAAGCCGCGCTCATCCAGGTCGCCAAGGAAAGCAAACCATGGGTCTTAGATCCGGTATTGATCGACCGCTCGCCGCCGCGCGCTGCCTATGCGCGTACGCTCTGCGTTCGCCAACCCTCCGCAATCCGGCTTAACGCGGCGGAATTCGCCGCGCTGGCAGACACGGTCCCCCCTCCCGCATTCGCCTGCCGGTACGGTTCGATCGTCGCGATAACGGGTGCCGAAGATCTCGTTACGGACGGAGCGCGAAAGGTCAGTCTCGACAACGGGCATCCGATGATGACGCGCGTCACTGCCATGGGATGTGCGGAGGCGGCGCTGGTCGCGGCCATGCTTGCGATCGAGTCCGATGCGTTTGTGGCGACTGCGGCGGCACTGCTCATTTTCGGCGTCGCGGGGGACATTGCGGGTGCGACGGCGAACGGACCCGGCAGTTTTGGTGTTCACATTCTCGACGCGCTGTTCAATCTCGATCCTGCAACAATCATAGCGCGCGCAAAGGTCATGTCATGAGTGTCGATCTTCGTGTTTATGCGCTGGTAGATCCCGATCGCAGCGGCGGTCATGATCTGGGTGCGCTCGCTGCAACGTTGGTCAAGGGCGGCGCAACGCTTGTTCAGCTGCGCGACAAGACCGGGTCGACGCTGCGCATGATCGAGGAGGCACGCGCAATCAAGGCCGCGCTCGCCGGCAGCTTCGTGCCGCTGCTGATCAACGATCGCGTGGATGTGGCGTTGGCCGCGGGTGCCGATGGCGTTCATGTTGGCTGGGACGATATGCCTGTTGCGGATGCGCGGCGGCTGCTCGGACGCGAGGCAATCATCGGGCTGTCGATCAAAACCCGTGCGCAAGTCGAGGCGGCACCGCTGCAACTGCTCGATTATGTCTGCATCGGGGGCGTTTTCGAGACATCGTCCAAGGACAACAAGGAGCCGCCGGTGCGGCCCGACGGGTTTGCAGAACTCGCATCCTATGTCCGCTCGCGCGCTCCAAACATGCCGGTCGGTGCAATCGCAGGAATCGACCACAGCAATGCTGCGGACGTGATTGCGGCAGGCGCCGACGGGGTCGCGGTCATCTCGGCTCTGTCGCTCGCACGTGATCCGGCGCAGTCCGCGGCGAGGTTGCGCGGTATCGTCGACGATGGTCTGCGCCTGCGGGGTGCGGCATGACCGCGATCGCCGTCACCATCGCGGGCTCGGATTCCGGCGGCGGCGCCGGCATCCAGGCGGACCTCAAGACATTCTCGGCGCTCGGCGTCTACGGCGCTTCGGTGATCGCGGCGCTCACCGCGCAGAACACCAAGGGCGTTACCGGAATTCATGACGTGCCGCCGGCCTTCGTCACCGCGCAGATCGATGCGGTGTTTTCGGATTTGTCCGTCAATGCCGTGAAGATCGGGATGCTGTCGCATCCTGACGTGATAGCTGCGGTTGCCGACGGTCTGGACAGATTTGGGCAGAAGCGTGTGGTGCTCGACCCGGTGATGGTTGCTGCATCGGGGGACCGGCTGCTTGTGCCGGAAGCGGTCGAGGTTCTGCGATCGGTCCTAATTCCGAAAGCGATGTTGATCACGCCCAATCTCCCGGAGGCGGCGGCGTTGCTTGAGACCGCGATGGCCGAAACCGAAAGCGAAATGCAGGAGCAGGGCGAAAAGCTTCTCGCGCTCGGCGCGAAGGCTGTGCTAATGAAGGGCGGTCACGGATCGGGCGCCGAAAGCGTGGATCTTCTGATCGAGCCTGCGGCTGTGGCGCGGCTTTCGGCCGAGCGCGTTATAACGCGAAACACGCATGGCACCGGCTGCACATTGTCTTCTGCAATCGCGGCCGTACTTGCCAAGGGGCAGCCGCTCGCCGAGGCGGTGCGCCAAGGCAAGGCCTATATCACGGCCGCCATCAAAGCGTCGGACCGACTAAAGATCGGTCACGGGCACGGTCCGGTGCATCATTTCCATCACTGGTGGGACAAGACCTGATGAGCATATCCCGACGCAATCTGGTGGCTGGTGCCGCTCTGGCTGGCGCTGTTGCTGCGCCGAATGTCGCGCGCGCGCAAACGCGGCGCTGGCGCATGGTCACGTCGTGGCCGAAGCGCCTGCCTGGTCCCGGCGTATCGGCCGAACGCGTTGCCGAGCGGATCAAGCTGCTCTCGGGCGGCCGCCTCGACATCACCGTATCGGCCGCTGGCGAAGTCGTGCCCGCCTTCGAGGTGTTGGACGCGGTCGGCGGCGGCGTCGCCGAGATGGGGCATACGGCATCGTTTTTCTGGCAGGGCAAGGAACCCGCAGCCGTATTTTACACGACGGTGCCGTTCGGATTGACGCCGAACGAGCATGTTGCGTGGGTCGATGCCGGCGGCGGACAGGCGCTTTGGGACGAGCTCTATGCGCCGTTCGGCGTGAAGCCCTTCATGGGCGGCAATACCGGCGTCTGCATGGGCGGCTGGTTTCGCCGTGAAATCGGAAGCCGCGACGATATCCGCGGCGTCAAAATCCGCTCGCTCGGCCTTGGCGGCGAAGTCTATCGCAGGCTCGGCGCTACGCCGCAGACCACGCCGCCGGCGGAAATTCTCACCAGCCTGCAATCCGGCGTTCTCGATGCCGCGGAATTCGTCGGACCAGGTTCCGATATCGCGCTGGGTCTCTATCGGGTGGCGCCGATGTATTACGCACCGGGTTTCAACAAGCCGAACGGCACCGGCGAATGCATCGTGTCGCTGAAGGCCTGGAATTCGCTGGACGCCGAGATGAAGGCGATCGTCTCGCATGCCTGCGCCGTCGAAGCGAACTTCGCGCTGTCTGAAATGGAGCGCCTGAATGTCGAAGCTCTGAATGCGCTGGTCACGCAGCACAACGTCAAGCTGATGACGTTCCCTGCAGACCTTATCGTCGCGGCCTCGAAGGAGTCGGCCGGTGTTCTGGCCGACCTCGCAAGCCGTGGCGCTACCGCGCGCAAGGTCCACGATTCCTATCTTACCTTCCGCGAGCGGGTAGGCGCGTGGTCGAAGATTTCGCTGCGCGCGGTGCTGGAGGCGCGTGGCTGAGCATCGCTCTCTGGCAGGGCTGTGTCTTTGGACGCGGTCTTGCGCGGTAGCCACATGTCGGAATAGTTGGAAAATTTCCGCAGCGTCTTGTCCTGCCGCGTGGGCTCGATGAACGGGAGCAGCCACCCGAGCAATATGTTCGCGACGCGCGACGTGTGCCTTACGTAGAGATCGAGCGGCGCCAGCTTGAAACGCAGCTGATGCTTGGGCTCGTAGCTCAGCCCCGTGCTGACGCAGCGCTTGTATCCGTTCGCGATGGCCCATGACGCGATGTCACGAAACGCGTAATAGTAAAGATGCAGCCTGTGCGCGACCGAATAGTCGAGGCCGAGATACTCGTTCGATATCGTATCTCCGTGCACCATTGACAGGCTGAATGCGACCGGCTTGCCGGATTGGCGCCACACAAAGAAGCGCACCTTGTCCGGCATCACGCGCCCCAGATCGCAAAAGAAAGCCTTCGTCAGCTTTTCGAAATGCTGCGACGAGCGCTCGTAAACCTGCAGATAGAGGGGATACAGCTCATCGACGATCGGCGTGATGTCGCGTGTCACGCTCATCTCGATCGGCGCGGCCTTGTCGGCAGCGCGGAATTTCCGGCGGAGTTCCGAACGGATCTTGGCGCTGACGCCGTGCCGCAGATAATCTTCGAAGTTCTTGTATGTCAGATCGAGACTGACCATCGGGAAACTTGGAATGCGGGTATAACCGTGGTCGAGAAACACCGCGAGATCGTTACGGTATACGGCTGGAAACTCCTTCAGGACGATCAGCCGGGCGCCTGCTTTAACGGCCTCGTCACGCAGCGCCTTGGCGAGCAGCGCCGGCGCTTGTCGGGCCGAGCGGCCCGCTGCATCCAGATGTCCTTCGCCGGCGGAACATCCGACCATCAGCGTGCGCAGCCGCATGAACCCTTTCCACCAACCGCGTACGAACCGGTTCGCGGCGCGCGAAAGCATAGGCACGCCGGCGAGCAGATCCTGATCGAGCAGAAAGAATGGCTGGATGGCGCAAACCGCGCCGTTATCATCGCGGATAACGAAATACCTGTAATCGAAATCCGGACAGAGCGTCCGGTCGATCAGCTCATAATACCGGTGGTCCTTGCGCTGATTTGAAAACGCGCGCTGCCAGTATGGTTCACGCGCGAGCCCGGTTTTTGTGACGACTTCAATACAGGCCTGAGTTGTGGCGCGGGCAGGGACGGAAGGCGATAGCAGTTTCAGTTTCGACATGAGTGTTCCGAACAGGCGCGCCCCGTTCGAACCAAGCCCCATGCGCGGAGGAAGTTCCTTCCCCGGAGGGATGGTACCGGCCGCCGAAGCGGCCGATGCGCATAATCTTTGCCGCAGAACCGCCTTACTTCTTCAGCTCCACGATCTTCTGCTTCTGTTCGCCAAGCCCTTCGATGCCGAGCGTCACTACGTCGCCGGCTTTCAGGAATTGCGGGGTCGGCTTCATGCCGAGGCCGACGCCGGGCGGAGTGCCGGTGACGATGATGTCGCCCGGCTCCATCACGAAAAACTGCGAGCAATACCAGACCAGGTGTTCGACGCCGAAGATCATGGTCTTGGTGTTGCCGGACTGACGCCGTTCGCCGTTCACGTCGAGCCACATGTCGAGATTCTGCGGATCGCGGATCTCGTCCTTGGTCACGAACCACGGTCCGATCGGACCGAAGGTCTCGCAGCCCTTGCCCTTGTTCCACTGGCCGCCCGAGCGGTCGATCTGGAAGGAGCGCTCCGACACGTCATTACAGACGAAGTAGCCCGCGACCGCGCTCATCGCCTTGGAGCGATCGAGATAGCGCGCGCGCTTGCCGATCACGATGCCGAGCTCGACCTCGTAGTCGAGCTTGGTCGAATCCTTCGGCACGATGGTGTTGTCGTTCGGCCCGCAGATCGAGGTCGGCGCCTTGTTGAAGATGATCGGCTCCTTCGGGATCGGCATGCCGGCCTCGGCGGCGTGATCCGAGTAGTTCAACCCGATGGCGATGAAGTTGCGGACGTTGCCGACGCACGCGCCGAGCCGCGGTTTGCCGGGCACGACCTTCAGACGGTTCAGGTTGGCTTTCTTGATCGCGGCGAGGCCGCCCTCGGCCAGCATCGCGCCGTCGATATCGTCGACGATGCGCGACAGGTCGCGGATCTTGCCTTCGGAATCGACGATGCCGGGCTTTTCGCGGCCCGCCGGGCCATAACGCACGAGCTTCATGCTTCCCCCTGGGAGACTTGATTGGGTGAGCGCGGCCGGACCTTTCCGTGCCGCGCGGGTTGAGTGGCGCGGGACTATGCTGCGATGGACAAGCGAGGGCAAGGGATACCGGGCGGCCACGTAGCCCGGATGGAGCGCAGCGCAATCCGGGGCGGATTCCCGTATTTCGTGGAGCCTGTCTTCGGGCGGCGTTTCGCGCCGACCCGTTGGCTTCATGCGGGCCACGACTATCGTGCGGGCAAAGCTCCGCCGGCCCTGTTGTTGTGACGGCGCGGGCGCGCCCGTGGTCCACCTCGCATTCCAGCCCCTGCAAGGCGCAAGGGCGCGCGGAACGCCGGGCTTTCAGCAAGCCCCTGGCCCCATGCGCAATGTGTGGAAGCGCATGAGATTGTAGTCACCACGGACCGCCGATTGCGTCGGCGTTCCGCGCGCGGTGTGAGTGGCTTGCTCTGCGACAACCCCGGAGGACAGACACCGTTGACCGGCATCGCCGGGCGGACTTTCTTGTTATCCTCCGCTGGTGACCCACGGCCGGTGAGCCGGATCATCGCAGCTTGGGCCTCCGCGCGGCGCGATACGTCCTTCGCGCGCACACGGCCACCGCATCCCGCCCCGCGTCTCGCGACGCTCATGAAACGCCCCTTGCTCGGGACGGGATAGGGCGAAATAGATCAGGGGAAGGTGGCGGAAATAAGGAATTTTGTCCTAAAAATAAGTTGACCTCGACATCTGACCTGACCTCACGGAAGCTCGCTATCCAGCTTGAACGACGCGGACTCAGCGGCGGGACCAAATGCTAGAGATTGAGAGCGAAAAGTTGACTCATTGCCGTGAGATGGTGACAGGACGGAATCTCACGGGAACCGTCATCCTTTCGGAGAAAAGTATCGGCGCCAAGATTTATAGCTACGATGGTTCTTTCTACATCGATGGCAATCTACCGATTTTTCTGCAGGCGGAGACGAATGAAATTGTATCGCTGTATTCCAATATCACGGATCCTCCCGGCTCGACGTGGCGCGATACCGAGCCTAAGCGCACAACTTATCGCCAAGAAGTACTTCAGACTTTGCGATCGTCGGCCACGATTGTTGGAAGGCTGACGACAAGGTCAAGCGCGTCTCGTTCAATGTGAAGCACACAAACGATTTGATGCGTCACCGAGCGAAAGTAACCGCTATTGGTCGTCGCAAATTCGCATCGGAAGATGACTTCAAGATATTTTCGGCCGCCGCTGAAGGCATCACGATAAGGGCGAGATACGCGGCGACATACGGCATGGAGTTCGATGCGCCGAAGAAGCTTTGGCCTATTTTTGAGATCGAGTTCGATGAGCCGCAGAATATCTTGGAATACGTCGGATCGGTGACTGACTACGTTAGCTTCCTCTCATTTTGTTTAGGAGCGAAATTCAAACCTTCTGAAATCCGAATTGATCGTCTTTCACTTAGCGAGCTTATGAGTGCAGTCAAAACGCGGTCCTACCCCGGGGACCATAGGGTGTACTATCTGTGGCCAGAATCGGAGATTGATTCGCGGTCGTTGTCGGTTGGGGGCTCTCCCGTCCGAGCTTGGGATGACGATGAGCTGAAATCGTTCCAAGAATGTCTCGTTGCATGGATGAACAGGGTTCAAGCGTGGAGGAAGGCGTACCGGCTAATGATGCAAAGTTTCGGGCTGAGAAATGTAATTTCGGCGGAGCGGCTCATTAATGCCTGCCGATGGCTCGAAGAAATTCCGCTCTCTGAAGCAAAGAACGCGCTTTCCGACAGTGAGATTGATATCATCTCCACCGCTGCAGCCACAAAGGCAAAGGAACTCGGACATCCTCCGATCATCCAAGACCGAATTGCGAGCGCGGTCAGTCGGATTAAAGCTGAGTCCGCTGAGCAGCGCTTTACGCGTCTGGTGAATATCGTTGAGGGTAGGTTTGGGAAAGGTGTTCTCGATGAGAATATTGTCTCACATTTGAGGCGCGCTATACAATTTCGAGGTAGGATTGCGCACGGACATTTCAATCCAAAAAGTGACGCCGAATTCACGGCGTTCTCAAAGTCCATCCATGCGATCGAGGCTCTTTGCTATTTGTTGATCGCCGTCACTCTGCCGATTTCGGAGGCTGGCAGGCACCGGACTGGAGCAAATCCGATCGTCCAAGACTACCGCATGGCGTATGAATGAGAGCGAGCGCAGCGTGGGCTAAGCGAAGCGGGCCCACCGCACCGATCTCGTCCAAAAAGGGTGGGCTTGGCGCTGGCGCGCCTCAAGTCCACCCTACAGGCTGCTGCTTGCTTGGACGTTCTGTTACAGGAAGCTCACCCCGCCACCCGTGGCATCACCTTTTCCTTGAACAAGCCGATGCTGCGGTGGAGTTGCGGCAGGTTGTCGAGATCGATCAGGAAGCCGCACATCATCGTTCCGACGCCAGCATCGGCGAACTCGCTCATCGCGCGCGCGACGGTGTCCGGGCTGCCGCAGAACATGTCGTCGGGATTGCGGGCGATGGCTCCGCTCGGGTTCTTCGCGAAGAACGCATCGGCCTCGCGCCGGGCCTGCTCGTCGGTTTCCGCGATGTGCACCGCCTTGCCGACACCGGTCCATTCCTTTGCCAGCCTGATCGTCTCGGCGTCGTGGCCCGACGCCGCGAGCGCTGTGTGATAGCTCGCCATCTGTGCGCGAGCGATGTCGATGTCCTTGATTGCGGTGAAGAGCGGCCATCCGCGCGCTGCTGAATCGGCGATGGCCGCGGGGTTCATCACGGTTGCCCGCGCGAGGATGGGGCGCGGTTTGCGGAACGATGACGGGTTCACCGCAGTATCGAGCCGGCCGCTGTCCGTGCCCACCGCGAATTCGAGCGGGCCGCCGGTGCCGTCATAATCCCAGATATCGACGACTGTGCGGATGCCTTGCTCGTACAGCGCGTTGCGCTGGGTGAGGTCGCGCCCGAAAGCAACCAGATCGGTCTCCTTGAAGCCCGAACCGAAAACCACGACCAGACGCCCGCCGTTCAATTGGTCGATCAGATTGCAGGATTCCACCAGCCGCACGGGATGATGGATCGCGGGATTCACCGTCGCGAGAATGAGCGTGGCCTGGGTCAGGCGGGGCGCCAGCGCGCACGCGAAGAGGAGCGAATTCTGGTAGCCCTGGTTCTCGTGGAGGTGATGTTCCGTGAGTGAAATCGCGCTGAAACCGCTGCGATCAGCATCAAGCGCCAGCTCGGTGAAACAGTTGAGAAGCGGAAGCTCGTAGCTCTTGTCCTGAATACGCGTACTCAGATGCATGCAGAATTTCATAGGATGTCTTTGCGCCCATTGTTCTTGTCAATCGAGGCCGGCGGCGACTGCTAGCACACGTGCGGGCGCAGACAAGCGCCGCGGGGTTCTGCGTGCCTTGCAAAGCCGGCAGGCCGTGCGCATTTTGGTCTGCCTCTAAAAAGCGCAAGCGTGATGGGCAGGCTGCGGCCTGTGCGGAGTGGGCCGATGGATATCGAGATCAGACCGGCGACGGCAGGCGACGAGGCGGCCGTGGTCAGGCTGTGGCGCGAGGCCGGGCTGGTGGTTCCCTACAACGATCCGTCGCACGATTTCATCTTCGCGGTGTCGGGCGACAGTTCGGATGTCCTTGTCGGGGTTGACCGCGCCCAAGCGATTGCCGGCGCGGTGATGGTCGGTCACGACGGCCATCGCGGCTGGCTGTATTATGTGGCGTCCGATCCCGCGCACCGTGGCCTTGGCATCGGCCGGCGCATGATTGCTGCCGCGGAAGGCTGGCTAAAGGATCGTGGCATACGCAAGGTCCAGCTGATGGTGCGCGAGAGCAATGCGGGTGTCGTGAAGTTCTACGAACGCCTCGGCTACGATGTGACGCCGCGCGTCGTCATGGCGAAGTGGATCGACGGCGCCTGACGTCAGGCCACGAGCGCAATCGCTCGCACCGGGCTGCCGCTGCCGTGCAGGATCTTCAGCGGCGCGGCGATAACGATCGCGCCCGTCGGCGGCAAGAGATCGAGATTGGCGAGGCATTGCAGGCCCAGTCTGCCGTTGCCGTGCATGATGGCGTGGCACGGATAGGGTGGGCGGAAATGCGCGGCCTGTCCGGCATCGGTGCCGATGGTTTCCGAGCCGAAGCCGAGCACGCCGCGCTCATGCACCAGGAATTCCACCGCCGCGACATCGGGACCGGGCGTGTGCTGACCGGCGGCATCGAAATTCTGGTAGGCGACCGGATCGGTGCGCTTCGACCAGTCGGTACGCATCAAAAGCCATGAGCCTTCGGCGATACGGCCGTGCTGCGCTTCCCATGCGCGCAGATGATCGACGGTCAGCAGGAAGTCCGCATCCTCCGCCGCCTGCTGCGCGCAATCGATGACGCAGGCCGGCGCGATGAAGGAGAGCACTGGCAACGAGTCCGTCGCAGCGTTGGGCAGGTCACGGCCGGTGATCCAGTGCACCGGCGCATCGAAATGCGTGCCGGTATGTTCGCCGA